>ERZ773208.266-NODE-266-length-51510-cov-6.051443_pt1 | contig 51510 bp, 32 predicted proteins | sample MGYA00581006_ERZ773208 | MGnify/ENA primary metagenome ERZ773208 (study PRJEB29015, sample SAMEA2737793) | human gut metagenome | biome: human gut; feature: human-associated habitat; material: faeces | place: China | collected 2012 ... | reverse complement strand
AAATCTCTAGCAGCTCTCACCCGTTCTACACAGGTAAGTCTAAATTGGTAGACACTGCAGGACGTGTTGATAAGTTCATGAGCCGCTACAACCGCATCAAGAAGTAATCATTACTTGCAGAAATATAAAATCGGGCGTTTCTTTCACGTGAGGAACGCCCGATTTTATTTTTACCGTCACACAACTTATCAGCATATCATATCAAAAACTTCAGCATATTTTGAGAAAAACATGCTGAAGTTTTCTGTAAAATTCGTACAAATATTCCACAAAACTTGCTGACGTTTTTTCAATACCTCCCGGCTTTACCAGCAAGCCTTAAAGGAAGCCGCTAAATTCTTAGAGATTATCCTCTCTATCCATACCCCTGAAAAATAAATCAGGTATTGCCGAAACCATCCGAACGAACGGCCTCAACAATACCCGAACATGAAAATATAAGATTTACAGCAAATATTACTTAGTATCCTTTGCACGTATTTCTACACGACGAATCTTACCGCTGATTGTCTTCGGAAGTTCATCTACAAACTCGATAACACGTGGATATTTGTAAGGAGCTGTCACACGTTTTACATGATCCTGCAATTCCTTTATCAGCTCCGGACCTGCTTTCTGCTTGTAATCCTTTGCCAATACAATCGTAGCTTTTACTACCTGACCGCGAATTTCATCGGGTACACCTGTTATGGCACACTCTACTACTGCCGGATGGGTCATCAAAGCGCTTTCTACTTCGAACGGGCCGATACGATAACCGGAACTCTTGATTACATCATCCGCACGGCCTACGAACCAGTAATAACCATCTTCGTCACGCCATGCGACGTCACCGGTATAATAAACTCCGTCGTGCCATGCTTCGCGAGTCAGTTCTGCATCACGATAATACTCTTTAAACAATCCCAGCGGTTTTCCCTTATCGGTACGTACAACGATTTGTCCCTGTTCACCATCTTCGGCCGAACGTCCGTCGGGTGTAAGCAGGTCGATATCGTACTGCGGATTAGGAACACCCATACTGCCTGGTTTCGGATCCATCCATGGGAAAGTAGCAAGTGTAAGAGCTGTTTCTGTCTGTCCGAAACCTTCCATCAGGCGGATACCTGTGATTTTCTTGAATGTTTCGTAAACAGAGTAATTCAATGCTTCTCCCGCCGTAGTACAATATTCCAGTGAAGACAAATCGAATTTGCTCAGATCTTCACGAATCAGGAAGCGGTAGATAGTAGGAGGCGCACACAATGAAGTAATATGATAATCGTGAATCTTCTGCAAGATATCGGCAGGAGTAAATTTCTCATGGTCGTACACAAAGATATTTGCTCCGGCAATCATCTGTCCATATAGCTTACCCCATACAGCTTTTCCCCATCCGGTGTCGGCAATAGTAAGATGCAGACTGTTTTCATGAAGATTATGCCAGAAACTTCCGGTAGCAATGTGTCCCAACGGATAAGTAAAATCGTGTGCTACCATCTTAGGTTCTCCGGTAGTTCCTGAAGTAAAATACATCAGCATAATATCATCGTTGGTATTTGCATGTTCAGGACGTACAAAAGGAGCTGCACTTTCCATTCCCTTATGGAAGTCTTCAAATCCTTCCGGATATTCAGGACCTACACTGACGAGCTTCTCTACGCTTGGACATTCAGGCATTGCATCCAGAATATGTTTGGTAATGACTTCTTCTCCCGCAGCAACAATCATTTTGATAGTAGCGGCCTTGCAGCGGTAAACGATATCTTTCTTAGTCAGCAGGTGGGTAGCCGGAATCACTACTGCCCCTATCTTGTGAAGGGCAATGATAGAGAACCAGAATTCATAACGGCGTTTCAGAATCAACATCACCTTGTCTCCATGTCCGATACCCAGACTCTGGAAGTAAGAAGCCGTCATATCGGTATATTTTTTCAAATCGGCATAAGTAAACTGAATATGTTCTCCTTTATCGTTTGTCCAGAGAAGAGCGTTTTTATCCGGACGCTCGGCAGCCCATGCATCTACTACATCATAACCGAAGTTAAAGTTTTCGGGCACTTTTATTTTGAAGTGCTTTATAAAATCCTCTTGTGAGGTAAAGCTAGTTTGATCTATAAATCGTTCTAACATATATCTTTTGCTTGTTTTTTACTAGTTGTTTGTATTGTTATTGCATTACTACAGCCAGGAATTTTACAGTTTTTCCATCCAGAGCCAACATTCCGTGAGGCTTGCTTGAATCAAAATACAGACTGTCTCCCGGATTCAATATCAATTCCTTACCATTGATATTCAACAGCATACGTCCCTCTATCACCAGGTTGAACTCCTGTCCTTCGTGGGTATTGAAATATACCGGTGTATTTTCCGGCTTCGGTTCTACCGTTACAATAAACGGATCAGCCTTACGTCCCTTAAAACCAGAAGCAAGCGACTGATATTTATATGCCTTAGTACGTTCTACGGATACACCTGTTCCACGACGGGTAAGAAAATAAGATTTCATCTTAGGTTCTTCACCAAACATCAGTTCGTCTAGTGTAATACCGTATTTTCGTGCTATCCGCTGCAAAACACTTACAGAGAAGTCGCACTCACCCGACTCAATAGCCTGGTACTCCTCTACCGTAAAGTTACAGTCGGCTGCAACTTCCTCTACACTCAAATCCAAAGCGTCGCGCAAACCTTTCAAGCGTTCGGCTATCTGCTTAATTTGTTCATCCATATCTTATATGCTTTTTTAAATTGATTGCTGTTTTAATCCAAATATAAATAATCGTAATGCACCAGCGGTCGCTGCCCGTGCATGCCTAGCATTTCGCGTGCTTCGGCAGAATCCACCCCGATACGTCCTACTCCTATCTGACGTCCGCGCGCATCCATTATCTTTACAATATCATCCTTTTCAAACTCTCCTTCAATAGAAACGACTCCAACCGGAAGTATACTTACAGCCTTCTTTCCCTTCACAGCCTTAACAGCCTGTTCGTTCAGATGCAGTTCGCCTTTGGCAAATCCTTCACTATGAGCGATCCATTTCTTTACGCTCGAAACAGCTTCAGAAGAAGGCACAAAACGAGTACACACGGTTTCGTCTGGATGCTGCAGTAAATCCAGCAGAATATTGTCTTTCTTTCCGTTGGCAATAATAACAGTAATCCCTTCGTCGGCTACCTTGCGGGCAATAGTTGTTTTGGTAAGCATGCCTCCTCGGCCAAATCCCGACTTTTCTGTCTGAATGTAGTCGGACAAATCTTTCCCTTGCTCCACCTCACGTATCACCGAAGTGCCCGGCTGCGAGGGCGAGCCATTGTAGATACCGTCGATATTACTCAGAATTATCAGCGCCTGAACATCCAGCATAGAAGCAATCATGCCCGAAAGCTCATCATTATCCGTAAACATCAGTTCGGTTACAGAGATAGTATCATTTTCGTTTACAATAGGTATCACTCCACTTTCCAGCATCACACGCATACAATTCCGCTGATTCAAATAGTGGCGACGAGTAGAGAAGCTCTCTTTTGTGGTCAACACCTGTCCAACGGCAATGCCGTGCTCACGGAACAATTCATAGTAGCGATTAATTAATTTGGCTTGCCCCACAGCAGAATACAGCTGACGCTGCTGCACACTGTCGAGTTTTCGTGATACTTTAATCTCACTTCTTCCCGAAGCGACTGCACCTGAAGAGATAAGCACTACCTCTACTCCCGCTTTACGGAGCTCAGCTATCTGGTCTACCAGCGCCGACACACGAGTTACATCCAGTGTTCCGTCGCGACGGGTAAGCACATTGCTTCCCACTTTTACTGCTATCTTTGTAAACTGAAATGCCATAATAAACTTCCGTTTCTTTTCGTCCGGCAAATATAACTTTTTACTTCGTAATGCAAGCGAATAGCCTGAATAAAATATAAATTTGTTACTTATTGACACATATCAAGCCAAAATAAAGAGAAAATCAGTACCTTTGCGTGACAAAAAATTAACACATTATTTAATATGGTCAAAGCTATCTTCTTCGACATAGACGGAACATTAGTATCGTTCAATACTCATTCCATCCCAGAGTCCACCCAAAACGCATTAAAACAATTGCGGGAAAAAGGCATCAAAGTATTCATAGCCACAGGACGTCCTAAAGTTCTGATGATGGATGCGGTAGGTCATTTGCCCTTCGACGGATTCATTACTCTGAACGGAGCGCATTGTTTTACTTCCGATCATCAGGATATTTATAAAGGAAGAGTACCCGAAGAAGATATCGAACGCCTCATCGATTATCATCAACAACATCCGGAAACTCCGTTCGTCTTTGTACACGATGATGAATGGTTTATTACGAATGTCAATGAAGCTGTAAAAGACGTAGCCAAGCTAATTGAAATCAGTCTTCCTCCCATACGCCCGATAGAAGAGGCACGTAACAAGGAAATCTTACAAATCATGGGGTATTTCAAGGAAGATCAGGATCTGGAAGTATTCCGCAATGTCCTGACTCATTGCGAGCCAATGCGCTGGTATCCGCTTTTTGCCGATATCATAGCACGTGGCAACAGTAAGAGTAAGGGGATAGATCACGTGCTGGAATATTATGGTATCGACCTGAAAGATACAATGGCTTTTGGAGATGGAGGAAATGATATTCCGATGCTCGGACATGCCGGTATTGGCGTAGCAATGGGCAATGCTTCTGATGAGGTAAAAGCCGCCGCAGACTATGTAACGACTTCGGTCGATGAAGACGGCATTATGAATGCACTGAAACATTTCGGAGTATTATAAAAAAACAGCGGCATGAGAACATAAAACACATGCCGCTGTTTTTTCAAAGTGGACCCTTACAACCAAAGTTTCGCCAAATAGTCGTAATGACTGCCTTCCTTTATAATCTGAGCATGGAAGCCATATTGTGAGACATAAGCAGAAAGGGTATCGAAATCCACATACAGCCAGTCGAACGAATCGCCTTTCACTTGTTTATACTGCATTTGAAAATCTATCTCACCATAATAATCGGCTGCAAGATCGAGCACATAACTGCCGTCTTCGTCTTCATACAGATATTTCAAATCACTGGAATCTAGCAAGATACATCCACCGGGAGCCAGTAACTGCTTCATTCTTGCACAGAAAGCAGGAATATTCTTCAACTTTCCAATAATTCCGGAACCGTTCATAAGCATCAGGATCGTATCAAACTGTCCGGTAAAATGTTCATCAAACAGATTAACATGAAGAGCATTCAGCCCACGTTCCTGCATGGCCTTCACCGATAGAGGAGATATATCAATGGCAAGACTCTCCTTACCCATTTCCTTAAGAGCCAGCGAATGGCAGCCGCTTCCGGCTCCTACATCCAGAATTTTACCCGTTGCCTGCTGCAAGGCAATCTGTTCCAGTTCCGGCATCGATTCGTATGTACGAAACAAACCGGCTACGGGAATTTCATCTTCATCAAACTGAGAAGAAAACACTCTCAGACGTCCCGCCTTGCTATACTTGAGATAATCGTAGATGGCAGCTCCCATCGGATCTTTTCCTTCGGATAATAAATTCAAGTCCATAATTTCAGATCATTCATTTTTTATATATATCCCTACAAAGATACAAAAAGAGTATCATATCATGCAAAGATGACTATTTATTCATTCTGTTTACATAATTTAAGAATAAAACAAAAATAATCCACAAAAACTGTATATTATTTCAATATAATCTGTATATTTGCACCCAATTAAAGAATAATTATACACAATGAAAAGTAAGAACAGCCGACTTGATTCCATTAAAATGATTATCTCAAGCAAAGAGATAGGAAGCCAGGAAGAGCTTCTCCAAGAGCTGGCAAAGGAAGGTTTCCAACTGACGCAAGCAACTCTTTCACGCGACTTGAAGCAACTGAAAGTAGCCAAAGCAGCCAGCATGAATGGAAATTATGTATATGTATTGCCCAACAATACCATGTACAAGCGTATGACTGAACCACATTCCGCTTCCGAGATGCTCCGCCAGCCCGGATTCGTATCTATTGAGTTCTCTGACAATATTGCGGTCATCAAAACACGCCCGGGATATGCCAGCAGCCTTGCTTACGATATCGACAACAATCATTTTCACGAAATCATAGGAACAATTGCAGGTGACGATACCATTATGCTTATTGTCCGCGAAGGCTGTACCCGCACCAGCGTAAAACAAGCACTGGCACATGTAATACCGAATATAAACCTTATAAAATAAAGAAACAAAAAACAAAATGGATACTAAACAAATAGATGTTATGGTAGCCGACGCCTCACATGAGGTATACGTTGACACAATACTAGATACAATTCGTGAAGCAGCCAAAGTGCGCGGAACAGGTATCGCAGAACGTACGCACGAATATGTAGCTACAAAAATGAAGGAAGGAAAAGCTATCATCGCTTTGTGCGGCAACGATTTTGCAGGATTTACTTACATTGAATCGTGGGGAAACAAACAATATGTAGCTACGTCGGGACTTATCGTACATCCCAAATATCGTGGATGCGGACTTGCCAAACGTATCAAACATGCATCATTTACTCTGGCACGTCTGCGATGGCCGAAAGCTAAAATCTTCAGTCTGACATCCGGAGCAGCTGTCATGAAAATGAATACAGAACTGGGATATGTTCCTGTTACTTTCAATGAGCTTACCGACGATGAGTCATTCTGGAAAGGATGTGAAGGCTGCATCAACCACGAAATTCTTGTCGCTAAAAAGCGTAAATTCTGTATCTGTACTGCCATGCTTTACGATCCGGCTTTGCACACAGACGACAAAGTAACCAACTTTTAAACATACACATTAAATAAAGAATATTAATACAGAAAAAGAGGCTTCATTTTTCAGCCATCGTTTTTCATAAAATAAATGCCTTATGGAAGAAAAGAAAAAAGTAGTAGTTGCCTTCAGTGGCGGATTGGATACTTCGTTTACAGTCATGTATCTGGCTAAAGAAAAAGGTTATGAAGTATATGCTGCATGTGCCAACACAGGTGGCTTCAGCCCTGAACAACTAAAACAGAACGAAGAAAACGCTTACAAACTGGGAGCTGTTAAATATGTTACACTCGACGTTACTCAGGAATACTATGCTAAGAGCTTGAAGTATATGATATTCGGTAACGTATTGCGTAACGGTACTTATCCTATTTCTGTAAGTTCTGAACGTATCTTCCAGGCACTTACCATTGCTCGTTACGCCAACGAAATCGGCGCACATGCAATAGCTCACGGTTCTACAGGTGCAGGAAACGACCAGGTTCGTTTCGATATGACTTTCCTGGTTATGGCTCCGGGAGTAGAAATCATTACACTTACCCGCGATATGGCACTGAGCCGTGATTACGAAATCAACTACCTGAAAGAACATGGCTTTGAAGCAGACTTTACCAAACTGAAATATTCATATAATGTAGGTATATGGGGAACATCAATCTGTGGAGGCGAAATTCTGGACTCTGCTCAGGGATTACCCGAAAGCGCTTATCTGAAACAAGTAACCAAGACTGGAAGCGAACAGCTGAAACTGGAATTCAAAAAAGGAGAACTGTATGCCGTAAACGGTGAAGTGTTCGACGACAAGATTAAAGCTATTCAGAAAGTAGAAGAAATCGGAGCAGCTTACGGTATCGGACGTGACATGCACGTAGGTGATACAATCATCGGTATCAAGGGACGTGTAGGCTTCGAAGCAGCTGCCCCTATGCTGATTATCGGTGCACACAAATTCCTCGAAAAATATACATTAAGCAAATGGCAGCAGTACTGGAAGGATCAGGTAGCCAACTGGTATGGCATGTTCCTTCACGAAAGCCAGTATCTGGAACCTGTAATGCGTGACATCGAAGCCATGCTTCAGGAATCACAGCGAAATGTAAACGGAACCGCAATTCTTGAACTTCGTCCGTACTGCTTCTCTACTGTAGGAGTTGACTCAAAAGACGACTTAGTAAAGAACAAGTTCGGCGAATACGGTGAAATGCAGAAAGGATGGACAGCAGAAGATGCCAAAGGCTTCATCAAAGTGCTTTCTACTCCACTTCGCGCTTATTATGCTAACCACAAAGACGAGGAGAATATCTGATTATGTCTGGCAACCAGAAACTCAGACGTCCACGTACCGGAAGAATAATAAGCGGAGTATGTGCAGGACTGGCAAACTTCTTTGGTCTTGACGTATCTATTATCCGCATCGTATACGTGATACTGACTTTTTTTACCGCATTTGCAGGTATACCTATTTATCTATTAATGTGGATTATCATTCCACAAGAACCAAACCATTATTTTCATGATTAAAGCAGGAATTATAGGAGGGGCTGGATATACGGCAGGCGAACTGATTCGCCTGCTTATCAACCACCCCGATGTAGAAATAAAGTTCATAAACAGCTCCAGCAATGCAGGCAACAAAATCACTGACGTACACGAAGGATTGTACGGTGAAACCGATCTGGTCTTTACAGACGAATTGCCTCTTGATACTGTAGACGTAATATTCTTCTGTACAGCACACGGTGATACCAAAAAGTTCATAGAAAGCCACGACATCCCTGAAGATGTGAAAATCATTGACCTTTCGATGGACTACCGCATTAAGGATGAAAGCCATGATTTCGTTTACGGACTTCCGGAACTGAATCGCCGTACCATCTGCCAGAGTAAACACGTAGCCAACCCGGGATGCTTTGCTACATGTATTCAACTTGGTCTGCTTCCGCTGGCCAAACACCTGATGCTGAACGATGATGTTATGGTAAATGCTATAACCGGCAGCACAGGAGCTGGAGTAAAACCCGGAGCAACTACACACTTCAGCTGGCGTAACAATAACATGAGTATCTACAAACCGTTTACTCATCAGCACGTGCCCGAAATCAAGCAATCTATCAAACAACTGCAAAACAGTTTCAATTCGGAGATAGATTTTATACCTTACCGAGGAGATTTTGCCAGAGGTATTTTTGCAACAATCGTTGTCAAAACCAAAGTAGAGCTGGACGAAATCGTAAAAATGTATAAGGACTACTATGCAGAAGACTCGTTCACACACATCGTAGAAAAAAATATCGACCTGAAGCAAGTAGTCAACACCAACAAATGCCTTATCCACCTGGAAAAACACGGTGACAAACTGCTCATCGTTTCCTGCATTGACAATCTGTTGAAAGGAGCAAGTGGACAGGCTGTACATAACATGAACTTGATGTTCAACTTAGAAGAAACTGTCGGCTTAATGTTGAAGCCCAGCGCATTCTAAGTCAGATTTAAATATTATATCAAGATATGAAACTATTCGATGTATATCCTTTGTTCGATGTAAATATCGTACAAGGAAAAGGTTGTCACGTATGGGATGACAAAGGTCAGGAATACCTCGACCTTTACGGAGGACATGCCGTTATTTCTATCGGACATGCACACCCTCACTATGTGGAAACAATCAGCAAACAGGTAGCCAAACTGGGATTCTACTCAAACTCAGTCATCAATAAGTTGCAACAGGAAGTAGCCGATCGCCTCGGAGCCATGTGCGGATACGACGATTACCAACTTTTCCTGATCAACTCCGGAGCTGAAGCAAATGAGAATGCCTTAAAACTCGCTTCGTTTTATAACGGACGCACTCGTGTTATATCATTTGCAAAGGCTTTCCATGGACGTACTTCACTGGCAGTAGAAGTAACAAACAATCCTAAAATCATCGCCCCTATAAACGATAACGGACATGTGACTTATCTGCCGCTGAATGACACAGAAGCCATGAAAGCTGAACTGGCCAAAGGCGATGTGTGTGCAGTCATTATAGAAGGTATTCAGGGAGTAGGCGGTATCCAGTTGCCTACAAGCGAATTCATGCAGGCATTACGTCAGGCATGCGATGAGCACAATACAGTACTGATACTCGACGAAATCCAGTCTGGATACGGACGAAGCGGTAAATTCTTCGCCCATCAGTACACAGGTATACGTCCTGATATTATCACAGTTGCCAAAGGTATCGGAAACGGCTTCCCGATGGGAGGTGTACTCATCAGTCCTAAATTCACTCCAGTATACGGACAGTTGGGTACTACATTCGGAGGAAATCATCTTGCCTGTGCAGCCGCTATAGCCGTACTCGATGTAATGAAGGAAGAAAATCTGGTAGAAAATGCCGCTCTGGTAGGAACACACCTGATTGAAGAATTGAAGAAATTCCCTCAAATCAAAGAAGTACGCGGACGCGGTCTGATGATTGGAATGGAATTCATCGAACCGATAAAAGAAATCCGCCAACAGCTCTTGTTCGAACAGAAAGTCTTTACCGGTGTAAGCGGAACCAATGTTATACGTCTGCTTCCTCCTCTCTGTCTGAGCATGGCAGAAGCTGATGAATTCCTGAGCCGCTTGCATGCAGTTCTAAAATAGCAATCCACAAGCTAAAACATACAAAGAAAATAGCCGGAACTCTCAATGAGAATTCCGGCTATTTCTTTTATTAGAATATTTTATTTTCAAGCCTCTGATTAAGAACATCTCAGTACCTGACCGATACGTAAAGTAGTAGTACGTTTAATACCATTTATCTGGCACAGGCGATCGATAGAAACATGATACAAGCGTGAGATACGTCCTAATGTATCACCCTGGCGGATCTTATGATAACGGATTGCTGATTTCTCTGCTTCTTCAGCACCCGATTTGCCGCTCTTTACAGCAGCTAAAGCACGTGTACGCTGATATTCGTAACGGTTCGCTCCGCGAATGAACAAATAACTGTCGGCCACAATATCCTGTTTCGGGAAATCGAACATAAATTCCGGATTGATAACCTCACCCAGAAAACGAGTTTCGAAATGCAAGTGTGAACCAGTAGAACGTCCGGTATTACCACCCAATCCGATAGGATCACCAGCCTTTACATATTCATCTTCTTTTACAATCTGCTTTGAAAGGTGTCCGTAAATAGTTTCCAGACCATTATCATGACGTATTACTACATACTTACCATAGCCACGACGCTCATATTTTACCATACGTACTTTTCCGTCGAAAGCCGCACGAATAGTATCACCGATATATACCTTGATATCAAGTCCGTTGTGCATACGACGCCAGCGCGGACCGCATTTTGAAGTAATTTTTGTATGAGTGGTAGGCATGCAGAAACCCGTCAGGTCGATACGGAAGCTATCAGGAATCTGTACGGTATTGCCATAAGCGTGAACACGCTGGTTATTCCAATTGGGATAAAGACTGTAAGCAGGATAAACAGCTTGTTCTGCTTTAATCTGGCGAATCAATGCCAAAGAATCTACTGCTTTAAGTTTTCTGTCGATAGGAGCCTGGCGAGCCAACAAATCTTGTCCTGATACATTTACACTGACAAACGCCAAGGCTGCTATTGCAACTGTTCTAATACATTTTAAAATCATTATCGCTATACTATTTTTCAGCCTATACCTGCAAGTGGATTTCCGAACTCTCTATCTGCTTCTTGCGTTGGTATAACTGCCGGTTCTAAACAATTCTAATTAAAAAAGTCTTTTTCAGACACTAAGATTCCAGAGAATCGTTTCAAATATAGCATTTTTCCGGCAAAAGACAGAGCCTAGTTAACGATTTTTTATGTATTTTCATACCATAATCATTAACCTTACCCGATAATATGTTTTATAACATACAGCTATTACAGACAGTTTACATCAATCTGTAAATCAAACAACCAGGAAGACGTGATGCCCCAACAAACATTAAAGACGTGCGAAACGCCCATTCTGCCAGACATACTTCAGCGGTTCAGCAACAAGATAAGGTTTTATCTCCTTCAAGGTTTCTTTATCCAGATAATCGGGGGTAGTATAAACGAACGAAAGTGAAGTATCTTTTTCCGACAATACAGCTTTCAACAAAAACATATCAGCACGTATACGCAGGTTTTTCAACGAATCAGTTTGTGTTTCCGTCACAGGGGTTTTATAGAAAGCATCCTCGGCAGGCAGGGTAAGAAAATTCTCTGCCGGAAGAGATTTCCATGAGGTATCATAAAACGAAACACGACTGTCACTCACCGGTCCCTGATAAGTCTGTACGACACAAATCACTTTTACAGAATCGTTAAGAGGAAGCAACTTCATCTCTGCCGTACTGACTGCGCTTACTTTCAGCAACAGATAATCATCTGTCAGCTTCAACATTTCCGACGTGTTTCCAAAACGGTTTTTCACCTGAGCCTTCATATTGCTGGCAAGGAAATCGCCGAAATCGGCTCTGTTGACCTCTGTCAGCAACGGCGAAAGAGAATCGGGCAAAGCAACAAACAACGATTTCATATCCTGTGCCTGCATATTCAGACAGCACAACAGTATTCCGGCTATAATCAATATTTTTCTCATGAAATATTCTGTTTTTATTATATCATTCAGCGATGCTAAAAAAGCACTCATTGCCTGCAAAAGTAGCACTTAAATAGAATATATTGAAAAAAACAGCCCGCTTTTTAATGCAGTATAAAAACATATCTATAAACAAAAGCCACCCTGTACAAGGTGGCTCCCAAATTATCAACATCTACAACAGCATAAGCTGTTCTGTAAGCTAATTAGAATACAATCTTACGTTCAATCTCCTCAAAACGGGGGAAAAGCAAATTATTCTCCAAGTGAATATGTTCAAACAGGGCATCGACGAAAGCTTCCAGTTCCTGCATCAGCAACCGATAGCTGGCACATCCATCCTGAGGAACCGAGAAATGACGGGTCAGTTCAATAATATGCAAGTAACGGTTTCCTTCCCCTTCATGCTCCATTTTCATTACCCGAATCGGATTGGCAATGGTCCCGCAATGCATCGGTTCCATGCGTTGCCCTTGCTGCTGTGCTGCATACAATTCATACAAATAAGGGAACAATACGTTTTCCTCTTTTTGCAAGTGCATCTCCAAATCCTGGAGCGATTCACTGACCAATGCTCTCAATTCATGCAGCTCGGGATAAGCTTCTCCATGTACCCGTTCTACCTTCTCCAGCAATTCCATCAGTTCCGGTCCCCGCGAACGAATACCGCGATGATGTATTTTCAAAATATAATCCATCAGCAAATCGAGCGGCCACGATGCAAAGGGAATAGCTCCCTTTCCGTCCGAGTCCTGATGCTGCAATGCCTGTATAACTTCTTCCACATCCAGCCTCAAAGCTGCACAAGCTTCATGCAGCTGAGTTTCTCCATGACAACAAAAATCAATCCCATATTTTTTGAATACTTTAGCCGCAGCAAAATTTTCGGCTACAATCTTGCCAACACTTGTATCTTTCCGGTCTGCTGTTTTCATATTTCCACTAGTTCTATTTGATTACGACTGCAAAGATATCCCGGTATCCGGACAAAATCTGTCACATAGGTGACAATGACCCATAATGAAAGTTAAATATCATTTTAGAAGAGCGATATATTTCGCACCAGATAAGTATCTATATAACAAGCAACTAGAAATGGCTTTTATTTTCGTACAAATTTTAAAAAAACATCAGCATATTTACTCTAAAACATGCTGATGTTTTCTTTCATTTATCAGCAAAAAAAATTTATCCCTTCCGCTTCAGGAAATCAGTAGGACTTTCACCAAAATAATCTTTATAACATTTCGTAAAATAAGACGGTGAACTGAATCCCACTTCATAAGTAATCTCTGCAATGGTCTTTTCGGTAGATGCAAGCAGTGAAGCAGCTTTTTTCAAACGTGCTATACGCAACAGTTCATTGGGAGAATATCCAGTAAGAGCTTTCGATTTCCGGTATAGCTGCACGCGGCTCATGCCAATCTTGTCACCTAAGTCTTCCACGCTCAGTTCGGAATTGCCCAACTGTTCATCTATAAGTGCTCGAAGTTTCTCGACAAATCCTTTATCCAAATCCGCTATCGGCTCCTTGCGCAAGGAAGTCTTATCGGCAAAGAAACTTTGTAACCGGAGACGGTTGTCTATCAAGTTACGCAAACGTACCTGCAACAAACGTGCACTGAACGGTTTCAGAATATACGAGTCGGCTCCACATTCATACCCCTTCACTTTCTGTTCATCCATGGTATAGGCAGTAAGCATCATCACCGGAATATGTGACGTCTGTACTTCCGACTTCAAGCGGCGGCAGCATTCCATACCGTCCATCACCGGCATCATCACATCACAAATCACGGCATCGGGCACATATTTCATTGCCTGCTGCAAACCTTCCTGTCCGTTAGAGGCTTCTATTACTGTATACTTATCATGCAGAAGTGACTTTACATAGTCGCGCACGTCCTGATTATCATCAATAATCAATACAGTTTCTTTGTCATCCCGTTCAACTACTTCGGGAGCAGTCTGGATTGTTTCCTGATCGGCAGAAAGTACTGCCCCTTCTTTCAAGTTCGTAAGTACAATATTTTTCTCTACATTTTCTTCCGGCACTCCGTTCTGCAGGACAGGCATTTCGAGGGTAAACACCGTTCCCCTGCCCTCACCGCTGTCTACAGCGATTGTACCTCCATGCATCTCTACAAACGCCTTTACCAATGCCAGTCCGATACCCGAACCTGCATGATGTACATCTATCTGATAAAAACTTTCGAAAATATGCTTGACATGTTCTGCCGGCATTCCGATACCAGTATCTGAAACTTGATAACGCAACCAGCGTTCACCTTCTTTGGTAAACTGAGAAAGCTTTATTTCGATAGTACCATTTTCAGGAGTGAACTTAAATGCATTCGAAAGCAAATTATAAGTTATGCGTTCCATCTTTTCGGCATCGGCAATCATAACGTAACCTTCTTCCGAAGGTTCTACCGATACAGTAAAATGAATGTGCTTGCGATAAGAAAGTGTACGGAAAGCGTCAGTCCAGTCTTTGATATTTTCCGAGATATCGAAACGTGACAACGTCATACTCAATTTACCATTTTCGAACTTACGGAAATCAAGAATCTGATTAATCAACCGGAGCAACACCGTCACATTTTTCTGTATGATATTCAACAGGAAACGTTCATTTTCTCCTAACTTATTACTTTCTGCCAGCTGATTGACCGGAGCTGCAATCAAGGTCAGCGGTGTACGGAAATCATGAGAAACATTCGTAAAGAAAGCCAGCTTGGCATGCGTAGCCTCTTCCAGCTGTTTGGAAAGACTTATCAACTGGTCACGCTGTTCCTCCAAGCGTTTCTTCTGGTCAGACAATTCCGCATTCAGCCTGTTCTTTGTCCAGAAAGCACGTACAACGAAGAAAAGCAGCATTGCAACCAGAACCAAAATTACAATACAGGCATACAATAACATCCTTTGCGAAGAGTAACGCATCAGATACGTATCAAGCTGCTTATCGAGAACTTCTATTTTATTATCGAGCTGACCGATATGTGCAGTCTGCATTTGCATAATGCGTGCATTCGCCTTATTGACAAGTGCTGTCGACAGCACTGTTTCACGCGTATAATCCCGACCTTGCAAAATATTCATGGCAACTTCCATCACCTTATCACCTCCGGTAGGATAAATAAAAGTCGCATCCAACTGCCTGTTTGCTACCTGTTCTACACCATAACCTTCACCGGCCAACGCATCAATCCCAACAAACAGCATATCATGCTCACGATGCTGTTTGACGGCCGCATCGTATGCTCCGGCTGCCATTCGGTCATTATGAGCAAAAACCATGTCAATATCCGGGAATTTTGAAAGAATGTCACCAAAAGCTTTCTCGGCCGGTACTCTGAGCCATGCGGCATCAGCCGAAGCAATGAGTTTTATGTCAGGAGTTTCCCGTAATGCATCCATCAGACCTCGATGGCGTTCGAGTGCAGAAGTAGAAGCTTTCAGACCAGCAACTTCTACCAGATTTCCTTTCCCCTGCAAGCGTTCAGCAATATAGCTCCCTACCTGACGCCCGATTTCATAATTGTCGGCTCCTACATATGCGGTATATTTGTCTGAACGTATTTTTCTGTCGACCAAAACAACAGGAATACCTTTGTTATAAGCTTTCTCTATAACCGGTGTAATGGCATCAGCTTCATTGGGAGAAACAATCAACAGATCAACTCCTTCACCAATAAGACTTTCTATATCGGCTATTTGCTGAGCATTATTATCTTTCGCTGTACGGATATCAATCTTAACACCCGGATAGAACAAAGCTTCACGACGAATCTCTTTGTTCATCTGTTCACGCCATTCATCGTCACTACACTGAGATACACCAACGACATAGCGTACTTCACGGGGAGCACACCCTGCCATCAGCAAACAGAACAACGCAACAAGAACAAACAAAACATGTTTCATAGCATTCAAAGGTATTATGATAAGATTCCTTCACATGTACAGTTCAACCATCAAACAGTACTGCACATGTGAAGGACAGGTAAAGATACAAAAAATTATTTTATGACGCGATCTTTCAACGATTGCGGCAATACAGGCATTGCTCCGTTCTGAGTACAAACATAAGCAGATGTTTCTACAGCCAGCTTATGAGCTTCGCCGATAGACAAGCCACTCAATATAGAAGAAACGAATGCTGCCGTAAACGAATCGCCTGCTCCAACTGTATCGGCCACTTCAACTCTTGGTGTTTCAACAAAAGAAACATTACCCGGAGTGAAGACATAACTTCCGTTTACTCCACAAGTAAGAATAAGCATCTTCAAGTTATACTTGGCAAGTAAGATCCAGCATTTATCCTGAAGGTCAATACCCGGATAACCGAACATACGGCTTACAGTAACCAGTTCTTCATCATTTATCTTCAAGATATTACATTTGCTAAATGAATTACAAAGAATCTCTTTGGTATAAAATCCCTGACGAAGATTAATATCAAAGATCTTCAGTGTATCTTCGGCAGGCATAGCATCAATAAAGCGATTGATCGTATCACGTGATACAACGCTACGCTGAGCCAATGAACCAAAGCAAACAGCCTTAGTATGTTTTGCCAGATCTTCCAAAGCCGGTGTATAAGGAATGTTATCCCACGCTACACCTTCCTTTATATCATAACAAGGAACTCCTTCTGCATCCAGCTCTACCTGTACTGTACCGGTAGGATAAGGCACTATCTCTACCATAGCATTCAATTTCTTTTCACGGAAATTATCTAAAATCTCCATGCCCAGTTTGTCATCGCCTACTGCACTTACAACACGGCTGTTCAATCCGAACTGTGATACATGATAAGCAAAGTTTGCAGGAGCACCACCTATTTTCTTTCCTTCTGGAAGCACATCCCACAGTGCTTCTCCCATTCCTACTACAATTGTATTTTCCATATTCTAGTTTCTTTTATCAAAGTTAGACATTACTTTTTAATTTTCAAGGTGTAGAACAGCAAATAAATAACACCGACCGTCATTACGGCTACAGCTCCATCCTGTCCCATAGCATCGCTGGCAAAGCCCATGAACAACGGGAATACTGTTCCTCCGAACAATCCCATGATCATCAATCCGGAAATTTCATTTTTCTTTTCGGGTACAGCAAGCAACGCCTGTGAGAAGATAATAGAGAAAATATTAGAGTTACCAAATCCGATCAGTGCAATGGCTGTGTAAATAACAACTTCGGCATCCGATACAAATAATCCTGCCATCGCAAGCAACATACAGATTACACTAACAACGAAGAACGAGCGTGCAGAAACCTTCTGCAAGATGATAGCTCCTGAGAAACATCCCAGCGTACGGAATATAAAATACAGACTGGTAGCAAAACCTGCCTCATCGAGTGTCATGCCCAGACGTTCCATCAAAATTTTAGGAGCAGTAGTATTGGTTCCTACATCGATACCTACATGGCACATGATACCCAGGAAGCAAAGCAAAATAAACGGACTTCCCAAAAGTTTCAGACAACTTACAAAACCTGAAGCCTTATCCGGTTTTTCTTCTTCAATAGGAGTTGCTCCCAACCAAAGAACAGCTATTACAGCTATTACCATGTATACAGGGAACAGCACACGCCATCCTAATCCGAATGTCGGCATTGCCTGAGTAGCTCCCCACATCGCAATATAAGGAGCAAGGAAAGAAGCAATTGCTTTGACAAACTGTCCGAATGTAAGTGAACTGGCCAGTTTATCGCCCGAAATAATATTGCTCAACAGCGGATTGAGCGAAGTCTGCATCAAGGCATTTCCTATACCCAACAGTGAGAAAGAACAGAGCATAACACCGTAGTTATCTCCAAAAACAGGTATCAGAAGCGACACAAAAGTCACCACCAGACTGAGCATTACCGTTTTCTTTCGTCCGATTTTATTCATCAGAATACCCGTAGGTACAGAAAATATCAGAAACCAGAAAAATACCAGTGAAGGAAAGATATTAGCCTCCGAATCTGTCAGATTCAAATCAGCCTTTACATAGTTCGATGCAATTCCCACCAAATCAACAAAGCCCATGGCAAAGAAGCAGAGCATAATGGGAACTAATTTCGCGTATTTCAGTTGATGACTAGTCATAGCTACTTATTTTAATCTATAAATTTTTAATGATTTTACTATAAAACTCTTCTTATCCGACTCAAAGGTCATCTTATTATATGTATCAGATGGAAAAACCAGATTCGTCATGGCATACCTTCCGTTTTCACCAAAAGCCTCAACACTACAGCGGTCAACAAACAGACGTAAATGAATTTTTTCCGCATTATCAACAGGTGCTACTGTTAGAGCCGGAAAATCGCGACTAAAATCTACAGCTCCACTCTGACTACGGTCCATAGCAAACTGCTTACGCAACACATCATAATACATAGAAACCTTTTCTCCCTTTGCATTCATCAAGCAGAAAGCCATTTTCGAAGCCCCGGCATTCTCAATCGTCATCTCAATTTCATAAGCACCGTCATTATCTCTCAGCAAGCTTTCAATTTCGTATTTTCCGGCAACCTTGAAAGAAGACTTATCCACCTTTTCGACTCTTGCTTTCTCTATTTCAGGTGAAGGTTTACTTTTCAGATACAGTTCATTTCCTACTCTATAAAGTGTCAGGTCACGCGCAATTGTATTCGCACTACGATATTGTGTAGTAGGAACATTATTTGCATACTGCCAGTTACTCATCCAACCCAATGCTATACAACGGCCAGCAGGAGCATTACTCCACGTAACAGTTGCATAATTATCTTTTCCCCAATCAAGCCATTTGGTCTGAGTTGGTGATTCATTCACAAATTTCTTACCATCGAACGAACCAACAAAATACTGAGCAGCACTGCCTCCAAAAGGTCCTCCAGGATTCAGATTACAAATCAATACCCATTTTTTCTCTTTTGTTCCTTCAATCGGAAGTTCTACCAGATCTGGACATTCCCATACACCACCATGCGCGCCTTGCATTGCCCCAAAACTACTTTCCTTCTTCCATACTTTCAAATTGCCAGATGAATATATCTGCATTTCCTGTCCTACAGCCAACATCATCACCCAATGTTTTCCCGGAGCATACCAGAAAACCTTCGGATCACGGAAATCACGCTCAGTCGAAGTCAGTATCGGATTATGTTCATATTTAATAAAAGTCTTACCGTTATCTAAACTATACGCCATACTTTGTGACTGGATATCTCCCCACGGAGTAGATTTTGCAGATGTATAAAAAGCGACAACAGCTCCTTTTCCAAAACCAGCAGTATTATCTTTATCGACAACACAAGAACCACTGAAAATAGCTCCCCATGCGTCAGGAACAATAGCTGTGCCTTCATACGTCCAATGAGTCAAATCTGTACTTGTAGAATGTCCCCAAGTCATATTTCCCCACATCGAACCATAAGGATTATATTGGAAATACAAATGATACACTCCATCTTTATAAAACATTCCATTCGGATCGTTCATCCATCCATACATTGGAGTATGATGATAAACAGGACGGTAAGTTTCACGATTTGAAGAATCGAACGTATCGGAAAGCTTTATCTCCTTCCAGCACAATGATGAAGAAGGCATACCCGTAACATCAATTGAGATTGTTTTTCCCTGGTAAGCAGATAAATCTAATGGCACATAATAATCAACTTTTTCACGAGCCAGACGAACATTTATGTTTTGTCCCAACTGCAATTCATTATTAACAACAATGTTAACCTTACCTTCCGGAGCATTTTCTTGAACGGGAAGAAGTAAGTATTTGCTTTCAGAATCTTTAATCAAAACGATATTCTGTTCGTTTACCAGATGGGATATAGTAACAGATTCTCCCATCACATCCATTAAAGGAAAAGATCCCAATACAAGAGATAGGCCTATCGACCTCATAATTGTATTAATGTTTTTCATTTATATTAAATTTAAAATGATTTCTTTGCAAAAATAGAGGTTTAATACTTATGGTGCATTCAAATTCGTTTCATTACCTTGCAAAAATGTTACACGTAACATTTTTGCAAGGTAATGAAACGAAAGCATGATTCCTTTCTATTCACTCCCACATATCTCATACAACAGAGAAAAGCTAATATCAATAAGGTGAAGAAGGTTTTAATTTCCAACCTTTAAATTTCATGGAAGTCCCCTTCTGTAAAGCAAACACTTCAATCCCAGTTTGACCTTCAGAAGGATAAGTTAGCAATGTAAAAACATCCTTTCCTTCATTCACAAATAGTTCGATACTTGATTTATCAACAAAAATGTGCATTTTTAATTGATTATTCTCAGGGGTAACCTTAGCAAATGCCACACGGCCAAATCCAGGAATAGATGCATCTGTGCAATTCATACGATCTATCAGCAAAGAATTGGATTCTGTATCATAACTAATCACCACTTTCCGTCCTTCACCTACACAAAGATTAAATCCAAACACATTTTTACTACTTACATCAAAGCAAACATCCATTTCATAACAATTCTCCTCTGGTGAGAATTGAGGTAACCGATGTACGCCCATTTCCAATGTATGCTGAAAAGATATTTCATCATACCTCAATTGCTCCAGTTGCTTTACTGGAGTCTGTATCATTCTCAATCCTTCGGGGAAAGTTTTCAAAGCTAAATCTCTCGGTAACGACCAGAATCCCTTACCATAAGTACTGGGCACATGAGGAGCATAATCCCATGTAGAAACCCATCCCATTGTACTGACTGTTTTTAGTGTGTTATCGTAATCTCTAAAGGTGCGTGAGGCATAATAGTCCAGACCTTTGTCTACATACAATGCTTCTTTAGGATGGTTTTCGATAAGTTTAAACTCCTTTCCATCAAAATTACCTATAAAATACTGTTCTTTATTCCAGTTTATGGAAACTACTAATACCCATTTTTTATTTAAAGGATTATCATCTACCGACAACTGAAACAAATCCGGACATTCCCAAGCTCTTTCCTCATTACCAGCAGGACCAAAATCGCTCATCCATTCCCATTTCTTCAAATCGGAAGAAGAATAGAACTTTACTTTCTTTTCAAGCGCTTTAGCCACTACCATTATCCATTTCTTAGTAGGCTCATAATAGAAGACAGTAGGATCGCGAAACTCAGTACTCTCAATATCTAGTACTGGATTTCCCTGATAATAGTCAAATGTCAAGCCATCGCCACTATAAGAAATTCCCTGAGCCTGTTTCTTTGTATCTTTTTCGAATGCCGTATAAGCTGCTACATAAGCATTCTTACCAAATCCTGCGGTATTATTCTTATCAATAAGTATGGAACCGGTAAAATAAGCGATATTCTCAGGGGCCCCTCTCATACAAGAAAACACTGAATCATTATTGGGGATAACCTGTTTATAATGAACTAAATCTTCCGATTCTGCCTTTCCCCACCAATACATATGGTACTTATTCTGATAATAGATAAATCCACTAGGGTCACTAATCCAACCTTTTCTTGGACTGAAATGGTATTGTGGCCGATATTTTTCTTTATACAGTTCAGTGTTCTGCGCATTGCCCATTATGCTATACCCTTGAAATAAGCCAAGCACAAATCCAACCTTAATCCAATCTATTATATTTATCTTCATACGATTATCCTCTTAATTAAAAATTCGTTTTTACTTTAGCATCCTCCAGTTGCCAGATGTCTGCTTTTACCTCACTATTTTTCCCATCAGAAAAGATTTCTATCTGCGTACTGTTTTCATACAATGGAAAAACTCTTGTAGTAAACGCATCTTCATTGTTGATAAATCCTTCCACCACAGATCCATCTATAAAAAGATGAAGATTAATTTTTTCCTCATCTTTCTTTACGCTATATTTATCTTTACGAATGCGTTGAGGAATTCCTTCCCGTAGCGAAGAACGAGTCTGGTCGATTACCAACTCCTGCATATTCAAGTCGAAATAGATTGAGGTCTGCTCCGTTCCTGCTGGATTTTTCCCGATAATCACTCCAAACTTTGTTGCATCTTTTGGATAAAAGTCTATACACAACTCCACTTGGTGCTCCGTATTGGATATAGAATTAACAGAAGTTCCAGTTAACCGTCTTTTTTCTATACCCACATGTTTACCTCTTAAGCTCTTCAATCCTGAATAAGGACGTTGTACTAGTTTTTTCCCATCCTTCAAAGACAGCATTCTAGGTATGCTATACAAGTGTGCCCACCCCTGTTTATAATTAGCGCTTTCTGATATCTCATCCGGAATAATAGCAATGGCAACAGTCGAAGTATCACTCAATTGCCATATAGAAGGAGATAATAATCTATTAATCACTTCCAAATTTTGAGGTACTGGATTATCTGGTATAAACTTTTCATTTTCAAACTTGCCAATCCAATACTGAGAGCGTGCAGGAATACGATTATGAGGAACTCTATTTACCAGCAGTACATATTTTTCACCAAACTTTTTAAAGAAAGGCATTTCCCAAAATACTCCACTCTCATCTATTTCTGGATTTCCTTCGAACATTAAGTGTACATAGTCCCATTTTTTTGCATCAGTCGACTTATACAAAAGTAATGCTCCATGCGGAGAAACCGGATCCTCTATACCATAACCAATAATCATGTACCAAACATTCCCCTCTTTCCATACAAACGGATCACGCATATCGGTACGTGTAAAGCCTTTTGGCTGACCATAGATCACAGGATTCTTCTCATATTTATCCCAAGCTACAAGATTGTTATCGGCTGGAAAAGCAATTCCTATCCCATTTTTATCTCCACCTGAGGTATAAAACAACTGAGGAGTTCCTTTATCATTAAGAATCGCACATCCTGACCATATACCTTTCTTATCATAATCCATATCAGGAGTTAATGCAGGCTTCTCTTCCGTCCAATGTATCAAATCAGGACTAGTAAAATGTCCCCAATTTATCTGTCCTAAGAATATAGATGAAGCATTCTTTTGATTAAATATATGATACTTATCTTTATAATAAAACAAACCATGAGTTTCATTCGTCCAATTGGCTGCGGGCAGTAAATGATAAGTAGGACGATTGAAATCATCTTTAAAACGAGAAACAGGAGCCAGTACGGGTGTAGAATTTCTAACTATTAAAGCTTCTTCTTCAAGTTGTTCAATCTTAAATAAAGAATGAAAACAAGGACGATCTATCAATCCATTAATGCATGTCACATCATACATCCCGACCTTCTTTTCAAAAAAATCTTTACCGAAACGCAATAGCCATTTATCAGTCACATTTTTTTCTTTTTTCAAAGGAATGTTTGTCAATTGTTTTCCATTTAAAAAACATGAAAAACAATCTTTTTCCATTGAAAGAGCAATATTGAACCATTCAAAACAATTTATTCTTTTTTGTAAAGAAAATGTCTTCGAAGTTCCTTTATCTAAATTTCGAGTTATAGCAACTAAATCTCCAAAGCGAGTCACACACAATGAAAAAGAAAGTTGATTATATTTATCCAATAAGGCAATGCACGAAGCTGTATCAGTAGGATATGACTCCAATGCGAACCAAGTATCTATCGCTTTCACTCCAGATTCCAATTCAGCATTTAAATAAGTTGAATAACCATCTGTACGTATTGCCTTTCCCCTACATCCATTTCCCCACTCAGGTTGTTCTTTTACAGAATGCCATTCCATCCCCCAAACGCTATCAGTTCGTTCATATAGAGTTGAACTATTTGCATAAATACGACTCCCTATATCTCCAAGACTTACCACTAAAAACAAAATAGTCTGTATAAAGTATTTCATAACTAATTACGACTTTATAAAAACAGGTGACAGAAATTTATGATATCTGTCACCTGAAGTTCAAAACTGAAAACTCAATCTTTTAAAAATCTCCATAGCCTGGATTTTGCACATAATTTCCTTGAGAGAAATTATATTGAGGTTTAGATATAGGTAAATATTCATCACGTCCTAAAGTAAACTTAGCTGTAGAATAATATACTCTATTCTCCTTTTCCTTCAAAATATATGAATTCATTGTTTCAGCTGCAATTCCCCAACGTACTAAGTCAAAGAAACGCTCACCTTCCATCGCTTTTTCTAAACGGGTTTCGAAGCGTAAAGCTTCACGAGCATATTCTTGAGTCCATCCTGTAGCTGGATATTCGTTTATCAAGTAATTGGCTGCATCCTTCGACGGATCATTAAAACTCTTCACATAGGTACTATGCATAGCACGACGTCTAATGCGATTAATACATTCTCTTGCTTCTTCCAAGCTTGTTCCATCACCAATTTCAATCAAAGCTTCAGCTTTCCACAATAAAACATCTGCATAACGAATAATCTGCCAATTTAATCCAGAAGCTCCCCAAGGCCATCCTTTAAACATATCTGGACTCTCCGGCGATACAAAGAAACGTTTACAACAATGATAACCATAAGTACCTTGATCTCGTACCCAATTATTCATACAAGGCGATTCTGAATAAGTTTTCCATGTAATATTCGGACGTCCTATGATAAAATCTAATCTTGGATCTACTGTTCCATCAATCTGAGTATTCACAGGTTTATCTCCATCAAAAACAATAACATCATAATCATGATCATTAAATGTATTGAACATCGGTAAACCATTTTCGTCTGTTTGATAAGCATTTATTAAATTCTGACTTGGCAAGAAGAAACCATCACCACTATAAGGCCCTTGAGGAGCATTCAACAAGTTACTCCAATTAATACGTCCTGCATCAGGAGAACCATCATTCATAGAATATTGAACAGCAAATATAGATTCCTTACCATTTTCATATTCTAATAAATCCAACTGTTGAAAATCATCCAGCAAATCGTATCTACCTTCCAATTTATTACAAAGTTCTACAACTTCACGCAACAAATCCTTATTTATACGAATTACTTCATGTGTTTTTTCATCCTGCTCATAAGCTTTATATAATTTAACTTTAGCTGCATACGCCCAAGCTACATAACGATTTACTCGTCCTTTATCAGCTTGTTCTTCAGGCAAGTCTGTTGCTGAGTTCATCATCTCATCAGCTATCATACCTAAAATTTCATCACGAGTATACTCATCATTAGAAATCTTTGGATAATCATTTATGTCTACATTCTCATCAAAATATGGAATTTTATTAAATAAACGACTTAACTCAAAATAAAAATGTGCCCTTAACACACGCATTTCTGCCTTTCTAGATTTTAGCTCAGGAACATCATCTTCCGAACAAATATTCAACACTTTCAGAGCTGAATTACAGCGTTGAACACAGCTATACAATTGAAACCATTTACTATCTACATCACCCAAAGTAGCATCCACGTCAAACGTTTCCAACTTATGAATATCAGAAACATCACCGACTCCTCCACCTCCTTTATATGCATTATCAGCGCGAACTTCACCATAACTCCAGTTCGTCATAGGATGAAGCCATACACTACCAGTCTGTCCATCTGGACCTGTAAGACCAGCATATGCTGCACTAATTAATAATTCAACTCCTTCAGCCGAATTAAGGTTTCCGTTATTCAATGTTCCCTGAGGCTTGATATCAAGAAAACGGCTTTCATTGCAACTTGCTAAAACAGCAGTAGCAAAAACAAACGATAAAGTAATATATTTTAGTTTCATAAATTCTTTATTTTAATCATTAAAATCCAACTGATAATCCGAATGTATATGAACGTGGCTGTGGGTAAGTATATCCTAACCCTTCAGGATCTGCACCTGTATAATTCGTTAATGTAAACAGATTCTGTGCCTGGAAATACACACGTACATTATTTAAGAATAACTTATCAATAACTTTCTTAGGTAGAGTATACCCTAAGGTCAGAGTTTTCAGCTTGATATAAGATCCATCTTCAATAAAAAACTCAGAACTACGAGCTTCATTATTAGTATCAACCGCAGACAAAGCAGGAATATCACCATTATAAACTCCAGTTTGTTCATAGACAGTCCAAGCATCCATAGCATCCAACAAACGGGTTGAATGGTTTCCATTCCATAAAGGAAATAAATCTGTATAAAATTTCGAATTATTCCAAACGTCACGGACCATGCCATTAAAGAACATACTCAAATCAAATCCTTTCCAAGAAGCTCCCAAGTTCAACCCAGCAATAACTTTAGGTTGATCAGATCCTAACCACGTTTGATCAGCAGTACTAATAATACCATCATTATTCACATCAACATAACGAATACGTCCTACCCCTGGTTTACCAATTTGCACATCGTATTTTGCAAGATAATCACGAACCTCTTCCTCTGTACGGAATAAGCCATCAGTTTTATATCCCATCCACGAGCCAAACGGCTGTCCTACAATACTCTGATCAACTCCATTACCACCACCATAAGTATAATAAATATCAGAAGGAAGATCTGTTATCTCATTTTTATAATAAGATAGATTTAATGATACATCATAGTTAAAATCCTTAATTTGATCTCTCCAAGTTACAGTTGCTTCGAATCCTTTATTCTTCATTGATATTCCATTATACCAATAATATCCACCTTCACCGATAACTCCAATATAAGGACGTTGGATTAACATATCAGTTGTATTTTTATCAAAATAATCTAACGTAAGTCCCAAACGGTTATTCAAGAAAGATGCATCTATACCTACATTCCACTGTTCTGTTTGTTCCCACTTTAAATCATTATTAGCTGAAGCTGTTTTAAAAACTCCTGGAGCTAGCAATTTACCATCACCTACAATATTATAAGAGGCTCCTTTTAGACTCATAATATATTTATCATAAGTAGCTGTATTATCAATCATATCATTACCATTTATACCCCAAGATGCACGGATTTTCAAGTCACTTAACCAGTTTTGAGTTCTTTCCATAAAGTTCTCACTTGAAATTCTCCAACCGACAGAAGCAGAAGGGAATATAGCAGAATTATGATTCATTCCAAAACGCGAAGAAGCATCACGACGTAACGTTGCAGAAACCAGATATTTATTAGCATAATCATAATTTGCTTTTGCAAAATAAGATACCAAAGCATATTCACTAGCATTATTACCAACAACCTGACCAGAAGTTACTGCATCCAAATAACGGTAGTCTAAATCCTCAATAACCAATCCCTTACCATATCCACTCAAAGACTCACCAAATTCCTTTTTCGCTTCCATACCAGCCAAAATATTGAGTGAATGCTTATTAATTTCAAATGAATAATTTAATGTATTCGACCAAATCCATTGTAGGCTATAGTTGTGAGTAACATTCAACTCATTTGTATCAACTACACGACTTGCTTCCTGCCATGCCGGAACAAAAGTCGAGTTAAACTCATTATAGTAATTCAAACCAAAATTAGATTTGAAAATTAACTTTTTCACCGGTTCGATTTCAATATAAGCGTTTCCAAATATACGCCAATATTTATGACGATTGTTTGCTTCATTATCTGTCAAACGAATTAGATTAGGCTTATCACCCAATATATCCACATAACCTCCGGCATAATTTCCATTTTCATCATATACTGGTATAGTCGGATGCTGGGCTATTACATTTTCTTCGATTCCTGAAGGGTTCAGATGACGAGTCCAGTAGTTTACAGAAACACTTTCTCCAACTCTTACCTTATTATTGATAAAGCGAAAATCAGAAGTCAAACGAGTATTGAAACGCTGAAAATCAGTATTACGGCACAAACCATCTTGATCCATATAGTTCATTGTCAACGCAACATTTCCATCCTTGAATCCTTTAGACAATGACAAGTTATAATTCTGCATTAAAGCTGTGCTATAGATTTCTTTAGCCCAATCTGTATTTCCTGTACGGATTTTTACACCATTTTGGTCATAATAATACTCCTGTAAAACCGGTTTCTCTCCATTTCCATAAACAGCACTATTAGGATATGTACCATATGAATTCTTATATGCTTGCCAATACACATCTCCCCACTGCTGAGCATCCAACATGTCAAATCCTGTAGAAAATGTCTGTGCCGTAAGAGTCATATCAAAATTTACTTTCACATCACCTTCCTTAGCACGCTTGGTTGTTATAATAATTACACCATTAGCAGCCTGAGCACCATATATAGCGGCAGAAGCAGCATCTTTTAAGACCTGAATTGATTCTACATCATTAGAAGAAAGGATAGAAGCAATGTTATCACGAGTCTGTACACCATCAATTACATACAACGGAGCACTGTTATTGATTGTAGTTGTACCGCGAACCAAAGCTCCAGTATTCATTCCTCCCGGAGTACCATCCGTCGTAACATTCATACCTGCTACACGCCCTTGCAAGGCAGACATAACATTTCCTGTAGGAACATCAGCTACATCCTTCATTTTTACAACTGCAACAGAACCTGTTAAACTTGCTTTCTTTTCAGTCATATAACCAGTTACTACAACTTCATCCAGCACTTCTGTATCTTCTGCTAAAACAACATTCAATACAGGTTGCGCCTTTACAACCAAACTTTTGAAGCCAATATAAGAAATAGATATTTCAGCTCCTTGCTTCACCGTCAAAGAAAACTTACCATCAAAATCGGTAATCGTACCATTGGTCGTACCTTGTTCAAGAATAGTTGCCCCAATAACAGGCTCTCCATCAGATTTTGAAACTACTGTTCCAGACACTTGCAAACTTTGTGCTTGCACAACCATACACACCATGAAAAGGAGTGCTAAAAGAAATGTTCTTTTTATGCTTTCCATTTACAAATAGATTAAGTTTAACTTATTACAAATCTCACACTGCCGTTCAAAACGGTATTGCAAATGTATGTAGAGCTTAGTAAAAGGAATATAATAAATGTTTCATCCTCGATTAAAAATGATACATGCAACATTTTTAATCGAGGATGAAACATTCTTACTCAAAGAACGGAATTTCGTTCTATTGTTTTTTATTTTAGAAAGCCTCCTTACGTTTCTTACTTGTAGCTATCAGATATATACCTAACAAAATAAGAGGCAGACTCAGCAGTTGTCCGATATTCAAAGTCATATTCACTTCTTCTGCAACTTGCGGATTTTTCATAAATTCCAGTCCAAATCGTGCACCAAAGAAAATCAAGAGAGAAACTCCAGTTATCAGACCTATCCGCTTTTGAAGGTGAAATTTGTAATACATCAGCCATGAGGTTACTAATGCTATCAAGCAATAGAGCATTTCGTATATCTGTGTAGGATGACACGCTTGAGATTCTCCATTCTGATTATACAAAGCTTGCCATTCACGAGAACGTACAAACTCAAATCCCCAAGGTAATGTAGTCGGAAAACCAAATATTTCCGAATTCATCAGATTTCCGAAACGGATACACATGCAGACCACAGCTACCGCCGGAATCATACGATCGAAAAGCCACCACACATTTTTCTTCGTAACTTTCTTTGAGTACCAAACCAAAGCCAAAATCAAGGCAAATACTCCTCCATGACTGGCAAGTCCTCCTTTCCAGATTTTCAAAATCTCCAACGGATGTGCTCCATAATAATCCCACTCATAAAATAAGCAATGTCCTAATCGGGCTCCTATCACACTACTTACTATACAATATACAAACAATTTATCTGCCCAATAGTCAGGATATCCTTCTTTTTTAAATAAACGCGATACTATTTCATAAGCGAAAATGAATCCGAGTCCCCACATCAATCCATACCAACGAATTTCAAGGGAGCCTAAATGTACCAGAACAGGATCTACATCCCAAACAATACTTGCTAACGTCATAATTTATATTTCTTTGATATAGCCACAAAGGAACAAAAAAAATCTCTTTCCCGAAACGATACAGGAAAGAGATTTCAAAGTTATCTGAAAATTAATTATACCAAATGAGCAATCAGTTCTTCACGGTCACCTTCCAACAAATCGATAACCGGAACTTCAATCATTGTATAGCATCCCGGCTGCTGTTTCATAGAAGCACGGGCAACACATACCAATACTTGAGCTGTAAGAGCCGGATTGTTGATCTTCATATCGAATTCGAACAACTGATTATGTGTCTTTCCAGATACACCCTTACGTACCAAGTTAACGCCATGACCAACATCATTCAAATCGTCTACACAAGGAACCTGAATTACATGAGTCTCGTCATTTACAAAATAAGGATCAGCTTTGATAGCAGCTTCTACAGTCTTGAAGTCTGCACCTTCTTCCAGTTCCACATAAACCATACGGCGATGAATACCTGTTCCAACTGGAATTGTCATAGACAGTGCATCTTTCACGCCAGCAATAGCACGTACAGCTACAGAGTGTCCCATACTACGTCCCGGACCAAAGTTTGTATAAGTAATACCTTTAGGAGCAATAGCCTGCAACAAAGCGCGAACTACAGAATCACTTCCCGGATCCCATCCCGCAGAAATGATAGATACAGCGTTGTGAGCTTTTGCTGTTTCTCCCAAAGAACGGCGTAAATCTGTTATTTGTGTATGGATATCAAAGCTATCTACAGTATTAATACCCAAAGCCAATATTTCTTTTGCATACTTTTCTACGCTACGGGTTGGAGTAGCAAGAATAGCAACATCAACATTCTCCAATTCTTTTATATCCTTTACTACCGGATAGTTAGCCAACTCTGCCGGCTTGTTTTCAGCTCCATTACGACGTACAATACCTGCAACTTCGAAATCAGAAGCAGCTTCGAGTGCTTCCAATGTAAACTTTCCAATATTTCCGTAACCTACTACGGCTGCTCTAATTTTTCCCATATTATCTTTGATGTTTGAATTAATTCTATATTTTAACACCGCAAAAATACAAAATTAGAACAATTCTAAACAAACACTGTGGCAGTGATTTTGAAATAAATCTGCACGAACTTACAATTTATAACTTTCTTATGCCTATTTTTGTATTAAAATAATAAATTATCAGAAAAATATGATTGAATATATCAAAGGAGAACTTACCGAAATCACGCCAGCAATGGCTGTCATTGAATGTAACGGCTTAGGATATGGTATTAATGTGTCCTTGAACACCTATTCTGCCATCCAAGGGAAAAAAGAAGTCAAACTTTACATTTATGAATCAATCAGAGAAGATGCATATATATTATATGGATTTGCAACCAAGCAGGAAAGAGAACTATTTCTGTTACTAATAAGCGTATCAGGTATAGGAGGAAATACTGCCCGCATGATACTTTCGGCTCTCACACCTTCTGAACTCTGTAATGTAATAAGCAGCGGAAACGATAAATTGCTAAAGACCGTCAAAGGAATCGGATTAAAAACCGCACAACGTATCATTGTTGATTTAAAAGACAAAATTTCAACTACAGACATCGGTACATCAACAACATCAGCTCCTATTAGCATCACCGCCAACAATGAAATTTATGAAGAAGCAATAGCTGCATTGACGATGTTAGGATTTGCACAAGCGCCATCACAAAAGGTAGTGGCAGCAATATTAAAAGAAGAGCCTGATGCAGCTGTAGAAAAAGTAATTAAGCTAGCACTGAAAAGGTTATAAGGCAATAAGGGAGTCAAAACTTGTATCCTATTCAAGAATACTAAATTAGGTTTTGACACCCTTAAAAAGTATATATCAATACTCACTAGGAGATACCCCAAAATACAACTTAAAGCTCTTACTGAAATAATGAGGATCATTAAATCCCACTCGATAAGCTACTTCTGCAATACTATATTTATGTTCATTTAGTAATTGCACAGCTTTATTCATACGCATTTCTTTAATATACATAATTGGAGATTTCCCAGTTAAAGATTTAAGTTTTCCAAAAAATATAGTACGACTGAAATTAAAATTTTCCACGAGCAAATCTACAGATAAATCAGGGTTACTAATTTCCCTTTCCATAATTTCATTCAATTTAATTAGGAATTCACGATCTTTATCGTTTAACCCATCAATAATCGACTCATTCTGCACTTCATTTACTTTTTTCAAATCGTGTGAACAGAAAAATGTTTGCAACTCTTTCCGACGCGCCAATAAATTATTTACTCTTGTTTCCAAATAACTTACACTAAACGGTTTGGTTATGTAACTATCAGCTCCTCCTTTTATGCTTTGCAGCTTAGTTTCCATATCAGTTTTAGCTGTTAATACAATAACAGGTATGTGACTAGTAGCTAAGTTTTCACGCAATTCAGTGATTAATTCTATTCCATCTTTCTCAGGCATCATTATATCACTTATGATAATATCAGGAATACACGTTACAGCTTTTTCTAAACCTTTTTTACCATCAGGTGCTTCAATAATTCTAAATTGAACGCTAAATATATTACGTAAAAAAGAGCGTAGTTCTTGATTATCCTCTATAATCAACATTGTTTTTATATCTGCAAAATCAGATTCTCCCCCATCTTCATACATTTCGACCTCAGAATTATCAGATTGCACATCATCGTCCAAAACAAAATCAACATCCTTACCAAAATGTTTTCTACCCTTTTTAAAATTAATACTAAAGCAACTTCCTTCGCCTACTTTACTTTCCACATATATTGAGGCATGATGCATATCTGCCAATTCTTTTACAAATGATAATCCAATACCAGAACTATTATTTTTATCAAACAAATTCTCAAATCGTATAAATAAGGTTTTCTTTCTAGAATCGGAAATACCAATTCCTTGATCTTTAACTCCAACAGTAACAATATTTTTACCCTCACGTACAAATACTGTTATTGATTTATTGGGTTTGGTATATTTAAATGCATTCGAAAGAAGATTAAATATAATTTTTTCAAATTTATCTTTATCTACCCAAAGATCAACAAAAACAGCTGAACTTTCAAACTTAAAATCAATCTGTTTTTCTTTTGACAAAGCCTGAAAGTTTTCCATTATCCTACGAGTAAAAAAAACAATATCAACCAATTCCACACAAAGCTTCATTTTATTATTCTGAATCTTGCTAAAATCTAAAATTTGGTTTATTAACCTCAACATACGCTGAGTATTTCGTTGTACAACAATTAATTGCTCATTAACATCTTCATTTATATGCAAATGTTTTAAAATATATTCTATAGGTCCTTCAATCAAAGTAAGAGGAGTACGTAACTCATGTGATATATTTGTAAAAAACTGAATTTTTAAATCACTAATCTGCTGTTCAACAAACACTTTATGTTTTAGTTTAAAAATAAAAAATAAAATATATGTTCCACCAGATAATAAACTTAAAAAAATAAGTACATACAAAACAAAAGCATATGGAGTTTCCCAAAAAGAAGGAAGTATCTCTATAGCTAATGTTCTCTCATTATCTACCCATACCCCTTCACTATTTGTTGATTTCAGATGAAAAACATATTTTCCATGAGGCAAATTAGTATAAATTGCCTCTTGTCGCTTCACACCAGTCCTAAATTCCTTATCAAACCCTTCTAATTTATAAGCATACAATATATTTTCTGTATCAGACATATCAAGAGCTGCAAACTTAATAGTAATCATATGTGTACTATGAGGTATTTTTACACTCTTACACGCATTTATACTATTTATCAAAATGCAAGAACTATCTCTAGCAGATAAGACTTTATCATCTAATTGCAAAGAGGAAAAATAAATTGGAGGGATAAAAGTATTTTTAAAAATATTCTCAGGATTAAAATAAAATAGACCTCGATTAGTGCCTATCAATATCTCACCTTCACTATAGGAAGCAATTCCTTCACTAAATTGAATATTAAACATAAAAAACTCATTCTCATAATATTCAAATGTCTTTTCTGATAAGCTAAATTTTATAACTCCTTTTTCTGTTACTAACCATAAATGTCCTGTAGTATCAGGATAAATGGCATATACAATATCAGCAACTAAACCATCTCGAGCAGAATAATTTTTGAACGTAATTTTTTCGGTTTCAGTATTAATAATCTCAGTCATTCCACCTCCATAAGTTGCGGCAAAAATTTGTCCATTTTCTAAGCACAAAGTCATATGCACATCATTATTACTTAAGCTATTACGTTGATCTGCCATATGACAAAATGAAGAAAAAGAGATTTCTTCTGGTTGTGAATAGCTTGCATCAAACATTAAAAGCCCTGAAGTTGTAGAAATCCAAATCCGTTTATGAGAATCTTCCGTGATATGTCGTACTTTATAAAATTTATCAATAGGATATTGAGATAAACGATTTCTATAATTTATAAAATATATCTTTCCATCAGCTCTTTTTTCTATTAAATTAATTCCTCCTCCATAGGTCGCAACCCATATACGATCAAAAGAATCTTGAAAAATAAAATATACATTATCATTACTCAAACTATATTTATCAGAGTTGTCATAACAATAATGTTCAACCGCAAACCCTCCATCTGACTGAGGTTGAAGCCGAAAAATACCATTACCTTTGGTAGATAGCCAAAAAATACCTTTATTATCTTGAAAAATATTATAGACTTTCCCTATTTTAATATCTTCTCTTTCTTTTTGTACTATTTTTCCAGAACGTGATAAATAACCTAACTTTTTTTTATGTTTATCCAATAATATGATTTCCATATTACGTGTTCCAATCCAAATGCGCTGTTCCTTATCTACATAAAGTGCTCTTATTTCATTTCTAGCAGAATTTATATCATAATTATCCAAAGAAAGCAGCTGAAAAGGATTATGTTGAAAAATAATTTTTTTCAATCCTCCCATTTGAGTACTTAACCAAAGATTTCCTTGTCTATCAATTGTCGCACAATAACATCGGTCATTAGACCTCCACATATATTTATCTTTAATCGTATTAAAAGGAATCAGCTGATTATTCTCCCTGTCATAATATGAAAATCCACCTCCTTTGGGGTGTATCCAAAGAATATCATTTTTATCTTCAAAAACAATCGCTCCAGTTTCTGTCATCAAAGGATTACCATACTCATCATGTATTAAAAAATAAGTAACTTCATTCTTTTGGATATCAAACATGCTAATTCCAAAAGTAGAATGATTTATCCAAATCAATCCATACCCATCTATATATAAATCATGTATTTTATCGTCTGGCAACTTTGAATAGTTTTCCTTACAAACATGAATAATCTGCTGACCTTTTTCTATAAAAAAACCATCTGTGTCCGTAACATATATATAGGTATCAGAGCCGTATCTTCTTATATCTACAATGTTTGCTTGCGTATCTATTCTTTTTAGCCAGAACAAATTAGAACCTTTATGGCATTTCCATAAATTTCCTTTTTCTGATCCTAATATAAAACAATCTTCTTTTTCTATAATAGAATAAAAAGCAACATTTCGACTATCATCCTGCTTTTGTTTTGCCAAAACATGTTTCACACTTTCTAAAGAATAAATACCATTATCCGTCAATATCCATTCTTGCAACGATTTATCCTGATACACCTTATTTATTTTTCTTACTCCATAAGATTTATATAAATAAGGAAATCTATTTATACTCAATTTCCTTGTCTGTAAATCGGAAAATACTCTTACAGCTGTACCATCATTTTTCTTAAGCCAAACTACTCCACTAGAAAAGGCTTCTATTGCAACAAAATTTTCTTGATCTCCTAAAGTCTCAACAGCAATAAAAGTTTCATTAGTTGGATCAAACCGATAAACAGAATTATCATAGCATAAAATCCACAAAAAGCCAAACGAATCTTCTTTCAATGATAATATTCTGTCATTAGAAAAAATAACTTTATCATTAGAATAAGATTTGTAATTTTTAAATCGGTATCCATCAAAACAGCTTAATCCATTCCAAGTAGCGAACCATAACAACCCTTGACGATCTTGTATAATATCGTTTACTAATCCATGCCCAAGACCATCTTTAACTGTATAATCAGTAATTGCATAATGAGAAATATTAGTAGCTTGTATAGAGCAGAAAAATAAAAACAATACAATAAAAGAGTTTAGAGTTTTCATAGATACCATCTTTGTTTCTAACAAAGTTAAGAATAACAAAGAAAGTAGCTATACTCCTTATAAAATTTAACACTTACCTATAAAATTACAACAATATCATATCTATATGTGCTAGAAAACATAATCCGATAAAAAATACACTAAAGATGTCAAAAATTCCACTTAAAAATATTTCTTATTTTCTTCCTTTGAATAACACATTTAAAGTTTAATCACATGAAAAACATTAAAACCTTAACTCATTCTTTAAACAGAAAAGCTAATAGGCATTTTTTTACAAAAGAACTATTAGTATATAGCTGTTCACTGGGAATAGCTTGTTTTCCTTTATCTGTTCTAGCCGAAAATGACATTAATTCCAATTCATTTTCCAGTGCTCAACAAGAAAATAGAATAATAAAAGGAAAAGTAATTGACGAAAAAGGAGAAACACTGATTGGAGTTTCCATTTTGGTAAAAGGAACAACTATAGGAACGGTTACTGATTTTGACGGTAACTTTTCATTGGAGGTTCCTAAAAACGGAACACTTGTCATTTCTTATGTAGGATATAAATCTCAAGAAATTAAAGTTTCTGGACGAACAGATTTTGCAATAACATTGGCTTCTGACAATAAGTTATTAGACGAAGTAGTAGTTGTTGGTTATGGAGTTGTTAAAAAATCAGACTTAACAGGCTCTGTAGGAAGTGTAAAATCAGAAACAATTGCTGCCAAAGGTTCCACATCCGTAATGGAAAGTTTGCAAGGCCAAGTAGCCGGAGTTAATATTTCACAGTCATCAAGTCGTGCCGGAGATGGTTTTAAGATTCAAATACGTGGAAAAAGCTCTTTAAATGAGGCTGAACCTTTATATGTAATTGATGGTGTAGTATGTGACAACATGGACTTTCTAAACCCTATGGATATTGAAAAAGTGGATGTTTTAAAAGATGCATCATCTACAGCTATTTACGGTTCCCGTGCTACTAATGGAGTTGTAATGATAACAACTAAAAAAGGAGCAAGTGATGAATCCAAAGCTACAGTTAGCTATGATGGTTACTATGGAGTAAAAACAGTCGCTAACATGCCTGACTTTATGGATGGAGACAGTTTCCTAAACTGGAGATTTTGGCGATATCTAGAGTCATCTATGGATGCAAATACCGGGCAGACCACTTGGAATATGACAGATGCTAATTACGAAAACTTCTGGGGAGGAGGAAGTCCTGTCATAAAAAGCATGTATCAAAACAAGAACTACACTGATTGGACAGATCTAGTAACACGTACGGGAGCTCAACAGAATCATTTTGTAAATATTACAGGTAATGCAAAAAATATAAGTTATCGCGTTGGACTAGGTTATCAAGATGAAAAAGGCGTACTTTACGACGGATATAATCGTTGGAACTTGAAAGGAGCAGTAGATCATAAAATATCAGATAAGATATCAGCAGGATTTTCTACTAATATGGCAACTTCACTGAAAGAAAGTGGAAGTAATTATTCGGTGTTATCAGGTTTCCGAATGACACCTACCATGCCTGCATTCTATTGGGAAGGAGATAATATAGGACAACCTATAAGACAGCCTGGAAAAGATGAAGCAATATATCCTAACGGTGGTGGTCCAACATCAAATATAAATCCCCTAGTAGATAGAGAAAACTCTAAGGACAATACTCGAGCTTATGATATTATGGCTAATTTATATCTACAATATAGCCCGATTAAAGAACTGATTCTCAAAACAACTTTCTCCCCTATGTACTCTAAAACAGAACGAGGAACATTCTACAATGGAGATACTCAATATCGTTCTGGAAAATCCAATATGGCAGAAAAGTATAATGATGGAGTATTCTCTTATACATGGGATACTCAAGCTAATTATATCAAAACTTTTGGAGATCATAGCATCAATGTACTAGCTTTGTTCAGTGTATATGATCAAAGAAAAGAAGGAGATTATATGGGAGTTGTAGATATGCCTTTTGATGTCGACTGGCATAATTTAGGCTCGGGAACCGTTCAGAATCAGTCAAGTTATTACGAACGGATGACAATGCTTTCTTACGTTGCCCGCCTCAACTATTCATACAAAGGAAAGTACATGGCTACCGTATCTTCTCGTTGGGATGGAAGTTCTAAATTCCAAAAAGAGAACCGCTGGGGAATGTTCCCATCAGCAGCCTTAGCATGGCGTATTTCAGAAGAAAACTTCATGGAATCCACAAGGAACTGGTTAAGTAATCTGAAATTACGTGCCAGCTTCGGTGTAACTGGTAATAATGCTGGAGTCGGACCATATGATACTCAAGCTTTAGCAAATATCAAGTATTATTACAATTATGGAGGAACTGTTGCAAACGGATTTGGATATACAATGATTAATCCAGATTTAACATGGGAAAAAACAGTAGAATTTAATGTAGGTCTTGACTTTGGGTTATTTAATAACCGTATAAACGGAACCATTGACTTATACAATAAAAATTCTAGCGATTTGTTAATGGAAATGCAGACACCTTTTGAATTAGGTTCATATACAGGAGCAATAATTAGTAACGTAGGAAAGGTTAATAATAAAGGTATCGAAATACAATTAAATACACTCAACGTACAAACTAAAGATTGGAATTGGGAGACTTCGTTCTCATTCGCACGCAATATCAATACCATAAAAGAATTAAATGGCGGAAAAGAAGACTTAGTTGGTAACAAATGGTTTATCGGACAGCCTATTGATGTAGTATATGGATATAAATATATGGGAGTTTGCACAAGAGAAGAAGCACAAGCTTTTGCCAACGACCCCAATATGAAAACCAAATTCTATGAGGGAGAAATGAAAATATATGATAAAGACGGTAATGGAGAAATCAACGCTGACGACAAGATGATTCTTGGTCATTGTGCACCAACATGGACAGGCAGTTTCGTATCCAATTTAGCCTATAAAAACTGGGACTTTAGCGTGAACGTATATGTAAGTCAAGGAGGAACCGTATATTCTCCTTTCATGGGAGAATTCACAGATTATTCTCAACGAGGAATGAACAGAATAAAAATGGATTTCTACATACCAGAAGGAGCTCCTAAGTTAGCTGAAGATGGCTCTATCACTACTCAAGAAACAACTCATTATGGTGAATATCCATTCCCTACTAACGGAACTAACGGTAAAGGAGGAGGATCTTTTTGGATGAGTGGAGAAAATGAAGACCGCGCACAAAACTTTGTAGATAATTCATACGTTAAAATTAAAAACATTACATTAGGTTACACATTCCCCAAAAACTGGTTACAAAAATTACATATTTCCAACCTTCGCGTTTTTGCTAATATCTTGAATCCATTAACATTTACAAGCTATAAAGGTTTTGATCCTGAATGGGCAGACGCAGAAGTTGGTGATGGAACTGGCGGTGTAAGTTCTAGAAGTTGGCAATTTGGTATTAACTTAAAATTCTAATAATCGTTATGAAAAAATTATATCTATATACAATGATTGCATCATTGGCCTTTACTTCTTGCTCCGATTTTTTAGAGCAGGATAATAGATCAAATGTTCCTTCTGATGAATTTTATAATACAGCAAACGGATTTAGCAGTCTAACAAATAGTACATACTCTTCAATGCGTGAGTTATATAATGTACAACCACAGATGTTCGTTGCTGGAACTGATTTATATGCTGATGGAAAAAGTCAGGGAGTTGTTATGGGACAGTATACATTCACAACCGATGACAGTAATATAAAAGACTTCTATGTCAGTTGCTATAAAGGCATTCAATTAGCTAATAGTGTTATTGCTTACGGAGAAACAACAGAAGACTCTCAACAACGTTTACAATATATCGATGAAGCTCGTTATATTCGTGCATGGTATTACTTCCAGTTAGTGCAACAATTTGGTGGTGTAGCTTTAAATACTAAAATGTTCGATTATGCAGAAATGAGCCACGCCCGTTCATCATTAAAAGATGTATATAAGTTCATTATTGATGAATTCACTTATCTAGCCTCTGAGCAATCTCACTTATTAGAACGTTCAGCTTCAGGAGTAGGAAGAGCTAACAAAAGAGCCGCTGCCTTTTATGCAGCAAAATCCTATTTGACCCGTGGATGGCTGGACGGAACCGGTTATGAAGCACAAGAAGAAAATATCGCAGAATCAAATGATTTTGAAAATGCCATAACTTATTCCATGCAAGCCATTAACGGAGAAGTACCTACACTATCAATCGAAGAAGCATTCGATATAAACAATGAGGATAATTCCGAATTATTCTGGAGTGTACAATTCAGTAGTTCATCTGTAGAAGATCCTGTAAAAGATGGCTCTTATCAACAGGCTCAATTTGGTGCTTATCAGGGTGGATCTGAAAAACCAAGGAATAAGGCCATAGACGGTAATTTTGCACCTTCATTACGTCTGCAACAATTATACACAAGAGGTGACGGACGATTGGAGCAAACATTTATGTTAGAATTTCATGAGGCATATTTTGACTATTACACTAATCCTACAAGTAAAATCTTATATTATTATGCACCAGCATGGGCTACAGATGAAGATATTGCAGCATGGAGAGCAGATGATCCTAATGGTATAAAAACAGAAACAATAGTAAGTAAGACAATTGCCGAAGGAGGTATTGCTCCTTCCAACGGACAACCTGCAACTTATAAAGACAGACGTTCTCAAGATTTTGGGAATGCATGTATAAAAAAATTCGATGACTATACTGAAACGTCAATCGCCAATCGTAGTACTCAATGCAGCATGCACGATGTCGTATTAGCCCGTTTAGGAGAAGCTTATTTAATCGCAGCTGAAGCGTATTATAAAAACAACCAGCCTGATAAAGCTGCTGAAATGATTAACGACCTAAGAAAACGCCCTGATACAGTAAAAGAAGGATTTGAAAATGATATGCTTGTTAATGCAAATGATATCACTATCGATTTCATTTTAGACGAACGTGCTCGTGAATTAGCAGGTGAATATGTCCGTTGGACAGATCTAAAGCGTACTCATAAATTGGTAGAATACGTTACACAATATAATGAAGATGGAGTTTCAGAAGCAGCAATGACCGGTCCTGATGGAAAATATAAAATATTACGTCCTATTCCTCAAGCTGCAATTGATTTGAATCAGGCAACTATAGAACAAAATCCAGGTTATTAATAAATAATAGTACATAAGAGCCATGTATATAAAAATATGCATGGCTCTTTCAATAATAGAAATCATATGATACGTACATTACTATTAAGTACTCTCTCAGTTTTATGCCTAAATAGTATCGGACAAAATGTCTCCTATTCTCCAACTTCACTTAACACCTGGGGAGATCAAGGCAACGGAACATATATAAATCCGATACTGAATGCCGATTACTCAGATCCGGATGTTATCCGCGTCGGAAATAAATACTATATGGTAGCATCCGACTTCCATTTTTTAGGGATGCAAGTCCTTGAATCTGAAGATATGGTCAACTGGAAACTATTGTCACAAGTATATTCACGCTTCGACTTTCCTGGATGGGATACAAACGAACACTATGCCGGAGGATCATGGGCTCCTTCAATCCGTCATCATGATGGAAAGTTCTGGGTTTTCTTTTGTACCCCAGACGAAGGATTATTTATGTCGAATGCTGCAAACCCTGCTGGCCCATGGAGTCCGTTAGTAAATGTCTGTCATGTAGAAAAGTGGGAAGACCCTTGTCCTTTTTGGGATGATGATGGGCAAGCATATCTTGGAAGAAGTATTCATGGTGCAGGACCTATCATTATTCATAAGATGAGTCCAGACGGGACCAAATTGCTCGATGAAGGAAGAACTGTATACACGGGACCTGTAGCAGAAGGAACTAAAATACATAAAATCAATGGTTATTATTATTTAAGTATACCAGAGGGAGGAGTTTCCGAAGGATGGCAAACTATTTTACGCTCGAAAAACATATATGGTCCATATGAGAAAAAAGTTGTTTTAGAACAAGGTAGTACAAATATCAACGGGCCTCATCAGGGAGCAATGGTAGATACTCCGTATGGAGAATGGTTCTTTTTTCATTTTCAACAATACAATCCATTGGGCAGAGTGGTACATCTGCAACCTATGCACTGGAAGAATGATTGGCCAGTTATCGGGATAGACATGGATATGAATGGCATCGGTGAGCCTGTAACTGTATGGACTAAACCACGAACTGGTAAACAGAGCATTATAACAGTCCCACAAACTGATGATGACTTTTCTTCGGAAAAGCTATCCTTGCAATGGCAGTTCAATCATAACCCAGAAAACAAAGCATGGTCACTCACCGAACAAAAAGGAATGCTTACCTTTCATGCACTAAAGGCCAGTAGCTTTAAACAAGCCCGTAATACACTGACACAGAAAACAATGGGATACAAAGGAACAGCAACTACAAAAATGATTTATACAGAACTAGCAGAAGGACAGTATTGCGGACTGGCTTGCATAGGTAAGGAAAATTATCTTATTGGTATCGCAAAACAGAACGGCAAAACATTTTTGTACTTTGAAAAAGACGGTATCATAAAACAAAAAGAAACTATTTCTGGAGAAGACATTTATTTACGTCTGAAAGTTGACGCAAAGGAAAATAACTATCAATTTCTAGCTAGTCAAGATGGAAAATCATACAAAGAAATAGGCACTTCTTTCAATATGAAGTTCGGCAACTGGAAAGGTGTAAGGATTGGACTCTATTGTTATAACACCCAGTCTGCTGACGGAAAAGTTGCTTTCGACTGGTTCCAATATGAACACGACGGACCTTCTATACAAAACAAACATTAAATAATAAACAATTATGAAACTAGTAAAATATCTTTTTGTACTGGGTAGTGGCATCTTCGCAGCATGCGGTTCTCCACAACAACCCATTGCTTCCCCTACTCCTCAAGAGGAAATCATCAACAATATCGCACTCACTTCATTTCCTGACAGAACATTTATAATAAATGTACCTCAAGATACAAGCAGTGCACGGACTTTACTGCAAGCAGCAATTGATTCTTGTTCGGTTGCAGGAGGCGGAACAGTAAAGATTTCAGAAGGACATTATTTCCTTAATGGTCCGTTACATCTGAAAAGTGATGTCAACCTGAATTTAGCAGAGGGAGCATACCTGCAATTCAGTGGTAAATCTTCCGATTTTCTTCCCGTTGTCCTCACTCGTTGGGAAGGAACAGAACTTTATGGACATTCACCTATGATTTATGCTTATCATGCTAATAATATTGCTATCACAGGAAAAGGAACAATCGATGCACAAGGAGGACTTGAATTTGCAGCATGGAGTAAAATAGAAGCCAACGATCGTGACCGGCTCCGTGAAATGGGAGATAAACTAGTACCTGTACACGAACGTATTTTTGGAGAAGGTACCGTTTTACGCCCCTCTTGCATACAGCCCTATGGATGTTCACGTGTCTTAATAGAGGGAATTACTGTTAAAGATTCTCCCTTCTGGACTATCCACCCAGTATATTGCGACAATGTGATAGTACGTGGAGTCACGATAGACAGTCACTTTCCGAATAATGACGGCTGTGATCCGGAATCAACTACTAATGTTCTGATAGAAAACTGTACCTTCCGTACGGGAGACGACGCTATCGCCATCAAATCCGGACGAGATACCGACGGACGATATATAGGACGTCCTTCACGTAATATTGTAATCCGTAACTGTATTTTTCACTCGGAATGTAATGGACTTTGCATCGGTAGTGAAATGTCTGGAGGAGCATCTGATGTATATATGAACAATATAGAAATTGGAACCGTAAAAAATGCTATTTACTTCAAATCAAATCGGGACCGAGGAGGATATATACGCAATGTTGTCGTTGACAGCATTACGGTAGAACGAGCAAAAGGAGCCATTCTACGTTTCGAAACAAATTATTTCGGCTTCCGTGGTGGAAATCATCAGGCACTTTATGAAGATTTTCATATAAGTAATGTAAGCGCCGGCACAGCTGATAACTATGCAATTTTTATGGACGGCAATGAAGAATATAAAATCCGCAACATAAACATTGATAACTTCCATGTAAAAGAGGCACAATATCCTTATTATTTGATGAATACTGAATGTATAAACTTTACCCAATCTTCAGTTAATGGAAAAAATATTCCTGAAAGCCCCAAAGAAAGTCCTCAAAAAATATCATTAGATGTCTATTAATCCTTATATATCCCGGATCAGGTACAAAAGTTTAACTAATCCGGGATATATTATAAATCAATAACTCACTACGCACAAAGGGAAAAAATCTCAAACAAGACCTACTCTATAAATCCTCGCTTATATACAAATAAATCCGAGAGTCTTCAGATTTTCTTTTAATTCAAACGTTCTAATCTCCAATATCCTTCAATATAAACAACTTTCTTCTTATTCAACTACTTGCATTTTAAACACAAATAGCTGAATACAAATAACGTTCGATAAGTTTCTCAACAACCTCGCGTATAAATAAACACCTCATAACAAAACACATGAAAGAGTCCAACAGATTCTAAAAGATACAAATATTTTATCAAATCATCACGCTCTTATTACTTCAGTAAATTCAATTAAAAAACACAACCATAATTATTTAAACATTATTAAACAAGTATTATAATCCAGCACATTTACATCATGCTCCTCTTTTCTGTTTTTCTGTAATATTTATTTATATGTTATACAAAAGTCACATTATACGAAATATAAAAAACATCTAAAAATTATTTATAAGAACATGACCATCATACAAAAATCTAATTATTTTTTCATTCTTCACTGCATCCAATACATATATATCAATACAATAAAGCCAGTTATTTCACAATTATTATACCTTTGAAAAATATTGTAAAATAGAGGATGTAGAAAAAAATCAAAAAATATATAAATAAGAAGTAAGTGTTTTTTATAACGTATCTGTTATATATTTGGTTTTTGATTGTTCAAAAAAAATAAAAATAGATTAAATAATAACTTAATGTATAACCTTAAAAAAGCAGGTATGAGAAGCAAAAACTCTTGCAAATGCTCGAAAAAATTACTTCGGGCCTTATTGCTGTCGGCGTTCTTTGCTACGCCGTCACAGTTCGCGTTAGCACAGTTGAACATTGCTTTATCGAATCCCCAACTGGGTACAGTAATAAAGCAAATTCAATCACAATCTCAGTATGAATTCTTTTATGATGATGATTTAACAGATCTTCCTGTTCCATCAATCAATGTAAAAGATGCATCTGTAGAAGAGGTTTTAAACGTTGCATTAGCAGGTAAAGGTATTAATTACAGAATTGATGAAAATGTCGTGTATCTATCAAAAGCCTCTGCCTCTTCCGTTTCAACTTCATCAACAAAAGCTGCACAGCAGCAAACTAAAACTATAACCGGACGCATCGTAGATGCAAAAGGAGAAGCATTGATTGGTGTAACTGTTATTGAAAAAGGTACAACTAATGGTGCTATAACCGACTTTGACGGTAATTATTCATTATCTGTCGCAGATGGCGCTATATTACAATATTCTTATGTAGGGTACCAAACTATAGAAATGTCGGTAACAGATAAAACTGTAATCGACATCACCATGAAAGAAGATACAGAAGTATTAGATGAAGTCGTAGTGACCGCATTAGGAATCAAGCGCGAGAAGAAAATGCTGGGATACGCTGTTCAGGAACTTAAAAGCGATGAACTTAATAAGACAGGAGATCCCTCTGTAACTAGTGCCCTACAAGGTAAAGTAGCCGGTTTGCAGATGAATACTTCTGCCACTGGTTTGGGTGGTTCTACAAAGATTACCATTCGTGGTAACTCTTCATTGAGTGATAATAACCAGCCATTGTGGATTGTAGACGGAGTACCATTCAGCGATAATAATACTTCAGATGCTTCTTTCTACGGTGGAGTGGATCGTGGTGGATCTGCTATGGATATTAATCCAGATGATATTGAAAGTATTTCAGTTTTGAAAGGTCCTAATGCTGCTGCGTTGTATGGTTCACGTGCTGGTAATGGAGTTATTTTGGTTACAACAAAGAAAGGTTCCAAGAAAGACGGTTTTGGTATCCGTTATACAGGTAATTTTACATGGAGTAGTGTAGCTGAAACATTAGAACAACAGGAACGTTATGGTCAGGGGCAAATTAATGCCAATGGTGGTGCTAGCTATACGAAAGAGACATCAGGTAGTTGGGGACCAGTATTGGATGGCAGCCCATTTGAAGCTTGGAACGGTGAAACATATGCATATTCAAAATATGGCAACAAATTAAAGGACTACTTTGATACAGGTTTTTCACAGAATCACAATGTGTCTATCAGTAATGGTACTGAAACTTCACATTTCCGTGCTTCATTCGGCGCATCGGATAGTAAAGGTGTATTCCCAAATGAAAAGTTGAATCGTATAAATATCGACTTGAATGCCGGCACAGAGTTGAACAAATGGATGTCCATTGATGGAAAAATTTCATTGTCACGAACTAAAGCGGAAGACCGTCCTGAATATGGTACATACGGAGCTATTAACCAGTTAATGGGTATTCCTCACAATGTACGTTTGGATGATTTGAAGCAATATTCAACTGACGATGCCGTACACGTGAACTGGTATGGACCTAGCGCTGAAATCCGTAATCCATATTATGTATTGCATCAACGTCACAATTCAGATGAACGTTGGCGTGCATTTGGTTATTATAGTACTAAGATCAATTTTACTGATTGGTTACATTTATCAGCTAAATACGCATTCGATTATTACCGTACTCGTGTTCAGAATACTAATGCTGGTGATGCATATAATAATGAAACTGTTCCTAGTGCCATCACTGATGACAAAATGGATCGCGGCGAAGAAAACTTCTTCGAATCTAATGCTGAATTTATTTTGATGGGTGACCGTCAACTAACAGAAAACTTCCGTCTTGGCTTTACCTTGGGCTCAAACTTCATGTATCAGAAATTTGAGTCTTTAAGTGCCGGTGTAGGTAACATGTTAACTAAGGGTGAATGGATGTTCAATGCTGCTAATTTGTTACGTACCGCTGCAGAAACCGGTAAGGAACGTGCTATGAATTCTGTATTTGGCTCTGTTCAGATGGCATGGAAGGAATATTTATCGTTAGACCTTACAGCACGTAATGACTGGTCATCTACACTACCAAAGCAAAATAACTCATTCTTCTACCCATCTGCCAATCTAAGTTTCGTATTTTCTGATTTCATGAAATCTATCGACAAACCATTACCTTCATGGGTAACTTTTGCCAAATTACGTCTCTCGGCTGCACAGGTAGGTAAGGATACAGAACCTTATCAGTTATACAATACTTATGCCTATAAGTTTGATAATGGTATCTTAACACCCGATAAGAGCAATGTGAAACTAAATGACAATTTGAAGCCAGAAATCGCAACTTCTTACGAAGCTGGTTTGGACATGAAATTCTTCGATAATCGTTTAGGATTTGATTTTACTTATTACTACAGCAAAACAAAGAACCAGATTATGAAGGTACCTGCAGCAGCTCCTTGGAGTGGTGGACAGTGGGTTAACGCCGGTTTGATTTCGAACCAAGGTGTAGAATTGATGTTATATTCTACTATTGTAGATACTAAAGATTTCACTTTTGATTTGAATGTAAATATGGCTCACAATGTTTCTATGGTAAAAGAATTGGCTCCAGAAGCTAATGTGAACTATATGTTCTTCAATGGTGACGGAAACTTCCCTATTCATGTAGGTGCTCGTACAGGTGAAAAGTTAGGTGAAATTTACGCTACTAGCTTGTATAAACGAGATGCAAACGGTAATATTGTGGTAGGTGCTGACGGTATGCCAATGACTGTTACTGATGAAGCTGAATGCGTAGCTAACCCAATTGGTAACATCCAACCCGATCTTACGATGTCTGTTTCTCCTAGCTTTACTTATAAAGGTGTAACACTTTCGACCATGTTTGATATGAAGTTTGGTGGTGACATTTTATCTTATTCTGAAATGATGTCTACAAGCAGAGGATTAGCAAAACGTACAGAAAACCGTGGAGAAGCAGATAATTATATGATGGTATTCCCTGGTGTAACTGAAAATGGTCAACCTAATACCACAAAGATTACAGCGAGTCAGTATTATGGCGCTTTGCAGGCTGAAGATTTCTTGTATGATGCTTCGTTCATTAAACTAAAAGAATTGTCTCTTGGTTATAGCTTCCCTAGTTCAATGCTGAAAAAGACACCTCTCAGTTCATTGAATGTATCATTCGTAGCTCGTAACTTGTTCTACCTTATGAAGCACACACCAGGAACAAGTCCTGAAGGAGGTTATGATACAACAATGTTCTCACAGGCCATTGACTATGCGGCCCTGCCTTATACCCGTACCTTTGGTTTGTCAGTTAGTTTAGGTTTTTAATCTTAAAATAGTATAAAGTTATGAAATTCAACTTATATAAATCTGTCGCCCTGTGCTCATTATTGGCACTTACAGGCTGTCATGACTTTGAAGAAATGAATACCAATCCGTATGCTCCAGTTTATGATCCTACTGTGATAGGAGGTACGGCTGATGGCATTGACATCGACTATACATTGTCAGAAAATGCGCTAAAAAGTTTACAAGCTACAGAAAGTGCAGTAGGTGCAACTTTCTTTAACTTCATGTATGAAGGGTTATACAACGATTATCAGACTGCTACAAACCTGACACATGATGTGTATGCAGCTTATAGTGGATCAAATGGTTTTCTTAATAACGCTCCAGCTTATGCATACAATGACGGCTGGTCAGCATCTCGCTGGCGTCATTTCTATGATGACCGTACTATTTCAGAATATAGCCAGTTGATTAAAACTTTTTGGTTCTGTAATAGAGAATATTATCACAACGCATTTTACATTACACGTATTTACTATGCTTTCTTGATGTCTGCTCAGACTGATACGTATGGGGATATTCCAATTAAGTATTATGTAAAAGGTATGATTCCTCCAGAGGAGAACGTGGAATACACACCGCAACAAGAAGTATATAACCTGATATTCCAGATGCTTGACCAGGCCATTACAGCCTTGCATAATCCTCCTGCTACAGCCCAATATAAGTTTAGTGATACAAATGACCGCGTATATAAAGGTGATGTAGATAAATGGCTTCGTTTTGCTAATACTTTACGCCTTCGTCTAGCTTTACGTGTATCAAATGTTGCCCCTGCATTAGCTAAAGAACAAGGTGAAAAAGCATTAAAAGATCCTGCCGGTTTAATGCAAAGTCAGGAAGACAACATGAAGTTAATCCCTAAACGCCAGTTTATAACCGGCGGTAATGAGAATATTTTCGGATTGATGTATAGTTGGGGAGCTAGCGTAGTACTGCCTAAAGAAATGGAATGGGCTTATAAAAACCAAGCATTGAAAGATGGTATTGACTCTTCAGCAGATGGTTTTGTTGCTAAGGTATCACAAGGTACTGAAGAAGGTACAGTAGTAGGATTAGATAACCAAAAGTTTAATGAAAAAGAAGCAAATTGCTATCTAGATCCTCGTTGCGAGATATTATGGTTCCGCCCCACATCATTGGATGATTTGAACGCAGTAGATGGCATTCATGAGTCAGATAAAGAGTTTGGCGGTTATCGTAATGGTGTAACAGAGGTTGGTTCTAAATATACAACTGTTTACTCTCCAATGCGTGTAGATCTACGTACTGATGCCATGAACCGCAAGGTTTGGTGGAATTTGGCGCGCGAAATCGTTTGGATGAGCTATTCTGAAAGTCTTTTCCTGAAAGCCGAAGCTGCCTTACGTGGATGGGATGGCGTAACTGAATCTGCTAAGGAATATTATGAAGCCGGAATCCGTGCTTCTATGAATTATTATGAAATAGATACCGATGCCGAAGGCAAACAGAAAATTGAAGATTACATCAACCACTTGGCTGGGATGAAAGCTTTCAATGGAGGTTCTAAAGAAGAACAACTTGAGCAGATTATCACACAGAAATGGTTAGCCGTATATCCTAATGGTAATGAAGGTTGGGCAGAAGTTCGTCGTACCGATTATCCTCGTTATCTACTATTGCCTCGCTACGGTAACAATTCTAATGGTGAAGTAGAAAATACGAAATTGATAAAACGAATTAGTTATCCTAATAGTGAGTCACGTAATCCTTTAAAACCATCTTATACTCAAGGAACTCGAGTTTGGTGGGATATAGCTGACACTATGGATGAAACAGGAAAATGGAAAACTCCTAATAATTTCAGATAAACCTTTTTTATAACTATAACTGGTCTGTTCTCCTTCAAAAAGGAGTTCAGACCAGTTTTTTATTAACTAAAACACAATACCTATGAGAAAATTACATTCATATTTTTTCATACAATTATTGACCATTATTTACTTATTCTATAATTTACCAATAATGGCCCAAAAGGCTAATCTAACATTTAATCCAAACGGGAAATTTAAAATTGTACAATTCACAGACTTACATATTTGCTGGCAAGATAAAAGATCAGACATTGCTTTCGAATGTATAAAAAATACTATTGAGTCAGAACATCCTGACCTGATCGTTATTACAGGAGATTTAATTTATAGTCAACCTGCAAAACAAAACTTTGAACACATAATGAATTTTATATCTCAATTTAAAATACCTTTTGCACTCACCTTTGGGAATCATGATAGACAATTTGGGGTAAATAATGATGAACTACTAAAAATTGCTGAAAAAACACCTTACTGTCTTGCATCTGATATAAAAGGTCTAACAGGAACAGGAAATTACACACTCGAAATAAAAGGGAAGCAATGTCCTCTAAATAAGTTAATACTTTATTTTTTAGATTCTCATGAAGACTCTCTTCTGAAAAAAGAAGGAATTGCAGGATATGATTATATCCATTCAGATCAAATTAATTGGTACATTCAGACCGCCCAAAATTATAGAAAGCAAAATAAAGATATTCCAATTCCAGCACTTGCATTTTTTCATATTCCCCTTCCTGAGTACAATCAAGCTGCAAGTTCAGAAAAAGCAATACTTTATGGAACTCGCAGAGAAATAGCTTGTTCCCCTCTATTGTAAGCATTCGAAGAAATGCACCTTTTACACTTTGAGGTTTGGTTGTAGCTTTG
>ERZ773208.261-NODE-261-length-52050-cov-7.756880_pt1 | contig 52050 bp, 43 predicted proteins | sample MGYA00581006_ERZ773208 | MGnify/ENA primary metagenome ERZ773208 (study PRJEB29015, sample SAMEA2737793) | human gut metagenome | biome: human gut; feature: human-associated habitat; material: faeces | place: China | collected 2012 ... | reverse complement strand
CGACGTACATGGTCATTTCGCCGGAGCATCCGCTGCTCAAGCAGTGGCAGCCGCATATCGCCAACTGGAGCGACGTTGAGGCCTATCAGGCCGAGGCCGCCCGCAAGTCCGATTTTGAGCGCGGCGAGCTGAACAAGGACAAGACCGGCGTCCGGCTCGACGGCATCGAGGCCATAAACCCCGTAACTCACAAGAATCTGCCGATCTTTGTCTCCGACTACGTCCTCATGGGCTACGGCACCGGTATCGTCATGGGCGTTCCGGGGCACGACCAGCGCGACTGGGAGTTTGCCACCAAGTTCGGCCTGCCGATAATCGAGGTCGTCTCCGGCGGCGACGTGACCAAGGAAGCCTTCGTCGCAAAGGACGACAGCGCCATCATGGTCAATTCCGGTTTTCTCAACGGCATGACCGTTAAAGAGGCCATCCCCGCGATGAAGAAATACGTTGTGGAGCAGGGCTTCGGCAAGGAGAAGGTCAATTATAAGCTGCGCGACTGGGTATTCTCCCGTCAGCGCTACTGGGGCGAGCCGATCCCCCTCGTCAACTGCCCGAAGTGCGGGTGGGTTCCCGTTCCGGAGGAGCAGCTGCCCGTCGTGCTGCCGCAGGTCGAGAGCTATGAGCCGACTGACGACGGCGAAAGCCCCCTCTCCAAGATGACCGACTGGGTCAACACCACCTGCCCATGCTGCGGCGGCCCCGCCATGCGCGAGACTGACACCATGCCCCAGTGGGCCGGCTCCAGCTGGTATTTCCTGCGCTACATGGATCCGCACAACGACAAGGAGCTTGCGAGCAAGGAAGCTCTTGAATACTGGTCTCCGGTCGACTGGTACAACGGCGGCATGGAGCACACCACGCTGCACCTGCTATACAGCCGCTTCTGGCATAAGTTCCTGTACGACATCGGCGTCGTGCCCACCAAGGAGCCGTATGCCAAGCGCACCAGCCACGGCATGATCCTCGGCGAGGGCGGCGAGAAGATGTCCAAATCCCGCGGCAACGTCGTCAACCCGAACGACATCGTCGCGCAGTACGGCGCGGACACCATGCGCCTGCACATCATGTTCATCGGCGACTTCGAGAAGGCAGTTACGTGGTCCAACGACGCCGTCAAAGGCTCCAAGCGCTTCCTTGACCGCTGCTGGAATCTCATGGATATCGCGGCCGACGACGAGAAAGTCTCCGCCAAGAACGAGTCCATCATCCACAAGACCATCAAGAAGGTCACTGAGGATATCGACAGCCTCAAGATGAATACCGCTATCGCCGCGCTCATGACCATGGTCAACGAGTTCTACTCCAACGGCCTGACCAAGGGTGACCTTGAGCAGCTTCTGCTCATGCTCAGCCCCTTCGCGCCGCACATGGTGGAGGAGATGTGGGAGCTGACCGGCTACGCCGCAAAGACCGGCAAGATGGCCATGCAGATGCCCTGGCCGAAGTACGACGAGGCCAAGACACATGACGCCACCCGCCAGATGGCCGTGCAGGTCAACGGCAAGCTCCGCAGCACCATCACCGTCGCCGCCGACGCGGATGACGAGCACGTCATCGCAACAGCTTGTGCCGACGAGAAGATAAAGCGCCAGATGGAGGGTATGCAGCTTGTAAAGACCATCGTTGTCAAGAACAAGCTTGTCAATCTCATCCTCAAGCCCGCAAAGTAATTATTGACAACGGGACTTTAAGCAGGTATAATAGTAACGTTGAAAAGCCAATTCATTGGCCCTTGAGGTGCCGCATGGCACTTTTGGAGGGAGGGAAATAAATGTCTGAAATATATGTCAAGGAGAACGAGTCTCTGGACAATGCTCTTAAGAGATTCAAGCGCAGCTGCGCTAAGTCCGGCGTTCTGGCCGACCTGCGCAAGAAGGAGTACTACCAGAGCCCCAGCGTCAAGCGCCGCAAGAAATCCGAGGCCGCTCGCAAGAACAAGAATAAGCGCTACTATTGATCAATAAAAACGCAGCATCTTTTGATGCTGCGTTTTTATATGCCCGCTCCGTATTTTTCTGCCAAAATGCAGTGCTGCAGCCCTGCGCCTGATTGACTTTTTGCACAAAAGTTGTTAAAATAAACACTAAGCAGAACTTTATTTTACATAAGGAAGTGGTTTTATGAATCTGACTCCTGAGCAGCAGGCTCTGCTCAACGGCGAAAAAGGCGAGATGATGGCCAAGGTCATGAAGACCCTCGTCATGTATGGAGACACTTTTGGTGCGGAGCGCATGGTTCCCGTCACAAGCGAGTATGGCCATACAGTCATTTCATACGGTCTGGCCGCGCTCAAGCCTGTTTATGACCTATTTGACCGGCTCATCGACGCGGGGCTGACCAACGGTCAGAAGTTTACCGCGGATCCGCGCCCGCTGGATAAGAATGTGCCGACAAGCTTTCTTGAGGACATCGTGTTCAAGAAAATAATGTACACCCAGCAGGATCGCTTTGAGGAGCAGCTCCGCAAGCTCGGCATCACGGATGAGGACGCCTATTCCTGCACCTGCTACGTCGACCAGATGGGGAACAAGCCCAAGAAGGGCGACGTGCTCAGCTGGGCGGAAAGCTCCGCCGTCGTGTACGCAAACTCTGTCCTCGGCGCGCGCTGCAACCGCAACTCCGGCATGATCGAGCTGATGGGCTCCATCGCGGGCTTCGTGCCTGAATTCGGTCTGCTGACCGACGAGGGGCGCAAGGCCACATGGATAATCGACGTCAGGTGTGAGCATAAGCCCGAGGCGCAGCTGCTCGGCTCCGCGATCGGCATGAAGGTCATGGAGGAAGTGCCGTATGTCAGAGGTCTCGACAAGTGGCTCGGCACGGAGCTTGACGACGAGGCATGTACATATCTGAAGGACTTCGGCGCGGCGACGGCATCAAACGGCGCGGTCGGCCTGTTCCATATCGAGAACCTGACTCCGGAAGCGAAGGAGCAGGGCGTAGCGCTCATCAAGGAGGGCGCGCAGGTGTACGTCATTGACGACGCCGAGCTTCAGCGCGTGCAGGATAACTATCCGGTCATCTGGAAGGACAAGAACGCGAAGCCGGAGCTGTGTTTTGTCGGCTGCCCGCATATGACGCTCAAGCAGATGGAGGACTGGGCGGACGCGATAGGCGAGAAGCTCAAGGCCAACGGCATGGACAAGATAAGCGTCCCGACCGTGTTTACCGCGTCTCCGGCAGTCATAAAGGAGCTGAACAAGGGCGTCTACGCATCGAAGCTCGCCAGCTACGGCGTGATCGTCAGCTATATCTGCCCGCTGATGTACATGAATAACCCGCTGTGCAAGAAGAAAGCTGTCATCACTTCGTCCAACAAGCTGCGCACATATACGAGCGCGCGGTTTTATAAGGAGAACGAGATACTTGACATCATCACGGCCAAGGAGGAGAAGAAATGAAGCAGTTCAAAGGACGGGTCATAGTTCCCGGAACATGTACGGCGGAGGCTCTGGTGAGCCACGGCGGCTTTAACACCTTGGCAAGCTACCAGATGGCGATGATGTTCGGCGATAAAAAGGTCAAGTGCGGCGACCAGAATAATCCGGATCTGTATAAGCAGTCCATGCTGGGCAAGGCGCTCTGCCTGCCGCAGACGATAGGCTCAACGACCGGCGGCATGGTGCTGTATACCGTGTGCTCGCGGCATCTTCAGCCTGCGTGCATGCTCTTTAGCATGCCGATAGATTCTCTTGCTGCATCCGGCGCGATACTCGCAGACGTCTGGACGGATGCGAAGATGCCGGTCGTCGACCAGCTCGGCGACGAATTCCTCGAATACGTCAAGACCGGCATGACCGTCACCGTCAAGGACGACGGCGTCGTTGAAGTGGAATAAAATGCTGCATCCCCCGTGACGTTTGCGTCATGGGGGATGTTTGTAATCCGTGGACTCGAATCCCCTACGGGGACTAGGCGGCTGACGCCGCCGTCGCCGGAGCGCGGCCGAGTCGAACGACTACCAATACCAAAATTGGCAGCACCCCAAGAGGTGCTGCTGATTGTGGTAGAGTCGGTCTATTTTGAGAGCAAACAGAAACCAAGTTGAAGCCCAGCGCAACAATCCGCGGACTCGAATCCCCTACGGGGACTAGGCGGCTAGCGCCGCCGTCGCCGGGGCGCGGTTGGGTCAAACAATTACCGGCACCAAAATTGGCAGCACCCCAAGGGGTGCTGCCAATTTTGGTGCCGGTAACCGGACTCGAACCGGTACGTTGTTGCCAACGAGGGATTTTAAGTCCCTTGTGTCTACCATTCCACCACACCGGCGCATTGAACATTTTTATATAATTTACCACCATATCTGTAAATAGTCAAGGATTTACTATGACGGTGTTCCAGCGCGGGTGCAGGCGGCACAAATTTTTGGCAACGACATGAACTATAATCATTTTACCTCAAATTCAGCCGCCAGATAATGAGGAGCGCCGTCTGCTGCTCTCATTTCCAAGACCACGCGGTAAAGACCGGGAGTCAGGCGAGTTCCGTAGTTGGCGTACTTCTGCACAATACTGCCATCCAAGCCGGAGCCTTCCTCTCCGCCGAGCGCAAATTCGATCGTGGTAGAAGAAAAGTTATCCTGCACGTAGTTCAGCCGGTGCCACTGACCACCAATATTGTATTCAAGGTATTCAAAGGTGTTCGGCGCTTCGCCGTCTTGGACGAAGCGATACACATCCTCGGAATCCGCGGTCACTTTCCATCTGATTGTATATCCTGTGAAAGGCGAAAAAGAAGGCTTTTCAATCGTCAGCTCAAAGCCGTCGACCTGATTGACCGGATATGTTACCGCGATGTCGCTGAAACTGGGATATTCGGCGGTAGCCTTCAATGTAAGCCATACACTGCCGGCGCAGACCAATATAACGGCGATCAAAATGATAAAACTTCGGAACTTCTTCATAAATGTCTCCCTATTGCGAATAATCCTGTACCTGATTTTATCAGAAGCAAGCCATTTGCGCAATCAAATTTTAGAAGCAGTGACGCCGCAAGTTCAACTCTATTTCATATAATACTCCTCAACGCTGACGGAGGCGATGGTGGACAGCAGGAGGAGCGCGGGGGGCGTTTCACTGAGCGTCAGGGCGGCGTAATATGTATCATAGTGGAGCACGTAGTCGCCGCCGCAGATAACAAAGAGAATTATCGAAACGGCGAGCAGCGCGCAGCTTATGCGCAGGGAGTTTATAAATATGAACCACGCGGCAGGGTGCATCCGGAGCATCCTGCTGATTATTTTTGTCATATGCAGCACCTCAAGGCAATCTTACGCGATGCGGGCGCGCGTTTCAAGCTGTATATTTTGCCAGCACTCCGCCGCGTAGGCGGCCGGGACTTCATAGAGACGGTCCGAGGCGCGGGCTTCAGGCTGGTTTCATGAAAAAAGTCCTGCGTGTATAGCACGCAGGACTCAAGGCGTCGACAAAGTTCGACGCCTTGAAAACTTATTCAGGAGTATTCAAAAACACTCCTGAATAAGGATGTATTGAACACAGAAAGGGGACTCCCGTCCCCTCTCTGCACTCTCCCCATGCAATTCTATACATCGCCGACAGCTTTGTCTACAGGCTAAGTCCTGCGTGTATAGCACGCAGGACTTTTATGATCTTATGCGCCGAGCATCCCCATGATATCGTCCATCGAGAAGTTCGACTTGTAATACGAAAGCTCGCCCGCGATGAGTTCGTCGAGGACGCGCATTCCAAGCAGCTCGACGGGCGCCTTGTCGTCGGTGAGGATATTGCTGCCGCCGGTGTACTCGGTGAGGCGCTGCGCCACGGTGGCCATCATCTCGGCATAGCGCGCATTCGTGAGCTTCGCGCGGCTCTCGTCAAAGGTCTGCTCCAGCGTGTCGGCATTGGTGCAGAAAACCTCAGTGTTAGTGTTGCCCGCGACGTCGGCGATATACGTGCGCTTGAAGACGCTCGCCATCGTGTCGCACAGATACTCGTTGAGAGAGCCGTTTTCGCGAGAGGTCATGTTCAGGTTCACGACCATGACGCCCTCGGGCTTGAGATGCCGCGATACCTCGGAGAAGAATTCAACGCTGGAGAGCTGAAAGGGAATGGTGATATCCTGATATGCGTCGACCATTATCACGTCGAACAGCTCGTCCGACGCGCTGAGGAAAGCCCGCCCGTCCGCAACGGCGACTTAGACGCTGTCCGGCAGGGAGAAATATTCATGCGCGATGTCGGCAATCTTGCCGTCTATCTCCGCGCCCTTGACCGAGATGCCAGGGAAATACCGCGTGCAGTAGCTGGCGAAGGTGCCGGAGCCCATACCGAGGATCATCACGCTGCGGCCGCTGCTGTCGGAGCCGTCAAGCCCCGCCATGCACGGAGCGGCGAGCGCATAGTCGTAGTACATGCCGGTAAGCTCGGCGTCCTTGGGCTGCACAGACTGCACGCCGAACAGGACGTTCGTTGCTAGAACGGTCTGGTGCGCGTCGTCCTTGACCTGAAGGTAGTTGTATATCGACTCGTCCTCGAGCGCCAGATCCTTCTCCCAGAACGCGAAGCTGTAAGACGGAACGCCGAAGCCGAGCGCGCAGATCAATATGACGGCGATGCAGCCGGCGACGGTCTTTTTGCGCTCGAATATGAAGTACGCAATGCCGATGGCGGCCAGCACGCCGGAGAAGATCAGGAACGTGGCCGCAGTGCCGACGGCGGGAATGGTGACAAAGGTCGGAACAAAGGTTCCGATGATGCTGCCGATGGTGTTGAGCGCGTTGAGCCGCCCGACGGTCTTGCCGGTATCGTCCAGATTATCTACCGTGAACTTCGTCAGCGACGGGGTAACGGTGCCGAGCAGGACGCAGGGGAAGGCGAATATGAGCAGGCATGCCGCGAACGCCGCCCAGACGAGGAAATTCTTCGTGATGAACGTCGCAAGAAGGAACGATATACCGGCTATCATCCAGCGCCCGACAAATGGGATGAGAGCTATCCATATCGCGGCGATGATGACGCGGCGATACAGCCGGTCAGGCGATTTGCTCTTGTCCGCCATGCTGCCGCCCCACACGTTGCCGACGGCCATGGCGATCATTATAACGCCGATTATGACCGTCCACACGATCTGGGACGAGCTGAAATAGGGAGCCATAAGCCTGCTGGCTCCAAGCTCGACCGCCATCACGGACATACCGGCGAAAAACTCCGTCAGATACAGAAACCATTTGGTATTTATCAGCTTATTGTTCATTCAGACCCGCCTTGCTGCATGAGAATTTATCATGCAAAAGTGTAACATCATTTTGAAGTATTGTCAATTGACCCGACATGCTATGTTTATCAAATCTTAATGATAATTAAGGCGTATCTTCAGGATGCGGAGCCTGTCGTTTGTTGACGGGGCGGCGGGGGATATGCTATAATTCTGGCACCGAGGGAGGCAAGGCCGTTGCGATTTTTAAAACGACACAAAGAGCTGCTCTGGTTCGGACTGTTTGCCGTTGTGAGCGCCGCATATTTTTCGCTGCAATTTCTGGGACTGCGGCATCACCTTATTCATACGCCGGTTGACGATGTTATTCCGTTCGTACCGGCGTTTATTATTCCGTATGTTCTGTGGTACTTTTATGTCCCAGGCATGATGCTGTTCATGTGCTTCAAGGACAGGGAAGTGTTCATGCGGCAGGTGGCGACGCTGTTCACAGGAGCGTTCATATGCATCGCGGTTTTCGCACTGTACCCGACGAGGATCGATTTCCGGCCTGACGCGTCGGGGGACGGGCTGCTGCTCGCTCTGTGCAGGCTGATCTATGCAAACGACCAGCCGTATAACGTCCTGCCGAGTCTGCACTGCTATGAGGCGACGGCGATACATCTCGCAAGCTTCGGCGGCGCGGCGGGGCGCAGATACAAGGGACTGAGGGCGGCGTCCGCGGTCATCGCGGTGCTTATCTGCCTGTCTACCCTGTTTGTGAAGCAGCATTCGGTGCTCGATCTGGTATCCGGATGTCTGCTGGCGGGGCTTGTGTACGCTGCCGTCGTGTATTTAAAAAATAGAAAGATGAGAGGAATAGAATAAATGCCTGTAAAGGGAATGAATCTGCTGCTGATAAAGCCGTTTAATTTCGTGCATATCTGTCTGCTGGCGGCTGGAGTAGGCGCGATATATCTGATATGGTACAAGCTGCGCGGCAAACCGGAAAAGACGCGCGAGCGCTTTCTTATCGGCCTGTGCATTGCAAATATTGTGCTATATATTGCCTATAAGGCGTTCCTGTCGGTCGATGCGGAGTTTGTGCAGGTGTCCGGACTTGAAAAATTCAACTGGTTCAATGAGCTGCCGCTCCAGCTCTGCAACATCAATCTGTTCCTTATCCCGATAGGGATACTCACAAGGAGACGCGGAATCCTCGGCTTTGCGTTCTTCATCGCGCCGCTCGGCGCGGCCATGGCGCTCACGTTTCCAGAGATCGCGTTCAATGGCTATTCGCTGCTGCTGCCGCGTATGCTGGGCTTTTACCTTACGCACCTGCTGCTCATTGTATGCGGCATCAGCCTGACGACGCTTGGCTTTTACCGGCCGGAGTACCGAGATTTCCCTGGAATTATCGCCGCTTTTATAGTTCTCTCGCTGGGGGCGCACCTCGTCAATACCATCCTGCGAAATACGGTATGCCCGCAGGCGGATTATTTCTTCACCTACGGCGCGGATATCAGCGTCCTGAATATGCTGTGGAGCGTCATTCCGATACCGTATGTGTACCTGTTGCCTGCGCTGGCTGTGCTGCTGGCGTACATGGGGGCGATAACCCTCGGCTTCAACACCGTTGACCGCCTGAGGGAAGACTCTGCTGTCACCGCGGAGCAGTAAATTTCATACGCGAATCAGACCGGCAGGTGAGATCTCACCTGCCGCTTTTTGAAATACTTCAAATTTTGACTTGACATCGATATGTGATTAACATAGTATTATATAGGTAATTAAAACAGAAAACGGGGGTGGGGGGTATCAATCTTCAACATTTGGTCTATTTCTCGGAACTTGCAAGAACGCTTCACTATACTGAAGCGGCGAGAAAGCTGTATATCTCTCAGCCCAGCCTGAGCTATGCCATATCCTCACTGGAGAAGGAGCTTGGCTGCACGCTGTTTGTAAAAGGCTCGCATAATCTGAAGCTGAGCAAGGAGGGCGCGATATTTTACAAGTATGTCGTCAAGGCGCTGGAGCAGCTTGACGCGGGCAGAGAGGCCGTTGATGATGTGATAAGGTCGAGCAGTCAGGTGGTCTCGATCGCCTTCATTTACACCCTTGGCACGACGATCATACCGGGGCTCACCTCGTCCTTCAAGGAGGAGACGGGGAACAGGAACCTCATCTTCAAGCTTATACACGGTAACACGACGAATGTCCTTGCCGCGCTCAAGAGCAAGAACATCGATCTCGCGTTCTGCTCATATGTTGAGGACGAGCCGGATGTCGAGTTCATCCCGTACATAGATCAGGAGCTGGTGCTGATATGCCCGCAGGATCACCCGCTGGCGGTGTACAGAGAGGTCGATCTCGCGGAAGCGGCGAAGTATCCGATGGTGCACTTCATCGAGGAGTGCTCGATGCGCAAGTTTATAAACTCCATGTTCTGCAGCGTAGGCGATCCGCCTCCCATAGCCTGCGAGGTGGAGAACGACATGACGGTGGCGAGCATGGTCAACAATGGCATGGGCTTTGCGGTGGTGCCGTATGAGCACTTCCTGCGCAGCTACAATGTCAGGATCATCCCGATAAAGAACCCGCAGTACAAGCTGTACATATATCTGGCGTACCTCAAGGATTATGAGCTGCCGCAGATGGCGCGCGCGTTCAGGGACTGGGCGCTCAAGAAGTCAAAGCTCAATCTTGAGAAGCTGCCGCCGCAGGTGATATGCGCAGATAGAAAAAATTGATAAAAAAATAGAATAATTTAATAATTAACAAATAACTGTGCACTTTCGCCAAAAAAATCACAGGTTTTTGGCGAAAGTGTTTTGCGTTATTTAGTTTGCGTATAAACTCATCAAAAATCTTGATTAGACAGCGGATGAGATGACTGTTAAAATAATAACGTCAAATATAAGACATCTCTTGATATCTAAGGAGGAAAGAAATATGGAATATCCGTCTATTTTCTCGCCGCTGACTGTGAAGAGTATGACCGTGAAGAACCGCATCGCGATGCTCCCCATGGGCAGCAACATGGGCGGGGAGTTCGGCAATATCACCGACGACCACATCCGCTACTATGAGCAGCGCGCCAAGGGCGGCACGGGGCTTATAATCGTTGAAAACGCATGTGTGTACAAGCAGGGACTGAACGGCACGACGCAGATCCGCATCGACATGGATCGCTACATCCCCGGCTTTAGCCGTCTCGTCGAGCGCATCCATTCCTACGGCGCATGTGCCTCCCTTCAGATAAACCACGCCGGCGCGGGCGCCATCCCCGAGCGCACCGGCATGGAGAGCCTGAGCGCTTCCTGCGAGCCCAACAAGGCCGGCGGTCCCATCCCTCGGCCGATGACCAAGGACGAGATCATGCACGCCGTCAAATGCTTCGGCGACGCGGCGGCACGCGCGGTCGCGGCAGGCTTTGACGCCGTGGAAGTCCACTGCGGACATTCCTATCTCATAAGCCAGTTCACATCCCCGATATACAACAAGCGCGATGATGAATTCGGCGGCAGCATCGAGAACCGCGCCCGCATGGGACGGCTCGTGCTTCAGGAGGTTCGCAGACGTGTCGGGAAAAACTTCCCCGTAGGCATCCGCATCACCTCGGACGATATGGTCGCCGGCGGCAACACCTTCAAGGATACACTGGAGATACTCAAATACTGGGACGAGTACGTTGACGTCTACAACGTCTCCCTCGCGCTCAACTGCACCATACAGTATCAGCTCGACCTCATGCACTTTGAGGACGGCTGGCGCACCGGATATGCGAAGAAGGTGAAAGAGACCTTCGGAAAGCCCGTCATCGCAATGGGCAACATCCGCACTCCGGAGCTTGCCGAGAAGCTGATACACGACGGCGTGACCGATTTCATCGGCATGGGCAGAGGCCTTATCGCGGAGCCGCAATGGGTCAACAAGGTGGCGAGCGGCCGCGAGGACTGCCTGAGAAAGTGCATCTCCTGCAACATCGGCTGCATCGGCAACCGCCTTGCCAACAACGTCGGCATCCACTGCACGATAAACCCCGACCTCATCCACAATGACGAGTACAAGGAGAAGAAGGTCTCCAGACCGACGAACGTCGTCGTAGTCGGCGGCGGCACGGCCGGACTCGAAGCGGCCTGCACCGCGGCGGAAGTCGGCTGCACGAGCTTCCTGCTCGAAAAGAGCGCCGAACTCGGCGGTCTTGCGAGAAAGATCAGCACTTTCCCCGAAAAGAGCCGCATCCGCCAGTTCGTTGATTACCAGACGCACCGCGCGGCGGGGCTGCACAATCTCTTTGTGTTCACCGAGGCTGACTGCAGCGTCGAAGCGGTCAAGAAGCTGCATCCGGACGTCGTCATCAACGCCACCGGCTCTGCGCCGCTGCTGCCCCCGATAAAGGGACTCAAGGAGCGGGTCGATGCGGAGAACGGCAAGGTGCTCACCGCGCTCTACATCATTGCGCACATGGACGAGTTCACCGCCATGGATCTGACCGGAAAGAACGTGACCGTAGTCGGCGGCGGCCTTGTCGGCGTTGACGTCGCGGAGTTCTTCGCAAGGAGAAACGCGAAGGTGACGATGGTCGAGATGGCAGACGAGATAGGCCGCGAGCTTGACCCGATCAACCGCTGTGCGTTCAATGAGCTTGCCGAGCAGAAGAACATCCGCCTGCTGACCGGAACCAAGCTGCTTGAGGTCAAGGACGGCAGCTTCATCGTCGATACCGGCGCCGAGACGCAGGAGCTCGACTTCGACTACGGCATGGTCTGCATGGGCATGGCGCCTGTCAGAACTCTGGACGAGCCGCTGCGCGAGTACTGCCTAGAAAACGGCATCGAATACGCGAACATCGGCGACAGCAAGAAGACCAGAAAGATAATCAACGGCGTTCAGGAAGGCCGAAACGTCCTGAAGATACTGGAAAAGATGGAGATTCTCCACTGAAAAAAATAAAGGAGGAAAAAATTATGCCGGATATCAACGGTAAGACACTGCTTGTGGGGCTGCTCGCAACCCCCATCCGCCACAGCAACTCGCCCAGAATGCAGAGCGAGGCATTCGCAATGACTGGGGTAAACTGCGTACAGCTCGCCTTCGAGGTCGGCAACGAGCAGCTCGAGGATGCCGTGAAGGGGCTTCGCGCCCTCGGCGCGGTGGGATTCAACGTGTCGATGCCCAATAAGCGCATGGTCACTCAGTACCTCGACGAGCTTTCCACCGCCGCCGCGCTCAGCGGCTCGGTCAACACCGTCGTCAACGACAACGGCAGGCTCATAGGCCACAATACGGACGGCTATGGCTTCTGGGAATCGCTCCGCAGAAACAACATAGAGTTCGTCAGCAAGAAGGCAACTCTCGTAGGCCCCGGCGGCGTCGGCGCTGCGATATGCGTGCAGGGCGCGCTCGACGGCCTCGGCGAGATAGCCATCTTCACGCGGGTCGGCAAGTCCGAAAAGACTGCGAAGGAGCTTGTCGAAAAGATAAACGCGAACACCTCCTGCAAGGCCGCAATGTACATGATCGAGGATGAGGCCGTGCTGCGGGAGCAGATCGCGGACAGCGACCTGTACATCAACGCCACCGGCGTCGGCATGGGCAGCCGCGCGGGCGAGAGCGTCATCACCGACGGCAGCATGTTCCGTCCGGAGCTTACCGTATGCGACGTCATATACGCTCCGCTCAAGACCAGACTTCTCGAGATAGCCGAGGAGCGTGGCTGCCGCACCATCAATGGTCTGGATATGATGCTCTGCCAAGGGGCAAAGGGCTTTGAGCTCTGGACCGGAAAGACCTTCCCGATGGAATAAATACGCGCAATGTTCTTTTGATATAAAATAAGGGAGGATAAGCAAGGTATGAAAGGGAAAAACAAGTATTTGCCGGTGTGCGCGGCAATGTACGCAAACTATGCGGCACACGGATTCGGCCTCATAATACTCACTCAGACAGCGGCGTGGCTGATGGAGAAGTTCAACACCGACATGGTGGGCGTATCCTATCTCGTCAGCGTCATGGCAATAGGCAAGATCGTAATTCTAGCAGTCTCCGGCGTCCTCTCCGATAAGTTCGGACGCAAGCCCTTCGTGTTTCTGGGCATAGCATCGTACATAGTGTTCTTCCTCGGCATTTACTTTGCGAAGAGCTATTCGATAGCGGTGTTTTTTGCGCTGTTTGCAGGCGCGGGCAACTCCTTCCTTGACACCGGCAGCATGCCGGCGTGGATCGAGGCATACCCCAAGGCCGGCGGCACCGTCACCATTCTCCAGAAGGCCGCCGTCTCCGTCGGTCAGCTCCTGCTGCCCGTCTGCCTTGCGTTCTTCATCAGCCGTAATATGTCCACCTCCAACCTCTACCTCGTCGCCACTGCGATCCTTGTCATCGCCGGCATAGTCATCGCAAGAGCGCCGTTCCCCCCGCTCACCAAGGCTCCTGAAAAAGGCTCCGTCCCCGTGGACGAGGACGGCAACGCCCGATTCAACTCCAAGCCCAAGCTCTGGCTTGAGGGCGCCTGCCTCATCGCCATCGGCTTCACCTCTACCGCAAGCTTCACTCTTTTCTCCAACTGGGTCAAGATCTTCGGCCAAGAGATCATCGGCATGAGCGAGACCTCCGCGGCCTACTGCATCAGCATGTACAGCACCACTTCCATCATCGGCGTCGTCGTGACCTCCATCGCGATAAAGAAGTTCATCAAGCCCTGCCGCCTGCTCGTCGTGTACCCGCTGCTCTCCGTCGTTGCTCTGCTGCTGCTCGCGTTTGCGCCGAGCGCAGCGGTCTGCCGCATAGCCTCCATCGTCATCGGCTGGACTGCCGCCGGCGGCGTGCTCCAGATGGCCGTTGCGGTCATGGCCGACCTCTTCCCTATGGGCAAGGGCAAGGTCACAAGCGTTGTCTACATGCTCTGCTCCATCTGCATGCTCGTTATACCTACCGTTGCAGGCTGGGTATATAAGGCGTCCGGTTCCACCAGCGTTATGCTGCTCAATGCCGGAATCACCCTCCTCGGCGCGCTCCTCGGCGTTGTCGTAAACGTCCGCTACAACATGCTCACCAAGGGTGTAGCAACTGCCTGAGCGCATAAATAAAACTATAAAGGGGCCTTAGTATGCAAAACAATTTTGTCGCCATGATAATCGTCGTATTATACATGGTCATCCTGCTGGCCATCTCCTGGTATTCGACGAAATACCTTCAGAAAAAGGACAGCGCCAGCTTCCTCTTCGCAAAAAAAGCAATGAGCTGGCCTCTCGTCGCAATGATCGTGTCCGGCTGCGCGATCGGCGGCTCCGCGACTCTTGGAGTCGCGGAGAAGGCCTACACCCACGGCATATCCGCAGCCTGGTGGACAATGGCGTGGGCCTTCGCCGCCGTGTTCTACGGCGCGGTGCTCGCCCGCCGCGTCAACCGCTCCCGCTATGAGACGGTCAACCAGATGTACGGCGCCGTCTACGGGGACAAGTTCCTGACCGTGTCGGTCATCGTGCAGATACTCAACATGTTCGTCGTAAATGCGCTTCAGGTCTACGCGGGCGGCGCGATACTCTCTTCGCTGCTGCCGGAGTACTTCAACCTGAGCACCGGTATCATCGTCTCCGCGGGCGTGTTCATGGTCATCACCTTCATCGGCGGACTATGGGCGGCGGCGCTGTCGAATATCGTGAATGTCGCGGTCATCTATGTCGGCATCCTCTTCGGCGGCATACATGCGCTGAGCAGTGTCGGCGGCGTTGACGGACTCACCGCCTCGCTCCCGAGCGACGTTCCCTGGTTCGGCCTCAACGGCTTCAGCCTGCTGATAGTTGTGGGCTGGTTCGTGACCATGTTCGTAAACGCAATGCCGCATACGGCCGTCACGCAGGCGGCGGTCGCGGCGAAGGATCCCAAGAACGCGAAGACCGGCATAATCGCCGCAGGCCTGATAATGATACCGCCAGGAATCTTCTCGGCGATATTCGGCATAGCCGCGGCAAAGATGTACCCTGAGCTTGCAAGCGCGTCTCTGGCGCTGCCGATGGTCGCGACTTCCTTCTCTCCGCTCATCGCGGGGCTTATTCTATCCGGACTCTGGGCGGCGGACGTTTCCACCGCGACGACCTTCATCATGGGCGGCAGCTCCATGATAATCAAGGACATCATCGTCAAGTTCTTCAAGAAAGACATGAGCGAGGAGAAGCAGCTTGTGCTCTCCAAGATCATGATAGTGCTCATCTCCGTGTTCGGCTGCCTCGCGGCCCTGCAGATAAAGAGCATTCTTGACGTGCTGAATACGGCGATCGGCTTCTTCGCTCCCTTTGCCGTCATCCTGATCGTGACCTACCTCTGCCCGCGCTTCGCAAAGAAATCCACCTGCTGGTGGGTGTTCGTGCCGAGCTGCATCATTTATCTTGTATCGACCTTCCTCGTGAAGAGCCTTGCCATCGGCGGCCAGCCTGTGTTCACGACCGTTATCGTCGCGCTGATCGGCCTTGTCATCTCGAACATAGTTGACAAGCGCAGCGCCGACTGCGACAATCTCTATAAAAAAGAATCTGCTGAAAACTGAGAAAGGAGCCAAAGAATGAAAACATTGAAGGTTCGCGGCGTTACCCTCGGAGAGGGCAGAGAGAAGATAATCTGCTCTATCATGGATCCCAAGATAGAAGACGCGCTGGAGACGATGGAGCTTGTGAAGAAGTCCCGTGTCGATGCGATAGAGTACAGAGGCGACTGGAGCGAGGACGTCCATGATCCCGCCAAGATGCAGGACAACGTCCGCCGCATCCGTGAGCGCCTCGGCGAGTTCCCGATACTCTTCACCTTCCGCTCCGTAAATGAGGGCGGCCACCTTGACCTCCCCGCGGAGGAGTACATCACCCTGACCAAGGCCATGATAGACTCCGGCTGCCTTGACCTCGTCGATATCGAGTACTGGATCGGCGATGAGCGCGTGAAGGAGCTTATCGACTACGCAAGAGCCAAGAACGTCTACTCCGTGTATACTTACCATAACTTCAAGGACACCCCATCTGTCGAGTGGATATGCAATTACATCGCGCATGGCCGCGAGCTGGGCGCAGATATCCAGAAGTGCGCGACGATGGCGACCAGCAAGAAGGATCTTCTCAGGCTGCTCACCGCGACGGAGATGATGACCAGCGGCGAGGACGACGGACTTGTTCTCACCATGGCGATGGGTGGGGACGGCATGCTGAGCCGCCTGACGGGCGAGATCTTCGGCTCCTGCCTCACCTTCTGCAGCCTCAAGGCCGCAAGCGCACCCGGTCAGGTCGATTGCGACAGCGCGTACACCATCATGCAGACCCTGCACGAGTGCATCGCAAAGAAAGCTGAATAATATAGGAATGAAAAAGCGAGCGGATGTTCCGCTCGCTTTTATCTTGTGATCATATGCGCTTCCACTTTGCGCCGTGGGGGATATCGGTGACTTCGATGCCCTGTGCCTTCAGCGCGTCGCGGATGCGGTCGGCCTCGGCATAGTTCTTGGCCTTCTTCGCGTCCTGACGTGCCATGATCTGCGCTTCGACCTCAGCGTCAGCCTCACCGGATTCGGAGATGACGGTGAACTGCCCCGCGACCGCGGCCTGCTTCTTCAGCTCCTCGCGCTTCGCGTCGCCCTTCTTGATGAGGTCAAGCCCAAGTACACGGTCAAAGTCCGCAAGCATATAGAGCTTGGTCGCGTCGTTAGTCTTGTACTTCAGCACGTCGTACAGCGAAGTGACGGCGAGAGAGGTGTTCAGGTCATTGTCGAGCGCGGCGGTGAACTTCGCGCGGAGCGCGGTCATCGCTTCCTCGTCAAGCTCGCCGTTGTCGGGCTTGAGCGCTGCGACCTTGGCGACGAGCTTGTTGTAGGTGACCTGAGCGTTGTCAAGGTTCTCCCATGTGAACACGAGAGACTTGCGGTAATGGCTCTGGAGGCAGAACAGACGGTAGGCCAGCGGGTCATAGCCCTTCTGCTCAAGCAGAGATACGGTCAGGAACTCGCCCTTGGATTTCGACATCTTGCCGCTGCTGGTGTTGAGATGCAGCACATGCATCCAGTAGTTGCACCACTTGTGGCCGAGGTAGGCTTCAGACTGCGCGATCTCATTGGTGTGGTGCGGGAAGGCGTTGTCGATGCCGCCGCAATGGATGTCCAGATCCTCGCCGAGGTGCTTCATCGAGATGCCGGAGCACTCGATGTGCCAGCCGGGGTAGCCGACGCCCCACGGGGAATCCCACTTGAGCGCCTGATCCTCGAACTTCGACTTCGTAAACCACAGGACGAAGTCGTTCTTGTTGCGCTTGTTGCTGTCCTCCTCAACGCCCTCGCGCACGCCGACCGCGAGGTCTTCCTCGTTGAAGTCGTTGAAAACATAATATTTCTCGAGCTTGGAGGTGTCAAAATACACGTTGCCGCCGGCAAAATAGGCGTAGCCGGTGTCCATGAGCTTGGAGATTATCTTGATGTACTCGTCGATGCAGTTCGTCGCAGGCTCGACGACGTCCGGCGTCTTGATGTTGAGCTTGGCGCAGTCGGAGAAGAACGCGTCGGTATAGAATTTCGCGATCTCCATGACGGACTTGTGCTCGCGCTTTGCGCCCTTGAGCATCTTGTCCTCGCCTTCGTCGGCGTCCGAGGTCAGGTGGCCGACGTCGGTAATGTTCATAACGCGCTTGACGTTATAGCCGAGGTAGCGCAGGTACTTCTCGAGAATGTCCTCCATGATGTAGGAGCGGAGATTGCCGATATGCGCGAAATGATACACAGTGGGGCCGCAGGTATACATCTTCACTATATCGGGATGATTCGGCACGAACTCCTCGCGCTGTCTGGTTGCAGAATTATAAAGCTTCATATGTCCTCCCAAAACATGTCAAGAATGAGCTTTGAAAACGTCGCGGTTTGCGACAAAGTATTCCACGCCGGAATAGACGGTTGTGACGATGATGAGAATATAGCACACAAGGTTGACCACGGGGTACTGCTGGCCGAACACCAGCATCGCGCCGAGGCCGACCATCGTGCAGCCGGTTTTTATCTTGCCGGAGCGCGCGGCGGCGATGACGCGGCTCTGCTCCACGGCGATGAGCCGCAGACCGGACACCGCAAACTCGCGGAACAGCACTATCGCGACTGCCCAGCCGGGCATCTGGCCGTTCTCAATGAAGAAGCACATCGCCGACAGCACCAGCATTTTATCAGCCAGCGGGTCAACGAACTTGCCGAAGTTTGACACCTGATTGTAGTGCCGCGCGATGTAGCCGTCGGCCACGTCGGACAGGCAGGCAATTATGTAAACCGCAAGCGCCCAGTACTTCAGCCCCGTGTAGGCAAGCACCAGAAAAACGGGTATCAGGACAATGCGGAATATAGTTATCTTGTTTGCGGTAGTATTCATGCTCACACCTCTTTTTATATCTCGTCGCCGATAAGCATGCCGTCGTCCGCGCCGCTTATCAGAACATCTGTCATCTCGCCTTCGGGGCAGCGGCCGGTGAAGTACACCAGCCCGTCGATATCGGGGGAGTCGGCGTAGCTGCGGCCGATGCAGCGCTGAAGCTCTTCGTCATAGCCGACGCAGAGCACGCGGATTGTTTTGCCGACGAAGCTCTGACAGAAATCGTCCATTATCGGAGCCTGGAGCTGCATAATGAGATCGGCGCGGCGGCGAGCCTCGTCCTCGTCCACATGCTCCATCTTTGCCGCCGGAGTGCCCTCCTCGGGCGAGAAGGGGAACACACCGACGCGCTCTATGCGCGCCTCGCGCAGGAATTCGCACAGCTCCTCGAATTCCGCCTCGCCCTCGCCGGGCAGACCCGCGATAAGGCTTGTACGCAGGACAAGACCGGGGATGCGCTCGCGCAGAGTTTTGAACAGCTCTCGTATCTCGTCGCCGGTCCCACGGCGGTTCATACGCTTGAGAATGGCGTTGTTGATGTGCTGTATCGGAATGTCGAGGTACTTGACGACCTTGTCGTTCGAGGCCAGCTCGTCGATAAGCTCGTCGTCAAACTGGTCGGGGTACAGGTAGTGCAGCCGTATCCACTCGACGCCGTCCATCTTCGCAAGCTCGCGGCACAGGCGGGCAAGACTGCGCTTGCCGTAGATATCCGTGCCGTAGCGGGTGATGTCCTGCGCGATGACGATAAGCTCCTTGACCCCGTGCTGCGCAAGCTCCGTCGCCTCGTCGATGATGTTCTCAATCGGCCTTGAGCGGTAGCGCCCGCGGATATAAGGTATCGCGCAGAAGGCGCAGAAATTGTTGCAGCCCTCGGCAATGCGCAGATATGCCCAGCCCGGGCCGGTCGAGACGACGCGGGGAATCTCATCCACGGCGGCACTGTTGCTGCCGAACAGACTGAACTCGCGCCCCTCGCAGACGGCGTTAGCCGCCGCGACGATATCGCCGAAGCTGCCAACGCCTAGCACGGCGTCGATCTCCGGAAGCTCGCTCTGTATCGAGTCCTTGTACCGCTCGGCGAGACAGCCCGTCACGATAAGGCCGCCGAGCTTTCCGGCCTTTTTCAGCTCGGCCATTTCGAGAATGTTGTCTATGGCCTCGGTTTTTGCGGCGTCGATGAAGCCGCAGGTGTTGACTATTGCGAGATCAGCGCCATCGGGGTCGGGGACAAGCTCGTAGCCCGCCTCGCTCATAAGGTACAGCATCTGCTCGCTGTTGACAAGATTCTTGGCGCAGCCAAGAGAGATCATTGCGAATGTACTCATCAGAAATCCTCGTATTGCTTACTGTATTGTTCAACCGCCGTGCGGATATCGTCCCAGGAGTAACCGCGGCGGTAGAGCGCCGCGCTCACCTTGCGCACCGCCGCAAGATCAAACGGATCGGGCAGGTGCTGCCGCAGGTAGCGCTCAAGCGCACTGTCGTTCTCCGGCATCTCGGCCAGAGCATCCTCCCACAGCTCGCGGCTTATTCCGCGGCGGCTGAGCTCCATGCGGATGCGGCTGACGCCTAGATTCTTCGCTGCATAATGCCGCACGATCGCGGCGGCGTAGGTCTCATCGTTTATAAAGCCGTGCTCGGCCAGCCAGTCGGCACAGTAGGCGGCGGTGTCCGCGTCCTCGCCCTTCTGAACCAGCTTGTCGCGCAGCTCCTTGCGGGAGTACATGCGGCGCGACACCATGCCGAGCGCACGGTCGCGCGCGAGGGCGCGGGCGGAATCGCGGCGCAGCGCCTCGGCGGCCGCGTCGTCAAGCTCCGCACCGTTATAGAGCCGGTGCTCTGTCACAACGCCCAGAGTTGTTTTTATCTCCTCCGCCTCGTCCAGCGTAACTATCAGCCGGTCGGACGAGGTCTGCCTGATGGCGGTGACGACCATGACCGTATCAGCCCTCGTCGAAGTCCGACGCGGTTATATCGACGGCGCGGCCGGAGACCTGCGCGGCCTTGCGCGCCTGCGGGCTCATGAGCTTGAAGGAGTTTGCGCGGATCTCTTGCTCGATCTTGTCGCAGACCTCAGGATTATTGCGCAGATATTCCTTCACGGCGTCGCGGCCCTGCACGCGCTGACCGTCAACGGTGAACCACGCGCCGGCCTTGTCGATTATCTCAAGCTTGACGCCGAGATCGACTATCTCACCGATTTTCGAGATGCCCTCGCCGTACATGATGTCGAACTCCGCCTCGCGGAACGGGGGAGCGACCTTGTTCTTGACGACCTTTGCGCGGGTGCGGTTGCCGATCATCTCGGTGCCGTTTTTCAGCGTCTCTATGCGGCGCACGTCGATACGGACGGAGGCGTAGTACTTCAGCGCCAGACCGCCGGGGGTGGTCTCGGGGTTGCCGTACATGACGCCGATCTTCTGACGCAGCTGGTTTATGAAGATAACGGTGCAGTTATTTTTGCTTATCGCACCGGCCAGACGGCGCATGGCCTGAGACATCAGTCTCGCCAGCGCGCCGACGACAGTGTCGCCGACCTCACCCTCAAGCTCAACGCGGGGGATGAGCGCGGCGACGGAGTCGATGACCAGCACGTCGATAGCGCCGGAGCGTACGAGGGACTCGGCAATGTCGAGCGCCTGCTCGCCGGTGTCCGGCTGGGAGATGAGGAGGCTGTCTATATCGACGCCGAGGGCGCGGGCGTAAGCAGGCTCGAGCGCGTGCTCAACGTCGATGTACGCCGCTTCGCCGCCGTTTTTCTGCGCGGAAGCGACGACGTGGAGCGCAAGGGTAGTCTTACCGGAAGCCTCGGGGCCGTATATCTCGACGATACGTCCGCGGGGGACGCCGCCGATGCCGAGGGCGAGGTCGAGAGAGAGCGAACCGGTTGACAGAGACTCAACGTTAACCGGAATATCGTCGCCCAGACGCATGATGGTGCCTTTGCCGTAATCCTTTTCGATTCTGGCAATAGCGGTCTCAAGAGCTTTTTTCTTATCGGTCGTGGGCGCGGCGACGACCGGAACGGATTTTTTCTTTTCAGCCATGTGTAGCTCTCCTTTATATATAATAGTAGATTTTCTCGCAGTTGAATTATATCTTCAGAATAAATCTGAAAACGATGTACAGTGCAAGCCCGCAGCAGGACAGCAGTAATCCGACTCTGACGGTGGATGCGCGGGTCTTTTTAAGCTGAATGCCAGCAATAACGATCCCCGCGAGCGAGGACAGCGGCGGCACGACCTGCACCGCGAAGATGAGCCAGATATATTGCCACGTGTTTTCCGCGACGCCGAACACACCTCTGTGCATCAGAACCGGTATAACGGGCAGCAGTACGTTTATTATCCCGTGGATGAGCGCAAATTTCGGCTTTCTTTCCATGGGCGCTTACATTTTGCCTATCACGACGCGCTCAATGTTCAGCGTGTCGAGTCTGGAGCCGACGGCGCGGAAGCCGGCGGAGCTCAGCATATCCTTGACCGTCGCGGCCTGCCCCTCGCCGACCTCGAACAGCAGGAATCCGCCGGGGCGGAGCAGGCTCTTCCAATATTTGATTATTGCCTTATAGAAGCGGTACCCGTCCTCGCCGCCGTCGAGCGCCCATATCGGCTCATAGTCGCGCACGGAGGCGTCGAGCGTCATTATCTCGGCGCTTGCAATATATGGGGGATTGGAGACAATCATATCAAACTGGCCGATGCTCATCGGGGGAGAGGAGGTAGCGTCCGCCTGAATGCAGATGGCGCGGGAGCCGAGACGGTTCGACGCGAAGTTCTCGCGCGCGATCTCGAGGGCGTTGGCGCTGATATCGACGGCGACGAGTTTCGTTGCCGGCAGCTCGTGACCGAGCGCACAGGCGATGCAGCCGCTGCCACAACAGAGGTCAAGTATTCTCGCGTCCATCTTGCGGCCGAGCAGCAGCTCTTTGGCAGTGGTCACGAGCAGCTCCGTGTCCATGCGGGGGATGAGCACGTCGGGCGTGACCTTCATCGGCAGCCCGTAAAACTCCCAAGCTCCCGTAATGTACGCGACCGGCTCACCGGCGAGGCGGCGGCGCGTCAGCTCCTGAACCTCCGCGTCGATGGCGGCGGTGGTGTACAGATTGATGTCGCGCAGCAGCTCCGCGACGGACTTTCCGGCGGCGGTGGCCACCAGCAGCCGCGCTTCAAGGGTGTAGCCCTCGATGCCGCTTGCGCGCAGGGCGTTGCGCGTTTCAAGATAAATGTCGTTGTAAGTTTTCATCCGGCGATCCTCAATTCTGATTTACCAGGCGTCGCTGCCTTTTTCTTCGGGGATGACAAGCTCCATCGCGCGAATCGCGCACTCTATCATGCTGTCGTCCGGCTCGTTCGTGGTCATATGCTGGAGCCATTTGCCCGGCGCGGAGAGCGCGGCGGACAGCCAGTTGTCGTGCCTGCCGCACCAGAGGTTTATCTCGTAGCTTATGCCGACGACTACGGGAAGCAGCAGCAGATGCGCTCCCATGCGCGCAAAGCTGTTTGTCAGGGTGACGACGGAGTTTACAAGAATGCTGACGACAACGACGACAAGCAGAAAGCTTGTGCCGCAGCGCGGGTGGAAGCGGGATTCCGTGCGCACGTTTTCGACCGTCAGCGGCTTGCCGTGCTCATAGCAGAAGATGGTCTTGTGCTCGGCGCCGTGATATGAAAACAGGCGCTTTACGTCGCTCACGCAGGAGCACAGACGCATATAGCACAGCAGAATTATTATCTTCACCACGCCCTCGGAGAGGTTCCGGATGACGAGGTTCTGCGTCAGCGGTTTTATGAGGCCGACTATCAGAGTTGGCAGGAAGATGAACAGAAACAGCGCCAGCGCGATGCCGAGGACGACCGCCGTGCCGATGACTATCTTCGACGCCTTCTCGGCCTCGAAGTGCTTCTCAATCCACTGGTCGAGCTTGTCCGGCTCCTGATCCTCAACGGGCACAAGCTCCGCGGAGTAGGTAAGCGCCTGCATACCCTTTATCATGGAGTCGACAAAGGTCACGCAGCCGCGGATGAACGGCCAGCCGAATATCGGGTATTTGTCCTTTAGCAGCTTTAGCTCGTCGACCTTTTCCACAAGCCCCTCCGCCGTGCGGCAGACGATGGCCTGCTTCTTCGGGCCGCGCATGAGTATGCCTTCTATGAGCGCCTGTCCGCCTATCGAGGTGCGGAAGCCGCAGTCTTTGTTATTTGCCATGCTTTCTCCTTAGTTACTGATAGGTAAAGTTATTTTTGCGATGCAGCCGCCGCCCTCGGCGTTCTCTATTTCAAGCTGTCCGCTGTGACGCGTGATTATCTCGTCGCACACGGCAAGGCCGATGCCCGTGCCGCGGTTCTTGGAGCTGCCCTTGTAGAACTTCTCCTTGACGTGCGGCAGTTCGCCCTCGGGGATGCCGCGGCCATAGTCGCGGATGCTGATGTGTACGCCCGCAGCGTTGGCAGTGAGCGCGACGTCTACCTTCTTGCCGTCCCCGCCATGCTTCGCGGCGTTGTCCAGCAGATTCAGGAACACCTGCTTCAGCCGCTCCGGATCGCCGGGGATGAGCGGGATCTCAGCGGGGGGCTGGGTGTAGTTCACCTCGATACCGGCCTGACGCATCAGCTCACCGTAGGTGAATATCGCGTCCTCAAGCTCGGCGGCGATGTCGATAAGCTCGACGCGGAGATTGAAGCGTCCGTCCTGTATGCGGGTGAATTCCAGCATCTCCGACACCATGCCCGTAAGCCTCTCGGCCTCCTTGGAGATGATGTTTATCCCGCGCAGCGAGTCGCCCTGCACGGCCTCGTCGAAGGCTATCGTCTCCGCCCAGCCGGTTATCGCGGTGAGCGGGGTGCGCAGCTCGTGCGACACCTGGGAGATGAACTCCGTGCGCGATTTCTCCGCCACGGCGACCTTTTCCGACATGCTGTTCAGCTCGTCGGTAAGGCGGCCAAGCTCGTTTTCGCTGGTCTTTTCAATTCTGACTCCGTAGCTGCCGGCGGCGATGTGGCGCGCGGCCTCGGTGAGATTCTCGATAGGCTCGGACACGAAGCGCGAGAACCAGAGGTTCACGCCGACGAGGAAGATGCACATCAGAACGATGATGATTATCGCGGGCGTGTATATCGCGCGGGTGATGAACCATACCGCGAGCAGCAGCAGGACTATTGCCGCCATGCTGGAGGCAAACAGTTGAGTTTTAAGGTCTTTAAACATTCATAATACTTCCGTTTTGCAGTGATGGATTTTTGCGCCGCTTGGCTCAGTAGCCCCACTTGTAGCCGTAGCCCCAGACGGTGGTGAGGTATTCAGGCTCTGTCGGGTCGGACTCTATCTTGATGCGCAGGCGGCGGATGTTGACGTCGACGGTCTTGAGCTCGCCGCCGAACTCGCTGCCCCACACGGCGGAGAGAATGTCCTCGCGGCTCATGGCCTTGCCGGGATTCTCCATGAAGAGCTTCATCAGCAGGTATTCTATCTGGGTCAGCTTCAGGCGTTGACCGTTCTTTTCAAGGGTACGGTTGCGGATGTTAAGCACGAACGGGCCGCTGACGATCTCAACGGAGTTCTTCTCCTCCTCGTCAACGCCGAGACGGCGGATGAGCGCGTCGACGCGCGCTGTGAGCTCCGCGGGGGAAAAGGGCTTGGTGACATAGTCGTCCGCGCCGGTCATAAGCCCAGTGACCTTGTCGATCTCCTGACTTTTTGCCGTGAGCATGATGATGCCCATCTTGGAGCCGGTCGCGCGGATGCGGCGGCAGACCTCAAACCCGTCGATATCGGGCAGCATGACATCCAGCAGGGCAAGGCAGATGTCGGGGTTCTGCTTGAGCTTTTCAAGAGCCATTTCTCCGTTCTCGGCCTCTATCGGCTCGAAGCCGCTGCGGCGCAGGTTGATGACCACAAAGCTGCGGATATTTGCTTCGTCTTCCAGAACAAGTATCTTCTTCATATATGTGATTTCCCCCTGTTAAGGCATTTTGTAAGCATTATATATTATGACAAGTAATTATATCACAGCATTTACAAAAATGGTAGTCATAGTTGCAAAAAAATATCATAAAAATATGCGCGCAATTACAGAACGTATGCATAGCGATGACATGTTATGTAACCCTATACGGCAGGAGGGCGGCGCGTTTACTTATCCTTGATATTTTTGTTCAACACTGGTAAAATATCACCCATGAAGAAAAATGTTGTTATAGGTATTCTGGCTCATGTGGACGCGGGGAAAACGACGCTGTCCGAGGCCATGCTGTACCTTTCGGGAAAAATCAAAAAGCTTGGCCGCGTTGACCACCGCGACTCGTATCTCGACACGCATTCGATCGAGCGCTCCCGCGGCATAACCATATTCTCAAAGCAGGCGGTAATTGATCTGCCGCAGAGCAGCGTTACGCTTCTGGATACGCCGGGGCACGTCGATTTCGTCTCCGAGACGGAGCGCAGCCTGCGCGTGCTGGATTATGCGGTTCTCGTCATCAGTGGGACGGACGGTGTGCAGGCGCACACGGAGACGCTGTGGCAGCTGCTGCGGCGTTACGGGATACCGACCTTCATATTTGTGACCAAGATGGACCTGCCCGTCTGTGACAGAGCCGCGCTGATGGCAGATCTGCAACGGCGGCTCGACGCGGAGTGTGTGGACTTCGGGGAAAATGCCGCCGCGCTCAATGAGCGGCTCGCCATGTGCGGCGAGGCCGCGATGGACGAATATCTGAGCTGCGGAGAGCTGAGCCGGGACACGATCGCGGAGCTGATAAAGACGCGGCGCGTGTTCCCGTGCTTCTTCGGCTCCGGACTTCGCACCGAGGGCGTCGAAGAATTCATGCAGGCGATCGACGAGTACGCGATACCGGCAGCAGCGGGAGACGTGTTCTCCGCGCGGGTGTATAAGATTGCGCGCGACGCGCAGGGCAAGCGCCTGAGCTTCCTCCGCGTGAACGGCGGGGAGCTGTCCGTACGGCAGCTTATCCGCTACGCGGGCGAGGACGGCGCGGAGCATGAGGAGAAGATCAGTCAGCTGCGCATATATTCCGGCATAAAATACGAGGCCGTCGATACGGTGAAGCCCGGCCGGATCTGCGCCGCGCTCGGCCTGAGCGAGACTTTCCCCGGTCAGGGGCTGGGCGCGGAGGCGGACGTCTCGGCGGAGCCGGTGCTGGAGCCGGTACTGAGCTACAGTCTGCTGCTGCCGCCGACGGAGGATCCGCGCGTGATGCTGCCGAAGCTGATGCAGCTTCAGGAGGAGGATCCGCAGCTGCACATCCGCTGGGATGAGCGCGGCAGGGCGATACGCGTTGAGCTTATGGGCAAGGTGCAGGCGGAGGTGTTCCGCGCGCTTGTCAAGGAGCGTTTCGACGTTGACGTCGCGCTTGACGCGGGGCGCATCATGTATAAGGAGACCATTGCAGACACCGTGGAGGGCGTAGGCCATTTCGAACCGCTGCGCCATTATGCGGAGGTGCATCTGATAATGGAGCCCATGCCGCGCGGCAGCGGCATAGTCGTGGACAGCATCTGTCCGGAAGACGGGCTTGACCGCAACTGGCAGCGGCTGATACTCGGCCATGTGCTCGAAAAGCAGCACCTTGGCGTGCTGACAGGCTCGCCGCTGACGGATGTGAAGATGACGCTTGCCGCCGGACGGGCTCACCTGAAGCACACCGAGGGCGGAGACTTTCGTCAGGCGACCTACCGCGCGATACGGCAGGGACTCATGCAGGCAAAATCGGTGCTGCTCGAGCCGTGGTACGCGTTTTCGATAGAGCTGCCGCCGGAGCTGATAGGGCGCGCGATAAGCGACGTGCGCCAGATGTCCGGCAGCTTCACGGGGCCTGACGACGCGGGCGGAATGCTGCGCATCGAGGGCAGCGCGCCAGTGTCGGAGATGAACGGCTACGCAAGCGAAGTGGCGGCATATTCCGGCGGACGCGGCAAATTTTCCTGCCGCGTGGAGGGATACCGCCAGTGTCACAACGAAAAAGATGTTATTGTGGAGATGGGCTACGACGCGGAGAGCGACGTGGAGAACACTGCGGATTCCGTGTTCTGCGCCCACGGCGGCGGCTTCAACGTCCGCTGGGACAAGGTTCCGGAATACATGCACCTTGAAAGCTGCCTGAAAAAGCAGGAGACTCCCGCGCCGGTCAGGCGGTACCGCAGCCTCAGCATCGACGAACGCGAGCTTGAAGCGATAATGGAGCGCGAGTTCGGTCCCATAAAGCGGCCGGAATACCGTGCACCGGCAGTGAATTCCGCGCCGCCTCGCCCGGCCGTGCCGCCGAAGAAGCAATATATAATAGTAGACGGCTATAACCTCATCTTCGCGTCGCAGGAGCTTTCGGCGCTTGCGCGGGAAAAGCTTGGCCTTGCGCGCGGACGGCTGATGGATATGCTGTCGAATTACTGCGGCTTTACAAAACGCGAGCTGGTGCTGGTGTTTGACGGCTTCCGCACCCCCGGCAACCCCGGCTCGCGCGAGGAGTACCACAATATACACGTCGCCTTCACCAAGGACGGCGAGACGGCGGACGCGTATATCGAGCGCTTTGCAGATAACATCGGAAAGAATTATGACGTCCGCGTCGTCACGAACGACAATCTCATCAGGCTCTCGGCGCTGCGTTCCGGCGTTCTGCGCACCTCGTCGGACGAGTTTGCGCTGGAGGTGCGGGACGTGCTGGAGCAGATAGACGCGCTGCTGAAAAAGACGAACTACGGCGCACACAAATACAGACTGGAACTGGACAGAACTGAAAATGGAGAAAAATGAACTTCTGCGCCGCATGGAGGATCTGTGCGAGCGCGCCGAGCGCAGCGGCACGGTCTGCTCCAGCGGGTATCTCAGCCCCGCCGAGCGGTATCAGACCGAGAAATGGGCGAAGCGGCGCGGCTGCACCGTGGTGTTTTCCGGCGGCGGAGCCGACTGCGAGCGGACGGCGGCGTTTTTCCTGCCGGAATATATGAGCGCCGAGGACTTTGACCCGTCGGAGCACTTCGCGGCGATAAAGCTGACCGCGCATTTCGGTGAGCCGGGGCATCGGGACTATATGGGCGCGGTGCTGGGCATGGGCGTCGGCCGCGAGTGGGTCGGCGATATCCGCGTCATGGGCGACACGGCGTATATCATCTGCCTGCCCAGCGTGCACCGGCACCTGCTGAGTATCGACAAGGTCGGACGCTGCGGGGTCACGGCGGAGAATATCGCGCCGGAGGACGTTCCGCAGGCGAAGCGCGAGGTGAAGGAAAAGAGCTTTTCCGTCATGTCGATGCGGCTTGACGCGGTGACGGCGGGAATGTTTGACCTCAGCCGCACCGAGGCCGCGAAGGAGATACGCCTTGGCAATGTCAGCCTCAACTATGAACCGACCGAGAAGCCCGACGCGCAGATATCGGCGGGGGATATAATTTCCCTGCGCGGCGCGGGCAAGGGCAGCGTCACCGGCACCGGCGGCACCTCACGCAAAGGACGGCTTTTCGTCTACGCGGAAATACTGAAGTGACGCGGAAAAAATGTATATTCAACAATTTTACATAAGGAGACAGCACAATGAAAGCCTACGAAAGATTTATTACCTACGTCAAGACCCACACCGCAAGCTCCGAGACCTCGGAGAGCGTGCCGAGCAGCGACTGCCAGTTTACGCTGTGCCACATGCTGGCCGACGAGATGCGCGCGCTTGGGCTGGAGGGCGTATATGAGGACGAGCACGCCTATGTTTACGGCTTCATCCCCGCGAGCGAGGGCTATGAGGACAAACCCTGCATCGGCTTCATCGCCCATCTTGACACCATACCCGACTTCCCCGGCGAGAACGTTCAGCCACAGCTCATCGAGAACTATGACGGCGGCAACGTCGTCCTCGGCACGAGCGGGCGCAGCCTGACGGTCGAAAAGTTCCCGCATCTGCCATCCCTCAAGGGTCAGACCCTCATCACCACCGACGGCACCACCGTTCTCGGCGCGGACGACAAGGCCGGCATCGCCGCGATAATGACCGCCGCTGAGCGCATCATAAACGAGAAGCGCCCGCATGGCCGCGTTGCCGTGTGCTTCACGCCCGACGAGGAGATCGGCCACGGCGCGGCGCTGCTCGACCTTGAGCGGCTGGGCGCGGACTTTGCCTACACCGTTGACGGCGAGGAGCTGAGCGAGATAAACTACGAGACCTTCAACGCCGCGTCGGCGAAGTGGGAGGTCAACGGCTTCAACATCCATCCGGGCAGCGCGAAGAACATGATGATAAACGCAAGCCTCGTGGCCATGGAGATAAACTCCATGCTCCCATCCGGCGACACCCCGGCGCACACCGAGGGCTACGAGGGCTTCTTCCACCTGACCGACATGAGCGGCACTGTAGAAAAGGCGATGCTGAGCTACATCATCCGCGACCATATCGCCGCGTCCTTCGAACAGCGCATAAAGACGATGGAGCATATTGAAAAGCTCATAAACGAGAAGTACGGCGAGGGCACCGCGAAGCTGACCGTGCGCCAGCAGTACAGGAACATGCGCGAGCTTATCGGCGAACACATGGAGATCGTCGAGCTTGCGGAGCGCGCGCTGCGCCGCGAGGGCATCGAGCCTGTCACCGCGCCTGTCCGCGGCGGCACCGACGGCTCGCAGCTCACCTTCCGCGGCCTGCTCTGCCCCAACATCGGCACCGGCGGCTACTCCTGCCACGGCCCCTATGAGCACATAACTGCTGAGCACCTTGAAACCTCGGCAAATATTGTCCTGAACATAATCGACGAGAATCTGAAATAACAAAGCGCAAATTCAAAAAATCTCACACTTATAAGGAGAGATGAGAATGAAGAGCAGGCTTGGAGTAAGGAACTGGATCACGCTGATACTAATTGGCCTGTTCGGGCAGTTCGCGTGGACGATAGAGAACATGTATTTCAACGTGTTCCTCTATAACACCATCAGCACCGACCCCGGCTATATTGCCGCGATGGTCGGCTGGTCTGCCGCCGCCGCGACGGTGACGACGCTTCTCATGGGGGCGCTGTCGGACCGTGTCGGCAAGCGCAAAGCATTCATCTGCGCGGGCTACATACTCTGGGGACTCTCGACCGCCGCTTTCGGCTACATTACACCTGAGAACGCGGGGCGGCTTTTCCCCGCGGCGAACGCGTCTGCGGCTGCGGCGGTGATGGTGGTCGTGCTCGACTGCGTGATGACCTTCTTCGGCAGCACCGCGAACGACGCGGCTTTCAACGCCTACGTCACGGATATCACCGACAGTGACAACCGCGGCCGCGTGGAGAGCGTGCTGGCGATACTGCCGCTCATCTCCATGCTGATAATCTTCGGCGGCTTTGACGGGCTGACCCAGCAAGGAAAATGGCGCGAGTTTTTCAACATCTTCGGCGTCTCGGTATCCGTCGTCGGACTCGTGTCGCTCGTGCTGATCAAGGATTCGCCGCGGCTCACGCCGAGGCGGGACAGCTATTTCAAAAACCTGCTCTACGGCCTGCGCCCCTCTGTTGTGCGTGAGAATCCGCAGCTTTACCTGTCCTTCGCGGCTTTCAGCGTTTTCTCGATCGCCGTGCAGGTGTTCTTCCCATACCTGATAATCTATATCCAGAACTATCTCGGCATCAAGGACTATGCGATAGTCCTCGGCGTGGTGCTGATATTCGCAAGCGTTGTGAGCGTAGTCTCCGGCAGATTTATCGATCGGGTCGGCAAAATGCGCTTCACCGTGCCCGCGGCGGCCATCATGCTCATCGGCCTTGCGGCGATGTACTTCGTGCGCGGAAATGCCGGAGTTATGGTCGCGGGCAGCGTGATGATGAGCGGGTACATGATGATGTCCGCCGCACTCGGCGCGAATATCCGCGATTGGACGCCAAAGGACAAGGTCGGGCATTTCCAGGGCATCCGCATGATATTTGCGGTCATGCTGCCGATGATAATCGGCCCCGCGATTGGCGCGGAGGTCATCCGCAATTCCGACAGCACCTATATGGAGCTTGGCCAGCTCAAGACCGTGCCTACGCCGGGGATATTCCTCGCGGCCGCGGCAGTCCTGCTGCTGACGGCGGTGCCTGTGCTGATGCTGAGAAAAAGCGAAAAAAAGAGATAAGGCGAACGAGATGAAAGATGCGATATTTCAATTCCCGACGGACGGAACTCCGGCGGAGTGCGAACAGATAAAATGCGGCCACATAAACCAGACCTACCTGATAACGACCGATACGTGTGCAAAATATGTCCTGCAATGGGTCAATCAGTATGTTTTCCCGAACGTTGACGCGATAATGGGCAACATGTCCGCGATAAGCGCATATCTGCGCAGGCAGAATGAGCGGATGTCCATGATAAGCTATATAGACACGCGCGACGGCAGAAACTATTATGACGACGGCGAGGGCGGCTGCTGGCGGACTTACAGGTTTGTCGATAACAGCATATGCCTCCAGAGCGCGGAAACCCCGTCGGACTTCTACGAGAGCGCGCGGGCGCGGGACGAACGAGGTTCGCGGCGCGGGCGGACAGGCGGTCTACGGCGCGCTGCGCGCGAACGCCGTCGCCGCGGCGGATGAATTGACCGCACTCGGCTGCGACTGGGCGCGCGTGGAGAGCATACAGTTTGATTTTGAGGCCGACACGGACGGAAGCGTCCGCTGCACGCGCCAGACGCTGACGGACGCGGACGGTCTGACCGCCGTGAACCTCCGCCAGGAGACGGTGTACGTCGCCGACGGGTGCACGCTCATCCCGGTCAGCGCCGGGCGCGCCGCCGTGAGCTTCACCAACGCCCTTGGAGACAGCCTCCAGCGGCTGAGCATACGTGTCACGGACGCGGGCGGCGCGCTGACGGTGGAATGCCTTTGCCCGGAATGCAATGAGGATCAGGGTTCGACGCTGCATATGCGCGCCTGCGGGCATTATGCGTGCTCCCCCGGCTTTGACGTGGCGGCGCACTCCGTTCCCGAGTGCGGCATCGCGGGGCACTGCACGGTAGACGGCGCGGCGCACGGCAAGTGCCGCAACTGCCAGAAGCCGCTGTGCAATGGTGAAGATCACGGCGTGGGCGTTTGCCAGCATGAGCATATGTGGGTGCAGAAGAGCTACACCGCCGCCACCGCCACAACGGACGGACACTCCGTCGCGGAATGCATGACCTGCGGCATAGTGTACGAGCAGGTATTCCCGGCAACCGGCGGGTGAGAAAGGCTTTATCAAGATGAGCAAGGGCAAATTCGACATAAAAACCATATTGGACATTCCCCGCTGGGAGGCGGTGCAGGATCAGCTTGCAAAGGCGACGGGCACCGCTATAATCACGATAGACTACAAGGGGACGCCCATCACGAAGCACAGCATGCGCACGGATTTTTGCAACATCATCCGCGAAAACCCCATATCCCGCAAACGCTGCCAGAAGTGCGACTCGCTCGCCGGGCTGGAGGCGGTACGCCTCAATCAGCCGTTCATCTATCTGTGCCACTGCGGCATTGTGGACGTCGCCGTGCCGATAACCGTGGGCGATCAATACCTCGGCGCGGTGATGTTCGGGCAGGTGCGCATCTCGAACGGCTCCGACGCGGGAGTGGAGCGCCTTGTCAACGAGATAAGCTCATTCCACACCGACAATGTGGTGAGCGCCCTGCAGCCCGATCTGCGCGAGCTGTACCAGCGTCTGCCGGAGATGGAGTATGAGCGCATACGCGGCATCGCGGAAATGATAAACGCCATTGTGCAGTATATCGTCGCCCGCGCCGTGGACAACCGCGCTCGGATGATGAGCTATGAATGGCGGCTGAGAAGTCTTCCGGGCGATGCTCCCGCTGTCGGCGCCGACGCCCCTGTGGAGATACACGCGCTTACCAGCGCGGAGGAGCACATCAGCGCGGAAGAGACCGTGCAGAAAAGCAGCGTGGTATACCCCGCCGTCGTATACATAGAAGAGCACCTGCACGAGATGATACCCATGCACGAAATGGCATCGCTCTGCCACCTGAGCCGCAGCTATTTTTCGCGCCTTTTCCAGCACGACATAGGCGAGAATTACACCGACTACGTCAACCGCCGCAAGGTGGAGCGCGCAAAGGAGCTGCTGCGCGGCACGCCCGACAGCGTGAGCGCCATCGCCTCCGCGCTCGGCTTTTTGGATGTGAGCTATTTTGTCAAGCTCTTCAAGCGTTTCGAGGGCGTGACCCCGCTGACATACCGAAAGCTAAAGAGGAGTAGCAGCGCTGCCCCCCCCCGTAGGAAAAATTTAGCATATATTGCATTGTCGATGCACGATATAAAAAACAGCACGGAATGTCAGCAAGCATTCCGTGCTGTTTTTTTGTCGTCGTCCACCCATGCGGGCGTATGCCGCGGTTAGGCGCGCTGTTGTGGCATTTGTACAAATTCAATAAAACATTTTTGTAAATGATAATATTTTGTCAAATAATAAGCTCACATTTGCCGTATTTTGCACAATAGCACCACAAAATTATTCTAAAATGTACGGACTGTGAATAATGACAATCAGCAAAATGACGGATAGAATGAAGCCGAAGTTTGAGAGATAAGTGATAGTGCTAACATCTCTCCACGCAAAAAAAGAGAATGAAAGGAAGAAAGGAATGAGTAAATCAGCAAAAAAAGTGTTTTGTATCGCGCTGGTTCTGATACTGGTGAGCTGCATTTTTGCCTCTCTGATTCAAACCGATTTTGGCAAGGTTCAGATTACCACCGTCAACATTGTCACAGACAGCGGTTCAACACTATGCGGTCATCTTTATAGACCTAAGGACGCGACCGCAGAGAATCCATTACCCGGCATCGTTACCTGCCACGGCAATTACAACAACAAGGAAATGCAGGACATTAACGCGATCGAGCTATCTCGGCGCGGTTATGTTGTACTTAATGTCGATGAATACCGTCATGGACATTCAAGCCCAGCAGACTTTGAGACGTGGCATATGACCTCCGTTGATGCTGTTGACTATCTCTATGAGCTTGATTTCGTTGATCAGTCTCTTATAGGTGTCACCGGACATTCAAGAGGCGCAAAAATGGCAAATGAAGCCATGAAAGAAAATCTCATCCGCGCTGCCGCTGGTCAGCCCATGAAGCTGAAAGCGGTTCTGCTTGTCGGGTCTGCACCTTGGTTTGACAGCTTCAAGCTTGAAGATGCTACTGTAGGCGGAAGTTCTTCCACTGGTCAGAGTTTTACCCTTACGAGTGAGCTTGAAGCACTCATGGAAGAAATAAACGCACCTGTTGATCTCGCAGTAAACTATGGTCTCATATACGCTTCCTGTGACGAATGGAACACGATGTGCGACAGCGTTGGAGGAGATGTACGTCGCTTCCTTGAAAGCGACAAAGCTGTTGACTTTGTCGATCAGGTTGGCGCCGGTCTTGAGCACGGTCAGAAAGTAGAAGACGGCAAATTCTATTACGGCGAGATCGATGGAGAGACTTACAGCCGTGTGATTTTCGTTAACAAGGAAATACACCCACTCAATCATTTTTCCAAGGCATCCGCCGCTGATCTTATTACCTATTTCTATACCACACTCGGTGTACCAGCCGGGCATGAAGAAATTATAAACACCAATCAAGTCTGGCTCATCAAAGAGATAATTAACCTCATCGGTCTCATCGGTCTCTTTATGCTTATCTATCCTCTTGCCTGTGCTTTTATGAAACTCCCATTCTTCTCCGAACTCGCTGCCGCTGAAAAGCCGCGCAAGCTCCCCGGATTCACAGACAGCAAGGACAAGCTTATATACTGGCTTCAGTGGATTTTGTATGCGGCAATACCTCCGTTGCTTCTCTTCCCTGTTGCATACAAGTGGGTCGGCGCAGGCAGCGGCGCTCCCAGTACATACAACAACTTCTTTGGGCAGCCCAATACAAACGAGCTGGTTGTATGGTCTCTCTGCATAACCGTCCTCTCCCTCATCGTCTATATCTTGATGTTCAAATTCTACTACGCGAAGAGAGGCAGAACAGTTGATGATATTGGTGTCAGAATCTCCACAAAGGGATTCTTCAAAAGTCTGCTGCTCTCAGTCCTCGTTGTAGCAATCCTTTACTACATAGTGTTCCTTGCAGACTTTCTCTTCAAGGTTGACTTTAGAATATGGGTCATTGCTGTAAAGACATTCGAGCCCATGCATCTTGTTCTTGCGCTGACCTATGTTATCGGGTTTACGGTATTCTACATCGGCAACTCGCTGTTCACTAACAGCAACCGTATTGAGGGATGGGCAGAATGGAAAGTCCTTCTCGTAAGCTGCATTGGCAATATATTGGGTATATCCATAATCATTGCGTTCCAGTATATAACGTTTGCCTCAACAGGGCATCTCCCGCTCAACGCAATGCGTGTTGTGAATCTTTTCCCGCTTGTTGTTCTTATCCCCGTTGCCACAATCATAGGGCGAAAGTTCTACGATAAAACCGGCAATATTTATCTCGGCGGTATGGTAATGGGTATATTCTACACAATTGTTACTGTCGCAAACACCAGAACAGACGGTTTCTGGCTCATGTAAGTTACCGCCAATCTTGTTCACTCCTTTTGCGCTGGGGAACGTCGCTCGCGGCGTTCCCCTTTCCACTGCGTTTTTTCACAATTATCTATTCTTAATCCTTGAAAAATTCATACAAACACGCTATAATAAGCAGCATGAAACAATACTGTTAATGCAAGCAACAAACGGAGGATATGACAATGATACTTGACTGCACAAAGTACACCGGTGTCTGCGAATGCGGACGCGACCATGAGCTTCGCACCAAGCTCGTCGTATGCGAATACGGCGCGCTCAAAAATTTCGACAAATACATGGACGACTGCGGCCTCACCGGCTTCCGCACTGTCATCTATGATACGAACACCTATAATCTGCCCACCATGCACCATGTCCGCGCAGATCAGGAAATAGTCCTTGAGGCGCAGGGACTGCACAGCGAAAAGGGTCTCATCGAGAATATGATGACCATGCTTGAGCGCAAGCCCGACTACATCGTCGTTGTCGGCGGCGGCACGCTGATGGATTTCGGCCGTTACAGCGCATGGAAGCTCGGCATCCCCTTTGTTGCCATCCCTACTATCGTTTCCTCCGACGGCTTCACCGCGGACATCTGCTCCATCATCATCGACGGCCAGAAGAAGTCCATCCCCATGCAGGCGGCGGACGCTGTCATCTGCGACATCAACATCGTCTCCGGCGCGCCCCGCTTCCTGACCATCGCGGGCGTGCAGGATATCCTCGCAAAGTACGTCTCCATCGCTGACTGGAAGATAGCCCACATTGTCTCCGGCGAATACTTCTGCCCCAAGGTGTGCGCAATGGCTCAGGAAGCGCTGGACATCATGGCGCGCTGCGCAAACGACCTTGCCGAGGGCAAGGAGCCTGACTACGAGGCCATGGCCTACACTCAGATGCTCTCCGGCCTGACCATGCAGATCCTCTCCAACAGCCGCGCGGCATCCGGTGCGGAGCACCTTGTCGCCCACCTAGTCGAGATGAAGCCCAAGGGATTCAAGAACGCCCACGGCATGCACGGCGAGTGCGTCGGCATCGGCACCATCATGTGCGCACGCGCATATCACGAGCTTGCAAAGCGCGACACCATCGAGGTCAAGCCCTACGAGCCGCTGGATCCGGCATGGGTGCGCGACGTGTTCGGCGACCTGGCCGACGGCATCTTCAAGGAGAACGAGAACGACGTTCTCAAGACCTTCCCGCCCGAGAACATCAAGGAGCACTGGCAGGAGATCCGCGACGTTATTGCGACTATTCCCACCGCAGAAGAGCTTATCGACCTCTACACTAAGATCGGCGCGAAGCACTCCCTCGCGGAGCTTGATATCGATGAGAGCATCCGCGGCGAGTTCCTCGACATTTCCTCCGCAATCCGCAACCGCCTGACCTTTGCGAGAATGACCAGACTTATCGTCAAGTAAGGTCGCTCATATCTGAATAAACGGAGTTGAAGCTATGAAGTATATTATGGCTCTCGATCAGGGCACTACCAGCTCCCGCTGCATCCTTTTTGACCACGCAGGTAATATCTGCGCGAGCGTACAGAAGGAGTTCAGGCAGATATTCCCGCAGCCGGGCTGGGTGGAGCACAACGCCGCAGAGATCTGGGATACGACGCTGGAGGTTTCACGCGCCGCGATGGATAAGCTCGGCGTGACGGCGGCGGACATTGCCGCCATCGGCATCACAAACCAGCGCGAGACCTCCGTCATCTGGGACAAGGCCACAGGCGAGCCTATTGCAAACGCCATCGTCTGGCAGTGCCGCCGCACCGCGCCCATCATCGATAAACTGGTCGCCGAAGGCTACGGCGACATGATCCGCGAAAAGACCGGACTTGTGCCTGACGCGTACTTCTCCGGCAGCAAAATAAAGTGGCTGCTCGACAACGTCCCCGGTGCGCGCGAACGCGCCGAGCGCGGCGAGCTGCTGTTCGGAACCATCGACACATGGCTCATCTGGAAGCTGACGGGCGGCCGTGTCCACGTGACCGATTACACCAATGCCAGCCGCACGATGCTCTTCAATATCCATGAGCTGTGCTGGGACAAGGCTCTGCTTGAGCTGCTGGACATTCCGGAGAGCCTCCTGCCTGAGGTGAAACCCTCCAGCCATGTCTACGGCAAGACCGAGTTCGAGCTGTACGGCGGCGAGATACCGATCGCCGGAGCCGGCGGAGACCAGCAGTGCGCGCTGTTCGGCCAGTGCTGCTTCGAGCCGGGCACCATGAAAAATACCTACGGAACCGGTTGCTTCATGCTCATGAACACCGGCCGCGAGCCGGTCAAGAGCGTGAACGGCCTTGTGACGTCCATCGCTGTCGGCTTTGAGGATCACGTTGAATACGCCCTTGAGGGCAGCATCTTCGTGGCGGGCGCTGCGGTGCAGTGGCTGCGCGACGAGCTGGGCGTGATATCCGGCGCGGCGGAGAGCCAGCAGTACGCCGAGGCGGTGCCGGACACCGCGGGCGGCTATGTCGTCCCCGCGTTCACCGGTATGGGCGCGCCCTACTGGAATCAGGACGCGCGCGGCGCGATAGTCGGCATCACCCGCGGCTTCAGCCGGGCGCATCTTGTGCGCGCGACGCTTGAGTCGCTGGCTTACCAGACCTATGACATTGCCCGCGCCATGGAGCAGGACAGCTGCATCCCCATCCGCGAGCTGAAGGTCGACGGCGGCGCCTGCGCCAACAATTTCCTCATGCAGTTCCAGAGCGACATTCTCGGCAGCCGGGTCGTGCGCCCGCAGTGCATCGAGACGACGGCGCTCGGCGCGGCGTACCTCGCCGGTCTTGCCGTCGGCTATTGGGACAGCCTGGAGGACGTCCGCCGCAACTGGGCGGAGGACAAGGTGTTCGAGCCGATAATGCCGGCCGATAAGCGGGATGGATTGCTCAAGGGCTGGCACCGTGCGGTCAAGTGTGCGCTCGACTGGACTAAAGAATAAATAGAGAAAGAATTACGGAGAGAAAGAATGGAAAAAAACCTGAAGGACATAGAGCTTTTCCTGTTTGACATGGACGGTACGCTCTATCTTGGCGATAACGTATACGAAGGCGCGATCGAGCTGATGAACGACCTGCCGAAGCTCGGCAAGAAGTACATATACCTCACAAATAATTCCTCCCGCGCAGGGACGGATTATATCACGCGTCTGCGCCGCCTCGGCTTCCCCTGCGAGGCCGAGAACGTGTTCACCTCCGGCATGGCGACCGGTATGTACCTCAACCAGCGCCACCCCGGCGCGAAGGTGTACCTTGCCGGTACGAAAGCGTTCTACCGCGAGTTGGTGAGCTACGGCATCGATCTCGTGAACGACGAGAACGGCCACACCGATGCGGAGACCGTCGATGTCGTCGTGCAGGGCTTCGATACGGAGCTGGTGTACGAGAAGCTCGACAAGGCCTGCCACTTCCTGCGCCGCGGCGCGACCTTTATCGCTGCGAACCCCGACTGGGTCTGCCCGATGCCGCATGACGAGGTCCTGCCCGACTGCGGCAGTATTTGCGCCCTGCTCACCGCTTCCAGCGGCGTGAAGCCGACCTATATCGGCAAGCCGAACCGCAACATGATCGACGTTATCTCTGAGATGACCGGTATCGCAAACGAGCATATCTGCGCCGTGGGCGACAGGCTCTATACCGATATCGCCGTCGCGCAGAACGCGGGCGCGGGTTCCGTGCTGGTTCTCTCCGGCGAGACGGATCGGGCCATGGTAGACGCCGCCGAGCGCAAGCCCGACCTCGTCCTTCCGAGCGTCAAGGAGCTGCACGAGCTGCTCCGCGGCTAAAGCCTTACAGACACGCAAATCCCGCTGCCGGTTTCGGCAGCGGGATTTTTGACGTCGGGAAGCACCGGCGGAATATGGGCACGGCTTGACATTGCGGCCGAGCTGGGTTATATTTTTCCTGTATTGCGGCTGCGGCCGCGTATAATCTGAACCTGCGGCCATGTGCCGCGATGACTGCTATGACGATAACTTACTTGCTGCCGATACTGGCGGCGCTGCTTATAGTTTTGTTTTATATGGGTCTGCCCTCGCTGAAGGAGTGCCCGCTGAAACGCGCGGAGCCTGCGGAACGCAAGATGAGGCGCGGCGACTGGCTCGCCGCGGCGGTGATCGCGCTTTGCTACGCGGTAGTCGCGTTCATCGGCCTCGGCGATATTGAGGCGGCGCAGAACCCGCACGTTTTCTCGCCCAATGAGAGCGTCACCGTGGAGCTTGAGAGCGCCATGCCGATAAGCAAGCTGCGCATGTTCTGCGGCATAAATGTCGGAAATTATTACATTGAGTGTTCTGAAGACGGCGAGAACTGGAACTACGCCGGAGAATTTGCGCAGAACTATGTCGCGGTGCTCAAGTGGAAAGAGGTAGAGCTGAGCGATACGGTCACGACCGAACCTGTGCGTTATCTCCGTATAACCGCCGATAACGATATGTATTTGAATGAGATCGCGGTGTACAGCCCGTACGGCGATCAGCTCGTCATAACATCCGCCGACGCTCCGGAGCTGTGCGACGAACAGGAGCATGTACCAGACGCGGCGAGCTTCATGAACTCCAGCTACTTTGACGAGATCTACCATGTCCGCACGGCGATAGAGCACCAGAAGGACATCTGGCCGTACGAGGTCAGCCACCCGCCGCTCGGCAAGCTGATAATCGGCATCGGTATCTCGCTCTTCGGCGTGACGCCGTTCGGCTGGCGTTTCATGGGGACACTTTTCGGGGTTCTCATGCTGCCGGTGATGTATGTATTTCTGAAGAAGCTTTTCGGCGGAAAAGTGGTTCCGGTGCTCGGAACTATCATATTTGCGGCGGATTTCATGCACTATGTACAGACGCGCATCGCCACGATAGACACCTACGCTGTGTTCTTCATCCTGCTGATGTACCTGTTCATGTACCTGTGGTGCGAGGACGGGAAGAAACGTTATCTCGCACTGTCCGGCCTGTTCTTCGGCATCGGCGCGGCGAGTAAATGGACCTGCATCTATGCCGGCGCGGGGCTTGCGGTCATATGGGCACTGCACTGGATCGTCCGTGCATATCATAGAAAAGACGAGGAAAACGGCGGGAATCTGTTCGCCGAGTTCCTGCGCAACTGCGGCTTCTGCGTTGTGTTTTTCGTGCTCGTACCGGCAGCGATATATTACGTTTCGTATTATCATTACGGCGCGGCGAAGGGGCTGACCGGCATCGGCGCGTTCTTCACCAAGGAGTATGCGCAGATCGTTCTGGACAACCAAACCTTTATGTTCACCTACCACTCCGGCGTCACGGCCTCGCACCCGTACTCGTCGCGCTGGTATCAGTGGGTGCTCGATATCCGACCGATACTATACTATCTGGATTACGGCACGGACGGCACGCGGCAGAGCTTCGGCGCGTTTGTGAATCCGATACTGTGCTGGGCGGGGCTTATCGCGCTCTTTGTGCTGGGCTATGAAGCCGCTGCCAAGCGTGACCGCCGCGCGGCGTTCATACTCATAGGCTACCTCGCACAGCTCCTGCCCTGGGTGTTCATCACGCGCATAACCTTTGAGTACCACTATTTTGCCTGCACCGTGTTCCTCGTCCTCGCGCTGGGCTACGTCATTGCGCTCATGCGGCAGTGGAACCCGCGCTGGCGTGTGTACGCGGTGGGAATGGCCGTATTGTGCGTGGCGATGTTTATCATGTTTTATCCGGCGCTCAGCGGGATGCGCGTGGATAATGCGGCGGCGAGCCGCCTGCTGCGCTGGCTGCCGACCTGGCCGTTCTGAATATGCCAACACCCCGAATCGCCGATTCGGGGTGTTGAATTTTTTTATGCTTATCTGCACTCGAAGCAGTGCCATTCCTCTTCGCAGTAGTGGGCGATTATCTCAAAGCCGTTTTTTTGGAGCACGGCACTGACTTCATCCTGCCGCCCCTCGATTATGCCGGAGCATATGAACACCGCGCCCTCGGCCATAAACTGCCGCACATAGCCGGAGAGGGGGATGATAACGTCGGAGACAATGTTTGCGAGCACAAGCTGATACCCGCTGCCAAGCTCGCGGCGCAGGGACGCGTCGCCGATAATATCGCCCGCGTAGACACGGAACCTGTCGCTCCCGATGCCGTTCAGCGCGGCGTTCGACATCGCGACGTCCGGCGCCTTCGGGTCTATATCGCAGCCGACGCAGCTCCTGCAGCCAAGTACAAGACTGCCGATGCCGAGTATGCCGCTTCCGCAGCCGAGGTCGAGCACGGTTGTCTCGGGCGAGCAGTATTTTTCGAGCGCGGCGAGACACATGCGCGTGGTCGCGTGGCTGCCGGTGCCGAAGATCAGGCCGGGATCGAGCCGCAGCGGCTGACGCCCGTCGGCGGGTATCTCTTCCCATTCCGGTACGACGACCAGCTTTTCGCCGACCTCGATGGGCTTATAATATTCGCGCCAGTTGTTCTCCCAGTCGCTGTCCTCGATAAACGCTGTCTGCACCGCGCCGTATGCGCCGCGTATTTTCGCAAGGATGGCCTTGCCGTCGGCGTCGTCGCTGAGGTAGCACTTTATGCGGCTGACGCCCGCGAACTTCTGCTCCAGCTCGTCGTCCACATAGTCCCAGTACTGGTGATTATTTTCGAGGAAATTCTGAAAATCGGCCTCGTTTTCTATAACAAATCCGTCCGCGCCCATGTCCGCCATCTGCTGGCAGCGCTCATCTATAAGCTCGGCCGGTGTGTCAACGCTTACTTCGATCCAACGCATGATATTTCTCCTTCAAAAAATGTCTGCACATATTGTACACGCTGCGCCGCGCCTTGTCCATAGCTGAAGCGCATAAACGCGAAAAAACCAAACGGGAACTCCAAGCCTGCCTGCAAAGAGTTCCCGTTCGGTTGTGAAAGAAAAGAGAGTGAGAAAACGAATGAAAAATGTCTCATTCGAGACATGCAAGCTTTTCACTTGCTGACAAGAAAATAACACAGTTGCAATATAAAGTCAAATGATACTTTTAACATTTTTGCGATTTGGTGAAATTTTGTGTTATTTATATATCATAGGCTTTGTCAAGTGCTTTCAATTCAGTAAATGTGTCTATCTCAATCACATCTTTTGCATCGCATTTACGGGTATAAACGGTATAATCGTCCAAAAAGTACTTTAGCGGCACGGTGTCCCAATAGCGCTCGCGCCCGCCGGGAGCGTTGAATGCCTCCGCAAGATGCCCGGCGAGCCTCTGTCCGTCCTCAGATGTCCAGTAGGATATGCCGACCATCTGCATGCAGTCTTCCCCGCCGATCATGACTTCCTGAATTACGCCGCGCTCGTCAACGCGGAAGCACCAGTCGTCAGAGCGCTTCATCGGTATAGCCAGATAGTTGGAGTGGCACTGGTAGCGCGTGATGAGCTTCGGGTTATACAGAAGAAGATCAGCCTCAAGCACGTACGCAAGCTGCAGAGATCACGCGCAGCAACCATAGAGGAAATGTTGTTCGCGTCGTTATAGAGCGGATTCTCGATGAACCGTATGTTTGGATATTTGTACAGCAGCTGGTCGAACTGCTCACCGAGATAGCCGCGCACGAGCCAGACCTCTTCGATGCCCGCAGCGGCCACTGCGTCCAGCAGAAAATCGATGATGAGCACATTTCTCACAGAAAACGGCTATATTTCGGACGGAAAAATAACCGACACTGGGTTTGCTGCACTTGAACCTTACCGCGTCAAGCGCGCGATATTCATCGCCGCTGGGTTCGGCTCGCGCCTCGTCCCGATAACGCTCAACACGCCGAAGCCGCTCGTCCGCGTACACAACGTGCTGTCCGCACCACTCTGCACGGATTCGCAGGGGCAGCCTTCTGCAATGGCGGACAGAATCAAACTGATTTTTTGTAAGCATATGTACACCTCTATAACATATTTACAAAGAAAGTATGAATCTTTACGGTTATCTAAACATGAATATTAATTAATGTCAATACTGAACGAAGCGTTTAAAAAAAAGGCGGATTTATTTGTTCGCTATTGCGGCTTGCCGCCGGCTGGATAAATTGTTAGTATAAAATAGACACTTATAGACATATTCCTGCGGACTGTATAAAGCTGTGCGGGAGCCGGTATGAGGATGCAAATGAATCTGAACAATATTATTTCACTGCTGGGCGGAGTGGCGCTGTTCCTGTTCGGAATGACACTGATGGGCGACGGGCTGAAAAAGGTCGCAGGCAGCAAACTGGAGCTTGTGCTGTACCGCCTGTCGGGGACGCCGCTGCGCGGCGTACTGTTGGGTACGGGCGTGACGGCGGTCATACAGTCGTCCTCGGCAACGTCGGTGATGGTTGTCGGCTTCGTCAACTCCGGTATGATGAAGCTGCGGCAAGCTATCGCGGTGATCCTCGGAGCGCTTCTGGGCACGAGTGTCACGGGCTGGATAATCTGTCTCTCTGAGCTGGAGGGGAGCGGCTGGGTCGCACTGTTCTCAACGTCCACGCTCAGCGCCGTTATCGCCGTGTGCGGCATAATCCTGCGCATGTTCAGCCGCAGCCAGCAGCGCCGCCACGTGGGCGACATCATGCTGGGCTTTTCGGTGCTGATGTTCGGGATGCAGTCAATGAGTACTGCGGTGTCCCCGCTGCGCGAGAGCGCGGCGTTCGTGCGGCTCATCACAAGCTTCTCAAATCCTCTTCTCGGCATATTGGCGGGCGCGCTTTTCACCTGCATTCTGCAGAGCGCGAGCGCTGCGGTCGGCATCCTTCAGGCACTGTCCGTCACGGGCGCGGTCAGCTTTGCGGCTGCGTATCCGGTCATCCTCGGCATCGCGATCGGCGCGGCTATGCCGGTGCTGCTGTCGGCGCTGGGCGCGAAAACCGACGGCAGGCGCACCGCCTTTGCATATCTTGAAATAGAGCTTGTCGGCGTAATACTCTGCGGCGGGCTGTTCTATGGCGCGAACGCGGCGATAGGCTTTACATTCATGGACATGACGATGAACGCCGTCAGCATAGCGTTTGTGAACACGGCATTCCGCTTCGTGACCGCTTTGGCATTGCTTCCGGCCATCGGCCTGCTTGAAAAGCTGGCCTGCACGCTGATAAAGGGCGAGGAGGAGCAAGCTCGTGTCGACGCATTCGACCGGCTTGACGAACGCTTCCTTGCGCATCCTGCGCTTGCCGTGGAGCAGAGCCGTCAGACTGTGGAGGATATGGGGAAGGCCGCGCAGAATAACCTCCTCGCGTCGGTTGCACTGCTCAAGACATACAGCGACGAGACTTTTGCGCACGTTGAGAGCGAGGAGGAACTGGTCGACCGGTACGAGGACAGGCTCGGAACCTACCTCATGCGCATAACCGAACGCGAGCTTACGCGCGAGGAGAACGAGAGTGTGTCGAAATACCTGCATACCATCAGCGATTTTGAGCGCATCAGCGACCACGCAATGAACATTGCGGAGGCCGCGCGCGAGATAAACCAGAAGAAGCTGCGCTTCACCGGCGCGGCGGAGCATGAGCTTGGCGTACTGAGTGCCGCCGTGCAGGAGATATTGGATGTCGCGTCGCGGGCGTTTTTCGCAAACGACGTTGAGCTCGCGTATCGCGTGGAGCCGCTGGAGGAGCGGATCGATGTGCTGTGCGACGAACTGAAGCTGCACCATGTCGAACGGCTCCAGAGCGGGGAGTGCTCACTTGAAAACGGCTTCGTGTTCAACGACCTGCTTGCAAATTTCGAGCGTGTGGCCGACCACAGCTCAAACCTCGCAATAGCGACGATAGAGCTGTGCTCAGACAGGTATGACACCCACGAGTATGTCATCAACCTCAAGGAGCTGCACTCTCACCGCTTTGACGAGTATTACGAGGAATACGCCCAAAAGTACAGCGTCTGAAAAGTCCGTTGACAGTCTCGTTCTGAGCAGAAAAAAACAGCGTCCCGCTTTCCGGCAGCTGCGCCGGAAGGCGGGACGTTGTGCTGTATATGAGCTTTACTGCGCAGCTTTGGCTGGCGCAGCCTGCTTTTTCTCAAAGGTCAGCGCGAAGATCGCCGCCGCGAAGATCAGCACGAAGAGCGCTGAATACAGCAGCCCGCGGCCAAGCCCCAGACTTATGGACTCCGCCAGTATCGCGCCCACGGCGCAGGCCGCGGCGATGAGCCACAGCGGATATTTTATCTTCAGCTTGTCAAAAGCCTTAAGCATCGCTGCCGCACCGGCAGCGGCGGAGGCTAGCATCAGCAGGTTCATCAGAACGCGGAGAACGAAGCGGACGATATATCCGACGTGCATCGAGCGCGCTGCACTGTTCGCCGCGGTCAGCAACTCATCGCCGTTTATCACGTCTTCCGAGATGTCGTCATAGGACAGCAGCGCCTGACGGGCTGATTTATATTCATCCTGAAGCTTTTCGTACTCACTGACAGAGGTCTGCATTCCGCTGATCTTGTCAAACGCGGCGAGGAGCTCATCCTTTTCGTCCTTTAGCTTCTGCTCCGTCTTGCTCAGTTCGGCGCGCATCCCACCGAGCTGCGCCAGCGCGGCGTCGAGCTGGGAATCACCGGTCTCAAGCTGCGCCTTGACAGCGTCCAGCTGCTCACGTCCGGCGTCTATCTGCGCCTTGGCTTCGAGCAGGGCGGGCTCGTTCTTCTTAAGCTCCGCCTCACCGGCCTCAAGCTGCGCCTTGACCTGCGGCAGCATCTTTTCGGATTCCGCCAACTTCTTTTCGCCGTCGTCAAGCTGCTTCTTCAGCGCCTGAAGCTGCGCTTCGCCTTCGTCCAGCTGCGCTTCCGCAGCGGCAAGCTGCGCGGGCGCGTCGGCTATCATCTGCTTCGTAGCCTCAAGCTGTGCAGCACCCTCGGCGTAACGCGCCTCGGCGTCCGCAAGCTGGGCTTCCGCCTCGGAAAGCTGCGCGCCGGCTGCGTCAAGCTCGGCTCGCTTCGCGCTCCAATCGCTGCGGATGTCTTCAAAGCTGCGGCCGAACATCGCCTGAATGGTCTTGTTGGCAATTTCGTATATCAGCTCGCCGCCGACAGTGTCCTCACGGACTTTATCGATAATGGCCTGAGCTTGGCTGTATATTGCGTCGATCGCATTATACGCGGTTAGGGAAGCCTCGTATTTGCGCTTGGCCTCGCTCAGCTGAGTCTGCGCCTCGTCAAGCTGGGTGCGCGCGGCGGCCAGCTCCGCCTCATACTGCGGCAGCGCCGCCTCTGCATCCGCAAGCTGTTGGCGTCGGCTCGCAAGCTCCGCACGACCCTGCTCAAGCTGCTGCATGCCGGCGTCATATTGAGCGCGCCCCTCGGCTATGGCCGCTTTGCCCTGCTCGATCTGGGCGACACCGTCGTTATATTCCTGCCAGCCGGATTCTATCTGCGCCTTGGCGGAGAGATACTTATCATAGCCAACGTTGAATTCAGCTTCCATCGCGTCGAACTGTTCGCGCGCGGCGTTATACTGCTTCCAGCCCTCTTCGAGAGTGCTTGCGGCGGAGCCGATGCTGCCAGAGCCCATCTGAAGCCCAGCGTTTGTGGCGGTGTATTCGGTCAGCTCCTCGCGGTGGCGGAAAGCGTCATCGTCATACTGTCCCTTCTCGGCTTTCAGTTCTGCAGCGGTCTTGTCGTATTCGGCCTTGCCGCCGTTGAGCTGCGCGTCGAGCGATTCGGCTTCGGCTATCCGGTCGCGGAGAGTTTTATAATCGCTGCGATCCTGCGAAAAATCCTTTCCCGCGCTGACGAAGCCAGCGACGCCGCTGATGAGCGTCACAAGGCACATTACGGCGAGCACGGCGGATATAACTCTGCTTAACGCCTGATGTTTCAAGCTCCATTCCTCCAACATATATTCAATAAAAATAATTATACATTATATTTGTTAACAATCCAAGTCATGAAAAATATTTTTCTTCACATTTGAGGAGAAATGAGATATATTTTTCCTGCCCGCATCTGCCGCCGGCGGCAGGGGAGACCAGATAAGGAATCGGAGTTTGCCATGAGATCATATTTTGCGCCCATGGAAGGGATAACAACTCATATATACCGCCGTGTCCATGCGCGCCTTTTCGGCGGCGCGGACAGATACTATGCCCCATTTATTGCTCCGGACGGCAGCGGGAATTTCCGCGCGTCCTCGGCGCGGGACGTTCTGCCGGAGAACAACACCGGCATTGCGCTGGTGCCGCAGCTGCTGTGCAATCGCGCGGAACCGTTTCTCGCCGTCGCGCGGCAACTGGCCGATATAGGCTACAGGGAGGTCAATCTGAACCTCGGCTGCCCATCAGGTACGGTCGTCTCGAAGCATAAAGGGAGCGGCGCGTTTGCCGATTTGAGCTCGCTGGATGATATGCTGGCGGACATCTTTTCCCGCGCGCCGGTCGCCGTGTCGGTCAAGACTCGGATGGGGCTGGAGTCCGTGGACGAGTTCGGCACTATTCTGGAGATATACAATAAGTACCCGATCGCGGAGCTGACGATACACGCGCGGGCACGGTCCGGGATGTATATGTCTCCGGTTGACCGCGAGGCGTTCCTGACTGCGGCTCAGAACAGCTGCGCGCCGGTGTGCTATAACGGGAACATCTTCCGGCCGGAGGATGTGAACGCACTGCAGGGAATAGACCGGTTCATGTTGGGCAGGGGAGCGGTGATGAACCCCGCGCTGTTCCGCGAGCTTCGTGGCGGCGCTGCGCTCCGCCGCGATGAGCTGCGGGAGTTCCACGACACGCTTCTCGACGCGTATCTGACCTGCGGACTTGATGCGCGCGCGGCGACATCGCGCATGAAGGAGTTGTGGTTTTACATGGACGGCCTGTTCCCGCACAGCGGGCGCGAGATGAAAGTGCTCAATAAATCCAGAAGTCTCGAAGATTACCGCGCCGCTGCGAGCGTGATTTTCACCAACTGCGAGTTTGACAGCGCCGCGAGATTTAATAAGTAAAAGCAGAGAGGAAAACTCTCTGCTTTTTTCAGCCCTATAACTCTATGATATGCGGCTTTACATCCGGATCATGGTTTGCGATGGATTCGACGCAGTTTGCGTCCATACTCTGCGCACGTATCCACTCCAGCGGCCGTCATAGCAGCGAAAGCTGCTCCGGCTCCTGACGGAGAGAAGCGACATGCTCCAGCGCGCACAGCGGCAGGTCGTGAGCCGCGACCTTGTAGTCGATACCGGCTTTTCTGGCCTGCGCGATCTGCTCGCGGCGCGGCACATGGTACATCTTGCCGTCCTTGACGAAGTGCGCCCCGGTCTGATGGAACTGGAAAGAGATATCGCGCTCCGCGCACTGCTGCCGAAGCGCGAGGATCCAGTCGTAGTGACATGGGCGCGCGTCGGCGCCGGATTCCCCGCTGGCCGAGACTTCTTCGATTTTTTCCGAGTCGAGATATACGCTTATATCGAGCGGCGTCAGCAGGGGAGCGGCGATGATGGCTCTGTGGCGTATCGGCAGCGCGAGAAAGATCGGCAGGCGGTAGTCCGCCATCTCCTGATTCTCCACCGTGCAGCCGATTATGACGTTCTCATAGCCGCCGCCCCAGCCGGGCGGCAGACATTCAGACAGACGGTCGATGCGCTTGGTGAAGAAATAGAAGAAGCAGTCCTGCCTGCGGCGGATCATATCCCAGCAGTCCTGCCGCCATGGGTCGGCGTCGCTCAGCAGAAAGTCTGAGGTGAAGCAGGTAAAGATGACTTTGCCCGACGGCAGCTTCCAGCTCCCGTCCCGCTTCTTTTTGACGGGCAGGTCGAAGCTCGCGGTCTTGCGGCAGACGGAGGCGGCCTCTTCCGTGCCGTACATCGCGTCCTGCCGGTAGACGTAGCAGTATTTGCATCCGGCGCTGAGCTTCGTGCATCCGTGCCACGGATTCCATTTGGCGTATATGCTCTCAACCTGCGGCATGGCGGCCACCTCCTTCTGCGTGAATGTAAGAAAACCACCAAGCAGGAGGCGGTGCGGCGCTTCATGCTTGGTGTTCTTTGATATCCGGTGAATGAGCGGGACTTAGCCCCAGACCTCCTCGGCGATCTCCTTGACGAGCGCGAGCTTTGCCCACTGCTGCGCCTCGGTCAGCTTGTTGCCGATCTCGCAGCTTGCAAAGCCGCACTGCGGGCTGAGGCAGAGTCTGTCGAGCGGCAGATACTTTGCCGCCTCGTGGATGCGCGCGATGACGCCGTCCTTGTTCTCAAGCAGTGCGCGTTTGGTAGTCACCAGACCGAGGACGACTTTCTTGTCACCGCTGACCGCGGTGAGAGGCTCAAAGCCGCCGCTGCGCGCGTCATCAAACTCAAGGTAGTACGCGTTGACGTTCTCGCGGGCGAGCAGAGTCTGCGCGACGCCGTCGTAAGCGCCGGAGTTTGCGTAGGTGCTGTGGAAGTTGCCGCGGCAGACATGAGTGTTGATGACGAGGTCGTCGGGCTTGCCGGAGATGGCGGCGTTATTCAGCTCAAGCAGCTGTTCTTTGATCGTCTCAAGACCCTTTTCGTCGGTGCCGAAATACATGCAGGCCATCGGGTCAACGAGCATACCCCAGCTGCAATCGTCAAACTGGAGGTTGCGGCAGCCTGCGGCATAGACGTCGGCGATGAACTTCTTGTAGCCCGCGGCGATGTCCTCGGCGAGCTCGCGGTTGTCTGCGTAATACTTTCTGGTGTTCTCCAGCGCGAAGGGCATTATCATCTGTTCGATGAACTGTGCTGGGGCGGGAATGGTGAGCTTTGCAACGGTATTCTCGTCCTCAAGCGCTTTGACGAACTTGAAGTGCTCTACGAACGGATGGGAGTCGAGCGAGACCTTGCCGGTGAGGTAGGTGTCGTCGAGCATCGCGGCCTCGCCGTGGAAGGGAAGTCCGGTCTTGGTGGGACTGTGGCCTACGCCGTTGAAGCCCCACATAAAGTCAAGATGCCATGTCGCGCGGCGAAACTCGCCGTCGGTGATGACGTGGTAGCCAGCGGCTTTCTGCTTGGCGACGAGATCGCGTATCGCCCCGTCTTCAACGGCCTTGAGCGCTTCGGCGTCTATCGCGCCGCTCTGGAAATCTGTGCGCGCCTGCTTGAGCGCCGCGGGGCGGAGAAAGCTGCCGACATAATCATATCTGAAGGGTGTATTCATATACTGCTCCTTTTGAGTGTTTTCGCCATGATTATACGGCCGTCCGCGCGGCAAGTCAATTATGCATTTAGACGATGTTACGGGGTTACGGCGAAAAGCAAAAGCCCGGCGCATGATTGCTGAAGTGATAAAATAATGGTAGACACAAAAGTGCCTACCATTATTTTTATGCTATTATAGACATGGAGGTGGCAATATGGCTGGTAAATACACGATGCGAAGCAAAGAAGAAAAGTTAGCGATTGTAAAGAGGATTTTAGCAGGGGAAACTTCAAGGTCGCTCGAAAGAGAAACAGGATGCGGTCATCGGTTAATACAAGAGTGGACCAGAAAGTATCTAGCAGAAGGTGAAGCCGGGCTGGAAGTTAAGAAGAAACCCGGGAATCCTTTATCTCGTTATGAGCGCCGGAATGAACTGACCTACGAGGAGCAGCTGCAATACCAGATCGAACTGCTGAAGCGAGAGCTGGTTAAGAAAGAGGCGGAGGTGCTTCGTTTAAAAAAACGGAACGAACGAAAAGGGGGCGATGCCCGAAAAAGATGATCCGAGAGATGTATGCCGAGATTCAAAAGCAGACAGACAAACATTCTGTCAGCGAACTTTGTGAAATCTACGGTGTTTCTCGCAGCGGCTACTACAAGTGGCTGAAGCGAGCAGGACAGTTAAACCGGTATGAGAAAACACATAAAATACTGGATAGTTATGTCCTGGACATCCATTCCCACCACCCAATGATGGGATACCGCCAGATCAGGGATAAGCTGTACCTTGAATTCGGTTGGATCGTCAGTGATCCTACTGTTTGGAAGTCAATGAAGCGACTGAGAATCCACGGATACACCAGGCGCAGGAAAGCTACGGCCACAGGAACCAACTTAGAACACATCCGCTATGCCAACGTACTGAACAGAAAATTCAAAGCAGAGAAGCCTATGCAGA
>ERZ773208.255-NODE-255-length-52666-cov-8.824143_pt1 | contig 52666 bp, 59 predicted proteins | sample MGYA00581006_ERZ773208 | MGnify/ENA primary metagenome ERZ773208 (study PRJEB29015, sample SAMEA2737793) | human gut metagenome | biome: human gut; feature: human-associated habitat; material: faeces | place: China | collected 2012 ... | reverse complement strand
ACACTTTTAGTAACAATATCATCACTTCTATATATAGTAAAGAAAGTAAATGTAAAAGAAAGTTAATATGGATTAGCTTTCTTTTTTTGTAAAATATGTTATAATATTCATCACTTGTGTGGTGAATAAAATGAATTATGATTTAAAAATAATAAAGAAAAAATTTGGTGAAAATATGATGAAATTATCTAGAGAATTATTTCCAACTTTACTTGAAGAAGAAGGTTTGCTATCAGGTATTTTATTAGATAATTTTAATCCTTCTAAAACACTTTATGATGATATAAAGAAAAATTGTTTAGAAAAAGAATTTAAAATGTTTATATATAGTTTTTTAAATAGAGATGAAGTAATAGAGAATAGTAAAAAAAATCCTAAAGAATTATTTGAAGAAGCAGGTTACGATTTTTATGAGTGTAAAACTGAAGAAGATATTCAGAAATTTAAAAAATATTATGCTAAAGGTGAAGAATTATGCACATTTAGGGGTAAAAGATTAGATATATGCTATGTTTTCTTTGCAGTTAAAAAGAATGTAAATGATATAAAAAGGGAAAATTTTAGTAATCCTATTAGAGAAGACGAATATGGAACGTCTGTTATGAGTATACAATTTACTAGAGATGAAGCTCATACATTATCAATAAAAAACAGATATAATCATGCTATCACAAATTGTAATCCTGATGCTACATACCATAATAACCTTGAAAATATTATACCAGGATTAACAAAAAGTTTTGAAAACGAATATGATTTAATTCAGTTTAATCCTAGTACTGATTTTGAAATGAAAAATTATGTAAGAGGTAGAGATGGTAAATTTTATAAATATAATTATGAGATAAATAATGTATATTACTGTACCGATAATGTAATTATTGATAATTATGAGGTAAAGAAACTAGAAAAGGAAAGATATATTTTGTTAGATTATTTTATAATTGATTTAAAAGAAAAAGATATTATTTTATATGATAATGAAATTGGTGATTCTTTTCCAAAATGTATAGACAATATTATTAGAATTGATGTAATAAATGATAGTCCATATAAGAAAATAATAATTGTTGGAGAAAACGGTAATATGATTATTAAAATTGATCATAATAATAGAATAATTGAACTTGAAAATGATGCTGCTAAAAAAATTGAAAATGATTTTTTTAACAAATCTAAATATATAAAAAAATTATATATGAATAACGTTAAAACTATTGGTAATAGGTTTTTAAATCGTAATAAAAGTTTAGAAGAAATCTCTTTTGAAAATTTAGAGGAAATAGGTGATAATTTTTTAGAATATAATGAATCACTTAATAATTTGCCACTAGAAAATGTTAAAAAAATTGGTAATAGTTTTATGTTTTATAATAAAAATTTAGAACTAAAAAAAATGACTATGAAAAATGTTGTTGAAATAGGTAATTCATTTATGTTTATAAATAATAGTATTGAAGAAGTTAATTTTCCAAATATTCAGAAAATAGGCGATAATGCATTTTTTTCTAATAAGACTTTACGAAAGATACATTTTCCAAGAATTATATGTGTTGGAGATTGTTTCTTAGAAAATAATAATTTAGTTACTCAAATATATTTTCCAAATGTACGAAAAATAGGAATAAATTTTCTAAAGAATAATCAAATTATGAAAGAAATATATATGCCAAATGTTATAGAAATAGAAGATGGATTTTTACAATGTAATACATCTTTAAATGAATTAAATATCTCTTCAGCAAAGAAAATAGGAAATAAATTTATGCAATACAATAATTTATTAACGGAATTTGATGCTGAAAATCTAGAAGAAATAGGTTCGGAATTTTTTGAATATAATAGAAGTTTAAGAAAGTTGATTCTTCCATCATTAAAAACTATTGGAAATAATTCATTAAGCTTTAATAATATAATTGATTTAATTAATTTAGAAAATATAAAATATGAATCATTTCAAAGATTACCCAAATATATAAAGCAATTAATAGAAAAAGAGTATATATATATACTGAAATAATAGGTGAATTTATGAAAAAATTAAAAATATTAAAAATAAGTAATGGTAAATATTATTTAAAAGATGACAAAAATTTTGAATACAAAATTTATATAAATTTTTATGATATGGGGTTTGATTTAATTATGGACGATATTATATATATTAGTGATGAATTATTAAAAGAAAAAATATTAAATTTTGGTGAATTAAATAGTAAATATGGAAGAAAATTAAATTTTAATAATAATGTTGATATAATTATGATAAAACATAAAGAAAAAAATTTTTATTTAAAAAGATTATATGGTTAAGCAGGAGAAAATCTTGCTTTTCTTTACTTTTTCTTAAAAATATAAATATATGTAAAATTATTTGTTATTCTTTTATTTATATGATTAAAATGATATAATTTATTAGTGAGTTGGTGAAAAAATAATGAAAAGTATATATGGAATCACAAGAAGTAAATTAGAAGAATACTTCGCAAATAAGGGTGATAAAAAATTTAGAGCTACTCAAATATTTGAGTGGGTATATAGAAAAAGAGCAAAGTCATTTGATGAAATGAGTAATATAAAAAAAGAAACAATAGAACTTTTAAAACAAGATTTTTATTTTAATGATATAAAAATCGTTACAAAAGAAGAAGATGAACTTGTTAAAAAATATCTATTTGAACTATCTGATGGAAATAAGATAGAAGCAGTTCTTATGGAACATGATTATGGAAAAAGTATATGTGTATCATCGCAAATAGGATGTAATATGGGGTGTGCTTTTTGCGAAAGTGGTAGACTTAAAAAAGTAAGAAATTTAACATCTGATGAAATGCTTCTTCAAGTATTAAAAGTTGAAGAAGATATAAAGAGTAGAATAAGCCATGTAGTTATTATGGGAATAGGTGAGCCATTTGATAATTATGATAATGTAATGGATTTTATTAATATAATAAATGATGCATATGCCCTTGCGATAGGAATTAGACATATTACTGTTAGTACATCAGGTATAGTTCCTAAAATAAAAGAATTTGCTAAAGAAGGATTAGGTGTAAATCTTGCGATTAGCCTGCATGCACCTAATAATGAAATTAGAAATAAAATTATGAAGATAAATAAAGCATATGATATAAATGAACTTATAGAAAGTGTTAAAGAATATCTAAAGTTAACAAATAGAAGAGTTACATTTGAGTATATAATGCTTAAAGACATTAATGATACAGATGAGTGTGCTAAAGAACTTGCTAATCTTTTAAAAGGAATAAATTGCTATGTAAACATTATTCCATATAATGAAACAAATAATATAGGATTTAAACGTTCTTTATCTTCTCAAATAACAAGATTTTGTGGTATACTAAAAGAGAATAATATAAATGTAACAATAAGAAGGGAATTTGGGTCAAAAGTATCTGCTGCATGCGGACAATTAAGATCTAAGATAGAGGAGGAAAATAAATGAAATCATTTTTCTTAACTGATACTGGTAGAGTAAGAGATCATAATGAAGATAGTGTAACTATACTTAAAAATGCAAATAATGAATATTTACTAGCAGTTGCAGACGGTATGGGTGGTCATAAAGCAGGTGAAGTTGCTTCTAGTATGGCAATAAATCATATTACAAGTAAATTTAACTCACTTGAAAGTTTAGGTAGTAAAGAAAAAGCAATAAACTGGATTAGAGAAGAAGTTGCTGAAATAAATAATTCAATATTCTCATATACTGCACTTCATGAAGAAAGTAAAGGAATGGGAACAACCTTTGTAATCGCACTTTATACAAAAGATTATTTACTTTTTGGAAATGTTGGTGATTCATCTGGTTTTGTTATTAAAAATTCAAAATTATATAAAGTAACTAAAGATCATACACTTGTAAATTTATTAGTTGCATCTGGTGAACTTACAGAAGAAGAAGCACAAAATCATCCTAAAAAGAATATTTTAATGAGAGCGCTTGGTGCAAATAATCCTGCAGAAGTAGATATATTTGATGTTGTAGATGAAGAAATAGAAGGAATATTTTTATGTAGTGATGGACTTACTTCAATGCTTAATCAAACACAAATTGAAAAAGTACTTGATGGACCGGGCACTTTAGAAGAAAGAGTTACAAGATTAATTAGAAAGAGTAATGTTAGAGGGGGAACAGACAATATTTCTATTGCTTGTCTTATGTATAATGATGAGGAAGGAGAATTATAATGTTTTCTAAAGGTGATAAAATTAACGATAGATATGAAATTATAAAATTAATTGGTGAAGGTGGAATGGCAAATGTTTATCTTGCCTATGACACTATTTTAGAGAGAAATGTTGCGGTTAAAGTATTAAGAGGAGATCTTGCTGATGATGAAAAATTTGTTAGAAGATTTCAAAGAGAAGCATTATCAGCATCAAGTTTGTCACATCCTAATATAGTTGAGATGTATGATGTTGGTGAAGATAATGGTAACTTTTATATTGTAATGGAATATATTGATGGACAAACACTAAAGCAATTAATTAAAAAAAGAGGACATTTAACAGTACCAGAAGCAATAGATATTATGCTTCAGTTAACAGATGGACTTGCACATGCACATGATTCATATATAATTCATAGAGATATAAAACCACAAAATATTATGATACTTGAAGACGGTATGGTAAAAATAACAGACTTTGGTATTGCAATGGCAATTAATGCATCTGATTTAACACAAACAAATTCGGTAATGGGTTCAGTTCATTATTTACCACCAGAACAAGCTGCAGGTAAAGGATCAACTATTAAAAGTGATATATATTCATTAGGTATATTATTTTATGAAATGCTTGCAGGTACAATGCCTTTTAGAGGTGAAACAGCAGTTGAAATAGCACTTAAACATATAAAAGATCCAATGCCAAGTATTAGAAAAATAAATCCAAAAGTACCACAATCAGTTGAAAATATAATATTTAAAGCAACTGCTAAAAATCCAAAAAATAGATATAATAATGTTCGTGAGTTACATGATGACTTAAAAACTGCACTTGATAAAGATAGAGCAAATGAAAAAAGATTTGTATTTAAGTATCCAGAAGATGACTTAGATGAAACGAAAGTATTAGATACTTTAAAGGATGAACTTAAAGTAAATAAAGAAAAAGGTATTCCTGAAGAAAAGCCAATAGTAACAGAGGTTGAGGAAGAAGAAAAGAAAAAATTAAGTAAAGGTACAAAAATACTTATAGGAGTATGCTCTACAATTATAGTTTTATTCTTACTTATAGTAGTTATAATACCAACGGTATTTAAAACACCTGATGTAAAAGTTCCAGATGTGAGTGGTCTTTCTGTTAGAAATGCAACTAAGGAACTTGAAAAGGCAGGATTTGTAGTAGCGACTAAAGTAAAAGATGACTATACTGATGAGGTAGATAAAGGAAAGGTTTCTAAAACATCTCCTAGTGCTAGAGAAACAGTTAAAAAAGGTGCAACAATAACAATTTATAAGTCATTAGGTAGTGAAAAGATTAAAATAGAAGATTATACTGGTAAAGATTATAATAAAGTTCAGGCAAGCCTTGAAGTAAAAGGAATTACTGTAAGTATTGAAAAGAAAGCAGTAGATGATAAAAGTAAATATAAAGGTAAAGAAGATTTAATAATTGATCAATCTGCTAAAAAAGATTCTACTTTAGTAAAAGGTGATACAATTACTTTATATATTCCAAAAATAGATAAAGAATATCCAGACTTTGTAAAAGAAGGATACACTTTAGATGAAGTAAAAGAATTTTGTGATGAATATGGACTTACTTTAGAAGTAGAAGAAGTTATAGATGATGAAAAAGAAGCTGGTACAATTACATATCAAAGTAGACCAGCAGGATCTATAATTGCTGAAAGAGTTAATTTAAAAATAAAAGTAACTAAAAAATCAGAACCAGAAGCAGGTTCAGACCATACAAATACTGACGATGGAATGGTTCCATATGAGGAAGGAAACAATAATTAATGATAGGAAGAATAACAAGAGTATTGAGTAATGATTATACAGTAAGATATGATGATGGGAATGAAGATATATGCAAAGCAAGAGGTGTATTTAGAAATAAAAAAATATCTCCTCTTGTTGGTGATATTGTAGAAGTAGATAATAATAAAAAAATAATTACAGATATACATAAAAGAAAAAATGAACTAGTAAGACCACCAGTTGCTAATATAGATATTGCACTTATAGTAACAAGTGCAACAGAACCAACATTTTCATCAAACTTATTAGATAAAATGATAGATATAATTGAATATAATAATATTACTCCTGTTATATGTATTTCTAAATATGATTTATTGGATGATACAAAAGAAATAGATGAAATAATTAATTATTACAAAAGTATTGGTTATAGTGTATTTATTAATACAGAAATAGATAAAATTAGAAAAATATTTAAAGATAAAGTATCAATACTAACTGGTCAAACAGGTGTTGGTAAATCATCTTTAATAAATAAATTAGAAGAATCTATGAACTTAAAAACAAATGAAATAAGCAAAGCTCTTGGAAGAGGAAAACATACAACAAGACATAGTGAATTATATGATTTAGCAGGTGGTTTTGTTGCGGATACTCCAGGGTTTTCATCACTTAGTTTCATAAATATGACAAAAGAAGATATTAGAGATAATTTTATTGAATTTAACGAATACAAGGATGAATGTAAATATAGAGATTGTATGCATGTTAATGAAGATGATTGTGAAATAAAAAGAAAAGTAAAAGAAAATATAATTATAAAAAGTAGATATGAAAATTATGTAAAATTCATTGAAGAAAAGGAAAGGTGATTATTTTTGAAAGTTGCTGTTTCAATATTAAGTGAAAAAGATAATTATAAAGAATCTATTGAAAAAATAAATAAAACAGATGCTGACTACTTACATTTAGATGTAATGGATGGTAGTTTTACAGAGTCATCTTCCTTTTCATTAAATGAATCAAAAGAAATAAAAGAGTTATGTAATAAGAAAATAGATGTTCATATTATGAGTACTAACTTAAGAAAAATTATAAGTGAATATATAAATATTAATCCATATAATATTACATTTCATATTGAAAATAATGATATAGAAAAATATATTGATTTAATTAAAGAAAAAAATATAAAAGTAGGTTTAGCTATTAATCCAGATACAGATTTAAGTACTATTTATCCATATTTAGATAAAATTGATAGAGTACTTGTAATGAGTGTTGTGCCTGGAAAAGGTGGACAAAAATTTATGGAAAGTGTTATTCCAAAATTAAAATACTTAAAAGAAAAAAAAGATAAATATAATTATGAGATTGAAGTTGATGGTGGAATAAACTCTGATACAGTTAATTTTGTTAAAGATTATGTTGACATTGTTGTATCTGGTAGTTTTATAACAAATAGTAATGATTACCAAGAAAGTATAGATGAATTAAAGAAAAATTGATAGAAATGTCAGTTTTTTTCTTTCTTTAGGGGAGTTTTAACTGAAAAAAGAGAATAAAACAAGTGAGAGGATATTTTTGGGTAAATTTAAAAAAGTATTCTTATCCTAGCGAAAGGAGGAAATAATGACAGAATTTTATACATGAAGAAATGACCCGCGCATTTAAATAAGTATTTTTAAATCCAAATAATAGTGGTTTACTAAAAGCATTACTAGAATTTATTCTTAATATAAAAATAGATTAATTAGAAATTAAGAAAACAGAATTATTAAGTGGTAACGTAAATATTAAAGATAAAAGAGTAGATGCAATAGTGCATACAGGTAATAAAAAGATTGAAATAGAAATTAATTAACAAAATAAAGATTATCTTCATGCTAGAAGTACCGCATATATTTGTAATATATATCAGTCTAATGCAAACGTGGGCGATACATATATTGAAGACACTGATATTGTGCAAGTTAATTTAACATGGGGATTAGGCAGAAATAACGATGAAATGAAAATATATAAGATAATGAATGAAAAAGGTGAATTATATGTTAAAAATTTCATAATATATGAAATAAATATGGATTATTATGATAAAATTTGGTATAGTAAAAATGAAGATGAAATCAAGAAGAATCAATATATGATAATGCTTGATTTAGATAAAAAGGAGCTAGAAAATATGCCAAAAGATAAGATAGTAGATAAGTATATAACAAATGTAACAATAGTAAATGATGATCCAGAATTTCAAAAGTATATGAGTGAAGAAGAAGACAAAAGGAAAATACAAAATAGTTTAATTTCAGAGGCTAAAGAAAATGGTTACACATCAGGTATTAATGATGGTATTTCTAAAGGAGAAAATAAAAAATCTATAGAAATTGCCAAAAACATGTTAAAGAAGAATATGTCTATAGAAGATATATCAGATATTACAGGTTTATCAATTGAAGAAATTAATAAATTAACAAAATAAAATGTATTGTAAAGAGTGCTGTAAAGCATTCTTTTTTTATTTACATATATATTTAGTTTTGTTAGACTAATAATAGGAGGAATAAAAATGGAAAGAAAAAATAATAAAGGATTAATTATTCTAGTAGTTATTTTAATTATTATGGTATTATCTCTTGGAGGATATATAGTTTATGATAAATTCATAGATAATAATAAAAATGATGTAGTAGATAAAACAAATGATAATGAAGATGATAATAAGGTAGTTCAAGATACAAAAGAAGAAAGTATTTTAGGTGATTATGTTGGAACAAAATTAATAAATATTGATGGAACAAATATAACAACAGAAGTTAGTATGAGATTAATTGATGAAAATAATGCTATGCTAAAGGTATCTATTCCAGAGGTAGATGTAAGTACATATCTTGGAACATATACTAAAACGGAAGATGGAACACTTAACTTCTCATTTAACAAAATAATTTGGAATTCAGGTGAAGTGACTGCTTTAACACCAGTAAAAAATATTTCTTTAAAAGAAAATAATAAAGAATATACTTATGAACTAAAAAATAGTTTAACAAGTAGTTCAGATATAGTATTGTTATCAAAAACAACATCTTCAGAAGTAAAAAAAGATTTAGATAATGCATATCAAACTTTAAATAATAATTAGAATATATGAAGCATAAATGCTTCTTTTTTCTTTCTTTATATGTTAAAATTAATAATGTAGGTGAAGAAAATGGATAATATATATTTAATATATGGTGATGAAGAATTTTTAATAGATAAAGAAATAAAAAATATTATTAATAAATTTAATTCAAGCATGGAAAATGTTGCTAGATATAATTTAGATGAAAGCAATGTAAGAGAAGCAATAGAAGATGCATGTACAATAAGTATGTTTGAAACAAATAAAATAGTTATATGTGAAAAATGTAACTTTCTAACAGGTGAAAATAAAAAAGAAATAAATCATGATGTTGATTCACTTATTAAATATATAAATAATCCATTTAGTGATTCAGTACTTATATTTGTTGTTAGAAATCCAAAATTAGATGAAAGAAAAAAAGTAGTAAAAGAATTAAAAAAATGTTCTAAAGTAATAGAATGTAAGACTATAGAAAATTATAATTTAAACAACTATATTTCAAATTATTTTAAAACTAATAATTATGATATATCACAAAGTGATGTAAAACTTATTATAGATAAAGTAAAATATGATCTTGCTAATATCATTAGTGAATGTGATAAACTTATGATGTATAAAGATGAAAACAAAAAAATAACAACAAAAGATATAGAGGATGTTGTTATTGATAATATAGAAGATAATATATTTTCTCTTACTAATGCTATTATGGATAAAGATATAAAAAAAGTTATTAATATTTATAATGATTTATTACTTATGGGGGAAGAACCTATTAAATTAATTGTTATGATAGCAAACCAGTTTAGACTTATACTTCAAGTTAAATTAATGGTTAAAAATGGCTATAAAGAAAGAGATATGGCTGGTGAAATAGGAGAACATCCATATAGAGTAAAACTTGCATCTAATGCTAGATTTACAGTTAAAGAACTAATTACTTACATAAAGAGGTTACAAAAATTAGATTATGATATAAAATCTGGAAATATAGATAAAAACTTTGGCCTTGAATTTTTCTTACTTAATATATAAAAAGAGATTAATCACATATAATAATGTTTTTAATCTCTTCTTTTATTAATGATTCATCATATATAGATGTAACTTTAAGTTCATATTCTAAATCTTTATTAAAGTTTGTATATATAGGAACATTACATTCTTTTTTAATTTTATTTAGATAATTCTTACCATTTTTATTAAATCCAAGTACTCTTATATAACTAATTTCTTTATTTTTTTCTTTATCTTCCTTAGTAAATCCAACTAATATATTTAAAAGTATTCTCTTAATCTTACTATATGTGTATCTTTTAGACTTTATATTCATTATAAGTTCATCATAAGAATTTGATTCATATATTACTTTTTTAATTCTGTTTTCTATTCCTTCATTAACGTCATTATATTTATTTAAGTCATTAATTTCACTCATAATTTTATATTTAAGTAGTTGATAATAATCTTCAATAAAGTATTTTTTTTCTTTTAAACATTTATATGTATCTTTTGGTATATATTTTTTTATATTTCTTTTATTTATATTTTCTCTAATACTTGTCGCACTTGTTATATACTTTGTTAGAGTTTTATCATTATAATTATTAGTTCTTTTAATAGTTATAGGTGTAATTTTGCTATTTAATTTTTTTAGTGCCTTAACGTAGGATATTCCAAGTAAATCATTAGAACTATCACTTAAATTAATATTAAAATCTTTTAATGCTTTAGATAAAGCAGTAGGATAGTTAATACCATTATCAAGTAATTTTTTTACTTTTTCTTGATATTTTTTATCATCTTCAATATTTACTATATCTTTTATATAATCTATATTATCTGATTCACTACCAAATACAAGATAGTCTACTTTTAAATAATTAAGTATAGAGCACGCTCCAAAAGCAAATGTATCCGCAGATTGATTAGTAAAAATAAAAGGAAGTTCTATAACTAAATCAATATTATGATTAAGCGCTATTTTAGTTTTATTCCATTTATTTATAATTGATGCATCTCCTCTTTGAGTAAAACTACCGCTCATAACAAGAATAATAACTGAATCAGGGAACATTTCTTTTATTTTATTTATATGATAAATATGTCCATTATGAAATGGATTATATTCACAGATAATTCCTACACTTTTCATATGCTTTCTCCTTTTTTTCTTATTTTATCATTTATAGTTGTTATAAGCAAGGCATGTTATAACTAATTCTTAAATTGACATCAAAAATATTAATGATATAATATATACTTAATCAAGGGGGTTATATGGATAATTTAGTGTCAAATACTAGAGAAAAACAAATAGAGAAGCTAAAACAAGATAAAAAAAGACTTCAAACAATGAATGAAGAAAAATGGAATAAAAAATATAAACTCGCAAAAGCATATTATGAACATTATGAAAATTTAGAAGTGAAAGCTAAATTTAAAACGATAAATGGATATGAGTATGATGAAAATGGAATAAATTTAGGAGATTGGATATATACTCAAAGAAGAGCATATAAAGAACAAGGTAATAGTAAAATAACAGAAGAACAAATAGAATTGTTAAATCAAATAGGAATGAGATTTGAAACAAATAAAAGAAAAAAAGAATGGGATAAAAAATTTAAACTCGCAAAAGCATATTATGAATATTATGGAGATTTAGGGGTTCCAGCTAATTTTAAAACAACAAATGGATATGAGTATGATGAGAATGGAATAAATTTAGGAGATTGGATTTCAAACCAAAGAATAGCATATAAAGGGCAAGGAAGCAACAGAATAACAGAAGAACAAATAGAATTATTAGAACAGATAGAAATGAGATTTAATACAAGAAATAAGGAAGAAGAATGGGATAAAAAATATAAGCTTGCAAAAGCGTATTATGAACATTATGGAGATTTAGAAGTGTTAAAATCCTTTAAAACAATAAATGGGTATGAATATGATGGAAATGGAATAAATTTAGGAACTTGGATAACAACTCAAAGAAATGCATATAACAGGCAGGGTAGTAACAAAATAACAGAAGAACAAATAGAATTATTAGAACAAATAGGAATGAGATTTAATACGAGAAATAAGGAAAAAGAATGGAATAAGAAATATGAACTTGCAAAAGCATATTATGAACATCATGGAGATTTAGAGATTCCAACCAATTTTAAAACAATAAATGGATATGAATATGATGAAAGTGGTGTAGCATTAGGAATATGGATATCTACTCAAAGACAAGCATTCAAAGGACAAAAGGATAGCAAGTTAGATGAAGAAAGAATAAAACTATTAAATCAAATAGGAATGAAATGGTTTTCTGAAAATATGAATATGAAACTTCAAAAAGAAGAACTAAATGAAAAAAATATTAAAAGAAAAAAGACAGAATTATATAATAGATTTATAGAATATCTAAATAAATATAAAAATGATGAATTACCTTCAAAAGAGGAAATAAATTCAAAGTTTATAAAAAACTAGATAGATTATAAGAAAATGGTAATAAATATTTAATAAAATTGACCCGCTTTAAAGCGTGGTTGATTTTTTTTTAATTATAATATATAATTAATATGTTTGGAAGTGATAAATGTGAATATTAACTTAACTAAACTAATTACAAATTTAACCGATGAAATTAAAATTGATGACGAAGTAACTATTGATGACAAATTTTTAGAAAATACAGATATTAAAAAAATTAGTAAAGTAAAAGTAAAGGGTAATATATATCCAGAAGGAAGTAATTTCTCTATAAATTTAAATATAAAATGTATATTAACCCTTGTTTGCAGCATATCACTAAAGGATGTTGAATATAATATTGACATTAATGTTAATGAAATAATTGGAGAAAATGATGATATTTTAGAAGAAAATAATAAAATTATTAACAATTCTATTGATTTAATTCCAATTATATGGCAAAATATTATATTGGAAGTACCTTTGAAAGTTGTAAGCCCTGATATTGAAGTTAAAAATATTAATGGTGACGGATGGAGATTTATAACTGATGAAGAGGTTGTAGAAAAAGAAATTGATCCAAGACTCGAGAAATTAAAAGAATTCTTAGGTGAGTAAAGAGAGGAGTGTAAGAAAATGGCAGTACCATTTAGAAAAATCTCAAAAACTAGAGGTAGAATGAGAAGAACTCATTATAAAATTGAAGCTAATGGAACAGTAAAATGCTCAAATTGTGGTGCAGATATTAGATCACATAGAGTATGTCCAGAATGTGGTTTTTATAAGGGTAAAAATGTAGTAGAAAAAGAAGAAGCAACTAAATAGTTGTTTTTTTTCTTTTTGCTTATTGATAATAATTTTTTTATTTGATAAAATGTATTTACATAAAAAAAGGAGAAAACTATGAAAAAGGGAAAATTATTTGTAATATCTGGACCAAGTGGTGTTGGAAAAGATACTATTGTAAATGAATATTTAAAAGAAAATGATGCACATTTATCAGTAAGCGCAACAACAAGAAATCCAAGAGAAGGAGAAATCCATGGAACTCATTATTACTTTTATACAAATGAAGAATTTGAAGATAGAATAAAAAAAGGTGATTTCTTGGAGTATGCAACTTACAATAATTGTTATTATGGAACACCAAAATCAAAAATAGAAGAAAAATTAAATGAAGGAATAAATGTAATACTTGTAATAGAAGTACAAGGTGCAAAAAAAGTAAAAGAATTAATAAAAGAAAGTGTACTTATATTTATACTTCCACCAAGTATTGAGGAATTAGAAGAAAGATTAAAAGTACGTAATTTAGATAGTGAAGAAATGATTCAAAATAGATTAAAGATTGCAGAAGAAGAAATAAAAGAAGCAGGATTTTATGATTATGTGCTTGTAAATAAAGATGTAAAAGGTGCGGTAAATAAACTTAAAATGATAATAGATGAAGAAAATGAAAAAGATTAAGAAGTAAAATTATTTCTTAATCTTTTTTGCAGTGTAATAAAGTTCTTCAAGTTTTTCATAAGTTGGACAAGAAAGTTTACTTTTTAACTCATCAAGTAAATTCTTTGGTTCACCATAATAAAACTCTTTATAATATTTTTTAATATAATCATAAATTATTTCATCCTCATTATTTTTAAGTACTATATTATTTTTTTTCGCATATTCTTTAATATGGTTTATAGATAGTTTATCAACATAACTTTTTAAAATAAAATCATTCAAATTTAACACCTCTAATAAAAAATATGTTATATAAAGAAAATTATGAAGCAAAATAATTATGGAGGATTTTTTATGGAAAACAAAGCACTAAATAATAGATTAATTATAATTTCAATTTTTGTTTTTTTATTTTTTAGTGCGCTTACACTAAAACTTGTAAATGTTCAAATAATAAATAAAGATAAATATAAAAAGAGTTTAGATGATATAAAAGTGGATGAAGTATATAGTACATCAACTCCAAGAGGTAGAATATTTGATAGAAATTATAATTTACTTGTAGATAATGTTGGAGTTAAAACAATATATTATAAAAGAAAACCAGAAACAAGTACTAAAACTCAAATAGAATTAGCGTATAAAATGGCTGATAAAATAGATCTTGATTATAGTAAACTTGCTAAAACTAATTTAAAAGAATTTTATCTTGTAAATAATAAAGACAAAGTTAATAAAAAAATAACAGAAAAAGAAAGAGAATTATTAAAACAAAGAAAAATTACTATATCAGATATAAATAATCTGAAAATGGAAAGAATTACAGATGAAGAACTATCTAATTATGATGAAAAAGATAAAAAGGCCGCTTATATTTATTATTTAATGAATAAGGGCTATTATTATGATGAGAAAATAATTAAAACTTATGCAAGTAATGAAGAGTTCGCATATGTATCAGAACATGTAAAAGAACTAAATGGATTTAATGTTAAACTAGAATGGGAAAGAAAATATTTATATGGTGATACATTTAAAACTATTTTAGGAAGTGTATCAACTAATGAATCAGGTATTCCATTTGAACTTAAAGATAAATACTTATCAGAAGGATATTCACTTAATGATAGAGTAGGAGTATCTTATTTAGAATATCAGTATGAATTACTTTTAAAAGGTGATAAAGCAACATACTTATTAAATGATGATAATTCATATACAGTTATAAAAGATGGAATAAGAGGGAATGATATTGTTTTAACAATAGATATAAATCTTCAAAAAGAAGTAGAACAAATATTAACTGAAGAAATAGTAAATGCTAAAATAAATAATGCTAATACTACTTATTATAATGGTTCACATGTAATAGTAACAGACCCTAAAACAGGTGAAATACTTGCAATGGCAAGTAAACAGGTAGTAGTTAATAATGGTGAATATAAAGTATATGATAATACTCCAGCACTTTTAACTAATCCAGTAACTCCAGGATCAATTGTAAAAGGTGCATCAATGAGTGTTGGATATAAAACAGGAGCAATAGATATAGGAACAAAAATGCTTGATGAGTGTGTAAAAATAAGAAATACACCAGCAAAATGTTCATGGACAAAAGGACTTGGTTATTTAGATGATGTAAAAGCACTTGCATATTCATCTAATGCATATCAGTATAAAACAGCAATGAAAGTCGCAGGAGCAAATTATTATTATAATGGACCACTTGCTGTACCAGAATCTGCTTTTGAAACATATAGAAAAGTATTTTTAGAGTATGGACTTGGTGAAAAAACTAATATAGATCTGCCAGTTGAGTCATATGGATATAAAGGTACAAGTTATGAATCAGGTCATTTACTTGATATGGCTATAGGACAATATGATACATATACACCAGTTCAAATAGCAAGTTATATAAGTACACTTGCTGCAAATGGTAATAGGTATAAACTTCACTTACTTAAAGAAGTTCATGAAAAAACTAATAATGAGAAAATGGGTAAAGTAATAAGAACCGTTGAACCAGAATTAATAGGTACTGTAGATTTAGAACAAAAATATAAAGACAGAATAAAACTTGGTTTTGAATCTGTTATGAAGAGCTTAGGATATGGCTATATGGGAACAGTTCCAAGTCCGGCAGGTAAAACAGGTACAGCAGAAAGTTTCTATGATTCAGATGGTGATGGAAAGATAGATGTACCAACAATATCAAAAGGATTTATAGGATACGCACCTAGTTATGATCCTAAGTTTGCTATTACTGTTTTATCTCCTAATGTAAGATATAGTACAACATCTGAATATACTTCACCAGTAAACAGTAAAATAAGTTCAAGAGTATCAAATAAAGTATTTGAAATTTTAAAATAATGTGATATAATTAGTTAGTATATGAAAAAAAGGAGGAGTTACTAATGGCAAACGGAAAGAAAAAAGAAGCTAGAGGACATGTAGCTTTAGAATGTACTGAATGTAAAGAAAACAAAGGTTTATCAAAAGAAAATTATTTTGTTTCAAAAAATAGAACAAATACACCAGATCGTTTAGAATTGAATAAGTATTGTCCTACTTGCAAGAAACATACAGTTCACAAAGAAAAGAAAAAATAATAAGAATATATAAAAAGGATTAAAGGGATAATTATGAATAAGGTAGTTGTAGTTGGCACAGGGAATGTTGGAGTTAAATACGCTGCAGCACTTATTAGTACAAACTCTAACATTGATGAGTTAATATTAGTTGATATAAATAAGGAAAAAGCAATGGGTGAAGCAATGGACCTTAGTAATATGCTTTATGCATTAGGTTCAAAAACTAAAATTAAAGCGGGGACTTATTTAGATGCAAAAAATGCTAAAATTGTTGTAATTGCGGCAGGTGCTAATCAAAATAAGAATGAAACTAGACTTGATTTAGTTAAAAAAAATAGTAAGATAATAAAAGATATAACATTAAATATTATTAAATCAGGATTTAATGGTATATTTTTGGTTGCTTCAAATCCAGTTGATATAATAACTTATTTAGTTAAAAAATATTCTAAATTTCCAGCCGGTAAAGTAATCGGTAGTGGTACTATGCTTGATACTAGTAGACTTGCATATTTAATTTCAAATAAGTTAGAAATAAATATAAGAGATGTTAGTGCATATATATTAGGTGAACACGGAGATAGCAGTTTTGCTGTTTGGTCAAGCGCTAAAGTTGGTTCTGTTTTAATAAGAGAAATATTACCACAAGAAGAACTTGATAAACTTTTAGATAAAGCAAAATATATGGCATATAAGATAATTGAACTAAAGAATGAAACTAGTTATGGTATTGGAATGTGCCTAGTTAATATAACTAATGCTATATTGAATAATGAAAATAAAGTTTTAGTTGTTTCATCTCCATATGATGACATATACTTAGGTATGCCATCAGTAATTAATGAAAGTGGAATTAAAGGTGTTATGAAGGTGGAACTTACAAAAGATGAAGCTAAAAAATTAGAAGATTCCGCAAATGTAATAAGACAAACAATAAAAAGTCTGGAGGAATAATTATGATGATAGATATAAATGATATAAAAAATGGTATGACTGTTATAGTTGAAGGTAATTTATATCAAATAGTTGATTTTTTACATGTTAAACCAGGTAAAGGTGCAGCATTCATGAAAACTAAACTTAAAAATTTAAGAACAGGTGGAACTATAGAAAAAACATTCAATACTAATATAAAGATTGAAAAAGCAAATATTTCTAAAAAAACAATGCAATATTTATATAATACTTCTGATATGTATTATTTTATGGATATGAATACATATGAACAAGTAGAATTAAGTGAAAAACAAATTGAAAATGAAAAGAAATATTTAAAAGAAAATTTAGAAGTTGAACTTGTATATTTTGAATCTGAACTTATAGGTTTAAATTTACCAGAAAAAGTAGAATATAAAGTAACATATACAACAGATGCAGTTAAAGGAAATACTTCAACAAATGCACTTAAAGATGCAACACTTGAAAATGGCCTTGAAGTAAAAGTACCTTTATTTATCTGTGAAGGTGATGTAGTAGTTATATCTACAAAAGATGGTAAGTATGTATCTAGAAAATAATAGAGAAATCTATTATTTTTTTGTACTATAATATAAAAAACTTCATATATTTTATTAGTAGATATATGGAGGAATAGATATGATAAATAGAAAAAGTATTTGGATTTTAACATTATTTAGTTTAATTTTAGTATTAAGTGTGTATTATATAACAATGCCGTCAGAATTTTTAGAAACAGCGAGTAAAAATGTTGATAATAGTAAACAAACTAAAGAAGTAACTAGTACTAAAGAAAATGAAATAATATCTACTTTAAAAGTTGAAAATGAAGAAGAAAGAAATACTAAAATAACTGAACTACAAACAATTCTGACTAAAAAAGATGCAACTAGTGAAGAAAAAAATAATGCATATGAAGAATTAAAAACAATAAATATATTGAAAGGCAAAGAAGAAGAAATTAGTACTAAAATAAAAGATGAACTAAAATTAGAAAATTTTGTTAAAATAAAAGATGATCAAGTTAGAGTAGTAGTTATAAAAGAAAATCAAGATGCAAAACTTGCAACTGATATAATGAATTTAGTTCAAAGTAACTTTGACTCAAAAATGTATATATCAATTAAATTTCAAAAATAACTTTAATGTTATTTTTTTTAACATAAAAATAATTTTTACATATGATAATATGAGTAATTATATATACACCTCTAAAGAGAAAGTGAGGATAAAAATGAGCAAAGGAATATTAACAAAAAGAGAAAGAGAAGTGTTTGAACTATTAATAAAAAATTATACAACAAAAGAAATAGCTGAGAAACTAGGAATAAGCGAAAAAACTGTTAGAAATCATATTTCTAATGTTATGCAAAAACTAGGTGTCAAAGGAAGAAGCAGTGCTGTTATTGAGCTACTCAAATTAAATGAGATTTCTTTATAAGAAAACTCATTTTTTTTAAAATTAAGCATATAATTTTTTAGGTGATATGAAAATGATAAAAAGATTTTCTATGAAAAAAATAAGTAAATATACGATTCTTTTATTAGTAGTCTTTTTATTTTATTTGTTTCCTACTAAAGAAAAATATGATTTAGATAAAGAGGTTAGTAAGGAAGTAAATATTAATTATCATGATATTTATTTAATTGATAAAAATAATTATGTTGCTAAAACTAATATTCAGGTTTCATCTTTAAAAAAAGATTTACTTATAGATGAATTAATAGAGGCAATGAAGATTGATGGAAAATATCAAGATAAAATTCCAAATGGTTTTTGTGCATTACTTCCTAGTGATACAAAATTATTAGGAAAAAAAATAAATAATGATGTAGTAACATTAAATTTTAATTCAAATGTACTTGATGTAAAAAGTGAAAATGAAGAAAAAATAATAGAATCATTAATATATTCTATTACATCAATAGATGGTATTGATAAAATTATTATTAAGATAGATGGTGAAAACTTAAAAAAACTTCCTAAAACAGGAATAATGTTAGATACTGAACTTACAAGAGATTATGGTATAAATAAAACATATGATATTGATAGCATTAAAGGTATTAATAAAGTAACAATTTATTATACTAATAAAACTAATAATAATGATGTTTATTATGTACCAGTAACAAAGTATGTAAATAATGATGAAGAAAAAATAAAAATAATAATTGATGAACTTGCTAGTAAATTTTCTTTTGAAAGTAATCTTATGAGTTATTTAAACTATAATACTAAACTTCTTGATTATAATTTAACTGAAAATGAGATTGATTTAAATTTTAATGAGTATTTATTTGATAGTAGTGAAAATAAAAAAGTATTAGAAGAGGTAATATATAGTATTTCATATTCTGTTATGGATAACTATAATGTAGATAAAGTTAACTTTTTTGTAAATAGTGAGAAAGTGACAAAATAATTAAAGAAAATGGTATTGACAGTGATAAATGAAAGTGTTATAATCTTATTGTCCTTTGATTAAGGATACAAATTTGAGTGCCTCAGTAGCTCAGTTGGATAGAGCAACGCCCTTCTAAGGCGGCGGTCAGGGGTTCGAATCCCTTCTGGGGCACCATAATTGAATAATAAGAAACCAGTCAGTATTGATTGGTTTTTTTCATATATACATATATATTTTTTTAATAGTAATTGAAATGTAATATTTTTTAATGTATAATAACCAATAAATAAAAAAGGAGTAATTTCATGGAAAATTTTGAAAACATATTAAATAGTGCTATAGACAGATGTGATGGTAAAATTATATATGATAAAGCGTTTAATAAAGGTTTTGAAAGAATTTATCCTTTTGCAACAGAAAATATATCAGGTTATATAGATACCTTTAATTTAAAAAATAAAAAATTATTTACTGTGGGTTCTTCTGGTGATCAAGTATTAAATGCTATTTATAGAGATTGTAATGATGTGACTGTATTGGACATAAATCCATATACTAAATTTTATTATTATTTGAAGGCTGCCGCAATTATTGTATTATCAAAAAATGAATTTTATGATTTTTTTAGATATAAAGATTATCCAAAAGTATTTAAAGATAATAATAATGTTTTTAATAAGGAATATTATGAAAAGTTAAAAATTACATTAAGGTTATTAGATTATGAATCATATATATTTTGGGATGAATTATTTAATACATATTCAGGAAAACAAATAAGAAATAAATTGTTTTCAATGGATGAGGATAGAACATATGTGATAGAAGAAACAAATCTATATTTAAATAATCAAAATTATGAAGAGATAAAAAATAGATTGAAGAGAGTAAATCCAAACTTTATAATTGGAGATATTTTTAAAGAAGAATTACCAGAATCATATGATATTATTTGGTTATCTAATATTGGAACATATTTATCAAGGCATTTTCTTAAAATAATGATTGATAAGATGGATAAAATACTTAAAAATGATGGTACTTTATTAATAAGTTATTTATATCAAACAATTTCAACAACTAAGTACCAGGAAGATTGGAAGCTTATATATGATTTAGAAAAAACATTAATGGTTTTGAAAAAATATAATCCAGAATTTGTTTCATTTAAAGGAGTTAAAGGAATAAAGTTTGATATAGATGATATAAAAGATTCAATATTAGTGTATAAAAAGAGATATTAAAAATATTTAAAATAAAAATATAATAGAAAAAAGAGACATTTTGAATACATTAGTCTCTTTTTAGCGTTTTTATCTTTTCTTTTTCGTCTTTATTTTTCAGATGATTCAAATTCTCAGTAACTTTGAAAATAACTTTTCTTAAATCTTTATTTGCTTCAATTACTTTAACCCTAACATAATCACCAAGTTTATAAGCTGTTTTATTATTTTTTGATTTTATTTCATAATCGTGTTCATCAAAATAGAATCCACCATTTTTAATTGTGCTTATATGAGCTAATCCACATATACCATTTTCGAGTTTAATGATTACATATTTAGAATGAACATATATTATTTTGCCATTAAAATATTCACCCACTTTATTTTCCATAAATTCAACCATTTCATGCTTTATATATTCATTTTCAATTTTATTTTTTAAGTGATTTAAGTTTTCAGTGATCCTAAAATTAATTTTTCTAAAATCTTTATCAGCTTCAATTACTTTAACCCTAACATAATCACCAAGTTTATAAGCTGTTTTATTATTTTTTGATTTTATAACATAGTCATGTTCATCAAAATAATAACCACCATTTTTAATTGTGTTAATATATGCTAGTCCATATATGTTGTTTTCAAGCTTAATAATTATATATTTAGGGTGAATATCAACTATTTTTCCATTAAAATATTCATCAACTTTATCTTCCATAAATTCGGCCATTTTATATTTTAATGCTTCATTTTCAGCATTATCAGCATTTATTTCTGTTTCTGAAATATGTTCGCACATTTTATATAGATTTTTATTTATTTCTTCAATTTCTTCAGTGTTAAAGTTTTTGCCTAAATAATTTGAAATAATAGTGTGTACAAGTAAGTCATTAAATCTTCTAATAGGGGAAGTAAAGTGTGTATAAGCATTAAATCCTAATCCAAAATGTCCATCGTTTTCAGGTGAATAACTTGCTTTTTTTAGTGATTTTAATATATATTGTGATGTAATAGAGTAGTCACCACTTTCATATAATCCTTTTAATATTCCTTGAAGTACCTTTGGATTATCTATATTATTAATATTTGGAATATTATATCCGAGATTTTTTAAATAATTTAATGCAGATTTAATTTTATCAGTATCAGGAGTTTCATGTACTCTAAATGGAAAAGGAACATATTCGAAATTTGTCGCAACTATCTTATTTGCTAAAAGCATAAAGTCTTCAATTATTTTTTCTGCAGCTCTATGTTCTACATTTTTAAATTCATTTCCTTCTTCACCAGTATATTTTATTTCATTATTACCAAATTGTATGTAACCATGTTCTTTATAGTTTTTATTAAGTGTGAAGGATGCTTCATTTGCAAGTTTTAAATTATTTATAAATTTTTCATATCCAGGTACTACTTCATTATCCATAAGTATTTTATTTACATCAGAATAACTCATTTTCTTTTTTGAATTAATAACACTTTTCTTTATATCATAATCTACTATATTCCCATTTTTATCTACTTCGGCAATACATGAAATTGTAAGTCTATCAACATTTGGATTAAGTGAACATATTCCGTTAGATAGTTTATGCATAAGCATAGGAATAACAGTATTAAGCATATATAGGCTATTTCCTCTTTGCATAGCTTCATTAAATAGTGGAGTATTTGGTTTTATATAATGTGAAACATCTGCGATATGTACACCAATAACATAATTTCCTTTATCATTAATTTCAATACTAATAGCATCATCCATATCTTTTGTATGATCATCATCAATAGTATAAATTAATTTATCCCTTAAATCTAATCTTCCTTCTAATTCATCTTCTTGTACAGTTTCTTTAATTGAATCTGCTTGTTTAATCGCATCTTTACTAAAATCAATATTAAAATTGTTAGCAATTGCTATTTTTTTAAGTTCTATATCAGGATCATTCACATGACCTAATACTTCTACTAAATTACATTTTAAAGTATTTTTATCATAATTTTTAATTCTAAGAAGAATGATATTTCCATCAACAAGTCCCTTTGTACTAGAATTTTCTATTTCTATAAGATAATTTTTATTATTATTTGTAATAATATAATTTCCATCCTTGACTTCACATATTATTAAATTTGATTTTCTTTTAACAATACTATGTACTTTACCAGTAAACATATTAACTGTACATAAATCACCGTTTAATGCACCATTTAAATTTTTTTCTTCGATAACATAAAAATCATCATTAACGTAGAAAAATCCATTTCCATTTGTATCTATTCTTATGTTAACAAGTTTATAATCTTTTGGAAATAATCTATATTTATTATTTTCCTTTATTAAAAATCCATTAAATTCAAGTTCATTTAATTCTTTTTGAATATCTTCCTTACTCATTGTTTTAATTTTTTTGCATATATCATCTAATTTATATGCTTTGTTTGTTTTAAATATTTCTTTTACTTCTTCATTCATACCCATAAATCCCCCACATAATACGCTTTTAATATATCATAATTTTTTTACCACTTCAATAAAATATAAAAAAATATTGTTAAAACACATTATTTTATAGTATAATTTAGTGGGTGGTAAAATGAAAAAAGTAACAATTTTTGGTGGTGGAACAGGAATGTCCACACTTTTAAAAGGTTTAAAAGAGTTTCCACTTGATATTACAAGTGTAGTATCTGTTTGTGATGATGGTAAAAGTACAGGTAAGCTTAGAAAAGAATTTAATATACCTGCGATGGGTGATATTAGAAGAGTTATGATATCATTATCCGAAACAGAACCACTTATGGAAAAACTTTTAAATTATAGATTTAGTAGTAATAGTGAACTTAATGAACATACAGTAGGTAATTTGCTTTTAACTGCTGGAACACAAATAACAGGTAATTTATCAGATGGTATAAAATCAATTAGTAAGGTTTTAAATTTAAAAGGTAAAGTAATTCCTTTTTCAGAAGATAATATTGTTTTATCCGCTATTATGGAGGATGGTAGTATAGTAAATGGTGAACATTATATAACAGAATCACCATTAAAAATAAAAAAAGTTTATTATGAAAAAGAACCAGAAATATGTGATGAAGTTTTTGATTCTATTGATGAATCTGATTTAATAATACTTAGTATGGGTAGTTTATATACTAGTATTATTCCAAATTTATTAAGTAAGAAAATAATAGAAAAATTAGATAAAACATCTGCTAAAATAATGTATGTTTGTAATATGGTTACACAACCAGGTGAAACAGATGACTTTAAAGTAAGTGATCATTTAAAAGTATTAAATTCATACCTAGGTACTCATAAAATTGATATAGTAGTTGCAAATACTGGCTCTATAGATAAGGAAGTAGCGGAAAAATATTCTACTTTAGAACAAAAAGATCCTGTTTTATTTGACAAAGAAAATATTGATTGTGATACTATATTAAATAATTATGTAACAATAAATGATGGAGTAATAAGACATAATGTAGAAAAATTATCATTAGATATATATTCATATTTAGTTAATGAATAATATATCTTTTTTTATTGTATAATTTTATGCTATAATGAATAATAGAGTGCGAGAGGTGGTAAAATGAAAGTACAAGATATAACAATATATTGGAATATGTGTAAGAAAGTGGAAGATAATTTTGATACAAATAACTGCTGGAGTGGAAATATAATTAAACTTGAAAATGGTTATTTTGAAGGAATGGTTAAATCAATTAAAAAAGATGAACAGGATGTAAAGCATTTTGTTTTTGGCATTATTAATGAAAAAGAAAAAAAGGTCTATAAAATGGACGATAGTAGAAGTACAGTTCACATTTATTGTTTTGATGGGGACTATTTTACATCAGTTTATTTGGATGGACCTTTTATTAAGTCTTCATATGGAAAATATAAACTTGAAATAAGGGATAATGAATATATTAAAGCAGATAATTTAATAGAAGAAATAGAAAAATTTAAAGAGTATTATTCTAACAGAAAAGATGAAGAGTTTTATAAAAATACATCTAATGATATTAAAAGATATTCTTTAGCAAGTATGGCATAGACTATTGACTTTAAAATAAAAGAAATGTATTATTTTATTAGGTGGTATAAATGGAAAAAACAGAAGTATTTAATAAAGAATATAGTTATATAAAAAATGATAGATATAAAAAAATAGCAAAGGAATTAGTATCATTACTTCCTGATTATTTTTTTAAAGTGGCAGCATCTTCAACAGGCAAATATCATCCATCATTTTCTTTAGGTGATGGCGGACTTGTAAGACATACTAAAGCCGCTATTAGAATAGCAAAAGAACTTTTGGACAATAATAGTATTGGACATAAATTTACTAGTGATGAAAAGGATTTACTTATTATTTCTATAATGATTCATGATGGACTTAAACATGGAGTTACTGAAGAAAAATATACTAGGTTTGATCATCCTATAATTGTATGTGATTATATAAAAGAAAATAAAGATAAAACATCTTTAACAGATGAAGAACTTGAGTTTATTACAAGAGTTGTTTCATCACATATGGGAGAATGGAATACAAATCCTTATAGTGATGTTGTTCTACCTCTTCCAAATGATAAATATCAAAGATTTGTTCATATGTGTGATTTTTTATCAAGTAGAAAATTTTTAGATATAAAATTTGAAAATAATGATATAGAAGATTAAAAAGGAGAAAGAATATGAATTATAGTAAGAAATGGTTATATGTGGTAGTATTAAGTGCAATACTTGTTCCATTAATAATAATTTTTGTATTATCTGTTACAGATCCAACTAAGAAAAAAGAGGAAGTAAAAGTAAATGATGCATCTTATACAACTACGGATAGTAGAGTAACAGTAACTGCAAAAGAAGATTTTAAACAGAAAAAAGTAAGTAATTATGATTTATATCTTACAAAAAATGATAAACAAGTTATTGGATTTTTTACATATGCATTAAATGAATATGAAGAAAATAGTAGTAAAGAAATATTAGATAAACAAATCTCATATTTCTTAAGTACTAGAAAAGATTTAAAACTATTTAAAAAAGAAAAAGTAATAGATATGGATGATAAAATTATTACTAAAGTAGAATATACAGGTACAAATACTGATTCATCTGAATGTGTATATATATTTGCTGTAATTGATTTTAAAGCAGATGCTAATTATGTATTATATTCAAATGAAGTGTTACTTCATAAAGAATATGAAAAAAATATTAGTGAAATGATTGATATACTAAAAAGTGTTAAATTAAATCAAAGCTAACTTTTATAAATATGATTAATAATCATATTTTTTTTTGTAATATTTTTAATTAAAATGGAAAAAATTGAACTTTTTTTCATTTTTTTTACTTTTTTTAGGGGAATTTGAAGGAGAAACGGCTTATATAATAAGTGGAGGGATAAAATGAGACATAAATTTGTACGGCAACAAGGGATTAAAGATTGTGGTGTAACCTGTCTTTATAATATTATTAGATATTATAAAGGAAATATTAGTATTGATAAACTTAGAAATTTAACTAAAACAGATAATAATGGGACAAGCATTTATAATATTGTTGAGGCATCTAATAAGTTAGGACTTAAATCTAATGCATATATGTGTAAATATAATAGTTTAAATAAAATATCGAGGCCTTTCATCGCACATATAAAATTAGATGAAAAATATGATCATTTCATTGTAATAAAAAATATTAAAAAAGATAAAATCATAGTAGAAGATCCTATTAGAGGAAAATTTATATATGATAAAAATATGTTTTTAAAAGAATGGACAAATGTTGTAATTACATTTGAAAAGACAAATGATTTAGTAAAAGAAAATAGTAAAAAAAATATATGTGTTTTTAAAAATAAATTTATTGTCACCTGCTTTCTTTTAGTTTTTATTATCTCAATCTTAGCGTCCATATTTTCTTTACTAAATTCATTTTATTTAAGTGCTTTATATAATGGATTTGAATCCTCTAAATTTATTTTATTTCTATTTTTGCTATTATCCGTTATAAAATCCATTATTGATTATATAAGAAATAGAGCCATTATATCATTTGATAAAAAGTTAAATTTTAAAGTAATGAATAAAGTATATAAAAAAATACTATCCCTTCCTCTTAAATATCATCATAGTAGACCAGTTGGTGATATTGTATCTAGAATAAATGATTTATCTAGTATAAGAGAATTTGTTAATACCATTTTATTTTCTTCATTATTAGATATTTTGTATATGATTCTTATTCTTATTTTTATGTTTATAATAAACAAGTATTTATTTTTATTAATCTTCCTTATAAGTGTTATTTATATTATTTTATATTTATTTTTTAGAAACAAAATATATTCCCGTTCATATGATTTAAAAGAAAAAAATTCCTTAATTAATTCTTATTTAGTAGAAAGCATAGTTGGTATTAATACAATAAAAAATTGTGGTATTGAAAAAGAAAGAATAAATGATTTTAAAAATAAATATAATGATTTATTAGATTCAAATATAAAATATAATAAGATATTATTAAACTTTAATCTTGTAGATAATTTAATTAGTTCTTGGTCAAATATATTAATTTTGTTTTTAGGATATACTTTAGTTAATAAAAATTTATTATCATTTTCTTATCTTTTAGTAGCAAATTCCGTAATAATTTATTACTTTCTTTCATTTAAAAATATAGTGTCATTAGATAATTTATTTATAAATGCTAAGAATTCATATAAGAGGCTAGAAAACTTTTTTGTTAAAGAAAATATAATAAAAGACTATGGTTTAATATTTAAAGATAAAATCGAATTTAAAAATGTATCATTCAAATATAATTGTCACTCCTATATAGATAATATTAATTTTACTATAAATAAAAATGATTTTGTCTTCATAAAAGGACCAAGTGGAGTAGGTAAATCAACTATTTTTAAATTATTAACTAAAGAATTAAATCCTGATAAAGGATCTATACTTATTGATAATGTAAATATTAATAAGTTAAGTTTTAAAGATATAACAGATAATATATGTTTTGTATCGCAAGACGAAATTATATTTACTGGTACTATATTAGATAATATAAGGTTATATAAAAATGTTAAAAATGAAGAATTAGAGAAAGTTATTAAAGTAACTGGTATTGATAAATTTCTAAAAGAAAAGAATATATCCCTAAATTTTCTTTTAGAAGAAAATGGTCATAATGTATCAGATGGAGAAAGAAAAAGAATATTATTAGCACGAGCGTTACTACAAAATAAAAAAGTACTTATATTAGATGAAACTACAAACGGTATTGATATTCTAAGTGAAGAAAATATAGTTAGAAAAGTAAAAGAGGAATATGATGTAACTTTGATATTAATTTCACATAGATATGATAATTTGAAGTTATTTAATAAAGTATTTGAAATTAAAGGAGGTACAAAATGTGAGAGAGTTAAGTAAAAATGAAATGAAAAGTATAAAAGGTGGTGGAATGTCTGCGACTGCATGGGCAGTTATCGCAGGTGTTATATCATTTATATCAGGTATTTTTGATGGTTTTACAAGACCATATAAATGCAGATAGGAGGTAATATGAAAGAGTTAAGTACTTCAGAAATGAAGAATATAAGCGGTGGTGGAACAATTTCAGGTAGTCTTTTTAGTGCACTTGTTAAAGGCTTTAATGTATTTGTTGATATGGGAAGAGCCCTTGGTTCAAGTATAAGAAGGCTTGTTAACAATAATATGTGTGATTTTTAAGCACAAGCAAAAAAATGCATTATCATACATGTGTAGAATTTTTCATTCTTTAAAAAAATTTTAAAAATATTTTATAAAAGTGGGATTTTTCTCACTTTTTCTTTTACTTTTAACTAAAAAACTTAAAAAAAATGTTGAAATAAAGTCTTCTAAGTGATATAATTTGTTTAGTTAATATGAAGGGAGGGATAAGAATGACTAAAGTAGTGGTAAAAAACGGAAATATTGATGGCGCTTTAAAAAGATTTAAGCAAGTAGTAGCTAAAAGTGGTATCCCTTCTGAATGTAAAAAAAGAGAACATTATTCTAAACCTGGTGTTCAAAGAAGAGAAGCTAAAAAAGCTGGTATTAAAAATAGTAGAAAAAAACAAAGTCGTGATAGAGACTAATTTAAGCAGTTAATACTGCTTTTTTAAATAAAAGGAGAGAATGTAATATGAAAGAAAGACTTCAAAAAGATTTAATAAGTGCGATGAAAGAACACAACAGAAAGAAAGCAGATACAATAAAATCTGTTAAGGCAGCAATACAAATGGAAGAAATAAATTCTAAAAAAGAATTAAGCGAAGAAGAGATGTTAAGCATTGTTACTAAACAAGTAAAATTAAGAAAAGATGCTGTTAAAGATTTTGAAAAAGCGGGAAGACAAGATTTAATTGATTCATACAATGAAGAAATTGATATATTAAATGAATACTTACCAAAACCATTAACTATGGAGGAAATTAATTCTATAATTGATGAAGCATTTAATGTAGTAAATCCAAAAGCACAATCAGATATGGGTAAAATAATGAAAGAAATATCACCAAAATTAAAAAATAGAGCGGATATGGGTGAAGTAAATAAAATTATAAAAGAAAAATTATCACAAATATAAGATGTCTTAAGTCTTATATTTTTTCATATAATTTACTAGGGTGATATTGTTTATGAAGCATACTAGTAACTTAAGAAACTATATATATCAAAAAGAATTTAAGATAACTATTAAGAAAAATATGATAGATATTGAAAATTTTACTAATATAGGAAAAATAGAAAACTATGAAATAGTTATATATAATAATAAAGAAAAAATAACTATTAAAGGGAAAAATCTTTCTATTAACAAAATGTTAAGTAGTGAAGTACTAATACTTGGAAATTATAATGAAATTGTTTTTGAGGGAGAAAATGAATAGTTATTTAATAATAAAAGTAGAAGGAAAAATAATAGAAAAATTTATTCTTAGATGTAAAAAAAATAATATTAACCTTTTAAAGATAGAAAGAATATCAAATAAAGAAATAATAATTAAAATAAATAGTAAAGACTATGAAAATTTAAATAAAATAAAATCAATATATACTCTTACCATAATAAATAATGAAGGGTATTTAAAATTTAAAGAAGAATTAAATAAAAATAAAGTATTTATAATAATGGTAATACTTGGTCTTTTATTTTTAATTTATTTATCAAATACAATTTTTAGTGTAAATATAATAAGTACGAATAAAGATTTAAGTGAAAAAATAATTAAAGAATTAGATAGTTATGGAATAAAAAAATATCATTTAAAAAAATCGTATGATTCTATAGAAAAAATAAAAAAGAAAATTACAGATAAATATAAAGATAGTATTGAATGGATAGAAATAACTGATATTGGTACTAAATATGAGGTAAAAATTGTTGAAAGAAAAAAACAAAATAATAATGTAAGTACTGAGTATACAAATGTTGTTGCGAAAAAATCAGGTGTAATAAAAAAAATATATGCTGAATCGGGATTAAAAATGGTTGAACCTAATACTTATGTAAATAAAGGTGATGTAATAATAAGTGGTGCGATAACGAAAGATGAAGAAGTAAAAAAATATGTTCATGCTAAAGGAAAAGTTTATGCAGAAGTATGGTATGATGTATCCATAGAATTTCCTTTAAAGTATACTGAGAAAAAATATACAAATAATAATAAAAGAAGTTTTTATATAAAAATAGGAAAAGATTATATTTCAAGAAAAAAATATAAAAACTTTGAAAGAAAGAAAATTATTAGTTTAAAAAATAGATTAGTACCATTTGAAGTTGGAATAGAAAATCAAAAAGAAATAAAAATTATAAATGATACTTATAACATAAATGAAGCAAAAATAAAGGCTAAGGAAAAGGTTAAAGAAAAGATTTTACAATCACTTGATAAAGATGAGTACATACTTGATGAAAAAACTTTGAATTTTTATCAAAAAGATAGTAAAATAGTATTAGATATGTTTATAACATGTTATGAAGAAATAGGAAAAGAAGAAAAAATAGAACCTATAACAGAAGAATAGTAAGGAGTAATAAAATGATAGAACAAACACTAAAGGATGCAGTTAGTAACAACTGGCCAATGCTTTTAATATTTACAGTAGTAATAGTAACAATCAGAATAACATATTTAGTAGTGCATAAAGATAAATTTGTACTTTATAAAGAACTATTTATGCTTGCCTTTTTAATTTATGCGATGCTTTTATTTTATGTAGTAACATTCCAAGATGTAAATTATGGAACGAATAATTTTATCCCATTTAAGGAAATACTAAGATATAAGGTTGGATCAAAAGTATTTATGAGAAATATACTTGGTAATATACTTTTATTTGTACCATTTGGTCTTTTTGTTTCATATATAATGAAAACAAGAAAGGTAACACCAATATTATTTATATCATTAGTTACATCAGGTGTAATAGAATATACACAATTAAAAATTGGAAGAACATTTGATATAGATGATATTATATTAAATGTTGTAGGTGGTTTTGTAGGATATTTAATATTTATTATATGTGACACTTTAGAAAGTCATTTACCAGCGTTTTTTTCAACTGATTTATTTAAAAATATATTAACTATAATATTATGTGTTATAATATTTTTGATTTATACAAATTATTCATTATGGGGGATTTTAAGATGACAGAAGTATTTAATGAAACAAATGAAAAACTAAAAGAAATAGATGAGCTACCAGATTTAATTAAATTTATGACTAAATATATGGGTGAAGAAGATTCTGAATTTAATGTAATTATAGTAGATAATGAAAAAATACATGAAATAAATAAAACATATAGAAATATTGATAGAGAAACAGATGTAATTAGTTTTGCTTTAAATGATGATGAAACATGTAATTCTTTTGTAAGAGTGCTTGGTGATATTTATATTTCAATAGATAAAGCAAAATCACAAGCAGAAGAATATGGCCATTCTTTAAAAAGAGAATTGTCTTTCTTGACAGTACATGGTTTTTTACATTTACTTGGATATGATCATATGGAAAAAGAAGATGAAATAAAAATGTTTTCACTTCAAAATGAAATATTAAAAGAATATGGAGTAAATAGATAATATGAAAGAAAAATTATTAGAGTTATTAAATAATAGTTATAGTCCTTATTCTAAATTTAGAGTAGCGGCTATTGCATTAATGAAAGATGGTACAGAATTTAATGGGGTTAATGTAGAAAATGCTTCATATGGAGGAGCAATATGCGCTGAAAGAAGTGCAATTGTATCTGCAATAAGTGCTGGATATAAAAAACACGATTTTGAAAAAATGTATGTTATGTGTGATAATGAAAAAATTGGTATGAGCTGTATGATATGTAGACAAGTTATTCAAGAGTTTTTTGAAAAAGATAAGATGATAATTGCAATGAATCCAAATGGTGATGAAATAGTTCATACAGTAGAAGAATTATGTCCATATCCATTTGATGAAGAGGATTTAAAATGAAAGTAGGATTTGTATCAATAGTAGGTAGACCAAATGCTGGTAAAAGTACATTAATTAACAGTATTATTGGTAGTAAAGTTGCAATTGTATCAGATAAAGCACATACAACAAGAAATAATATTCAAGGAATATATAATGATGATGATTCACAAATAATATTTATAGATACTCCAGGTATTCATAAACCAATGCATAAATTAGGTAAGTATATGAACTCTCAATCTTATTATTCGATTGAAGATACTAATGTTATATTATTTATGGTAGATGCTACAGAGAAAATAGGTAAAGGTGATAAATTCATACTTGAAAAATTAAAAGAAGTAGATTCTAATGTATTTTTAGTGCTAAATAAAGTAGATAGAATAAAAAAAGAAAATTTATTTCCAATGATTGAAGAATATAATAAGTTATTTGATTTTAAAGAAATTATTCCAATATCAGCTTTAAAGAAAGATAATATTGATGATTTAATAAAAACTATTAAAAAGTATTTAGATGAAGGTGAAAGATACTATAGTGAAGATTATTATACAGATAAAAGTATTAACTTTATGGTATCAGAAATAGTTAGAGAAAAAGTACTTAATTTGACTCATGAAGAAGTACCACATGCAGTAACATGTGTACTTGAAAAATATGAAGAAGAAAAAAATAGCATTCATATTAATGTGCTTATAATAGTTGAAAGAGAAGGAATAAAAAGAATACTTGTAGGTCACTCTGGTTCTATGATAAAAGAAATAGGAATAGAAGCAAGAAAAGATATAGAAGAATTAGTAGGTAAAAAAGTATATCTTGAATTATTTGTTAAGACAGTTAATAACTGGAGAGAAAAAGATAAATATTTAACAGAATTTGGTTTTAATAATGAATAAAAATTTTTAAAGGCATCATTATATAAATAGGTGATAATATGAATAAGAATGATGTTTGGTCTTTATTTAAAATGACAGGAAAAATAGAATATTTCTTAAAATTTAAAGAAATGCAAGAAAAGGAAGTAGAGTATCTTGGAGATAACGAAAGTAAAAGGAATAGTAATTAGCGAAAATGCATATAGCGAAACAAGTAAACTTTTAAATATATTTACTGAAGAATATGGAATAATTAGTGTAATCGCAAAAGGTGCTAAATCAATTAAAAGTCCTATTAGAAGTGTAACAACAAAATTAACCTATGCAATTTTTCAAATATATTACAAAAAAGGAAAATTATCTACTTTAGTATGCGCAGATGTAATAAATCCTTTTACTGAAATAAAAAAAGATTTATTAAAAATAAGTTATGCTTCTTTTTTACTAGAACTTACTTCTCAGGTTTTAAAACAAACTAATGAAAAAGATATATTTAAGTTACTAGAAGAAACTCTACTAAAAATAGAAGATGGGTATGATCCAATAATAATAACAAATATACTAGAACTTAAATATTTAGATTATTTAGGTATAAAACCTGTGCTTGATTCATGCGCAGTATGCGGAAGACCTAGCGCTATTACAGTTTCTACTAGTAAGGGTGGATTTGTATGTGCAAATTGTCATACTAATGAAAAAATAGTAGATAAAAAAACAATAAATGTTTTAAGAAAACTTTATCATGTAGATATATCTAAAATAAGTAAAATAAAATTATCAAATAATACTAGAAAAGAGATAGATGATTTTATAAATGAATACTATGATAGATATAGTGGACTTTATTTAAAAAGTAAAAATTTCTTAAAATCGATAAAAAATGTATACATATAAAAATAAAATATGTTATAATGAATTTGATAAAGAAGCGATGACTAAGTGTGGAAACTTAAACAGCTATATAACCTAAAGATGATTCTTATTAAAGAATAAGTAAGGTGGAACCGCTCATAATTTATGAGTCCTTACAAATTATAAAGAATCGTCTTTTTTAATTAAAGGAGGAAAATAATATGGAAAATCTAACTATGGATAAAATAGTAAATGTATGTAAACAATATGGATTTATATTCCAAGGAAGTGAAATATATGGAGGACTTGCTAATACTTGGGATTATGGACCTTTAGGAGTAGAACTTAAAAATAATATAAAAAAGGCTTGGTGGAAAAGATTTATAGAAGAAAGTCCTAATTCATATGGACTTGATGCTGCAATTCTTATGAATCCTGAAGTTTGGGTAGCAAGTGGGCATGTATCTAGTTTTTCAGACCCTTTAATTGATTGCAAAAAATGTAAATCAAGAGCTCGTGCTGATAAATTAATAGAAGAATTTACAGATGGACAAGAGACTGGTGATGGGTGGTCTAATGAAAAATTAGAAGATTTTATTAAAGAAAATAAAATTAAATGTCCAAAATGTGGAGCATCAGATTTTACAAATATAAGACAATTTAATTTATTATTTGAAACACATATGGGTGTTACTGAAGATACTAAAAATAAAGTATATTTAAGAGGAGAAACAGCACAAGGTATATTTGTTAATTTTCAAAATGTACAAAGAACTATGAGAGCAAAAATACCATTTGGTATAGGTCAAATAGGTAAAGCATTTAGAAATGAAATTACGCCAGGTAATTTTACATTTAGAACAAGAGAATTTGAACAAATGGAATATGAATTTTTCTGTAAACCAGGGGATGATTTAAATTGGTTTAAATATTATCAAGATTATGCAGTTAAATTTTTAAATGATTTAGGATTAAAAAATGATAATTTAAGACTTAGAGAACATAAAAAAGAAGAACTAGTATTCTATAGTAAGGCAACAACTGATATAGAATATAAATATCCTCACGGATGGGGAGAACTTTGGGGAATTGCTGATAGAACAGATTATGATTTGACAGTTCACTCAAATCACTCTAAAAATGAACTTAAATATTTAGATCCTGAAACAAATGAAAAATATACTCCATATGTAATTGAACCTTCTGTTGGATGTGATAGATTAACTCTTGCTGTATTGTGCGATGCATATAATGAAGAAACTTTAGAGGATGGAAGTACAAGAGAAGTAATGAAATTATCTCCAGCACTTGCGCCATATAAAGTTGCAGTTTTACCACTTGTTAAAAAATTTCATAAAGAAAAAGCAGAAGAAATATACAGAATGCTTAGTAAACATTTTATGTGTACTTATGATGAAACTGGTAACATTGGTAAAAGATATAGAAGAGAAGATGCTATTGGTACACCATTTTGTATAACTATTGATGATGAAACAATTAATAATGGAGTAGTTACAGTAAGAGATAGAGATACAATGGCTCAAATTACTTTAAATGTAGATGAAATAGTAGATTATATAAATGATGAAATAGAATTTTAAAAGGTATTTTAACAAATATCTTTTTTTATTTGTTTGTACCAAATTTTAATTTTTGCATAAAAAAATATTCAAAAATGGATTTTTTGTGCTTTAATTATAATTTTTTCATATGTTAAACTATCAATTCAGAAAGGAGAAAATGTATGAAAAAAGAGTTTTATACATGGAAAAATGATCGAGCATTTAAAGAAGTATTTTTAAATCCAAATAATAGTGATTTATTAAAAGTATTACTAGAATTTATTCTTAAAATAAAGATAGATAATCTAGAAATTAAGAAAACATAATTATTAAGTGGTAATGTAAATATTAAAGATAAGAGAGTAGATGCACTTGTTTATACTGGTAATAAAAAGATTGAAATAGAAATTAATTCACAATATGAAAAATACTTAAATTCAAGAAATACTGCTTATATTTGTAATACATATCAGTCTCATATACTTGCACGTAAAGAATATAACCGGCAAACAGATATTGTGCATGTTAATTTAACGTGGGGATTAGGCGCAGAAGAAGATGTAATGACTAAGTATATGATAATGAGTGAAAATGGTAAACTATTTGTTAAAAATTTCATAATATATGAAATAAATATGGATTATTATAATAAGTTGTTGTATAGTAAAAATGAAGATGAAATCAAGAAAAATCTATATATGATAATGCTTGATTTAGATAAAAAAGAGCTTGAAAATATGCCAAAAGATAAGATAGTAGATAAGTATATAACAAATGTAACAATAGTAAATGATGATCCAGAATTTCAAAAATATATGAGTGAAGAAAAAGACAAAAAGAAGATACAAAATAGTTTACTTTCAGAGGCAAGAGAAAATGGTATTAATGATGGTATTTCTAAAGGTGTATCTCAAGAAAAAGTAAGTATTGCTAAAAATTTATTATCAATGAATAAGCCTATAGAAGACATATCAAAAGCAACAGGCCTATCAGTTGAAGAAATTAATAAACTAAGAAATAATTAAAAAATCTTAGTTTTTTCTTTACACTTTTTTATATTTCTCAACTTTTTTGATTTTAATTAAACTAGAAATTTGGTACAATATTATTTAGGATAGGTGATAAATATGAATAAAACTAAAATGATTGCGACAATTGGTCCATCTTCTAGATCAAAAGAAACTATTAAACAAATGATTTTATCTGGAGTAGATGTAATTAGAATAAATATGTCTCATTCTAGTTTTGAGGATGCTAGAGATATAATATTAAAGGTAAGAGAATTAAACAGAGAACTTTCAGTAATAACAGGTATTATGATTGATACTAGAGGACCAGAAATTAGAATAACAGAACTTGAAAAAAATAAAATAAAATTACTTGCAGGTAATACTATTAGAATTGTTAAAAATAATATCAAAGGAAACGAAAATATGATTTCACTTACTTTACCAGAAGTTATTAACTACATAAAAGTAGGTGAAAGAATTTTATTAAATGATGGTAATGTTACTCTAGAAGTAGTTAGTAATAGTTCAGATGCTATAATATGTGAAATTAAAAATGATGGATACATAAAAAGTAATTGTAGCGTAAATATTCCAAAAGCAAACTTCAATCTTAAATTTTTATCAGAGTATGACAGAGAAACAATTAAATTTGCAGTATTAATGCAAGTAGATTATTTGGCTTTATCACATGTAAAGGATCAACTTGATGTACTTGATGTAAATGATTTATTAATAGAGTTATCTGATGATCATATACAAATTATAAGTAAAATGGAAAATAAAACTGCCATTGAAGAGATGAAAGGTATTTTAAAAGTTAGTGATGGAGTTATGATTGCAAGAGGAGATCTTGGAATTGAACTTGAAATAGAAAAAATACCAAGTATTCAGAAGAAGATTGCAAATGCCGCTAAAGAAGCAGAAAAAATATGCATAATTGCAACTGAAATGTTATCTACAATGCAAGAAAATCCAAGACCAACAAGAGCAGAAGTATCTGATGTTGCAAATGCAGTACTTGATGGAACAGATGCTGTAATGTTATCAAGTGAAACAGCAATCGGTAAGTATCCAATTGAAACAGTTACTACTATGAATAAAATAATTGATGAAATAGAAAATGAAATTGATTATAATGATTTACTTTTAGAATTTAGCAGAAAAGATAAAACTGACATACCAACAGCAATTGCTTATAGTACAGTTGATTCTGCTAATAGAATAAATGCAAATGCAATAGTATGTTCCACTATGACTGGTTTAACTGCAAAAAAGATAAGTCATTTTAGACCAAGCGCACCAGTAATTGCAATTTCACCAATAGAAAAAACAGTAAGTGGACTTACAATTAATTATGGTATTATACCTATGAAAGTCCCAATGCTTGAATCAACTGATGAAATAATTGAAAAATCTACATCTGTTGCAAAAGAAGCATTAAATTTGCAAAAGAAAGATAGAATTGTAATCGCAGGTAGTTTTCCATTAAATGTTGAATATACTAACTTTTTAAGAATAGAAGAAATTAAGGAATGATGAACTTTGAAAATAAATAAAGAATTATTAATTAAGGCTAAAGAAGATATAATAAAAAAATATATGTTTCCTGAAGAAAAAAAACAGATTGAAGAAGAAATCAAGGAAGAAATAGATAAAATATTACTTGAATTTGAAGAACAAAAGGAAGAGGAACCAATTGATGAATAATGAAATAAGAGAAGATTTATATAAAGAAAAATATAATGAATATGTTAATAATTTCATTAAAAATATTATAATGGATAATCCTATAATATTAAAAGAATATCCAATACTTGAAGTTGAATATAATGTAGATGGTACAAAAAAAGATATATATTCTTTAGCATCAGAACGTGATATTAAAAAAATGCAGATAAAAAGTGATGAAAATGAACTTGATTATAAATTTAGCCAAAATAAAATAAGTAAAAAAGAATATGATGAAAATGTTAAAAAATTGAAGAAAAAAGAGGAAGAACAAGATTTATTATATGATGATTTAATATTTGAAATAATAAATTTAAATGATTCTAGAGCAGTAAAAGAATCAATAATTAAATATAATTTAAACAATATTGATTTATCAAGGCTTGCAGAAGCAATAAAATCTGTTTCAGAAAATAAAATAGAAGAATTTAGAAAAAATAATAATGATTTTATGATAGATAAAGTATCATATTGGAACTATAAATATAATAAAATTTCAAAAGGAATAAGTAAAGCGAGAGAACTTGAAAGTTTTATATTAAATCTTATATAAAATAAATGCTTAAACTCTAGGTCTAAACCTAGAGCTTTTTATTTAATTAATTTTTTTACATTATTTAATGCATTTTTTTCTATTCTTGAAACTTGTGCTTGACTAATACCAAGTTCATCACTAATTTCCATTTGTGTTTTTCCAATTAAGTATCTTTGTAATAAAATAAATTGTTCTTTAGTTTTAAGTTTATTTAGTGCATTTTCTAAAATTATTTTTGTATTCCAATTATTACTTGATTCTGATTTATTTTCTATTTGATCAAATAAATATATTGTTTCACCACCATCATTATATATTGGTTCAAATATACTTACAGTTCCTCTTGTTGCCTCTAAAGCACATATTATGTCTATTGCACTTTCTCCTATTATTTCTGATATTTCATCAATTGTAGCATCTCTTCCATGCTCCAACATAAAAGTTTCCTTTGCTTTTAATGTTCTATATGCAAGATCTTTAACGCTTCTTGAGACTCTAACCATATTATCATCTCTTAAATATCTTCTAACTTCACCAATTATCATTGGTACTGCATATGTTGAAAATCTAACATTATAAGATAAGTCAAAATTATCTACAGCTTTACAAAGACCAATACATCCAACTTGAAATAAATCATCCATATTTTCACATCTATTAGTAAATTTTCTAAGTATGCTTAAAACAAGTTTATAATTTCCTTCTATTAATTTTTCTCTAGCAAATACATCACCATTTTTCATTTTATTAAATAAATCCATTTGTTCTTCATTTGTTAATACTTTTAATTCAGATGTTTTTATACCAGTAATTTCTACTTTATGTTTAGCCATAAAAATCTCCTTTCATTTTTCTTTTGTACCTAAAATAAAAAAATATACAAAATTTATACAAAATAAAAAAATGTATTTTTTTGCATTTTTTAGAATAATATGATAGAATATGTGACTGTTTGGGGGTTAAATTATGAAAAAAAAGAAATTATTGTTATTAGAGTTATGTTTATTATGTATGGCAACATCAGGTTTTAAGACTAAAGAATCAGAGCCGCTTTATGTTGGAATTGCTGATGTTAATAAAGAAGCAGATTTAGGCTTTAAAGACTATTTAGATGTATATTCTTATGCAGATATGAAAAGAATGGTTAATGATAAAAAAATAAAAAAATATGAAAATGAGATTGAAAGTATTACTGAAAGATATTCTAATATATATGGAATAAAATCAAATTTAATTAATAAAATTATTGAAAATAATACAGATAATTATAGTTCAGTTAATTTTCAAAATAATAAGAATATATTTGGAAAAGAAGAAAAATTTGATAGTTATAATAAACAGATTTTATTACTTATAAGAGATGTATATTATAATCCAGAAAAATATAATTTGAATAAAAATGAAATAATAGGAAATGAATTTCATCAAGATATTAAACTTCGTGATTTTGTATATGAAATATCAGATTTAGTTGGTGTTGACCCTGATATGGCACTTTCTATTGCTTGTGCAGAATCTGGATATTTTGAAGCATCTATCGCAACATCAAGAAACAATCCATATGCATTAAATTCATCAAATGGATTTATATATTTTGATAATATATATGAGGGTATAACTGAAGGAATAATTAACTTAAAAGAAAATTATATTGATTTAGGTTTAACTACTTATGAATCGATTACTAGTAAATATTGTCCTGGAAGTACATCTTGGGCAAGTCTTGTAAGAGGTGTTTCTAATGAACTAAAAAATGGTAAAGTTTTATATGATGAAAGAAATTTAAAGAAATAATGGTAAGTTATTTCTTTTTTGTTACATATATTTATAATGGGTGAAAGTTTATGAGGTTATCAGAAATACAAAATAAAGATGTTATTAACTTAAATTCTGGTATGAAAGTAGGAAATATTATTGATATAAAAATTAATAGTGAAACAGGTAAAATAGAGTCATTAATTTTAGAAAAGAAAAAATTTTCATCAATATTTAATAGTAATGATGAAATAGAAATATACTGGACACAAATAAATAAAATAGGTGAAGATGTAATTTTAGTGGAAAGTTTAATGTCTTAGTGTTATAATTAAAAAAGAAAGGTAGGTAGTTATGGATAACAGCAGAAAAAAACTTTTGTGGTCAGTAATATTAGTTATACTATATTTTTTATTAGTTTTTTATGTAGGAGGATTTAATGTAAAAGATAAAACTGAGTTAATTATAAATGTAATTACAATTGTTTTATCAGTTATTGGTATTGTTTATGAATGTGTTTTAATATTTAATAAAAAAATTGATTTAAATAAGCATAAAAATGGAGTATTAGCGTGTTCAATATATTTCTTAGTAGTAAATATTATATCTGGTGTAATTGGATTTAGCGTAACAAAAGAATTAAATGGTAATAAAAAAGAAAGAAGAGAACTTCCAGAAATAGAATTAAAAGAATATACAAATAAATATATTTGTTTAATAGCATTTATCATATGCCTTGGAATATTACTTTTTGGTAGTAAAATAATTACTAAATTTTGGATGCTTATAGTATTTTATGTAGTTATATTATCATTAATGATAGGAGTATTTTATAAGCAACTTATTCATGATTTTAAGATATTTAAAAGTTACTTTAAAGAATACTTTGTTCTTATATTAAAAACATGGGGTAAAGCTCTTGTACTTATTATGATTACAACAATAATTATTCAGATTATAACAAATACAACGCAAGCTAATAATCAAATAGCACTTCAAAATTCATTTAATTCAAATCCAGTTTTTATAGCAATTTTAGCAATGTTCTATGCACCAATTGCAGAAGAATTAATGTTTAGAGGTGTATTTAGAAAATTTATAAAAAATAAAAAACTATTTGTAATAGTAAGTGGAGTAGTATTCGGTCTTATGCATGTTATTGATGACTCTAAAACATTAGCAGAATTTTCATATGTATTTGTTTATTCAATACTTGGAATATATCTTGCTGGAATATATGCTAAAACAAATAACTTATGTACAAATATATTTATGCATTTTATGCAAAATACACTTAGTGTTATAGGTATGATATTATTAATGTTTATGTAAAAAAAAGAACTTTTCAGTTCTTTTTTTAATATAATTCTTCTTTTAAATTATCCATGTTTTCATTCATAAGTGAAATATAATCTTTATTAGTATTTTTATCATCCATTGATATATTATTTAATGTATCAATTTCAAGAGTTTTTACATTATATGTTTTCTTAAGTTCTTTAACTGTATCAGATTCAGTTTCACCTTTTTTAATAAATATATAACTAACTGTTTTATTAGCAAGTAAAGACTTTGCAGTTGCTAAATCTTTATCAGTCATATGCTTTTCATCAATACTAGTTATTTCAAGTCCATATTTAGATAATACCTTTAAATCATCTGAAGTAACTATAATATTTTTATTTTTAGCATTTTCTGCCATTGATTTAAATTCTGCATCTATAGTAGATAATTCTAGTTTTAAATTTTCATAATTTTCATCAATTTCTTTTTCAATAATTGTACTATTAATATATTCTTTTAATCCATTTCTAGTGTTATTTGCAATTGTAAGCATTGTAGATGGATTTATCCAAAGTTCATCCATACTATTTGTATATTCTATTTTAGCAGTTGCATCAATTATTTTTAATTTCTTATTTTTATTAAGCATTCCAGCAATATAATCTTTTTCAGTATCAAGTCCATTATATATAATTAAATCTGATGAACTATAATCCTTAATTTGTTTTGCAGTTAATTTGTATTCATATGGATTAACATCACTAGGATAAAAACTAAGTACATTTGCATGTTCTCCATATAACTGTTTTGTAACATATTCAATAGGGTACATACTAGTATATATTGTAATATCTTCCATTGAATCTTTACTTTCACATCCACTTATAAAAACAAGTGCTAGCCCTAAACATAATAATTTAATAAATTTTTTCATTTTTTCTTCTTCCTTTTCTTTTCTTTTTCTGGCACTGGATCATATCCAAATTTTCCAAAAGGTCTACATCTAAATAATCTTCTAATAGTTAAATAACTTCCATAAAAAAAACCATATTTTGTATAAGCTTCTTTTGCATAATTTGAACATGTTGGTGTAAATCTGCAAGCATTATGCATACTAAGTGGTAATTTTTGATAAATATTTATTAATATAATCATTAGATGTTTCACTTTTACCTCACCTAATATAATTTTAACATAAATTTTATTAATATAACAGAGTATATTTAAATTTAATTTAATTTATGGTAAAATGATAATGGTGATTTTATGAAAAGTGTAGAAGAATATAACATAGACTTAAATAATGAGTTAATAAAAAGAGCATTTACTCATTCATCTTATGTTAATGAAACAAAAAAAGGTGAAGATTATGAAAGATTGGAATTCTTAGGAGATAAAGTATTAGACTTTTTAGTTAGTGAATATCTTTACGTCAATGAACATTTACATGAAGGGGAAATGACTAAACTTAGAGCAAATTATGTTTGTGAAAATGCCTTATATGAATATTCAAAAGAACTAGGACTTAATAATTATTTAAGACTTGGTAAAGGAGAAGAAGCATCGGGTGGAAGAGACAGAAAAGCAGTAGTTGCGGACATATTTGAAGCTTTTTTAGCAGCCACTTATCTAACATATGGTCTTGAAAAAGCAAAAGAAATTGTATATGATGTTGTTATTAAAGCAATAGAAAATAATGAAAATTATTTCTTACATGATTATAAGTCTGTTTTACAAGAAATGCTTCAAGCAGATAAACAAGGTGCAGAATATGTGGTAGTAAATGAAGAAGGACCATCACATAATAAAACGTTTACAACAGTTGTAAAAATAGATGGAGTTATTCTTGGAGAAGGAACCGCAGGAAGTAAAAAAGAATCTGAACAAGAAGCTGCTAAAGATGCATTAAGCAAAATGGCAAAAGTAGATAAAAAAGAGGAGTGAAAATCATGAAAAAAAGAGTAATAAGCGCAGTTGTCGCACTTGCTATTATAATTCCATTAATAGCACTTGGGGGTATATATTTTAAGATAGGTATGTCAGTTTTATCAATACTATCAATGTATGAAATATTAAAATTAAGAAAAGAATTACCAATATTTATAAAAGTAATATCATATGTACTAATTACGCTTAGTGTAATATTTAGTGATGTATCATTATTGCCAATAATACTAATTACAATGTCTGTTTTACTAGTATTCTTTGATAAAAGTGAATATAATGTTAATGATTTTACATTTGTAACAGCATTCTTAGTATTATTAAGTACTGTATTTACATATTTTATATATATTAGAAATGAAGATGTTAATATATTAATTTATTTACTATTAATAACAATTTTAACAGATACATTTGCACTTTTTGGAGGAAAATTATTTGGTAAACATAAATTAATTGAAAAAGTATCACCTAAAAAGACAATAGAAGGTTCTATAATAGGAAGTGCTTTTGGGACAATTATTCCAAGTATTTATTACATTTATATGGTAGATCCAGGTGCAAATATACTTACTGTAATATTTATGACACTTATTTTATCAATAATTGGACAACTTGGAGATCTTGTATTTAGTAGTATAAAAAGATATTTTAATATAAAAGATTTTTCAAATATTATGCCAGGTCATGGTGGAATATTAGATAGAATTGATAGTATAACAATGGTTGTACTTGCTTATCAAATAATAATTAATATAATTTAAAGGAGAAAAAATAATGACAATAATACTATTTATATTAATTCTTGGAATAATAGTTTTTATTCATGAATTAGGACATTTTATATTTGCTAAAAAAGCAGGAGTTTATGTATATGAATTTTCTTTAGGATTTGGTCCAAAATTATTTTCATTCAAAAGAAAAAATGATGAAACAGAATATATGGTAAGATTAATACCACTTGGTGGATATGTTTCAATGGCTGGTGAAGAAGATTTAGATGAAGATAATAAAGTACCAGATGATCAAAGATTATGTAATAAATCTTGGATAAGAAGATTACTTGTAATGGTTGCGGGAGTAATTAATAACTTTATATTAGGATTTGTTTTACTATTTATAACGGGATTAATATATGGTACAACTTCAACAACTAATACTCTTGATAGCATTCCTGAGTCAGGTGCACTTTATAAAGCGGGTGCAAGAAATGGTGATGTTGTAACAAAAATAAATGATAAAAAAGTAAAAAATTATGATGATATACAAACATATTTAGCGCTAGTTAAAGAAGGAGACGCTATAAATATTAATATAAAAAATAAAGATGGAGTAGAAAATACATATAAAGTAAAACCAGAAAAGAATAGTGAAGATGGTAAATATTATTATGGTATATCAATAAAAGTAAAAACTGATAAAGGATTTTTGCCAGCACTTAAATATGCTAAAGAAAAATTTGTTTCAATATATAAAATAATGATAATAACAATAAAAAGTTTATTTACTGGTGAACTTGGATTCGATAGTTTATCAGGCCCAGTTGGAATATATAACGTAGTAGATACAGTTAAAGGCTCACTTCAAATGATACTTTATTTAACTGCGTATTTATCAATAAATATTGGATTTATGAATTTACTTCCATTTCCAGCATTTGATGGAGGAAGAGCATTCCTTCTTATAATAGAAAAAATAAAAGGATCTAAAGTAAATCCAAAGCTTGAAGCTACTATAAATAGTATAGGATTTGTATTATTAATGGCTTTAATGGTAATTATTACAATAAAAGATATAATTAAGTTATTTTAAGGTGATATAATGGAAAAATTAAATATAGTTTATATGGGAACACCAGATTTTAGTGTTGGCCCTTTAGAAAAATTAATAGAAAAATATAATGTAGTTATGGTTGTAACTCAGCCTGATAAAGAAATAGGTAGAAAAAAAGAAATTAAATTTTCACCTGTAAAAGAATGTGCGATAAAAAATAATATCAAAGTATTTCAGCCAAGTAAAATTAGAGAAAACTATAAAGAAATATTAGATGAAAAGCCTGATATTATAATAACTTGTGCATATGGTCAAATAATTCCAAAAGAATTACTTGATTATCCAAAATATGGATGCATTAATATACATGCATCACTTTTACCTAAATTAAGAGGTGGCGCACCAATACATAAAGCAATCATAAATGGTTATGAAAAAACAGGTGTAACTATAATGTATATGGATGAAAAGATGGATTCAGGTGATATTATATATCAAGAAGAAATTAAAATAGAAGATGATGATAATGCTGGAACACTTTTTGATAAATTAAGCGTTTTAGGATCAGAAATGATAATAAAAGTATTACCAAGTATAATTGATGGCACAAATAAAAGAATAAAACAAAATGAAGAAGAAGTAACATATGCATATAACATTACAAGAGAAGAAGAAAAAGTTGATTTTAATTTAAGTACTAAGGATGTATATAATAAAATTAGAGGATTATATCCTTGGCCTATAGGATATACAAGTCTTGATGGTAAGAAAGTTAAATTACATTTATCAAGAGTAGGAACAAGTAAAAAAGATGGATCAATAGGAGAAATTATTAATATATATAATGATGCATTAGGCGTCAAAACTTTAGATGGTGAAATACTATTAACTATGATTCAATTTGAAGGAAAAAAGAAAATACTAGTAAAAGACTATTTAAATGGTGTTCATGATAAAGAAAGTCTTCTAGGTAAAAAATTTATATAAGAGATATAAAGCGACAATATTTATATATAACTTTTTTTATAATCATAATGGTGATATAAAAATGAAAGTTTATATAGATATTGTTTTTTTTACCAATTTTTTATTTGATTTTATACTCCTTTTATCAGTAAATATTATTCTTAAAAGAAATATGAAAATATATAGAATAATACTTGGAGCGCTTACAGGAACTTTAACACTATTAATGTTATTTATGAGAATGAATTCACTAACGCTTTTTCTTTACAAATTAGTTATAAGTATCATAATGGTTCTTATAACATTTAACTATAAAACAATTAAATACACATTTAAAAATTTATATTTTCTATATATAGTAAGTATTATAATGGGAGGATTTTTATACTTTATAAATAATCAGATAAATGTAAAAAATGAAGGACTAATATTTATAACAAATAACTTTTCACTTAATTTAATTTTAGGAATTATTCTTTCTAGTATTTTTATTTATTTTTATATAAAAGAAACGAAAGACTTGAAAGAAAATTATAATAAATATCACAAATTAACTTTATATATAAATGATGTTACATTAAATATTAATGCTTTTTTAGATACAGGAAATAAACTAAAAGATCCATATAAAGGTAGACCAATCGTACTCGTTAAAGAAGAATTAATAGATTATAAAGATATTAAATATATTTTAGTGCCATATAATACAGTTTCAGGAGGAGGCTTACTAAAATGCATTAATATTTCTAAAATGGAAGTTGATGGAATAAAATGTAAAAAGAAGTTTTTAATTGGACTAGTACCAAGTATAAATATAGATGGTGTAGATTCAATAATAAATGAAAAGATAATGGAGGAATTATAATGATTAAATTATTAAAAATATTATTAGGCAGGTTATTTAAGAAATACAATGAGTTATTTTTTGTAGGAAGTACTGATATACTTCCAGAACCTTTATCAAAAGAAGAAGAAGAAAAATATGTTGATATGTTTCAAAATGGAGATTTAAAGGCAAGAGATAAACTTATTGAACACAATCTTAGACTTGTTGTTTATTTATCAAAAAAGTATGAAAATACTAAAGTTGAATTAGAGGATTTAGTATCGATAGGTACAATAGGTTTAATTAAAGGAATTAATACATATAAAAATGATAAAAATATAAAACTTGCGACATATGCATCTAGATGCATTGATAATGAAATACTTATGTATTTAAGAAAAAATAAAAAAAGAAAAGCAGATGTATCTTTAGATGAATCACTTTCATTTGATTCAGAAGGTAATGAACTACATTTAGAAGATATATTAGGTACTGAAAAGGATATTGTAACTAAAGATTTAGAAGAAAATGATATGAGAAAAATAATGCTTAAAGAAATAGGTAAATTAAATGAAAGAGATAAACAAATAATGGTATTAAGATATGGTCTTAATGATACAAAAGAATATACTCAAAAAGAAGTCGCGGAATTACTTGGTATATCACAAAGTTATATATCTAGAATAGAAAAGAAAGTAATAAGTAAAATAAGTTCAATGATAAAAATTTAGTCAGACATTTAGTCTGATTTTTTAAAGTTTTCTATTTTTTTTATTTTTAAAATTTGTTATAATAGTGGCTAGTAGGTGAAGTATATGACAAGAGAAGAAGTAGACAGAAGTAAAATAACTCCAATGATGAAACAGTATTTAGAAATAAAGGATGAAAATCTTGATAATATACTATTTTTTAGACTTGGTGACTTTTATGAGATGTTTTTTGATGATGCTGTTACAGCATCAAGAGAGTTAGAACTTACTCTAACAGGTAAATCATGTGGACTTGAAGAAAGAGTTCCAATGTGCGGAATACCTTATCATGCCGCAAATATATACATAGAAAAATTAGTAGATAAAGGTTATAAAGTTGCAATATGTGAACAAACAGAAGATCCTAAAAATGCTAAAGGTATTGTAAAAAGAGATATAGTACAAATTATATCATCAGGAACAAGAATGAATAGTGAATTTCTAGATGAAGGATCAAATAACTTTATAGGAGCAATCCTTGATTTAAAATATTCATATGTAATTAGTTATGCAGATATATCAACAGGTGAAGTTTATTCGTTTATAAAAGAAAGAGATAATGATTTATTAATTAATGAAGTACTTGAAAGAAATATAAAAGAAGTAGTTGTTAATACAGATTTTGATAAAATCGTACTTGATACTTTAAAAAGAAATTATAATGTAACTATTTCACTTTATAATAATAAAAATTTAATAAATGATTATAGTAATGTTTATAAAGATATAAAAGATGATAGGATAATAGAAGGAATAAAGTATTTATTATCATACTTAGAGAATACACAAAAAAGAAGTTTATCACATCTTCAAAGTGCAATTATAGTAAAAGAAGATTCTTTCTTAAGAATGAATATACATACTAAAAGAAATCTAGAACTTACTGAAAACATAAGAACAAAAGAAAAGAAATATTCACTTTTATGGTTACTTGATAAAACAAAAACAGCAATGGGTAGTAGAAAACTTAAAAACTATATATTAAATCCAATTATAGATAAAGAAAAGATAGAACATAGATATGATATAATTGATACTTTAATGAAAGAATTTATTTTAAAAGATGAATTAAGAGAATATTTAAATGATGTATATGATCTTGATAGACTTGCAGGTAAAGTAGCATTTGGTTCTGCTAATGCAAGAGATTTATTACAATTAAAAAATTCATTAAAAGTATTACCTAATATAAATGAAATATTAAAGAAAATTAATTATAAAAGTATTAATGAGTTTAGAGATTTATATGATTTACTTGAAAAATCTATATATGAAGATGCTCCTATTACATTAAAAGAAGGATATTTAATAAAAGAAGGATATAATAGTGAGCTTGATGAATTAAAATCTTCTAGAAAAGGTAATAAGGATTTTGTATCTAAATTAGAACAAGAAGAACGAGATAGAACTGGAATAAAAACATTAAAGGTAGGATACAATAGAATATTTGGTTATTATATTGAAGTTAGTAAAGGTGCATGTAAAGATATAAAAGAAGAATATGGTTATGAAAGAAAACAAACACTTGCTAATTGTGAAAGATTTATAACACCTTTATTAAAAGAAAAAGAAGCACTTATTTTAGGTGCAGAAGAAAAAATTATTAATTTAGAATATGATTTATTTATTGAAATAAGAAATATTGTAAAGAGTAAAATACCTTATATACAAGATTTATCACATACTATAAGTGAGATCGATGTATTATCATCACTCGCAGTTGTTGCGGAAGAAAATAATTATGTAAGACCAAAACTTAATAATGATAATGTAATTGATATTGTTGAAGGAAGACATCCAGTAGTTGAAAAAGTATTAACTGGTGAATTTGTTTCAAATGATGTTAAAATGGATAAAGATGATACAATTCTTTTAATAACAGGACCAAATATGTCAGGTAAATCAACATATATGAGAGAAATGGCTATAATCGCAATAATGGCTCAAATAGGATCTTTTGTACCTGCTAAAGAAGCAAATCTTCCTATTTTTGATAAAATATTTACAAGAATAGGAGCCAGTGATGATTTAGTATCTGGTGAATCAACATTTATGGTTGAAATGATGGAAGCAAATAGTGCAATAGAAGGTGCAACTAAAAATAGTTTAATATTATTTGATGAATTAGGTAGAGGTACATCAACTTATGATGGTATGAGTTTAGCTGCTGCTATTATAGAATATATACATGATAAGGTAGGAGCAAAAACATTCTTTTCAACACACTATCATGAATTAACAGATTTAGAAAAACATCATAAACACTTAAAAAATGTACATGTATCTGCAAAAGAAGAAAATGGTAATATTACATTCCTTCATAAAATAATGAGTGGACCTGCTGATAAGAGTTATGGTGTACATGTTGCAAAACTTGCTAAATTGCCTGATGAACTTATAAAAAGAGCAGAAGAAATTCTTTCTAAATATGAAAAAAATGGTAATAATATTAAAACTACTGAAACAAGTACTCAAATATCATTTGATTTAGAAGAACCAAATGAAGAAAATAAAGTAGTTGAAGAATTAGAAAAGATTAATCCACTTGAAATGACACCAATTGAAGCAATTAATAAATTATTTGAACTTAAAGGTATGTTAAAAAAATAATATCATCCTAGGGTGATATTTTTTGTAAATAAACGATACTTGCAATATTGTTCAGAAGAAAAAAATAAAGTTTGTAATGATGAATTAAATTTAGAACTTAATCAAAAAACACAAATTGAAATTGCATACAATGACATAGATTTTCTTCTAAACAAAGAATGAGAAAACATATTAAAACAATAAAAAAATTGAAAAACAAATCTATTATTGATGAAGAGTATATCAATATGAGAATTAATTCTTTTAAAGCCCATTTAAAATATTCTAACGAAAAATGTGATAAATTATTATCAAATATAAAATAAAATTTATGAATTTTCAAAAAAAATAAGAAAAAATGAAATTATATAGTAAAATATAACTGTGGTGGTGATTAAAATGAATAGTCAAAATTTAACTTTATTGTCTGAAGGACAAATTTGGGGAAACTTTAGAGAATCTCAATTAGAAGTAATTAGAAAATATGGAACAAAAGCTGCAATTACAGATTTATGTGTTTTAACAGGTTGTTATTTATCTGAAGATACTTGTTATATAGGTGAAGATAAATCTTTAACTGGTAGAACTAGTTGTTTTTGGACTAAATTTGATGATGGCGATAGTTGTGTCCGCATAGGCGATAGGAATGGTTTTAAGAGCTTCAAATCTGGGTGTAGGCGCAATGGTGCTGTTCGCCCAACTTTGCAATCTTCTGTAATCTTTTCTCAAATCTCCTCGAACAGAGTGAGGGGATACAATGGAACAGAAGAAGTAGAATATGGAGAATATCCTCAAAATGCTGCTGATTCAAGAATGCAAAATATACTAGAATCAGCGTATAATAAAGGAATGAATAAGACAGGAAGAAGTTACACATTTGATTCTGTAAAATATGATGACTATGATACAGGATTTAAACCTGTAACCTATGAAGAATACGAATATCAAGGAAAGGAATATATTCGTATAAAAGCTAACTCTGTTTTTGGTGACAATAAATTCAAGCTTTCAAATGGTGTTGAATATAGAAGTGGTGATTACGTTTGGGTAGAAGTATCACCAGTTAAATGGTTGATAGATGATAGAACAGGAATTTTAATTTCAAAAAAAGGATTGGTTTCTGGTATAAGATTTCTTGATAAAGGAACTAATTATGAAGGTGATTTTGATAGAACAGAAATGAAAGAATATCTTGATAGATATATGCTTCGAGATTTAACTCAAACTGTAACATTTACTCGTGTTCAAAATATGACACCAGAAGAAAAAGAAAGGTTTGAAGAAGAACAAAAACAAGCTGAAAGAAGAAGAAACCCATATGGTTTAAAATTTGGCCAAGTAAGTGAAGAAGAAATCATAAAAGGAGCAATAAAAAGTGGTGTAGCAGTATTCTTGCATGGCCCTTCATCAGAGGGTAAATCCGCAAGAGTAAAACAAATAGATCCTACTTGCGAAATAATATATCTTCGTAATGCGACACCAGAAAGTTTAAATGGTAAAAGTGTAT
>ERZ773208.253-NODE-253-length-52964-cov-7.626472_pt1 | contig 52964 bp, 51 predicted proteins | sample MGYA00581006_ERZ773208 | MGnify/ENA primary metagenome ERZ773208 (study PRJEB29015, sample SAMEA2737793) | human gut metagenome | biome: human gut; feature: human-associated habitat; material: faeces | place: China | collected 2012 ... | reverse complement strand
ACACCCCACTTCTTAGATAGTATATCATACTGTCTAACAAATGGGGTGCAGTTCAAACCCATCCCTAACGGGAGTATTTTCAACATTTTTGTGCGCAGGTGTGACAATATCTTGAATTTTTCGGCGTTATGCACTATAATATTTCTACGGTGAGCCTTTGCGCCACCAAGGCGACCGTATGGGAGTATTCCTATGCGGTCTTTTTTGTTGTATCTATAGCATTTTGATTAAGGGAAATGCTCAATAATAGTCCGTAGATTATGGCAGAAGAATTGGAGGGGTGCATATGCCGAACAAAACATTGGTTCCCGATAAGTTGCAAGGGTATTTACTTCAGGTGAAGCATATGCTCTTTGAGCTCATTTCAGTTGATGACCGCGTTGTTAGCGTCGAGAAACTGGATGATGTGGCCGTAGAGACCGATGGAAAGGTTATTGCTGAACAAGTAAAAAGCGTTACGTCAGCTAATAATCCAATAGCTGAACGGTCTTCAGTTTTCTGGAAAACTCTCTACAACTGGTGTACTTATATCGTGGCTGGGGATCTACCTTCTGGAGCCATTATGCGCTTTGTAGTTGTTTCAAACGGTACTGTCTTCCCCGGCGGCATTCAAGCGTCCTTCATGAATGCGCACTCTGACTATGAGGCCCAAAAAGCGCTTGCCGATGCCAAAGAAGCAATTTTGGGTACAACTCAAGGTGGTTCTGCAGCCGATGTGTATGCAACCCTACCAGATTCGTATAGGGACTATATAAGATACCTCTTTGATGACAGCCGAACTAAAATCGTTTGCGATGTCATCAAGGCTATGGAAATCGAGATACACAATAACACCTATGACGAAGACCTCCTAAATCGTTTTAGCAATCAAGTAGGCATTCCTTCTGAATATGTCGATCTTCTTCTGACAGATATGCTCGGCTGGGTTACTCAAACAGTGGAATCATTTACAAAGGACAACAAACCCGCCTACATCTCTGCAGCAGATTACCGCAAAGCCTTGAACGCGCAAATCAGGGCATATAATACAAACGCCGTGCTTCGAGCAGTTTCACGAGCTCCTTCACGAATCGAACAAAGTGGCGAAGTAGAACGGCTTGACACCTACATTAGGCAATTACAGTTAGTTGAAGTGGATGATACCACTTTATACGAAGCTGCCAGCGATTTTTTACGCGCAAAAGTTGACAAAATAGAGTGGGCACAGCGTGGGATTGTTCATGCGCAGAGCTTTGAGGATTACCGTGACGCACTTTACCGTATCTGGACGAATCAAAAACAGCTTCTGGGATTGCAATACAGAACAGATCCCATCGCTTGTGGTCAAGCAGTATATTTCAAGTGCAGAGACGATTCTGCACGGCAAAAGCTACAGGGCGTTGAGGTTCCTCCATTTTTTGGTAGCGGTTCATTACAGGACTTGGCAAACGATCCTGCTGATTCGCCGAAAATTGGATGGCATCCTCAGTATATAGCGCTATTGAAAGAAGGTAGTGTATGAGTAGCCAGGATCTTGATGTAATGTATGTACAAAACCCCGCTCTTGGTACAGTTCTGCTCTGGAGATTTACTTGCGGATATTACTCTAACGAAAACCGGCCAGTCCCTTTTCCTTTGCTATTTGTGGTCTTACCAATTGTATTTCGCCAAGATTTGTGCAGCGTGATAAAGAGCACCCAAAAAGCCAGCGGTTTATCAAAGGTTTCGGAGAAACTGTTTTCAGGTAAGTTAAATGATAGCATTCATTATGTGAATAATACGGCCATACAAATGCGTGAATTAACACTTGAAGCATTTAATATAGCCGTTGAAGCGAATCTCATGTCGTTGTCAACCGAAAACGCAACAGTATCCCCTCTGACCACAGCTATTCGTAAATATGTTCCCAAAGGAGACTGCAAAATCATGCTGTCTGCCGCAGAAAAACTTGGAGCATGGTGCTCCGAACTCACACTTCTTGAAGTCGGAAAATGGCTGAAAGTGAGGTTTTAGAATGAACTTTACAATTAATTCTATAATTTTATGGCCTCGAAATACTGAACATTCCCCTCGCTGCCTGTCGTTTGATTCCGAAGCTGTCAACATTATTACTGGTGCCTCGCGCACTGGTAAATCCGCGTTAATACCAATCATTGATTATTGCCTCGGCTCCGATAAATGCACCATTCCTGTGGATATTATTCGTGATGCATGTTCATGGTTTGGAGTGCTTTTCGATATGGAAAACGAGCAAATGTTGCTTTGTCGCCGTGAACCCGGAAATAAGGGATCTACTGACGATATGTTCCTCCTTCGGGACAAGGAAATCTCAATCCCTGAACATATTGAAAAAAACGCAAATGTTACATCCATTAAGAACATGTTAAACGAGTTGTTTGGGATGTCTTTCCTTGAACTTGATCCCGATGCAGGAGTATTCCGCCCTTCATATCGCGATTTTATGGCATTCCTTTTTCAACCACAAAACATCGTTGCTAACGCCGATGTTCTGTTCTACAAAGCAGATACAATGGAACATCGCAAAAAGCTCATCGATGTTTTCCCGTATGCACTCGGATCCGTTACCCCTGAAACGCTCGCTAAGCGCAAAGAAATCGAAAGACTATCTAAAATCTCAGAGCGATATCGGCGAGATCTTGAACAGATCAAAGTCGTTGCTGAAGGATGGAGGCAGGAAGTAGCTGGCTGGTTAACCCAAGCTCATGAGTACGGTCTAACTGATTATGTTACCAATGATACTGATGGGTTTGCTCGTCAAGTTGATGAACTTCGCATTATCTCACAAAAACGAATTGCAGATGCTTCTGTTGCTTCAACGCAAGTTGCTTATTTGTCCGAAGATATCGTGGTATTACGGCAAGAGGAACAACAAATATCCAGTGAATTGTTTGCTGCCCGCAGACGACATACTGAAATGCTTCAATTGATGCAATCAATGGGCAAATATGATCAGTCACTCCAAATCCAACTTGATCGACTCGATATATCAACTTGGATCCGTTCTAATATGATTGAGCGGAATGTACTTCCGATTTTCCAGCCCAGTCATGAAAATGTCATGGACGATGTTGATGCTTTGTGCAGTGCCATCGAACAGATTGAGCGCACTACAACAGAAATGGCTGTTGTCCCTGCAGCTTTTGAGCGAGAAATGCAAACTGTGCAAGTGCAAATTCAGGAACTAACTGACAAACTGGAGGCCATCCAAAATCGAATTCGAGTTGAATCTCAGTCGCTTGTTGCTCATCGTGAAGAAAATTACACATTGGAATCAATTTCGCGTTTTCTTGGACGCATAGATTCTGCAATAAGTACTTATGAACGTATCGGAACGGATAGTGAACTCCAAGCCAAGCTCGATGAGGTAAATGCTCGTATTGAGCAGCTCAAAAAAGAAGTAAATGAAGCTGAAATTCGACGCAAGCTTGACTATGCTCTGGGCTATATAAGCACAGAGATGGGAAAGATACTTGCTCAACTGGATGTTGAACACCCGGAAGATCCTGCAGAATTCGTTATTAAAGATTTGACCGTGCGAGTTAAGAACCAAGCAGGACGCGATGATTATCTGTGGGAAATTGGTAGCGCATCCAATTGGCTATCTTATCATATAGCGCTGATTCTTGCCCTGCACCGCTTTTTCCAAACTAAATCGAGTGTAAATATTCCAAACTTTATTGTTTTCGATCAGCCAAGCCAAGTGTACTTCCCTCGCACTCGGTACTCCCCGGACGAGGCTGAACTGCAGTTAAACGATGACGATAAGAATGCAGTTCGAAAGATATTCGAAAGTCTATCTACCTTTGTAAAAGATGCTGGGTTTGGAATCCAGATTATAGTGACCGAGCACGCGGATGATGATATATGGGGCAACATACCGGATTCTCGCATCCATCTGATTGAAAAATGGAGAAATAATGTCAAACTTGTTCCTGTAGAATGGTTAGAGTAAGCAATTACTGGTAAGCTCCATGGTTACAACACTATTTCCCTCGATGATTTGATAAGACAGCACTCTGACACACAAGCGGTATCAGAGTGCTGTTTTGTTGTTAGAAGACACCATTGGTTGCACCAATGGTGTGATTTGTGTACATGTTTACCCCACCTTCTCGAACGGGATCACCTTGCACCGGCTTTCCTCCGGCGGATCGGGAGGTTCCGGGGTGTTGGCTGCCGTGACCGATTCCATGAAGCCGCCGATTTTCTCCGCCGCGCCCCTTTGCATATCGTTGGTGATGTGCGTATAGGTGTCCAGCGTGAAGCCCGCGCTGTAGTGGCCCAGCATACTGGACAGGGTTTTCACATCCACGCCGCTGGAGATCGCCATGGTCGCAAATGTGTGTCTGAGGTCGTGGAAGCGCACGTGCTCCTCGATGCCTGCGTTTTTCAGCAGCTTCCGGTTGATCCTCGATACTGCGTCCGGACTCCAGTAGCCGCCCGTCCGGGGCGACGGGAACAGGATGGGGTTGTCCGGGTGCTGCTCGTGCTCCTGCACCAGCAGGTCGACGGCCTGCTGCGACAGCGCCACTTTGCGGACGGAGTTTTTCGTTTTCGGCTCCGTCACATCCAGTTCACCCTCCATGCGGGTGACCTGCTTGTTTACCGTCAGAATGCGCTCCTTCACATTCAAGTCCTCCCACTGGAGCGCCAGCAGTTCGCCCCGGCGCAGGCCGCTGGACAATTCCAGGTAGAACATAGGCAGGACACCGTACTTCTCCGCTTCCTGGAGGTACCTGCCGATCTTCTCCGGCGGGAGGATGGTCATCTCTTTCTTGTCCTTGGGCGGGATGCGGCAGTTCTCGCAGGGGTTGTACGGGATGAGCCGCTCTTTCACCGCCTGCTTCAGCGCCGCCTGCAGCACCGCATGGACACGCCGCACGAAGGTGTTGGACAGGGGCTTGTCGTTCTGTTTCGCCCCACGGGGCATCCTGCCGTTTTCTTTCAGGTCGTTATACATTCTTTGGATGTGGATGGACGAGAGCTGCTTGAGCTTGATTGCACCGATGGCCGGGATGATGTGGTGCTCGATGATCCCCTCATAGCCCTTGGCGGTGTTGTAGCGGATGTTGGGCTTGCTGTAAGTTTCAAACCACAGGCGGCACCACTCCGCTGCGGTGTAGTCGCCCGTGTGATTGAGCGGCACGCCGCGATTCTCCCGAATGGCTTTCGCCAGCTTTTCTTTGCATTCCGCCTGGGTCTTGGCAGACACACTTTTCTGGATGGCTCGGCCGGTGACCGGGTCGATGCCCTGGGTGTATCTGCCCTCCCAGCGGCCACTGGGCTTTTTGCGGATGCTGCCCTCGCCGTTGGCTCGTTTCTTTGCCATTTATGATCCCTCCTTTTTAACACAAACACATACCACAGAGTTTTTGGAATAGCTACTAAAATATTTCAGATTTTTTCGCGGCCTGTTCGTCGATCCATTCCATGAATTTATCACGGGGAACGATGATGCGGCTGCCCAGGGTGATGGTGGGGAAATCCCTGCGGTGGGCCACCTCGTAAGCGTGGGCCAGACCGATGCCCAGCACATGGGACACATCCTCCACGGTCAGCATCAGCGGGAGTTCGTCAAAAGAGTTGTATTTGGATTTTCTCATTCAGTTCCTTTCTACCTTCCGGGCGGAAGGGTTTTAGTTCTTTGTTTTGCGACCCAGTTTTTGCGCCTCTTACATGGTCAGATTGGGCCACTGCTCCTCGTGGTCATTCGGCTTGTGGCCCAGGGCGATGCGCTTCTCCTGCAGCTTCTTCAGCCGTTTCCGGTCGATCTGAACACCTCCGGGGCGGGACTTAGGGACGGAGTTGTCCCGGAACACCCGGCTCATGTGATGGAGCAGCCGGGTCACCGCCAGCATCGCAGAGGGCAGACGGTTTTCCTCCAAGTGGTTCAGAAGGTACTGTGCATACCGGTTGTTCTGTTCGGCGGATCGGGTCAGCCAGTGGTCGGCTCGCTCCTCGTCATAGGGAGCTTCCTTTCCGGTAAGGTACAGCTTGCCCAGCATGTACTGGGCGTACTGGTTTCCCCGTTCTGCCGACCTGGCGAACCACTCCACCGCAGCATCACTATTTCGTTTGATCAAATCGCCTTTGAGCAGTTCCTTGGCCAGCCGATACATGGCGTAGCTGCTTCCGTTGACTGCGGCGGTATACAGCCAATTCAACCCCAAACGGATATTCCGTACCTCCACATCATCAGAGAGGTACAGCTTGGCCAGAGAGTACTGTGCCACAATGTGTTCCTGCTCCGCCGCCTGTTCGAACCAGTACCGGGCATTCGCCGCGTTGGGTATCAGCAGAGGACCGTCCCGCCAGAGCTTTCCCATCAGGTACTGGGCATACATATCACCGTTCTCTGCCAGCTTGTCCATTTCAGAGACGGCGTCGCTCCGTTCCTCCATGGTCAGGTGCTCGTCCCGGATGATGTCCCGCAGCGCCCAGTAGTCGTAGGAGGCGTTGCGGTATTCCTCCGGCTCATCATACTGGCCCATGTCTTTCTCCTCGAAGCCGATCTCACCCAACCGCAGGCGCTCCGCCTCCTGAATGACCGCGTTCTTGATCTGCCGGAACTCCTTTTGCTGTGAGAGCGGGATGCGTTCCTGGGGCTTGTCGTGGTAGTAGCTGTCCACCTTCCCTTGGAGCATCATCCATTTTTCATAGCACTTGCTCACGACAGGGAGCCGTTCCATCTCGTCCACGATCTCATCCACCAAAGCCTTCAGCCGCTTTGGTAGATAGCCGTAGGATTTTTTACCCTTGACCGTTCCAAGCTGCGCCGCCAGTTCCAGCATGAGCTGCTCAGCGTCCGGGTGGTCACATACGCCGTCCTGCATGGCACGCACCAGCTCCAGCATCGCCCGCCGCGCTTGGCGCACCAGCTCATCTCTGGAATCAGACTTCTGTTCGTAGAGATGGAGCATTTCGTTGCGGAAAATATCGTTGGTGAGTTTGGATTTGATCTGACGGATACCTTCCTTGGAGAGATAGGCCTGTCCCGGCTTTACGGACCAGGCCATCATGTGGATGTGTGGGTGCCCGCCCTCGTCGTGGAAGGCGGCGTACCAGCGGAAGTCGCCGGGCGGGATCTTCATCGCCGCCGCAATGTCGTTGCGGTGCGCCTGGATGAGATTTCGCCACGCCGCGGCGTTATCAAACCCAAGCCGGGCAGCATCCTCACGTTTGAGGGAGATGATGTGCGTCCACACATTTCCGGTGTAGCTCTCCAGTTCCTCCATGGCCTTCTCCAGTGAAACGGCGTCGTCATCACCGAACAGGCCGTGAGTACCGATGCGCTCAGCACGAGGCCGGGTGGCGATGTACTTCAAGTACTGGTCTGACTCGTGGATGGCATCCCAGTTGGATTCCAGCGCCAGCGTGATGAACGCAGAGGCGCTGACCTTAGTAGGCTTCGTCAGGTAGTTCTCGCACTCATAGAGCGTTTTGCTGTCCGGGAAGTCCTTGACCAATTTAGCGACGAGCTGTTCCTGCTTTCGTGTGGGCGGACGGTCATCCGGGATAAGCTCCACCCGCTCCCGGGTCGCGATGTAGCGAAGATATCCGGAGGCCCCGCCGGTGCTTTTGATATAAGGACTCTTGAGGATCAGTCCTGCCATTCGTCATCATCCCAGTCCGGCTCCTGACGGGAGCGCGCATACTTCTCCAGAGAGATGGTACCGTTTGTGGCCTTCACATTCCGGACACTCTGCGCGCGTCTGCGCTTCAAGTCATCCCGGTCCATCTCGAACGTTTCTGCGATGATACCGTTGGTCATGTCCTGCTCCACGCATCTGGTAAAATCTCTGCGGGCGATATAGTCCTCCAATCTGCTCAGCCTGCCGTCGATGGCAGACATGATTGCCATGGGCAGCAGCGTTGTGTTGTCCTGTATTCCCAGATAGTCCACATAGAAGTTCACGGCTTTCTCGATGAACTCATTTTTGCTCTGGCAGTTGTCGGCAGCGTACCACTGCTCGATCCTTCTTCTGGTTTCCGGCTGCATCCGGAATGCAATACGATCTCTGGTTTCTTTACTCATTCAATTCCTCCTTTTTGCTGTAAGACATCCTTGAAAAGCCCTGCAACACGGGGCTTTTCGGGGTAGCTGACGCCATCGGTGCTTATTTTGTCTCTCAAAGACGCCAGCTTCAAGCGTCCGAAACTGCCCGCACTGCGGGCAGAAGTGGCGGCTGCGGCGGCACGTGCGACGCCATGCCTTTATCCTGCTTTTTCTTTCGTCCCGCAAAAGTCTGCCGAAAACGGCTCACATCCGGCTTCAATCCCCTGGTCGGGACTGGGACTCGCTTCTTCCCGGAAAGGCGCACACAAGGCGTTCTGGCGACCCTGGGCGTTGGACTTTTTGAGGAGTTCTGCCACACGATAGCGGGCGGCAGCCTCCTCTGCCTGCCGGAACTGCCTCTCATAGAACGCTTCGAGTACACCCGGGATAGGACGGATGGTGTAGAGCAGATTCCCGTTCAGCGGTTTTCCGTCTTTGCTCTGCATGATGGTCGGCTCCGTGTAGATGAGGCCTTTCTCCTCCAGCTGCCGCACATACTTCGCCACCGTGTTTTCACTCATGCCGATCGCATGGCCGATGGTTTTGTAACTGGGGTAGCACTGGTAAGTCTTACGATTCTCGCACCGGAGCAGATAGATGTAGAGAGATATCTCCCGGTAATCCAGACCGATGCTGAATATCTCGTTGGGCACCATAAAATAGTTTTTCTCTGCACTGCGCTTGGGCCATTTGTTGTAACTCAATTCATACCTCCTGTGTTGTTGTAGACTTCTGTGGCACTCACACAGGGAGCGTGCGGAAAATTCTCATTGCTTTTCCGCTGCCCGTTTGCTATACTTTGTTTAGTTGATTTGTGCGTGCCTGTGTGTGCGCCGAGCCGCCGGACTGTTGCCGCAGTCGCGGCGGTTTTTGTTTTCGGTCGTACTGGTGTGCATCCCTCCTTTACTTTGCAGCTGAGTCTTTTACTTTCATCTGTGAGCTATCTTTTTCGCCTCCTCCGTGTTAAAATGATTTATATAGCCGTGCCGTTGGAAACGGCACATGGCAATTTGCTATGCGTATGCATAGCAAAAGACCGTGCTCCCGGGAGCACGGTCAGAGATAGAATGACCTTCCGAGCGAATCGCCGTATGGCAGAGAGCGCACATGCTCTCATGGGGTGCTCTGTCTAAGGCCATGTGGGTTCGTCAGCGCGGAGGCCGTGCCGTACCGAACCGAAGGAAACTCCACCCGGGTGAAATTGTCCTTCTACTATTACTTAGAGAAAAATCGCAAAATCGGAAGGTCCAAAATTGTAAACTTTTTGTAAACGCAGAAAGAGTGGTGAGCTCATGTCTTTCAAGGATACCCAGTCTTACAAAGAACTGCAGTCTGACTGGCGCTGGATACACTCTATGGACCCGGAAGCTGCCGCTGCCGCAGACCAGTGGGTGAAGGAGCATCCGGAGGAGTGGAAGGAACTGGAGCACATGCTCTACTACAGCGAAGCCAACTTTCACAAGCGAGTTGCGCCGGATACTCTGGAAGATGTGGATATCAAACAGCCCCGATCTTACAATCCGGAAGCGTTCCTGCCGGAGGAAGTGCGCAACGCGATCTACGATGATATGCGCTGGTTTGACCGGGCGAAGTATCTGCCAGAGGGATCTGATGAAGACCCGCTCATATATGTGCGCAAAGAAATTGACGAGGGACTGCGTGAGCTGACCGAGTTGCAGCGGGAGATTCTGTTTCGCACCGTCATCAATGGCGAGTCCACCGAATCCGTCGCACAGGACAAGCAGTGCTCGTCCAGAAACATCCGGGAGATCCGCGCCCGTGCGCTTCGACAGATACGGGCCAAAATCAAAAGACGTGAAGGCTACGGCAGGCCCGACGTTGCCATCATTATTTTGCTGTTTATGCTGCTTGTTGGTGTTCCGCTTGTTTGCTGGGGAGAACAGCTTTGGACCGCATATCCCTGGCTGGAGCCTGTGGCTGCAGTGCTTAGCGCATTGGTTGTGGCTGTCATGTTCCAAGATTCCTTTCGCAGAGAAGCAGAAAGTCTGCTGCGCCAGCATTGGGCCAGCCTGAACGGATCGCAGAGAAAAGAATAGGCGTTGCGAAAGAAGGAGCTGAGACCACCAAGTCTCAGCTCCTTCTAATCGTATGGTGTTATCATCGTTTTCAAGCAGTTTATCGTCACATTTTATCGCCACTTTTATCGTCACTTTCATCACTTGTCGCCCGTGTTTTTACTGCCGTCTATTGCTTGCGAAGGTATCAATGGCATCGACTATTGGCCAGACTGTATATCAGATACCAGTTGAATTAATGTTTCTTCCCGGCATTTCTTTTTGAGTTCGCATTCCCAAACAATGATAACTTTCCACCCAGCCTCGCGCAGTAACTCAGCGTTGCGCTTATCCCGCGCTACATTGCCAAGGATCTTGGGTTTCCAATATTCTTGATTAGAGGACGGCCAAACGAAACGAGGGCAATCGTGTTTATGCCAAAAGCATCCGTTCACAAAAATAACCGTACGGTATTTAGGAAGAACAATATCTGGGCAACCGGGTAAGCTGCGAACATTTTTGCGGTAGCGAAAACCTTGGGAGAACAGAAACTTCCGCACCATTTCTTCAGGTTTATTGTCCTTGCTCCGAATATGTGACATATTCATGCTTCGTACTTCTTGAGAATGGTTGTCCGCCATAATTCATCCCTCTGCTTTCTAATAGCGGCATTGCAATATCTATAACCAGATGCAAACTACAAGAACATAGAAAGAAACTTCAACTTCTCATAAATCCTGTTGCTTTTTTGTAGTTTTTGATGTATTATAGGATAGTTGAAGGGAGGTACGCATATGAAAATTAGTTACCATAGGCTTCTAAAACTCATGATTGATAAAAACATGAAAAAGAAAGATTTACAAGCCCTTACTGGGTTAAGTGCCTCCTCCATTGCAAAATTGTCACGCGACGAGATGATCAGCATGGATGCACTTATAAAAATCTGTGCTGTTTTTGGCGTTCAGTTCTCTGATGTTGTAGAGATTGTTTACGAAAACGCGGATGACACAGGACAATAACATACAGATTAGATTCCGCTTGCTTTTGGTAAATTTATGCACTTGACTAATAGGTTAAGCAGAGTGAAGATACCTCAACGGATTTCTTATATTTGTGTGAATGCAATGATGTCTTAGACTGAATGGTCACTACAGCGAAGAGAAGGTAATTGAAATGGCTTATAAAGTGATAGACCTGTTTGCAGGGGCGGGAGGATTGAGTCTCGGATTTATGCAGACAGGAAAATTTGAAATTGTTGCAGCCGCAGAAAATAATCCCGGCGCACGAAAGACATACAAACGAAATCACAGATTGGCTCGCCTGTACCCGGATGTCCGTACAATTGATTACAAGGAATTAGAGGAATCGTGCGGCGAAATCGATGTGGTTATCGGCGGACCTCCCTGCCAAGGATTCTCGAATGCAAACCGTCAGCACACTACTATCATCAGCATGAACAACCGTCTGGTCAAGGAATATGTTCGTGCTGTTCGAGAGCTGAAGCCCAAAGCGTTTGTTATGGAAAATGTGGCTATGCTTAAATCCAACATCCATCGATTTATGGTAGAGGAAACAGATATCGATGATCCCGTTATCATGGGGTTGACTCTCTCTGAGGATAAAATTGAGTTACTGCCGAAAGGCATCAATTTCCCTAATGCGGTCAACTTTGCTAAAGATCCCTCCAACATTAAAACTTATCTGTGGGACGAAAAAGAGCTCAAAGCGATTACTGTGTTATACCGCTTTCGTATCAACGAGCCCAAGTTTGCCAGCTCTGTGGAGCGCTATCGAAAGTACCTCACCAAACTGTTGGCAGATATCGCCGCGTCCACTGATGAAGATTGGGTGCGAACGCAGGAGCGCAAAATGGCACAAATGCTGCTCTCCTACATGAATGGAGACAAAGTTGAGTTTGATGCATTAATTCGTGCTATCGAAATACCTCTCTCTGTGCAGCGTATGTTGGGCAGGATGCAGGAGCTGTTGGACAATAACATCCATGTAACTGAATATCGTTCCGAAAATGGTACAGTTATTGCAGCAGTACAGTCTTATGCTGTTTTTGATTATGTTGATGGTGTTTTGTCTGCCGCACCGTATAATTACGATATTACAGCGAAAGTCTACAACGCTCTTGATTACGGCGCGCCGCAGAAGAGAGAACGTTTTATTATTGTCGGCACAAGAGGGGGAATTGTTTATGATCCTCCGAAGCCTGAGTTTACAAGTGATGCATTCCGCACTGTGCGAGACGCTATTGCAGACCTGCAGGATGTCCCTGCCGCAACAGAGGTTGATGCGCCCCCTGTTGAATTACCTCGTATGGATAATCTAAGTGCTTTGGCTCAAGCTCTTCGCGGCAAGCTGCTGTATAACCATGTATCCACAGCAACCCGTGAGGTCGCACAAGCCCGTTTCGCAGCGTTAAAAGAAGGCGAGAATTTTCATGATCTGGGTGTGGAATTAAAGACTACATACAGTAATGCGGACAGAACACAAAACACCATTTATATGCGTTTGAAATACAATGAGCCCTCTGGTACTGTTGTGAATGTAAGAAAATCTATGTGGGTGCATCCTGAGTTGGACAGAGCCATATCTATCCGAGAGGCTGCCCGCCTGCAGACTTTCCCAGACACCTTTATTTTCGAGGGTTCTAAAGACTCACAGTATCAGCAGGTAGGAAACGCGGTTCCTCCAGTTTTGTCAAACGCAATTGCGCGAAGCCTGGTTAAAGCATTAGGTGCAGAAAAGGAATAAGAGAAGGGTGACCTGAGCAGCTTGCTTGGGCCACCCTTTTTGTCATTTAGCAAGTTCACGAGCCTTCGCCAAGGTCTTGTTGTAAATAGTATCGTAAGGCAGGCAGTCCAGAATATATGTACCACCCAATAGATTCAGATACTTTGACAGCTCTCCAACTGTATCGGTGTTGATATTCAATCCTTCAGTACGTGCAGTAAGGATAGCGCTTACAAACGCGCGAATAATGGTAGGACTATTGGAAGTGTTGCGTTCAATGATATGCAGCGCATGGTCGGCGTTTTCACATACGAACTTTGTAAGTTCATACGGATCGGGACGCGAGTCATCATAAGTTAGTCTGCCAATCCACCATAGCCGGGCAAGGGCATTTCTGCTCAACGAACGTCGAGCACCAAATCCGAAGAAGTAGTGCGCCTTTATATCCTGTTTGGTACATTTTTTTGCTATTTTCCATCGGTACTGTGTGTACTCATAAAATGGGCCTAAACACATACCTGCCCACAAGCGTTCATCCGATGCCTGAGAGTCGGAAATGAAACTCAGTTTGCCGTAAACTTCCTGAACATTGGCTGCATCCGTCAAATGTACTTTGTCGACCGGCTGGGACATATCCAAATGAATATCCGGCATCGGATACTTAGTGTTGAGGAATGGGGAGTGTCCCAATTCCTCTTCAATCCATGCATTGGAGGGCAGAGCGAACTTGCTGACATACTGATCTAAGTTTTCTTTTATGGCGTTCAGATCATCCCAGCTTATAAATTGCAGATTCATTCGTCATCTCCTCCTATTGTTCCAAAGCCTTCACAGAGGACCTTGAATGCTTCGGCAAGCGGATCATTAATCAAGCGCTGTGCCAGCACCACCATATTCTGCTGATTAAAATCATCGCTCTCAATATCTACATCGAATTTTGTCAGCAAAGATTTGCGCACAGTTCGATACCAGCCACATTCGGATAACTCCTCACGTTCCTCTATGCTTCTGCATTTCAATTCCTCCAGCGCATATGTAAGAGCCGGAATAATTGTAATCGCATTCAAAACAGGCTGTGTGATCGGAGCCTTGGCAAGCTGCTTATAACTGTAGTAGTCGTTCAGCGGCAGTTTAACAACGATTTTCTGACCATCAATACCCACAATCATGTGTGTTACTAATGGGTCTGCGTTTCGAATGATACTGAAAACAGACGGAGTGTTTGCCAAATCTTCTATTTCTTTAGTGATGGTTGCATTGACCTGCTTTCCAACCGCTAAGACGCAGCCGGCTTCAATCTCAAAGGTCGCTCCACTATAGTCATCATGAAATCCTGGATTACTATACCCAGCAATATCCTGAGTCGCAACGACAAACGGACATATCTGCAGTTTACCGCATATTTTCTTATCGGAAAGCACACGGCTTTCCGATACCTTCTCAGTAGTCACGACTTCACGGAAACCAGTCTGAGCGCATTCCAGGTGATATACATACTGGGCCTGTCCATCCTGAATCAGCTTTTTCAGCCCCACGTTGGTAAGAGAGGCCATAAAGTCGATACGGATGTTATAGCCATCTTTCTGCAAATCAATAGTAGTATCAAAACTACCGTCTTTGTAATCATCAGAATAATATGCCAAGACGGGGTAAGGATACAGTTTATACCTTATTTCCATACGCCTTCACCTCCATCGAACAGTAGTCATGGAAATTAATCTTTATAGACAGTTTCACAGGAACATTTTCGGTAAAGGTTAATCCGCTGATTTTATTTCCACTCACTGTCAGTTCAGCACCATCTGCGGCTGCAGAAATAAGTGTTGCATCGTAGTTCTGGGATTCTGCAGACATGAAAAGGCTGATAATCCCGTCTGTTGCAGATACATTGGGAACAAAAGTGACGGTATACTCACCCTGACTCTTGTTCGTACACATAACGCGCGACTTTACTGCAGACACTGCGGCCAAGCTCTTGCGGTGTTCGATAGGCTTATCACCCTTTCCTCCGCCTTCGCCGCTTCCACCGCCACCTCCGCCACTGCCTCCGGTGGAGTTGCCTTCGCGACTGCCTTCACCGGGGATATCATCTGCGATAATATCTCCATTGGGGTCATCTACCTCAGTAGTACCTGTTCCAGCCTGACTCATACTGCCTGGCTTGGGACTGCGGGACACAGTCTTTGTTTCAATCGCTTGTATGGTGTCATTGATGTTTTCGCCTTTATCTTCAGGTTTCGGTTGTGCTGGATCTTGTTCAGCAGCGAGATACTCACCAACAGAAGGGTCAAGTGCTTCTTCGCTATCATCATTTTTCAGCTCATCCAGACAGGCTTTGATAAACTTGGTAAGGGCAGACAGGACGCCCTTAGCCTCGGACTTATTCTCAGCACGCTCAATTTCCCATTTTGTGTGCTGAGGATTCTCCAGCGTTCTGAGATATTCATTGAGTTTGTCACCTTCAATATATAACACTCCGGCAAAGGGAATTAGTCCGTTGATGTTTCCTTTATCCATAATTTTCATACCCGTGCGGCGAACCATCGCCACTCTTCTGTGAAAATCAGGCTGTATCATGAGTCGAAGCGTTACCTTGCCCATTGTACCGATGTCTTTGGTGTATGTAGGCGATTTTTGCCCGTCGGCAGTAAGAACCTGATAGTACTCGTCGGCATATTCAGAAAAATATGCTTTGTGGGATGTAACCAGTTCTGGCAGGGTCTCCTTACTGATAACGATATCTTCGACCTCAACAATAAGTTCCTCAGCATACACAGCATACAAAAAGCCGTCAAGGACAGATGCTACCATGTCATGCTTCCAATCCTTGCTGCCATTGAAGCCTAAGACAAAGATGTCTGTGCCGCTCTTTCCTGCCTCACGGCTATAGGAAGGGTCAATGGATATTTGTTGCTTCACGGGAGCGTTTTTATCTGCTCCGTAAAATCCCGTCCCCTGCGTGGTCTCACCTTTCTTGTCTTTAAAGCTGGTGAGACGGGCCACGCCCTGGTACGCAGCGACTGCCTGTATCTGGTCGGGCTTCTCAATGCTCTGCCGGTGAGACGGGCCACGCCCTGGTACGCAGCGACTCCCTCACTATCCAAAGTACTGTAGAAAACAGTTCTAAAAGTGGAGCAGGCATAAGGAGCAAATTTGCCGATACCAAAAGAGCCTCCATGAGAGCCGCTTTTGTCAGAGGCACCCTGAGACTTGGTAAGGTTGCACCAAGGAGAATTGTATTCTTCATCAGAGCCAAGGAGTCCTGTGGTGTTGGTATCGCTGATTCTTAAACAGGTGATCTTAGGCTGTTTCGCTAATTTAAGAGCAGACTGGAAAAAGCTCTTTGCTTTAGTAGATTTCTGCTTAGACCAGTATTCCAGCGACTTGGAAAATGCATCTTCCAAGTCATCAAAGCCCGGAATTTCAGACGGCGCAATCTCAAATGTGCGAAAAACAATACGAGTAGGTTCACCGTTCTTCAGATTTGCATCGATGGAATTCTGGCAAATCTCACGCGCCAAGGACTTGATTGGGGTGCCATTAAAAGTTTCAACGCCAGAATCTGCGATGCCAAAAATTTGACCATGGTTGTTAGAAGGAAAATTCCAAGCGTATCTGCGAAGAGAGAATAGAGCCATTTAAGAACACCATCCTTACTTTAATGTGAACCTGGAGGTTCTGCTGCTTTCGACCTTCTGGTATTTTTTCTTCGCCTCACGAAGTTCAGTTTCGATGGCAGAGAAAATCTGATCGACATCCTGTTGAGTATACTCATAGGTGTTGGTGTTTGCACAGTTCCCCAGCAATTGAATCATATCGATGATTTTGTTTGTTCTGGCTTCTGCCAGCCGAACAAATCTATCACGCTTGGATTCTGGTTTTTTCCCCATAATAACCGCTCCTTTGACTTGTTTTGATTTTATTATATAGAGCGGATTCATTTGTGTCAACACATTCTTTATATAATTTTTGTATTTTTTAAATATTGTTCGGCATTTTTTGTTTCTGCTATTTGCAAGAGATAAAATATGCTGTTTGCATAATGGTATTTTGAAATTGTCCTGTGTGTATTCATCGTTATCGCCATTTAAAGACTTTGTGAGAGCGTTTCATGCCGCTCCCACGACTATATCCTTGTTGATCAAGCTGATCGACTGTCGTTCCTTTCATGTTTACGCTTATCGTCGATTTTTGTCGCCGACATTTATCACCGATTTTTTATCGCCGATTTTTCAAATCGGTTGTTTCATTGTTTATGCGGCGCAGTTTTTGAGGTCAGCCCATGATGCCAATTTTGTTGCCGTTTTCGTAAATGTCCTCGCCGTATTCACAGTGATTTGGCCCCTGGTATTCCAGCCAGCCGAAGCCCTCCACATAGACCATATCGCCGGGCTGCAGGTCAGTGACTGTCTGCGCCGAGGCGGGTATGGGAGTAGATTCCGGAGCATGCTCCGATTCAGACATTGGTCGTGCGTTGGGAGTTGCAGACGCTTCCACTGGTGCAGGCTCCGACTCATTGGTGGTTTCATAGGGAGGCTCCGGCTGTGGAGTCGCAGCCTTTTCTTCCTCTGGCAGCAAATCGATTTCTGTTTCTAATTTGGCCTCTGCGGCAATCGGCTCTGGGGCGCTTACGGCGGGTGTTTGGGGCAGTTCGGGGGTTTTCCCCCCGACCGTTTCAGCCTGCGGCCACACGGCGGCACACAGGGCGAGACAGGCGGTAAATACTGCGGCGATGATGATTCTCTTTTTCATTTTATTTCCTCCTCTTTGAGTGTAAAATGATTGATTTCTGTGGACAACTCACCTTTTGCGGAATAGCTATCAGAACTTCAGAAGATTATCCAGAATATTTGCCGCCTGCTGCAGCTCGTCCCGAGTGGCTTCCTTTGGCATATCTTCATCCTTTTGCGCCTTGTGCTGCAGATAGGGTTCATAGTTCTGCCTGGTGATCGTTGGCCGGTAGTGTCCCAACATCTGCGCCAGTTCTTTGGCATCTGCGCCGTTCTTCAGAGCAAGGATGGCGCAGGTATGGCGGAGATCCACATACCGGATGTGGTCGATGCCTGCTTCCTGGATGATCTCGTTGTGCATCCGGCGCACCATCTGCGGCGAGTAGGGTTTCAGCGTGGCCGGGTGCATAAACATGAGCGGGCTGCTGGGGTGCTTGCTGTGCTCCATGATGAGAAGGTCGACCACCTCCGGAGTCAGCCTTATTGACCTCGTCTGGCTACCGTACTCTACCAGCTCTCGCCGTACCACGGCACGTTTTTCTGCGATGGTCAGCGTCCGACTTTCGATATCAAGGTCGCTCCATTTCAGGGCGATGAGCTCGCCTTGGCGTAGGCCTGTCGTCAGCGCCAGCATGAACATGGGGAGGTAGCCCAGCCACTCGGCAGCATCCAGATAGTCCTCCATCTCCAGTGGCGTCATGATATTCGCTTTCACCGTTGTGGACTTGCGGTAGCGGAATGCCTTGGCAGGATTCTCCGTCAGGAGACCGTCCCGTATGGCTTGGTCCAAGCATTGCTGGAGCAGGCGGTGGATGTGCCGCATGGTTTCTTCTCCCAAGCCAGAGCTGCCGGGTCGATGATTGCCGAAGCGCCGCCGCTCCTCCAGAAATTCTCCGACCATCTCCGATGTCAATTCAGAGAGCGGTATATCTCCCAAGCCGGGGAGAATATGGTTTTTGAATACATAGTTGTGTGCCGCGTATGTGGTCGCCCTGCTTTGGTGCCTGTCGTAGGCTTCCTGCCAGAAGCTGATGTATTCTCGGAGCGTCATATTCCCACCTCCATGCACTGACGCTGTAAGTCTCGAAAGGCCACCCATGGGAGCCTGGCCTGTTTGAGTATTTTCTTGTGTAAATAGTAGAACTCGTGGAGCTTGTACGGTGCTTCGGTTTTGGGGTTACAGAACACATAGGGCGAGTTGGTTTCCGGCATCCGTGTCAAGAGATACGCCCCTTTCTCATTGAGCGTAAGCAGGCGTTGACCTCTGAGGATGTACTTGTAGCGGACATGAAAATCGGCCCACGACAAGGTGATCAGTTCACATTGCCGCAGGCCGCTTGAAAGTCCTGTATAGATGATGGGGAGTATGCCGAGCTGTTCTGCCGCGTTCAGGTAACGCTGGAGCTGCCCCAATCGCAGAGGGGCTGTTTTGTATTCCTCTGCCTTGGGCTCCCGGCAGAGCCGCACCGGGTTGTAGGGAATGAGTTGGTCCTGTGCCGCTTCATCCATACACCGGCGCAGGAGCAGGTGGACACACCAGACGCTTCTGGCGCCGAGTCCCTGGCTTCGCAGGCTGTTGTAGAAATCCGTTACCACCTGCTCCGTCAGGTCAGAGAGTGCCACACTCCCGATACCGGGGAGGATGTGGCTGTAAATCAGATTGCGGTACCCGCCCTCGGTGTTGCCGTTCCATTTGCGTCGGTTCGCGGTGAACCAGTAGTCGCACCATTGCCCGACCGTGAGATTGTTTTCTTTCTGCATATCATCGCCTCCTTTTTGCAAGCGAACAATATCACAGAAAGCAGGAAATAGCTACTGAAAAGAACGGCATATCTTCAGGAAAATAACTGTTCCGAATAACGCCAGCATTATTCGGAATAATATAGTTGATTTTATTCGGAGCAGCGGTTATAATATTCTTGACGAACTGCAATGGAGGTGTTCCAATATGACGATCAAAGAAGCGGCTGCCGCTTGGGGGATCACCGAACGGCGGGTCAATGAGCTTTGCAAGGCCGGACGTATCTCTGGCGCATATAAGGAGGGCAGGCGGTGGTTTATCCCGGACGGTACTCAAAAGCCGATGGATAAGCGTGGCCGCCGAAGTGCTGTGAAGCCCGCAGTGTCATCCGCACGCAAGCCCTTGCCTATTGGTGTGTCTGATTACCGGGATGCCTGCAAGAACTACTACTATGTGGACAAGACCCTGATGATCAAGGAATTTCTGGATGAGCGCCCCAAGGTATCCCTGTTCACCCGTCCCAGACGTTTTGGCAAGACGCTGAACATGGACATGCTCCGCACATTCTTCGAAAAGACGACCGAGGACACATCCGTTTACTTCAGAGACAAGAAAATCTGGTTTTGCGGGGAATCCTACCGTGCCCATCACAGAAAGTATCCTGTGATCTTCCTGTCTTTTAAGGACGTGAAATATACTTCTTGGGAAGAAACCTATCAGACGCTCCAAAAGCTGATCGCGCAGGAATTCCGCCGTCACGATGAGTTGGCATCCAGCTCCGCACTTAGTGATTATGAAAAAGAGGAATACTCCCTTCTTGCAACGGAAGCCGCTGACGAAGTGGAATATCAAATGTCCCTGCGGACATTGACGCTGCTCCTCCATAAACACCATGATGTTGCACCTATCGTCATCATTGACGAATATGATACTCCCATTCAGCAGGGCCATGTGAGCGGTTTCTATGATACTGTCATTGGATTTATGCGCAATCTGTTCTCCGGCGGTCTGAAGGACAATCCGCATCTGAGCTATGGCTTCCTGACCGGCATCCTGCGTGTTGCAAAGGAGAGTATCTTCAGCGGTCTGAACAATCTGAAAATCAATTCTATCTTGGATGAACGTTATAGCGAGTATTTTGGTTTCACCTCGGACGAAGTGCGTGAGATGGCGGAATACTACAGCGCATCTGATAAGTATCAGGAGCTCTGCGATTGGTATGATGGGTACCGCTTCGGTAATGCAGAGATTTTTAATCCCTGGTCTGTCATTGGATACTTCAACAATAACTGCCGTCCCAAAGCATTTTGGCAGTCCACCGGAAGCAACGACATCATCCGTGAGGTGCTGGCTTCCGCAACGCCGGATATTATGGAGCGTTTGGAGCTGTTGATGAAGGGCGAATCCTTTGTTACGCACATTGACACCGGTGTCATTTATCCGCAGATTCAGAATGATCCGTCCTCTGTTTACAGCTTCCTGCTGGTGGCAGGTTATTTGAAGGCTGTGAGCTGCGACCAGTCTTACGGCGAGGATTATATGTGCGAAGTGGCTCTGCCCAACAAAGAGATTTCTTTCGTCTACAGCAAGGAGATCCTCTCTCAGCTTGAGAATATTATTCCTCGTTCTGCTGCTATTGCTATTCAGGAAGCTATCTACAAGGCAGATATCGAATCACTGCAAAAAGCCTTGGAAAAGTTCCTGCTCCAAACAATAAGTTTCCACGATGCTGCCGACGAAACATTTTACCATGGTCTGATATTGGGTATGTGCGCTGTGATGGACAACAGCTATCGCATTACCTCCAATCGCGAAGCTGGTGATGGACGGTTTGATATTCAGATGCTTCCTTTGAATAAGCGGCTGCCTGGCATTTTGATTGAATTAAAGGCCGGAAAAGGCCGCTCTGAAACACAGCTTGAAGACCTTGCCAATGTTGCCTTGCAACAGATCAACGACCGTGCGTACAGCGTTGATCTGCGGGCAATGAATGTTACGTCAATTATAAAAATCGGCATTGCATTCTCAGGCAAAAGAACACGTATTGCTGCCGAAAGGCAAAACATCGAATAACCATCTTCGCTCAGCAGGCTGGCTATCATCCAAGTCAGCCTGCTGTCTTTTTGTCATCGCGCTTATTTCTTTGTTTATGCGACGCAATTTTTGAGTTGCTGTTAGCGGCAGAATCACCCGCTGCCGGGGGGCAAAACCGGTCGGAAGCACCTTTAATATACAGAATTCAATCCCACACAAATCCCAAAAGACGAAAGCGGTGCCTGAAATAAACAGGCCAATAGAGTTCCAAAGAGGAACCGCAGGAGTGCCGGAAAGTGCCAAAGAGGGCGCAAGACCCCTCGCTGAAGGTTCAGACATAGGTTTGGGACCATCAGGTCGGGGGTTCGAGCCCCTCCACTCGGACCATGCAGAGTGTCCTTATGGGATCTGAGTATCCTGTAATGGACACTCTGCTTTTTTATTTCTCACAAAATTCATACTGCAACCTGTTCCGGGGCGTAGCTGAGTGCTACGCCTTTTCTTGTTTCCATGATAATGTCGGCCTCCGGGATCTTCCGGCGATCCGGCACATCGAAAGCGCCGATGCAGTTGTAGTAGATCACGACACGCTGATTGGTAAAGCTGCTGATCAGCGCGACGGAGAATGCCAGAGCGAAGGCGGAGATTCTTTGCAAAGCATCAGCTCGGCGGCCACTTCGTCGGAAACTTCGATGTATTCATCATGGGTGTACCAAGCGTAAAAGTCCTTCAGATTGATGGTCGTCATCCGCTTCGGCCAGTCGGACGTGCCGATGGAGAAGGTCGTCGCGGCGGCGAAGAAAGCGCGCTGCCATGACTTCATTATGAAGCTGCCGCTGGGCTATGAGACCGTCATCGGCGAAGCGGGCGGCTCATTATCCGGCGGTGAGCGCCAGCGGCTGTCCATCGCCCGCGCGATAATGAAGGATGCGCCTATAACCATTCTCGACGAGGCCACGGCAAATGTCGATCCAGAGAATGAAAAGGAGCTGATGGAGGCAATATCGGAGCTGACGCGGGAGAAGACCGTTATCATGATAGCCCACCGGCTCAAAACCGTCCGCCATGCCGACAAGATCATCGTGGTGGATAAGGGGCAGGTCATCCAGCGCGGCACGCATGAGGAGCTGCTGCGGCAGGACGGCATCTATCGCCGCTTCATCACCGGCCGCGAACAGGCCGCCGGCTGGAAGCTGTAACAGTAAAGAAATAATAAAACCGCACTGATTTCTATAAAATCAGTGCGGTTTTGCTGTTCTTTTTATCCGACGCCGCGGGGCATGCTGACAATATCAGGCGAGGTCGGCGAAAGCCTGCTCGAAGTCGGCTATGATATCCTCGATATCCTCAAGGCCGACGCTGATTCTGACAAGACCCTCGGAAATTCCGGCGGCGGCCAGCTCCTCGGCGGAGTAGGTGGAGTGGGTCATGGAGGCGGCGTGCTCGACGAGAGTTTCGGCGTCGCCGAGAGAGACGGCGATGGTGCAGAGCTTCAGTTTGTTTATAGCCTTTGCCGTGGTCTCCTTGTCGGCCTTCAGCTCGATCGCTATCATGCCGCCGAACTTGTCCATCTGCTTCTTGGCGATCTCGTGACCCTCAAAGCTCTCCAGACCGGGGTAGTACACTTTCGCAACGGCGGGGTGAGCCTCGAGGTATCTTGCAAGCTTCATGGCATTCTCGCAGTGGCGATCCATGCGGATGCTCAGCGTCTTGAGGCCGCGGGCGATGAGGAACGCGTTGAACGGGCTCATAACCGCACCGGTCATATGTACGACGCCGACGCCGCGGACCTGATTGATGAATTCAGGCTTGCCGACGACAAAGCCCGCGATAACGTCACCGTGACCGTTGATGTATTTGGTCGCGCTGTGAACAACAACATCCGCGCCGAGATCGAGGGGGCGCTGGAGATAGGGAGAGCAGAACGTGTTGTCAACGATGACTTTGATATCCTTGTTGAAAGCGTGGGCGGCGTCCGCAACGGCCTTTATGTCAATGACCTTCATGGTGGGGTTGCAGGGAGTCTCAAAGTAGACGACCTTCGTCTTATCGGTGAGGGCAGCCTTGAGCGCGTCAATGTCGTTCATGTTGATAAACGATACCTTAACACCGAGCTGGGTGATCTCCTTGGAGAGGAAGGCAAAGGTGCAGCCGTAGAGAGTCTCATCCGCGACGATCTCATCACCGGCGACGACGCTGCAATAGAGCGTGGCGGTGATGGCACCCATGCCGGAGGCGGTGGCCATTGCGGCTTCGCCGTTTTCGAGGGAGGCTATCTTCTCCTCAACGGCGTTGGTGGAGGGGTTTGCGGGACGGGAGTATACGTATCCGGTCTCAGTGCCGGCAAATCTGGCACCGCCCTGCTCGACGGTCTCGAACATGAAGGTGGAGGTCTGGTAGATAGGATCGCAGAGCGCACCGGCGCTGTTCTTGCGCTTGCCTACATGAATCTGACGGGTCGAAAAGCCCAGTTTCTTTTCAGTTTCCATAATAATGCTCCTTCTTTATCGATAATGATATTTCTCAGCGCAGCCCTGCGGCGATCTGGTAGATCTCGCGAATGGCGTCGCTGGTAAGGCCAACGTAGCCGCCGGTGACGCCGTCTCCGACGCCGTTCATCTCAACGAGCTTTTCAATATCGTTGGGATCGGCGCCGATCTCAGCAAACGTCAGAGGCATATTGAATTCGCGCATGAGGTTCTTGAAAGCTTCCACGCCCTCGCGAGCTGTGCGCTTGGGATCGTCAACGTCGAGCTGGCAGCCGAAAACCTTGACCGCGAGCTGTGTGAAGCGCTTTGCGTCGCTGTGCTCGATGCAGTAGGTCATCCATGCGGGCATTATCACCGACAGACCCGCGCCATGTGCGCAGTCGTATACGGCGGACATGACATGCTCGAGATGATGGCTGTTCCAGTCCTGCTTGCGGCCGACACCCATGATGTCATTGTGGCAGACCATGCCGCCCCACATAATGTTGGCGCGCGCGTCGAAATTGTGAGGATCGCGCATAACGGTGCGCCCCTCGTGGATCATGGCGAGAACCACGCCCTCGAGCAGCCTGTCCGTAGTCTCAACTCCGGGAGTGTTGGTGAAGTAGCGCTCCAGCGCGTGAGAGATGATGTCGGTCACGCCGCAGGCGGTCTGGAAAGCGGGCAGGCTCTCGGTAAGAGCAGGGTTCATGACGGAGAACTTCGGGCGGATGCAGTCGGCCTCGGCTGCGGTCTTGTCCAGAGTCTCTTCGTTGGTGATGATGGCGTTCGGGGAGCCTTCGCTTCCGGACGCGGCGAGAGTGAGAACAACGCCGACGGGCAGTGCGGTCTCCGGAGTTTTGCCGGAGAAGAAATCCCAGAAGTCGCCGTCATACGGCACGCCCATCGCAATGGCCTTTGCAGTGTCTATGACGCTGCCGCCGCCGATGGCGACGAGAAAATCGATCTTCTCGCGGCGGGCAAGCTCGATGCCTTCGTAGACAAAGCCGCTCTTGGGGTTGGACTTCACGCCGCCGAGCTCGATGCTGTAAAGACCGGCGGCATTGACGGACGCCTTGACGCGGTCAAGCAGTCCGGATCTTTTCGCGGACTGGCCGCCATAGACGATGAGCACGCGGCTGCCGCCGAATTTGGCGACGTATTTGCCGGTATCATTCTCGCGGTCGCGCCCGAACACAAAATATGTAGGGCTGTAAAAGTCAAATGAATTCATGCTGTCCTCCTTCAGTTATTGTGTATCTGCTGACGGATCAATATCCGCTCTTGTGGCTGCCGGGCTGACCGTAGGATTTGAATTTCTCCATGACAACGGCCATCTGCTCGTCGGTGAGTATCTGCGGCTGGCCGATGCACATTGCGCGGTACTGGAGCTTGGCGATGTATTCCATATTGTTGGCGAGGGAGAAGGCGCTGGCGATGCTGCTTCCGCAGACGACTATGCCGTGATTTGCGAGAAGTACGGCGTTGGAATCGCCGCAGACCTCGATGGCCTTTTCCGCAAGCTCTTCGGTGCCGAAGGTGATATACGGGGCGCAGGGGACAACGTCGGTGTTCGCGTCGCCGATCACGTAGTGAACGGCACGGATGGGCTGATTGAGCACCGCAAAGGTGGTGCAGTACGCCGAATGGGTGTGGACAACGGCGCGCGCTTCGGGCTTGTGCTTATAGAAGATGGTGTGCAGCGCCCATTCGCTCGAGGGCTTGCGGCTGCCGTCGACAATATTTGCCTCGAGATCGGTGATGACGATGTCCTCGGGCTGGGTCAGAAGATAGTCCATACCGGAGGGGCTGATCGCCATCAGGTTCTTCTCTGCGTTGTATATGCTTATGTTGCCGCTGGTGCCGGGGCAAAGACCTGATGCGCTGAGCTTTTTGCCGTATTCAACTATAAGCTCTCTCTCTTCCTGCATTAACATGAGGATACCTCCAAAAAATGATTGATTAAATAAGATTCGCTTTGGCCCGGTTTTCAAGCCAGACGGGGTAGTATTCGTGAATTAAACTATGCTCGCGTGGGAAAAAGCTTTTCGATGACTGCGCGCTCTGCGCAGGGAGTCCGAGGTAAGCGCCGCATATATTGACAAGCCCCTGAAGCGTGGCCTGCACAAACCCGCTGCAAAGCCTGAGCTCCATACCGGAGAGGTCTGAGAGCATCTGGCACAGCGCTTCCGAGCGGAAACCGCCGCCGCAGCCGTATATGCAGGCGCCGTTCGCTTTCGTGAGCGAGATCAGCCGCCGGAGCTGCTCGTATATCGAACAGGCGATGTCCGCCAGAACGGCCCACGCCATATCGACGCGGTCAAGCTGCGTATCCATCGGGGAGAGGGTGAAGAAGCCGCCGCGCCTGAGCGAGCGCTGTTCGTAGAAGAGCAGCGACGAAAACGAGGCCGTGCAGCAGAAGCTGCTTTTTGCGGCGTACTCGCTCTCGAGAAACTCATAGCTCAGGTCGGGGCAGAGATTGTCTTTGACGCGCTGATAGTTGAGCCCCGTCACGCCGGGGTTCATTTCAACGATGAAGCCTTTGCCGCCGAGGTCGGCGTCCGTCCAGACGCGCTGCTGCGGATCGTAGTACCGCTCGCTGCTTTTTACGATGACGGGGGACGTTGTGCCGGATACAACGGCAATATCGCCGGCGGCCAGCTCCGTATACCTGAGTGCGACCTGCGTATCGGCACCGCCCATGACGAACACGGCGTCGGGCGCGGTGCCGCAGATATCGGAGAAGCAGTCGAGCACTGAGCCGACGGCCTCACCCGCGGGGATCAGCGGAGGCAGGAGCGCAATGTCAATGCCGTACGCGGCGCATAGATCCTCGTCCCAGCTGCGGCTGTCGAGGTCATAAAGCTGCGTTTCGCAGGCCTGCGAGAATTCCATGGCGGCAACGCCGGTGAACATGAACGCGATCCATTCGCTTATGCTGACAACCTTGCTGATGCGGGAGTAAATCTCCGGATAGACCATGCGCAGCCCCATCAGCTTCGCTGCGCAGAAATCTTCCGTTACCCATTTGCCGGAGCGGCGGTACAACTCCTCGCGGCCGGTTATGCGATCCATGTAATCGCGCCCGCGGTTATCTATGTTCGGCAGACCGTAGAACGCCTCGCCGCTGCCGTCTATAAGTACGATGCTCTGCCGTGCTCCGGCAGAGGAGACGGCGCAGATCTCGACATCGGGAAACTCGGCGTGCAGCTCTTCGCAGCAGCGGATTATGCGCTCGCCCCATTCCGACGGCAGAAAATACTGCGCGTCGGAATAGGCGCTGTCGCGGTAATAGGTATTGGTGAAGGTGCGAATACCGAGGATCTCACCCTTTTGAGACACCAGAGAGACTCTGGTGTTGCCGGTGCCGAGATCGACTAGCAGGTAGTATTTCATGCCTTATTTTGCGAGCACGGCGCGGTTGAAGACAATCCTCTCGAGGTTCTCACCTTTCAGCCACTGACGGATGCGCTCGTTGAGTATGTCGGCCTGATGCACGGTGACTTCAAAGGAGGAGCCGCCGATATGCGGAGTGAGGATGGTGTTGGGGCAGTACGCGATCTGGAGATCCTCAGCCGTGGGCGGCTCGGTGTCCAGAACGTCGATGATAGCGCCCGCGATGGCCTTGTCGTTGAGCAGCTTTATGAGCGCCTTTGTATCCACGACCGCGGAGCGTGCGGAGTTTACGAACAGCGCGGTGGGCTTCATGGAGCGGAGGAGCTTTTCGTCTATCATCCCCCTGGTCTCATCCGTAACGGGCAGATGGAGGGAGACAATGTCGCATTCCGCGAATATCTTTTCAAGCTCGGTCTTCTTATAGTGGCCGATATCGTTGGGGATGAACGGATCATAGAAGCAGATGTCGCAGTCGAAGCCGTCCATGATCTTTGCCGCGGCACGGCCGACGGCACCAAAGCCGACGAAGCCGACCTTGCGCCCCTGCAATTCGTGACCCATCCACAGATAGTAGGGGGTCGTGCCCTCGACCCATTTGCCGTCCTTTGCCCACTGGATGGCGGGAATGGCGTTTCTGAGCTGCATGATGATAAGCCCGACGACAAGCTCCGCGACGGCCTGATTGTTGCGGCCGGGAGTGCAGAGCACGGGCACGCCGTGCGCCGTGCAGGCGTCGGTGTCGATATTGGCGGGTGCTGCGCGGCAGTCGCCGATGAAGCGGAGCTTGCCGTAGCCGTTCAGAACCTTTTCGGTCACGCGGTCAAGCTCGGTTATAAGAGCGTCCGGTTCAACGCGCTTGAGGTTTTCAAGCATCTCGTCCTCGTAATAGCGCTCGCCGGTCTCCGTCCAAGGCTCGTAGACAACTTCTTCAAACAGTTCTTTCAGCTCGGCAAGTCTTTTCTCGGGATAAGGTGCGCGTACATAGACTTTCATATATAATGCTCCTTTAATAAAATTTTTTGACTTCGGTTTCAAAATATTTATTCAAGAGATAGGGCACATACACGCCTTTGTCCGTGACGACGCCGGAGATTAGATGCGGCGGGACAACGTCAAAGGAGGGGTATATGGCCTTGACCTGCGGCAGCGTGTTCTGGATGCCGCGGTAGCGGAGCACCTGTTCAGGGTTGCGCATTTCTATAACGATGTCGTCACGGCTGTGCTTGTCGGCATCCGGAATGCCGGTGACGAAGTAGGGGAGGCCAAAATATTTTGCAAGGATAGCTATCTGGAAAGTGCCGATTTTGTTAGCGATATGTCCGTCGCGGGCGATAGAATCGGCAGCGGAGGTGAAGAGATCGATGCCCTCGTGCTGCATGGAGTATGCGATCATGTTGTCGGTGACGACGGTGGTGTCAAAGCCCATCTCTGCAAAGCAGCTCGAAGTAAGGCGCGCGCCCTGAAGATACGGGCGGGTCTCCGCGCAGAACACGCGGAAATTCTTGCCCTTCTTCATCGCGGCGCGGATGACGGTGCCGATGATGGTCTCGCCGAAGCACTGCGTCAGAATGGTGCCGTTGTTCGGGATAAGCCCTTCGAGATGATCTCCGACGATCTGCATGGTGCTGTACCGGCGGTTGAGTGATTCGACGGTCGCGTCAACGATGGCCTCTATCGGATCCTTACCGGCTTCAAGCGCAGCCTTCGCAACGTCGGCGCAGTGATAGGTTATCTGGCCGTAGCGGTTCGCGGTAGTGGGGCGCGCATGAGCGAGGTCATAGGCGGCCTGCTGAAGGAAGCTGTTCTGCTCGGCGGCAGACTTATCACGAACCTGATACGCGGCGAGAGCCATGCCCATGCCGACAGCAGTGTAAGGTCCCGCGCTCTGCGTCACCATGTCGGCAATAGCCTTGACGACCTCCTGATAGTTGGAGCACTCGACAAAACGAACCTCAGGGAATATCCTGCGGTCAAGTATACGAACCTTGCCGTTTTCATACCATGCCACATTCTCGTATTTGAGAAGGAAGGGCATGCCAGCGTCCATTCTTTCCATACGCTTCTCCTTTTTTATGCAATGATCAGGCGGAAAGCCTCAATGATTTCAGCGCCGCTGACGAACTCGGAGCGCCGCATTATAAGTGCGATACCGAGCTTGATGAGCGCTCGCTCCATCGGAATGCGCTTTTCAAGGTCAGTGACGGATGTGACCTCCATGACCTTCGAATCGCCGACCACACGACGGATAATCTCGGTGCCAGCATAGCCGACGGAGTCGGCCATGACGCTGTCTATGTAATGCTTTTTGAAGCCCTCGGCCTTGTAGAGCGGGAAGGAGACAAGCTCGTCGTATTTTGCGAGCAGCTTCTCGCGGGTCATGTCGTAGGTCTCGGCGATTATCCTGTAAAGCGCGTTTATAGCGTCGGTCTCCTCGGGCATTGTGAATATCTTACTTGCCAGAGAGAAGAAGAAATTGCCGATAACGTTGCCTATGTCGTAGCCCATCGGGCCGTAGAAGGCAAACTCTGGGTCGATTACCTTGATGCCGTTTTCGTTTGCGAAGACGGAGCCGGAGTGCAGATCGCCGTGGATAAGCGCCTGGGCGTTGTTCATGAAGCTGTCGCGGAGCTTGGCGACCTCGGCGTGCAGCGCGGCGTCGTTATAAAGGAAGTGATCAACAAATTCCTCGTTGCCGGCGGTTATGATGTTGCGGTTCCTCTCGTTATACGGGACGGACATGTAAGGCTCGGAGAGCACAAGATCCTCGGTGATGTCGCACAGCTCAGGGTTGAAGAAGAACTTTACGTTCTTTTTCTTCTCGGCGCTGGGCAGGACGAGATCGGTCGTCGGCAGGAGCGTGTCCGCGAGGAAGGAGGAGAGATTCTCGCTCAGGTGGGCGTAGACGCGGTTTGCCATAAGCTCCTTGCGGAGATTTTTATATGCGGAGATGTCTTCCATGGACAGCGCGCACATGACCTCGTCGTAATGATAGACCTCCGGAACATATGCCGGAGCGAGCTGCGATTCGAGCTGAAGGATCTTCGCTTCGATCTTGTTCCGGTAGGTGTCCAGCGGGCGGCCGGAGGAGCGCAGCAGCTTGTCGGCCTGCTTGACGACGACGGAGTGCCCGTCTTTTTTGGACCAGATCTTGAAAACATAGTTGATGTTTCCGTCTCCGATCTCGATGCACTCGGTCTCTTCGTCGGGCGCAAACTTATGCAGCACCTCTACGGCGTATCGCTTTACGTCGTCAGTGGTCATCAGGAAAAACTCGTCAAAGCTTTTCATTATGTGAATACCCCTTTCATTTGCATGTAATGGACAGTTATTTTCAGTTATATGACCGCACTGCTGTCGGGACGCGTCTCGACAATTGTGGGTAAAAAGTCAAAATAGTCAACAGATAACAAAGATCTGGCAGGCATGAAAACGCATGTATATGGCAAAAACAATCAATGACGGGCATAAAAAGTTGATATACCGTTAATTTTGTGTTGATTTTTGTTTGACGATATGATATAGTACACGAGCGGCGCAGCTTGCTAATCCTGCGCCGAGATGCACAAAAAAACAGAAAAAGTGCAAATATGGTAATGAAATGAGGCTTTGAGGCGGTATGTTGAAAATTGAACGCCAAAATATAATCGATCAGGAGATCAACAAGCAGGGCTTTGTGCTTGTACCCGCGATGAGCGAGATGCTCAAATGCAGCGAGGAGACTATCCGCCGCGACCTCAAGGAAATGGAGAGCCAGGGACGCCTCATGAGAACACACGGCGGCGCGTACCTCATAGAGAACTTTGACAAGACTTATCCGACGAACCTGAGAAAGGCGTACTACCATCAGACGAAGGACTGCCTTGCGCGTCGGGCTATCGAGCATATGCAGGAAAACGACATCGTCATGCTCGATTCGAGCACGACCTGCCTTGCGCTTGCCGAGGCGATGATACGCTCGCAGAAGATGCTGACCGTGATAACCAATTCGCTTCAGATATGCCTGCTCTGCAATGAGAGCAACATAAACAACATCAATCTCATATGCCCCGGCGGCGCGTTCAGGAGAAGAACCTCTTCTTTCGCGGATCAGCACACGATAGATATGCTCAGAACCTATCATGCCGACCGCGCGTTCATAAGCTGCCCGAAGCTCACCGTGGAATACGGACTTTCCGATAATCACCTGAGCGAGGCACGCGTGAGAGAGACGATGCTCAAGCAGTCGCAGGAGAGATACCTGATCGTTGACCACACAAAGTTCAATTCCAGCGCGAATATCCTCTTCGAGGGGCTGGAGCTGGTGGACATGATAATCACGGATCAGAAGCTGGACGAGGACTGGGAGAGATATATCGCAAGCCGCGGAATAAAAGTTGAATACTGCACGGAGTAAAAAGTACCGAGGCTTCCGAAAGCGGGCACCTGAAAAGGCGCTCGCTTTTCGTTTTGCTCAGAGCGACTGCGACGGATCCCAGTCAAACGGCGGATAAGGCGCCGAATCAGGGCACCAGCGCTCTCCGGTCATGTTGACGGATTCGAGGTCTGCTATAAGGTCAAGCGAGGGCTGATGGTGCCCGCCGTCATATTCGGTGGTCAGCCAAGTCTCAACGATGGAGAGCACAGACCATTTGCCCAGCAGCTCCCCACCGAGGCACAGCACGTTTGAATCGTTGTGCCTGCGGGTGAGGCGGGCGGAATAGCTGTCGCTTATCGCGGCGGCACGGACGCCCCTGAATTTGTTCGCAGAGATGCTCATACCGATGCCGGAGCCGCATATGAGGATGCCGCGGGATGCCTTGCCGGAGGACACGGCGGAGGCGACTTTGGCGGCATAATACGGATACCTTGACGGCTCCCGACCGCTGCCGCAGTCAAAATAATTGTAGTTATGCTCGGACAGATACCTGATGATCTCCTGCTTCATCTCGAAGCCGGAATCGTCACAGCCGATGTATATGTCCATGGCGGCTCACTTTTTGAGGGCGATGGCCTGCTTTGCCTTTTCAACTATGTCTGCGGCGGTGATGTGATAATACTCCATAAGAGCCTCGGGATCGCCGCTGCGGCCGAAGCAGTCGCGCACACCGACGCGGAAGACGGGGACAGGGCAGGTCTCGGAGACGACCTCTGCCACAGCCGCGCCGAGGCCGCCGAGAATGTTGGCCTCTTCCGCGGTGACTATGCAGCTGGTCTCACGGGCGGCCGCAATGACGGCCTCCTGATCGAGAGGCTTGATGGTGTGGATGTCGAGTATTGCGGCGGAAATGCCCTCGGCGGCGAGCGCTTCGCGCGCCTTCAGAGCCTCCTGGACCATAAGACCGGTGGCTATGATGGTGACATCGCTGCCGGAGGCGAGCTTGGCCGCCTTGCCGAGCTCGAAATGATATTCGGGGATGAGGTTTGTGCACTCGTCCACATCAAGCCTCCCGAGACGCATGAAGCACGGCCCGTCGTATTCGGCAATTGCCTTTGTGACAAGGCGGGTCTCGTTCGCGTCGCAGGGTGAGAGAACCATCATGCCGGGGATGGCGCGCATAGCCGCGATGTCCTCAAGGCACTGGTGGGTCGCGCCGTCTTTGCCGACGGTGACACCGGCGTGAGTGCCGATGACCTTGACATTGAGATGCGGGTATGCCAGAGAGTTGCGTATCTGCTCAAAGGCGCGGCCGGCGGTGAACATGGCGAAGGAGTTGACAAAAACTATCTTGCCGCAGGCGGCAAGTCCGGCGGCCATGCCGACCATGTTTGCCTCGGCTATGCCGACGTTGCGGGAACGCTCGGGATAAAGGGCGGCAAATTTCTCGGTTCTGGTGCAGCACTGAAGATCCGCGTCGAGAACGATAATGCGCTCGTCTCCGCCGATCGCTGCGAGGGCTTCGCCGTATGCGGTACGTGTGGATATCTTACTCATTTGATGCAGCCTCCTTTTCGGCGCGCGCAATTTCTGCGTCAAGCTCTGCCGCAGCTTTGAGATACTGTTCGGTGTTGGGGTCGTTGCCGTGCCACTCGTTGTTGTTTTCCATGAAGGAAACGCCCTTGCCCTTTATCGTCTTTGCGATGATGACGGTGGGCTTTTCGGTCTCTTTCCTCGCCTCGGCAAAGGCGCGGCAGATGCTATGCATATCGTGCCCGTCGCAGGTGACGACGTTGAACTTGAAAGCCTCGAACTTCTTATCAATAGGATAGGGGGACATGATCTCCTCTATCGTGCCGTCGATCTGTATATTATTGTTGTCCACTATCGCGCAGAGGTTGTTGAGCTGATAGTTGCCGGCGGCCATTGCGGCCTCCCAGATCTGCCCCTCCTGGATCTCGCCGTCGCCGAGAATGGCGTATACGCGGTAGTCCTTCTTGTCGAGCTTGCCCGCGAGAGCCATGCCGACCGCGGCGGAAAAGCCCTGGCCGAGGCTGCCGGTGGACATGTCAACGCCCTTTACATGGTTCATCTCGGCGTGACCGGAGAGATGGCTGTTTATATCGCGGAAGGTGCTCAGCTCCTCCTGCGGGAAATAACCCCTCGCGGCCAGCGCGGAATAGAGCGCCGGTGTGCAGTGACCCTTGCTGAGGACGAGCCGGTCTCTGTCGGGGCAGTGCGGCTTCTGCGGGTCTATATTCATTTCATTAAAATACAGAGCGGTCAGAAGCTCGCAGATCGAGAAAGAACCGCCGAGATGGCCGGATGTCGCGCGGTAAACCATTTCAAGTGCACTGCGGCGAATACGGGCAGAAATCAACATCAATTCAGCGGCTTTTTTGTTGGTAATGATGTTTTCCATAAGTATGAATCCTCCAAACATGTATACATGTGGCTTACTTCGAAATACATTATACACAGTATCCCACAAAAAGCAAAGCTCTCTTTCGCTAAAAGAATAATTTTGTTAATACTCAACAAAAAGCAACTGCGATTTTTGAGTAAACCAACAAAAAACCAACTTGGCGAACGGGAAAGCCAAAAACTATTTGGCGAAAAACAGAATAAAATAAATAATAAAACACGCGTTAACCATTGAAAATCCCGTAAAATAATAACAAAATTGCGAAAACAAAAGTTAAACGACAGATAGCCACAAAAACCAAAAAACAACTTTACAAGAGAAAAAACTCATGATAAACTACAAACAAATGTAGCGGATACCGCTACGACCCAAACACATCCCAAAAACAGGAGGAACGAACATGAAAAAAGCGATATCCATCTTTCTGGCTGTTGTAATGGTTCTGGCGCTTGTTGCCTGCGGCAACTCCGCTGCTCCCAATGCTCCGGCCGCGACGAACAACGGCTCCGAAACTGCGGGCACGGATTCCGATACTATTAAGATCGGCTACGTCTCCGACCTTACCGGCGCGACCGCTCTGTGGGGCACTGCCGGCCAGTACGGCGCAGAGCTTGCAGTCAAGGACATTAACGAAGCCGGCGGCGTTCTCGGCGGCAAGATGCTTGAGCTCGTCCCCATGGACGGCAAGGGCGAAGCGGCTGACTCCGTCTCCGCTTTCAAAAAGCTCGTCGATGAGCATCACATCGTTGCTTCCATCGGCACCAACTTCTCTTCCTGCAACATCCCCATGGCTTCCGTTGCTGACGAGGTAAAGGTTCCCATCATCGGCACCGCTGCCTCCAACGAGCTCGTTACCGTTGACGAGAACGGCAACCTCCACCCCTACTCCTTCCGTATGTGCTTCATAGACTCCTACCTCGGCACCGTTATCGGTAACTACGCCGTTGACAAGCTCGGCGTCAAGAACGCAGCTCTCTTCACCATAGCCGGCAACACCAACTCCGAGTCCGTCGGCTCCTTCATCAGAGATGCTATCAACGCCAAGGGCGCGAACATTGTCGCTGATGAGCAGTGCCAGGAAGGCGACGTTGATTTCCGCGCACAGCTGACCAACATCAAGGCAAAGAACCCCGACATCATCTTCGTCGTTATGAACGACTATGCAAAGAACGCGACCTTCGCAAAGCAGGCACGTGAGATGGGCATCGAGTGCACTCTCATGGGTCACGACGGCTGGGACTCCGCTCAGCTCGCCAGCGAGGCACAGGGCGCTCTGGAAGGCTGCCTGTATGTCTCCCGTATCGGCTTCAACTCTCCCGATGCTAAGGCTTTCGGTGAGCGCGTTGCCAAGGAATACGGCATCAGCATGGAAGCCGAGTGCCTGTTCGGCTACGACGGAGTCAACTGGATCGTTGACGCCATCAACCGCGCCGGTTCCGCCGATCCCACCGCGATCCGCGACGCTCTTGAGCAGACCGAAGTGTTCGAAGGCCTGATCGGTACTCTTGTCATGGATCCCGCGACCCACAACCCGTCCATGGCATGCGCTCTCTACGAGTGCCACGGCGACTCTTTCGAGTTCAAGGAAATCATCGAGGCTCAGAAATAAAAACTTACAAGCGGGGAGGGGATATCTCCTCCCCGCTTCTTTATAAAAGGGGCATGGAAATGCCGCCTTTGCTGTTAACAAACTCAACTTAGATATAGTAGTAGGAGAAAAAACATGTTTTTGCAGCAGTTAGTAACAGGTATATCGATCGGCGGCATTTATGCGCTGCTTGCAACAGGATACTCTTTGATCTACAGCTTGCTTGACTTCTCCAACTGGGCTCATGGTGAATTTGCCATGGTGGGCGCGTATGTTGCAATAGTGTTCTCCACTTTTGTCGGCCTGCCGTTCCTGCCGGCTGCAATTATGGGTATAGTGGGAGGCGCGCTGATAAGCTATGCCAGTGAAAAAGTGACATACCGCCGGATCCGCCGCAACGGAGCGCCTAACATGTTCCTCATGATCGCGGCGATGGGCCTTTCAAATATGTTCCAGCAGGCATCCATACTCATTTTCTCAGGTCAGTACAGATCCTATGCCTTCAGACTTCCCGTGTCCACTATAAACGTGGGCGGCGCTTACATCGGCGTCCTCGACCTTATCAGCCTTGCAATCACCGCAGTTGTTCTGGTCATTCTTATTTATCTCATCAACAAAACTCAGTTTGGTCTCAACGTCCGTGCAATCGCATGCAACGCATACTCCGCAAAGGTACTCGGCGTGAAGGTCGACCGCTGCATCGCACTGGTCTTCCTGCTTGCCGGTGCGCTCGCCGGTGTAGGCGGCGTACTGTACGGCATGAAATATAACGTCTTCCCGCAGATGGGCAATGTCGGCCTCAAGGCGTTTATAGCCTCCGTCATAGGCGGTCTGGGCAGCGTCCCGGGTGCTATTGTCGGTGCAATAGTCCTCGGCATCCTGGAAACGCTGGTTTCCGGATACATAAGCTCCAGCCTGCGCGACCTGTTCTCGTTCACACTGCTTATCGTCCTGCTTCTGGTCAAGCCGAGCGGCCTGTTCGGTGTTGACGTGCAGGATAAAGCCTGAGATGGGAGGACAACATGCTTACATTATTTAATGATATAAACACCGCGTTCTGCAACGCACTGGGCATCAGCAGCTATCTTCAGGGCGTTGTGATAATGGTCTGCATCAACATCATCGCCGTTCTCGGTATGTCGGTGCTGACGGGCTTCACAAGACTGTTCTCCTTTGGCAACGCAGGCTTTATGTCGATAGGCGCGTATACCGCGGCTATCCTCACCGTTCAGTTCAAGGTGAATTTCCTTATCGCGATCATACTTGGCGCGTTGTTTGCGGGGCTTGTAGCGTTTCTGCTCGGCTCCATCACGCTGAGACTCAAGGGCGACTACTTCCTGATCACCTGTCTCGGCTTCGGCGAGTGCGTGCGCGTCCTGTTCAACTATACGAAGAACATCACCGGCGGCTCGGCGGGATATCCCGGTATCCCCAACTACTCCAATATGCTGTTCTGCGTGGTCTGCGTTGTGCTCGCGTTCTTCATCGCGTGGAGACTCATCCACTCCAAGTACGGACGCAACCTGACCTCCATCCGCGAAAACGAGCTGGCAGCGGAAGCGGTCGGCGTCAATGCATACCGCTTCAAGAGAATGTCCTTCACCTTCTCCGCAATTTATGCGGGCTGGGCGGGCGCGCTCTACGGCGGCTACCTGATGTACATCGTCCCTGCAAGCTTCAACCTCGCCAAGAGCTGTGAGCTTATCACGACCACCGTTATCGGCGGCCTCGGCTCGCTGACCGGCTCCGTGCTCGGCGCAATAATCGTCACGATCCTGCCCGAGATATTCAGAGCCATGTCCAACTACCGTATGCTCATATACAGCATCGCGGTCGTGCTGATCATCATGTTCAAGCCCAGCGGACTTTACGGCTACAAGGAATTTTCATTCAAGCGCATGTGCAAAACTCTCAAGCGCTGGGGCATTGCGATCGGCAAGTTCTTTGCTAAACTGTTCTCCGGCAAGAAGCAGCCAAAGACGGCGAAAGCCGGAAAGGAGGAGAAAAGCAAGTGAGCACTGAGAAAACTCCTGTCCTTGAAATGCATAATGTTGAGAAGCATTTCGGCGGCGTCCGCGCGATAGACAACTTCAGCCTCAAGCTCGAACCCGGCCAGATCCACGGCCTAATCGGCCCGAACGGCGCGGGCAAGACCACAATATTCAACAATATCACCGGCATCTACGCGCCCAGCGCGGGCAAGATAATCTTCGACGGTCAGGACATCACCGGTATGCCCCCGTATAAGGTAGCGCAGCTCGGCATAGGCCGTACTTTCCAGAATATCAGGCTTTTTTCCAACCTGTCCGTTATGGACAACGTCATAATCGCCAGCAATCTTGATGCGACGTATAATATGCCGCAGGCGATTTTTATGACCAAGAAGTACAAAGAGCGCGAAAAGTTCCTGAAGGAAAAGGCGATGGCGCTCCTTGAGGACGTCGGACTTCAGGATAAGGTGAACGAGAAGGCAAGCTCTCTTCCGTACGGCCATCAGCGCAAGCTTGAGATCGCGCGTGCAATGGCGCTTGACCCGAAGCTGCTGCTCCTCGACGAGCCGGCGGCGGGCATGAACACCGAGGAATCGCTCGATCTGGTGGACTTTGTCCGCGAGATCAGAGAGAAGTACGACATCACCATCCTTATGATCGAGCATCATATGGACGTCGTCTCCAACCTCTGCGATTACTGCACCGTTCTCAACTTCGGCAAGACTATCGCTGTCGGCACTGCGGCTGAGGTCAAGAGCAATCCCGACGTCATCAAAGCTTATCTGGGAGGTACGGACTGATGGCTGCAATACTGAAAGTCGATAATTTGTCCGCGGCATACGGCGGCATTCAGGCGCTGCGCGGAGTTTCGCTTGAGGTTCAGGAGGGCGAGATCGTCTCTGTCCTCGGTGCAAACGGCGCCGGCAAATCCACTCTGCTCAAGTGCATCTCGTCCGTCATGAAGACCACCGGCGGAACGGTCGAATTCATGGGAAAACCCGCATCTAAGAAGCCCTATGAGGTCGTCGAGGCGGGGCTTGTGCAGGTTCCTGAAGCAAGACAGATCTTTGCGAAGCTCACCGTGTATGAAAATCTCCGCATAGGAAGCAATTTCAGAAAAGATCAGAGCGGCATCAAGGAAGATATTGAGCGCGTGTACAGCATTTTCCCCAGACTGAAGGAGCGCGAAAAGCAGTATGGCGGCCTTCTCTCCGGCGGTGAGCAGCAGATGCTTGCTATCGGCAGAGGCATGATGGCACGCCCGAAGCTGATGATGTTTGACGAGCCGTCCCTCGGCCTTGCACCGGTCATAGTGCAGCAGGTGTTTGAAGTCATAAAGGAACTCAACAAAGAGGGGCTTTCGATAATGCTTATAGAGCAGAACGCTCAGAAAGCGCTCGGCATCAGCGACCATGCGTACATCATGCAGACCGGCAGAGTCGTTATGCACGGCACCGGAAAGGAGCTTCTGGCAGACGAGAATATGGTCTCCGCGTATCTGGGCGAATAAGCCTGATCCGAGAAAGAAATAAACAAAAACCTCTCCGGTATAGCCGGAGGGGTTTTACTGTCATATAGGATTCAGCTGAACATCAGATCAAGTATATTTTCGGCGGTGATCGCGCCGAAAATGTTCGTCAGATCCAGCGTTGACAGGGCGCGAGCCACGCTGTCTCGCTCGAAGAAGCAGCCTGTCAGCGCCGTCGCTGCGGGCGAAACATCCTCAAGAGCCATGAAATCGCCCTCAAACGCGATGTCGCTTATCTTTCCGTTCTGCACGTCCGCCATTATACACAGGCTGCCGCCGGGGAAGCGGCGGCTGTTTTTATATTCGAACTTTTTGGTCCGTCCCCATGTCCAGTCCCACAAACGGTATTTTTCGTCCGCGATCCTGGCTGCCTCGGCCAGCTCTTCGCCGGACAGCTGCTCGTGCACGAGCCCATCCGCGGACAGCGCGGCGAGCAGCCTTGCGCGGAACTCCGTCATGTCCATGTCCGCAGGCAGAAACTCTCTGATATTGCCGACACGGCTTTTCACAGACTTGACGCTCTTGGAGCTGAACTTGTCCGCGTTTACATTGAGCGCCTCACTTATGACCTGCGGGTCGGAGTCAAAAAGCAGCGTGCCGTGATGCAGTATCCTGTCGCCGCAGAGGCGCTGCGCGACGCCGGATACCTTGCGGCCGTTGACCAGAATGTCGTTACGGCCGGACTTTTCGGCGCGGACGCCCATGGTGGACAGCGCGCGGCACACCGGTTCGGTGAAACGTTCTATGGATATTTCGCTGCCGTTTCCGGCGTCGGATATGAATGAATAATTCAGGTTGCCCATGTCGTGATATACCGCGCCGCCGCCGGTCATCCTGCGCACGACCGTGACGCCGTGCTGCCGCACGTATTCCGTGTTGACCTCAGCCCATGCGTTCTGGTTGCAGCCTATGACAACGGTGTTGTTGTTCTGCCAGAGAATGAGCCAGTCGCCGTCTCGCTTGTTTTCGAGAACATATTGTTCAAAGGCTAAATTGTAGCATGGATCGGTGCTGCCGGTTTCAAGGTAGTGTATCATGTGTCCCTCCGTGCGGCCTGAAGAAAGAGCGAAATTTGCTGCAGGCCACGCTGGAAATTGTGGATTTTCGGGCAAACGGCGGCGCTGCGGGAGCCCATTTTGTATGAATAATATAGCATCCACTCGATTTGCTGTCAATCTTGAAGTGGAATTATGTTGGTTTATTCGTGAAAACTTTTGAAAGCACAGATCGTGCTATGTCAATATGCACATAAAACAACTAAAATATTTGTGGATAGTGCCATTTCTATCACGGATATCACAAAATATGTTGTTTTGTGACTGAATCGATGATATTATTTATGCGTAAATGTGGTTTTATATTCAACCACCAACGGCTTTGTCATTTCAAATATCTAAATTCAGCCTTCAGGAGGAAAACTAAATGGCAGTCAGCAATGAAATGATGAAAGACATGTATACGCGGATGCTGCGTATACGTGACTTTGAAAATGCGACCTCAAGACTGTACGCGGAAGGGAAGATACCGGGCTTCTGCCATCTGTATATCGGCGAGGAAGCCGTCGCAACGGGCGTGTGCGAATGCCTTACGGATGAAGACTATATCACCAGCACGCACCGCGGCCACGGCCATATAATCGCCAAGGGCGGAGACATGCGCCTTATGATGGCGGAGCTCTTCGGCCGTGCGACCGGCTATTGCCACGGCAAGGGCGGTTCCATGCATATCGCGGACAGGGACAAGGGCATCCTCGGCGCGAACGGCATCGTCGGCGCAGGGCAGTGCATTAGCTGCGGCGCGGGACTGTCCATACAGCTGCGCAAGACGGATCAGGTCTGCGTCTGCTTCTTCGGCGACGCGTCCACGAACCAGGGCACATTCCATGAATCACTCAATATCGCATCGCTGTGGAAGCTTCCGGTCGTGTTCGTGTGTGAGAACAATCTCTACGGCATATCCGTCAGTCAGGAGCACCATCAGGCGATAAAGGATATCTCCGTGCGCGCCGTCGCGTACAATATGCCCGGCGTAACGGTCGACGGCAACGACCCGCTGGCCGTATATGAGGCGGCGAGCGAAGCTGTGGCGCGCGCCCGTGAAGGCAAGGGGCCGACGCTCATCGAGTGCAAGACCTACCGCCAGCACGGCCACTTTGAAGGAGACCCCGCGCCCTATAAGCCTGCGGAGGAGCAGGCGGCGTGGATGAAGAGAGACCCCATCCCCAATTTCAGAAAGTACCTTATCGATAACGGCGTGGCGGATGAGGATGAGCTTTGCGGCATTGAGGCAGGCGTTGCAAAGGAAGTCAGCGACGCGATCGAGTTTGCCGCCGCCCAGCCCTGGCCAGACGCGGATTCCGTTGTTGTCGATGTATATTCGGATATAGTAGAGGAGGCAAGAAAGAGATGATCCTGACTTATCGTGAAGCTATCCGCGAGGGTATGAGCATAAGAATGCGCGAAGATCCGAGAGTTATCCTCTTCGGTGAGGACACCGGCGCCTACGGCGGCAGCTTCGGCATCACCCTCGGCATGTATGATGAATTCGGCGGCGACCGCGTGCGCGATACACCGATATCCGAAAGCGCAATAATCGGCTGCGCCGTCGGCTCCGCGGCTACCGGCATGAGACCGATCGCAGAGCTCGTTTTCTGCGACTTCCTGACCGTTGCGATGGATCAGATCGCCAATCAGGCGGCAAAGATGCGCTATATGTTCGGCGGAAAGATATCTCTCCCCATGGTTGTCCGCATGCCTGCGGGCGCGGGACAGGGCGGCGCCGCGCAGCACTCCCAGTCTCTCGAAGCGTGGGTCACTCATGTGCCCGGCCTCAAGGTCGTGTATCCTTCGACTCCGCAGGATGCGCTTGGCCTTATCCTGTCCGCTATCGACGATGATAACCCCGTAATATATTTTGAAAACAAGATAATAAAAGAGAAAGCCGATATCACCAATTTTGATCCCATCCCGCTCGGCAAGGGCAATATCGTGCGCGAAGGTACGGATATTTCCGTTATCACCTACGGCCTTCAAGTCTACGATGCGAAGAAGGCGGCGGATATTCTCGCCAAGGACGGCATAAGCCTTGAGATCATCGACCTGCGTACGCTCTATCCGCTGGACAAGGACATGATACGCAGCAGCATCGCAAAGACTCACCACGCTATCGTTATCACCGAAGAAACCAAGCGCGGCGGCTACGGCGGAGAGATCAGCGCAACCATAGCCGAGGAAATGTTCGACGAGCTTGACGGCCCCGTCGTGCGCATCGGCTCGCTCAATACCCCCGTCCCCGTGTCTCCGATCCTTGAACAGGCGTTCATGCCCAACTATCAGGATATCGTCAACGCCGCACGGAAAATGCTGTGACCGCGTTTCGGAAGGAGTTTTAGGTATGGCCTTTTATGTATCAATGCCCAAGCTCGGAATGACGATGACGGAGGGCACGATAAGTGAATGGAAGAAGAAAGAAGGAGACGCCGTCGCGGTCGGCGACCCGCTTTTCGACGTGGAGACAGACAAGCTGACGAATACGATAAACGCCTATGAGGCGGGAACTGTGCTCAAAATACTCGTGAACGACGGCGAGACCGCGGCCTGCCAGCAGCCCGTCGCCATTATGGGGCAGGCGGGTGAGGACATCTCCGGCCTTACGGGGGCTGCTGCCGCACCGGCCGAGGAGAAGACAGAGCAGCCTGCCGAGCAGAGCGTACAGCCCGCCGCACACAAGGCCGGTGAGCGCCTGATAATCTCGCCGAGGGCGAAGAAAGTTGCCGCAGAGCTTGGGATAGACACGCATTATGTCACGGGGACCGGACCGAACGGCCGCATCGTCGAGAGGGACATCCGCAATTATAAGCCTGCCGCGCAGGAAGAGCACAGCGTAAAGATGTCTCCGCTCGCGAAAAAGATCGCCGCAGACATCGGGGTAGATGTGAACGATATCCCGAGCGACGGGCGCGTCATGGCAGGGGATATCCTCAAGTATCTGCATGACAGCCGCGTACCGGTGCAGGAGGCTCCCGCCCGCGAGGAGACCGTGAATATGGACGGCATGCGCAAGGCTATCGCGCGCAACATGCTCAATTCCCATATGACCAGCCCCACCGTCACCTTTGATCTGAGTGTGGACATGACCAATCTCAAGGAGTACCGCGCCCAGCTCAAGGCGAATGATATCAAGGTGAGCTATACTGACATACTGGTCAAATTCGTCTCGAAAGCGCTCACGGAATTCCCCGCGCTCAACTGCTCGGTGGACGGAAATAAGATCATCTATAAGCACTATGTCAACATGGGCGTCGCCGTTGCGCTCGATAACGGGCTTGTTGTGCCGAATGTTCCCGATGCTGACAAGAAGAGCCTGACGGAGATATCCTCGGAGGTCAAGGAACTTGCAGAGCTTGCCCGCAGCGGGAAGCTCCCGATGGAGCGTCTCCACGGCGGCACGTTTACTATAACCAACCTCGGCATGTACGGCATAGAGAGCTTCTCTCCCATCATAAATCAGCCTGAGGTGGCGATCCTCGGCGTGTGCGCAATGCAGGACAAGCCTGTCGTTGTGGACGGCCAGATCACCGTCCGGACGATGATGAACATGTGCCTCACCGCCGACCACAGAGTTGTGGACGGAGCCCTTGCCGCACAGTTCCTGCATCGGGTCAAAACGCTCATGGAAAACCCGGCGCTCATGCTTGCATAATTTAGGAGGACGGATATTCAATGGCGACCAATGTCATCATGCCGAAGCTTGGAATGACCATGACTGAGGGCACGATAATCAAATGGCATAAAAAAGTCGGGGACGCGATCGAAGAGGGCGTGCCGCTCTTCGATGTGGAGACCGACAAGCTTACAAATACGGTGAATGCGAATGTTTCCGGAACGCTCCTGAAAATAAGTGTTCCGGAGGATGGTACGGCGGACTGCCTGGCGGTCGTTGCGGTCATTGGCAGCGAGGGCGAGAAGCTCGAAGCCGAACCCGCACCGGCTGCCGCGGCGGAGCCTGCCGCGCCGCAGACGGAGAGCGGCAATGATCTCATCGTCATCGGCGGCGGCCCGGGCGGATACGTCGCGGCAATACGCGGCGCGCAGCTTGGAATGAAGGTCACGCTCATCGAGGCGGACGCCGTCGGCGGTACCTGCCTCAACCGCGGCTGCATGCCGACAAAGGCACTTCTGCATTCTGCCGAGGTGTACGAGCTGGCAACGCACTCTGCCGGCATCGGCATAGTGGCGAACGACGTTTCGGTAGACTGGAACGCGGTGCAGAATGCGCGCGCCGGTGTCACGAAAAAGCTCACCGACGGCGTGAAAGCGCTCATAAAGGCAAATAAGATTACGCTGATATCCGGAAAGGCGAGCTTCGCAGACCCGAAAACAGTCTCAGTCGGCGGCAGGATACTGACTGCCGGAAAGATAATCATCGCCTCAGGCAGCGCGCCGATCGTCCCGCCGATAAAGGGGATCAGCGAATGCGGCGCGGTCATCGATTCTACGGCCTGCCTGCAGCTCGACCATGTTCCGGAGAGCCTGCTCGTTATCGGCGGCGGAGTGATCGGCCTTGAGCTTGGCAGCGTGTACGCGCGTTTTGGCAGCAAGGTCACGGTAGTTGAGATGAGCCCCAAGCTCTTGCCGCTCATGGATTCGGAGCTTACCGCGATGGTTCGCCGCCAGCTTGAGACCAAGGGCATGGAGATACTCACGGAGAGTAAGGTCGTCTCCGTGGAAAGCTGCGGCGCTGGCGGCAGAGTTCATATCGAGTGCCCGAACGGCGAGAGGACGGTGGAGGCAGAAAAGATACTGCTCTGCGTTGGCCGTAAGCCCAATATCGAAGGACTGGGACTTGAGAAAGCCGGAGTAAAGACGGAGCGCGGCTATATCCAGGTCAACGATCGGATGGAGACTTCCGTTCCGGGCATATACGCCGTCGGCGACTGCAACGGGAAGCTTATGCTGGCTCATGCCGCAATGGCTATGGGCGAGACGGCGGCCGAGAATGCAGCTGGCGGCAGCAAGACCTTCATTGCGGCTTACAGCCCGTCCTGCGCATATATCGGTCCCGAGCTTGCCGGTGTTGGATATACCGAGGAACAGCTCAAGGAAAAGGGCGTGGACTACAAAGTCGGCAGATTTGTTACCGCCGCAAACGGCAGAAGCCTTGTGTCCGGCCATGTTGACGGCATGGTCAAGATCATTGCTGGTGAAAAATACGGCGAGATACTCGGTGTACACATCATGGCGCCGAGCGCGACCGAGCTTATCGAAGAGGCGGCGCTGGCCATTCGGCTCGAAGCCACGGTGGATGAGCTTGTGAATACGATACACTGCCACCCGACCGTGTCCGAGGCGCTGCGCGAGGCGGCGCTTGCGGTAGATGGCCGCGCGATACATATGCCGAATAAAAAGAAGTAAACCGATAACCACCTAAGTCTGCCGTCTTATGTGCGGCCGCGGCAAAAACGAAAACCGCCATGCTCAGACACTGTTCTGAACATGGCGGTATTTTCTTGCCGTTCAAATATATTTTGCCGTGAATTCGTCAAGAGCCGGAATGCTTTCACAGCGCCAGTATTCCGCGCCGTTGTCGGTTCGCTCTACAAGCTTCTTGTTATACAGCTCGCGCCGCAGTGTCGCGGGATCGTGGAACGTGCTCCACGCGTCCAACAGGTCGTTCAGCTCGGCTTCGGAATAGCGCCTGTCCGGCTCAAGCTTCCCAGCGAGATACCACAGCGCGGCGAGCTTTTTACGGTTCTTCGCGGGGAACGCGGTGAGCTGCATTTTGCCGTTGAGAAAAGGCTGAATCAGCCGCAGCAGAGAAGAATCATCCATTTTTGCATCCCCCGATCATCTCGGTGAACAGTCTGTCGCGGTCAAAATCTCCGGAGACAAAGCCGGGAATTTCCTTTATCGCCTTGCAGATACTGAGGCTGAAGCCGGTCAGAATAGCGCCGATCTCCGCGTCGGAGTATGGGCAGTCGCCGGTGACGATGAGCGCGGCGATGCCGTACACCACGATCCACAGGTCGCGGAAATAGCGCTCGGCTTCGGCTTCGCTGATGTGGTATATCAGCTCCAGCGGCTCCTTCACATAGTCCAGCGAATGGCGCATCGCGTCCATCGCGCCCTTTTCACCCGCGTCATGCGTGAGAAAAAGAAGCCTGTACAGCTCCGGCTCCTCGCGCGCGAAGCGGATATACTGCATTCCAAAGCCGTAAAACGGGATTTCCGCCCGCAGCCCCTCTTCCACGTAGCCGTCGTATATCGACTCCGCCGCCGAGCGCACCGCGCCGCGAGCCTCGGCCATCGTAGAAAAGCAGGTGAACACCGGCTGGGTCGATACGCCGAGCTCGTCCGCAATAGCCCGCGCGGTCAGCGCGCCTATGCCATTCCGGCGCACTACCTGCAGGGCGGCGTCGGTTATTTCCGCTCTGGTAAATTTGAATTTCGGTGCCATATAAACTCTCCGTTTTTCGTCAGCATCAAAGATTTTTTATCTGGTTGCTTATCAGCATGCCCACTGTGTCCGCAAACATGCTCAGCGAGCGGATGCGCGCAAAGTCGCGCCCGTAGACAAGCTTCGCCGAGGCGACGTCCTCGTCGTCGCCGGTGAACACGCACATCACCGCGATGCCGTCCGCCCGCGCACGGCGCACCTCAAGCGCAGTGTCGGTTATTCCGGCGTCCTTTTCATAGGTCACAAGCTCGTCCGTCTCGCGGCGGCGGGTCTTTACAACGTCGTTCGGCTTCACGTCGGACAGGACGATGAGCAGCTTGTGCTCGTATGGGGAAGCGTTCATCAGCCGGTGCAGCGCGGCGATGGCGAGACCGTCGCGGTTGCAGCCGTTGGAGACGTATTCAAATATCCGCCGATTGTCGCGCGGACGGTCATAGTCCCGAAAAACGCGGAGCACGGTGTAGCCCGTCATGGAGCAGAACGAACTGACCCGACAGGGAATGCCGCAGCGCGTGAGGCTCTCGGCGACCATGTAGCCCTGCGCGGAGACGATCTCCTGCCGCGTTTTCTGCGAGGTCGAGGCGTCGAGCAGTATGTCCACCGACAGCCCGCCGATGTCGTCATGCTCCGTCTTGCGGAACACGCGGCTGTCGCCGAAGCTCAGCGCGCGCCATACGCGCCCGCCGTCGAGCCGACCGGAATTCGCGCGGATGATGGCGGGCTGGAGATGCATGAGCGCCGAGTTCTGGATCTTCGAACTCAGCTTTGCTATGGCGCTGCGGTTCTGCGCGAGGCTTGCGTCGTAGCTTGCGCGGTTCTTCACTATCTGCGCCGCCTCGCGCTGGCGCGACAGCGCTTCAAAGCCGTTGCGTATCTGCGCCGCGTCCGGACGGTCGCCGGATGTGATGAGCAGATGGCAGGATTCATGGCTGCCGGTGCACAGCTCGCGCTCAAGCTTGTCCGTCTCGGCGGGGGAGAATATGCTCCTGCCGTACTTCGTCTCCATGAACTCGCGCAGCTCCTGCGCGGTCATCTTGGTTTTCAGCTCCTTCTGCTGCACGTCGCCATCCGTCGAGCCGCCGTAGACGTCCTGCGGATGCTGTGTGAAGCCGAGGCCGAATCTGCGAAACTGGGTATCGGCGTTCTTCCTGCCGCGCTTTTTGAACGGCTGCGTGAAGCTGCGCTTCTGCGCGCGTCGGCGCTCCTCGGTGCATATCTGAAACCAGCGCTCGAACAGCTTCTTCGCCCGCGCGGCGATCTCCGTTTCCGTCATGTCCGGCGTGAACTCCAGCTCGTCGAGGAGCTTGGAGTCGTATTTGTTCATGCGCGATTCAAGCCCCAGCACGCGCGAAAAGTGCGCGAGCGCGAGCGAATCGTAGAATTGAAAATCCTCCGCGCCCTGATGCTGTCGCACGAACTGCTCGGCGTATCTGCGCCGAAGCGCTTCCAGCGCCGGGCGCTGCGGCAGCTCTCGCTGATAGACGCAGTTTTCAAGCCCCAGCCAGAACAGATCCGTGTATGTGTCGGCGTCCTCATATTGCTGAAGCCCTGCGAATATCTGCGCGAACACCGCGTAGTCGTAGTGCTTCCGCGCCGCGCCGAAGATGCAGTTCCAGTAGAGATCGGCCCGACCCCTCACGTCGTAGGCGCGGAAATCAGGGCGGAAGTCGTAGCGGCCGGCGCAGTTCCAGACGATGTTTGCCGCGCGCTTTTGCTGCCGCTCGTCGATCTCTGTCATGGCTCGAACAGATCGCCGCGGCGCAGCTCGCCGGGGATGCGCGCGCCTACGATATCGGACACGAGCTGGCGCTCGAAATCGTCAAAGCTCTTGTTGAGGATGCCCATCTCAAGCGCTTCGCCGAGACTCAGTCCCTGCTCCGTGAGATGCACGGCGGCGATCAGGCCGCGCAGGTCGAGCGCCTTTGTGGATATCTCGGAGCTGTCGCACTTTTTGCGTATCTCCTGAAACAGCTCCGCAAGCTGGCGGGCGTATTCCGCGCGAAGCTTCGGGAACGTGGCCTTCAGCAGCTTTTCAAGGCTGTCGGCAGAGATGACGGGCATGTTTATCACCATGAAGCGCGAAGCCAGCGCCTCGTTCAGCTCGCGCGTACCGGCGTAGCCGTAGTTCATCGTCGCGATGAAGCGCGTGCAGGGGGAGAGCGTGATGCGGTCGTAGCCCGGCACGTCGATGATGCGGCGGAAGTCCAGCGTGGCGTGGAGCACGGAGAGAGATTCGTTCTTCGCCATGTTTATCTCGTCGAGCACGCCGAAGCCGCCCTCAACGGCGCATTGGTATATCGGCCCGCGGCGCAGCGTCACCTCGCCGTTTTTAAAGGTGTCGGTGCCGATGAGCGAGGCGGCATCCGTGTTGAGGTAGAACGAGATGTCCCACTGCGGGCGCTGGAACACGGCGGCAAGGTTCTCGGCCAGAACGTTTTTGCCGGTGGCCTTCGGCCCGACCAGCAGCAGGTTTTCGCCCGCGAGTACGGCGGCTATCGCCTCGCGCCAGACCTCGCAGCCGTAATATTTATATTTGGGGCAGGGGATGCGTCCGGCGTTCTCCGGCGCTGCGGGAAAGCTGCGGCGAAAGTCCTCGATTCGGGCGAGCATTTCCTCGTCTATACCTTCGCTGCGCAGAAAATCGAGCATGTTTATCCCTCCATTTTATGTCTGATTCCAATACTCATATTGTAGTCCTAAATTGGAAAAAGTCAAATGTTTTGGCTGAGCTTGGCATTGATGCAGAGCGCCGTTCTATCTACCGTGACATTGAAGAGATCAACAAGGCGCTTTGGCTCTTGGAGAACGAGGATGATGATGCCGACATTTTCGCCGCCGAGAAAGCCATTGAGACGGACGAGAACGACAGCGAGAAATTCATCGTGTATGATCGGCACTTGAAGGGCTTTCGGGTTGTTCGCCGCAAGTACGAGCTTTCTGACATTCGCCTAATGGCAGAGTGCATCTATGCCTCCCGTTACATCTCTCAGAGCGAGGCAGAGCGTTTGGTGGACATCATCATACTTCTTCAGTTTGATAATGAGCGAGTTTTTGTGGCACGTAAAAATCCCGATAAGGGGCAGCAAACAACTTCCGTTTCGTATATCGAAGTTGGTGATAAAATTGAAGTTCCAGAGTCATGTAATTTCTCTGCTAATACAAACTCGGCTGGGATTGAAAAGGCGCTAACTCAACGGATTGGAATTTCTGAAAATTTGAACATGCCGCCAAATGGACAAAGCAGACTGCCGCTTGCTGCATATGAAAAAACGTGTCTCATGGTGAGACACGTTTTTCGACAGATTGATATGGAGTTTTCGGTGTGGTATAATCGGGACAACAAATCGGGAATTTGTGGAGGAGAACAATACGCAATGCTTCTTATCAAAAACTTGGAAACGCCAAGATTGACGATTCGTTCTTGGCAGAAATCCGATAAAAACTTTACGCTCTCTCTATGGGGAGACAAAGAAAACGGGAAGTATATGAGCGACCCTATCCGTGAGAACATGGATGAAGCGTATCTCAAATGTGTCGATGAGATGGAAGACAACCCGGATGGATATTATCTGGTTGCTGAATGGAAAGAGGATGGTACGCCAGTCGGTACCTGTTGCATATTCCCCGAAAACGAGAATTATGATATCGGGTATTGCGTCTCAAAAGACCATTGGAAAGAAGGCCTCGGAACCGAAGTGATTGATGCTATCATTCGCTGGGTTAAGGCGGAAGGCGGCAAGTCAATTACGGGAGAAGTGGCAGATATTAATCTTGCGTCGGTTGCGCTACTTCGCAAATTTGGGTTTTCAGAGGACAGAAAAACGCGCTATAAAAAATGGGGAGAAGAAACCTATTTTGATGCCCATTATTATAAGCTGAACTTAGAGTGAGCATTCTATTCCGCACAAACAAACACCTGTTTGCCGAGGTAGGTGGAACGATGTTAGAGTATCATAAAACTACGGAAGCAGAGAAATATATCATCAGCGATTGGAAGTACGAGGGAGAATATGCCCTTTACAACAAGGCTCAGAGGATGAAACAGGCTATAGTCGAATTGCTGAATCTAAATCACGGTGGATTAGTGCTTTTGGAGTATGGCTTTTAAGTCAGAGCAAAGAATTTCCATTTATGGCTATTGGTGAACCAGATTATTATAATGTTCTCAAGAATCTTGAACTCGAAAAAAAGCTTAAATTTATTGATGAGTATCCTTATGATATTGCGGATTATATTTCAAATGTAGATACAAATAATAATCTTGCTTACGTTCTCGCAATACAACAATACGGTGGCCTTACCACCATGCTTGATGTTACGGATGATATCGATGTTGCTATTTTTTTCACTCAATCTAAACTGAATAAAGCGACAAACCGATTTGAATTATGTGACCCGACTCATGAAAACATTATCTATGTTTTTGCACAGTGCGCTGATACTTCGACATACGATATCTCTCGAAACCTCTTTAGTCAATTATCTTTCAATGGTATATTTACTGGTGACTATTCAATTCCTGCCAGAATCAATAATCAGAGATGTGGTCTTCTCTATGGTGCCAGTTTGTTTGAATTTAATACATATTCCTATCGTATTATTGCGAAAATTCATTTACGTAGTTCTGATATAACTACGACAAAAACTGTCGAGGAAATGTTTCCAAGCCAAGAGATGGATTCTCTTTTTAAAACGTTTTCTAACGTAATACCCGGGTTAGAAGGGCTCTATGGGTAACTGTTCTACAAGAGTATATGCCATCTACTAATGAAACAAAAAAGTGTCTCATGGTGAGACACATTTCCAGGCAACGAAAAAAGGCCGCTTTCACGATCTCTTGAACGTGGAAACGGCCTTTCCCTTTTGCCATGAAGCAATATATAGAATTGAAATGCAAAATATACTTGACAATTCGGAAGATGCAATATATAATTTGCATTGTTAGGAGGGAAGCCCGTGAGAAACTTGAAAATGAAGTTCAGACGCATTGAACTTAACATCTCTCAGACTGAGCTGGCGAAACGCGCAGGGGTAACAAGGCAGACGATCGGCTTGATCGAATCCGGGGAGTTCAATCCTTCAATCAAGCTGTGCGTAGCCATCTGTAAAGCGCTGGGAGTAACACTAGATGATCTATTCTGGGAGGAAGAAGAAAATGAAGATGAGGGAAACTAATCTGGATGAACAGCAGGAGCGCAAGCTGCTGGAAATCGAAAGCCGGGGCTTTTGGCTGGCCTTTTGGGGGATTCTGTTCGCTTTGATTGTAGAGACCGTGGTGATGACAAAGGATCTGTGCGCGATTATTGGTGAATTGGTCCTGTTCATGGGGCTTGCGCTGTATCTGGCCATCTCGTGCATGCGGGCGGGCATTTGGGACAGACGAGCGGATATGAGCCGCAGGACCTGCCTGCTTTTCTCTCTGGCAGCAGGGATCTGTGCAGGCCTGTTCGTGTTTGCCTTTACCTTTGCACGCTATCAAAAACCCATCGGATCGCTCTGTGCTGGCGCGATCGGAGTAGTTTTTACCATTGCTCTCACCTATCTCATTCTGCGCCTCGCGGTACGAGCCACAAAAAAGCGCCAGGACGAACTCAACGCAGAGCCGGAGGACGAGGATTCTCTGTAACTTGTCTCACTGTGAGACACATTTCCGGACAACAAAAAAAGGCCGCTTTCACGATCATAGAGATAATGTACAATAAGTTGCGCAAATTGAAAAGAGCAAAAAAGAAGACATAGCTTGCAGGCTCTGGTAGAATGAAGTTACCACACAAACATTCGAAAGGAGACAGCAAACTATGTCCGAGAAAATTGTACAGCTGAATGAGGAAATTATCAAGGGGCAAATCAAGGAATTGGTTCGCGGCAGCGTGGAAGAAACCCTGAACGAGCTGCTGGAGAAGGAGGCAGAGTCGCTGACGCAGGCGGCCCGCTACGAGCGCAGTGAGGCCCGTCAGGGCTACCGCAGCGGCCACTATGACCGGAACCTTACCACCACCTCCGGTGACGTTACGCTCCACATGCCGCGGCTCAAGGGTGTGTCCTTCAAGACGGCCATCATCGAGCGGTATCGCCGCCGGGAGAGCAGCGTGGAGGAGGCGCTCATTGAGATGTATCTGGCAGGCGTCTCCGTGCGCCGTGTGGAGGACATCACCGAGGCACTGTGGGGCAGCAAGGTTTCGCCCGCTACCATCAGCGAGCTGAACAAGAAAGCCTACGTTCACATCGAGGACTGGCGAAACCGCCCCTTGCAGGGCGGGCGGTATCCGTATGTCTATGTGGACGGCATCTACCTACGCCGCAACTGGGGCGGAGAGTACGAAAATGTTGCTGTTTTGGTGGCGATCGCCGTGAATGAGGACGGTTTTCGTGAGGTTTTGGGCGCTGCCGAGGGCATGAAGGAGGACAAGGCCAGCTGGGTCAGCTTCTTCCAGTGGCTCC
>ERZ773208.238-NODE-238-length-54861-cov-6.590902_pt1 | contig 54861 bp, 46 predicted proteins | sample MGYA00581006_ERZ773208 | MGnify/ENA primary metagenome ERZ773208 (study PRJEB29015, sample SAMEA2737793) | human gut metagenome | biome: human gut; feature: human-associated habitat; material: faeces | place: China | collected 2012 ... | reverse complement strand
GCACAACGGAGAACACATTGCGGTAGAAATGCACCGTGCAGCGCTGGTATTTGGCATCCGGGAACACCTCGCCCACGGCCTCCAGCATTCCCATGCACTTGTCGCCGACGATGAGCTTTACGCCGTCCAGCCCACGTCCGCGCAGCCACTGGAAAAAACTGACCCAGCTGGCCTTGTCCTCTTTCATGCCCTCGGCGGCTCCCAAAATCTCACGAAAACCGTCCTCATTCACGGCGATCGCCACCAAAACAGCTACATTTTCGTACTCTCCGCCCCAGTTGCGGCGCAGGCAGATGCCGTCCACATAGACGTATGGATACCGTCCGCCCTGCAAGGGTCGGTTGCGCCAATCCTCAATGTGGACGTAGGCTTTCTTGTTCAGCTCGCTGATGGTGGCGGGCGAGACCTTGCTGCCCCACAGCGCTTCGGTGATGTCCTCCACCCGGCGCACGGAGACGCCCGCCAGGTACATCTCGATGAGCGCCTCCTCCACGCTGCTCTCCCGGCGGCGATACCGCTCGATGATGGCGGTTTCGAAAGATACGCCCTTGAGCCGCGGCATGTGGAGCGTGACGTCGCCGGAGGTCGTGGTGAGGTTGCGGTCGTAGTGGCCGCTGCGGTAGCCCTGACGGGCCTCGCTGCGCTCATAGCGGGCGGCTTGGGTCAGCGACTCCGCCTCCTTTTCCAGCAGCTCGTTCAGGGTTTCCTCCACGCTACCGCGGACCAATTCCTTGATCTGCCCCTTGATAATTTCCTCATTGAATTGTACAATCTTCTCGGACATAGTTTGCTTGCTCCTTTCAGAATGGTGTGTCGTGACTTCATTCTACCAGAGCCTGCAAGCTATGTCTTCTTTTATGCTTTTTTCAATTTGCGCAAGTTATTGTACATTATCTGGATTTTTCCTGTTTTATCATACTGGTCTTAATATGATATGTAGAAAATCTTCCTTTAAAACCACACTGTTTAATCACATCGATATAATGATTTCGACGGTTTAATGGGTCAAAATCAAGCAAATGCCATACGACATTTTTAGTATCTATCGTGCTACATACAAGAGTGATATAAGGAAGATCAACATATGCAAAAGAAAAGCCATATGAATATATATCTGTAATTCCTGCACATTTTTGGGTAATAATCTCTGATAAACGTAGTACGTTCTTTTCTGTATCCTTACTAGTTACATTTAACAATACTTGAGCTGCATGTTTACAGTATTCAGGTATTGAATTGTGAACACAAAAGTGATCCACATCTATATCAGGATTGTGTCCTAGCATTACACGTCCCCCGGCAACACCGTGAACGTGTACAACTTCCTCCACTCCGTACACAACCTCTAAAGTAGGAGTGTAATTAAATGTTATAAACAAGTCATTGTTTATCTTAAGTAGTCTGTCGCTATTAATGAGCTTCGAAAAATCTTTAATTGGCTGCACATTGCTTACTTCAATCTGGCTCGCCCACAAAGCAGCCAATTTCTCTAAATACTTAAAGCATTCAGCAACATCATATAATAACCATTCTTTATCATCATAATGTTCTTCGAAAATTTCATCTGATTTGTCAAGAAAGAATTCTTTTAAATCAAGATTTCCTAAAGTCTCCTCAACAGACCACCAATCACTATTAATGTAAAAATTATATGGCACATCGGGGTTTTGAGATCGTGAAATACAATAGTCAAGAAAACCTAAAATATTGATTATAGTGTAATCCTGATTCTCGTAATAATGACCGAGCGGACTGTTTGTCCTTGGTACTGAATACCTCCAAAGAGAAAAACTATCATATTCTCTTACTCGAGGCTGGTTGGAAATCCGATTTTAAACCCTGACAGCTTTAGAGCAGGTTAACTGCACGAGTCCAGCAATCAGAAAAGAACCAATATACCAATATAATTATACCATAAGCTGGGGGAATAGTTCAATGAGAGAGGGAAAAAGAAATATGGCATATTTCAATATTGGTAGCAGGGCAAAAGAATATGGTTTTTAGATTTAAGTTATTAAGGCTTATTTAGTGCATACCGCCCCGCCTTATGACAGTAGCCATAAGGCGGGGCGGTATGTGTGAAAGGAGGGTATGAAGCAATCACATGAGTTGTGTTACTTCGAGACCGCCGACGAAGACCACCTTGATCTTCTCTTTGGATTCGACGATTACGCTCTCGAGGACCTGCCTTACGATCTGATCGTCATAGCTAATCGGGTGATTCGCCAAGGCTTCAATAATCGTGAATATCTCATCAAGTCTGGATTTTGCGTTTTCACGCTTTTGCTTCGTGTCAGCAATGCGGTCAAGCTGAATCTGCAGTTTTGCCTTTTCATCCATGAGAGCCTTTGCTTTTTCCTCATCAAAGGCTTCGACATTATCGGCTGCGATAGCTTTGAGCATCTTCTGGAATTCTGCCTCAACCTCTGCGATCCTGATCTGAAGGTCGAGACTGTTGTCCTCAGTTGTTTCCGCTGATAAGCCCATGCCGATATGGAGTTTCAGCGTTTTGAGCACATCGGTATTCTGTTTGGCGGTTTGAAGCACCGCTTTCATGATGGCTTCCTGCAGGACGCTTTCCTCGATGCTCGGGGAGTCATGGCAGTATTTCTTGCCATAGTCAAGGCGATTGATGCACCGCCATACCACTTTCTTCTTGCCATTGGCTGCCCAGGTGCATCTGCGAAATGGCGTTCCGCATTCTCCGCAGATCAGAAGCTCTGTAAGTGCGTATTTGCTGGAATACCGACCTTGCTCGGTCTTCGTGCCGACCTGCTTGACCTTCCGCTTTCCACCTCGTCTTGCCATTTCCTCCTGCACTCTGCCGAAGGTGCCGGAGTCGATGATTGCGGGATGATTGTTCTCGACATAGTATTTCGGGCGCTCGCCGTTGTTGATCATGACCTTCTTTGACAGGCAGTCTCTGATGTAGGTCTTGTTGAGGATGGCGTCGCCTTTGTATTTCTCATTGGTGAGGATAGACTCAATCGTTCCTCGCTGCCATTGACCGATGCCGGAGGGAGTCGGAATCCCATCCGCATTAAGATTGTTGGCTATCGTGGCGAGGCTGTCACCGGCGAGGAATCTTTCGCAGATTCTTTTGACTACAACCGCCTGTTCGGGATCGATCTCGGGTTTTCCGTCCGGGCCTCTGCGATATCCAAGGAAGCGTTTGTAATGGAACGGCACGTTTCCTTCTTTGGCACTCTGTGCCTTGCCCCAGCGGACATTGGCGCTGATGTTTTCCGATTCGCTTTGGGCGATGGAGCCGTAGATCGTGATATAGAACTCAGCTCCCGGCTGAATGCTGTGGATTCCTTGTTCCTCGAAGTACACGTCCACATTGTGTTCTTTCAGCATCCGAGTGTGCTTCAGGCAGTCGAGGGTGTTTCGTGCGAATCGGGCTACCGATTTGGTAATGATCATATCTACCTTGCCCTGTTTGCAGTGGCGCATCAGCCTGTTGAAGTCATCGCGCTTTTTGACGCTCGTTCCGGTGATGCCCTTGTCGGCGTAGATGCCGACCATCGTCCATCCGGGTTCTCCGTTGATCTTATCGGTATAAGCTCTGCGCTGAACATCGTAGCTGTTGAGCTGATCCTCCTGCTTGGTTGATACTCGGCAGTAGGCGGCGACACGAAGCTGTCTAGTTGCCCTTGACAAGGAAGTATTTTCTGCAGCGGCGGCACTGGCGTACCTGTACGTTCTCCTCCAGCAGCTGTGTGAATTCCAGACGCAGCATTTCTTTCAGAGAGCTGCAAAGATGAACATGTTGGATGGCTCGAATCTGCCGCAATGCGTTTTTCATTTCTGCTTGATCCAGTCCATACCGCTGTGCAAAAGTCTGCTGCGCGCCGTTGAGATGGAATTCTCCCTTCTCCGGGAAGTGCTGTGCATGGATCGGTCCGGTGCAGATGATCTCCGTGTGAACTGTCTCCGGAGAGCAGCCGTTAATCATGCACCAGAGCGCATAGCGGTCCGCGGCGGTGAGGTCGCCCAGGACATCCGGTTCGCAGTCGGCGTCACAGCAGAAAAGCAGCAGATTCAAATACTCCTTCTGCAGCGCCCGAAGCAAAGCGGTCTTCCTGGACCGGTCCGGAAAAAGCGCGGCGTATAGTGTGTCCTCAAACGGTACAGAAACAGGTTCCAGAAGATACGAGCCGCCGCAGTTGTACATCGCATACTGCTGCATCCTCGTGAAGTCTGCGTAGCAGAAATCAAACAGACCTTCTCCCAGTGGCATCGTGATCGTCCGGCCTTCCAGCGTACTGCAGGAAGCAGCGCGAACCGTCGGAAACGCGATGCCAAAGATGCTAGAGCGTTGAAAACAGCAAAAACAAACTCCCGGCTGCCTGAAAAAAGCAGCCGGGATTCTCGTTTTCATCTCATTTTGTCCAACCAGGCACGTTTCGTCCCATCGCCGTTGGCGTCAGGGTTGGCGTCAATGTCGCTGAGTGGAGGACATCAGCCCAAGTTGCCTTGACCTTACGGTGCGGACGACAGCCGCGTGAAACGAAGAAAAATCAAGCCTGCCTGCGCAAAAACACGCCGCGTCGGCAGCCTCGGTTCTTCTTCAAAAAGTTCGGATAAAGCAAAAATCCGCACTTTTCAGTGCGGATTTTGGTGGGGGAAGGTGGATTCGAACCACCGAAGTCATTGACAGCAGATTTACAGTCTGTCCCCTTTGGCCACTCGGGAATTCCCCCATATTCAGGATGCTGTGTTGCGGTAAAATGGAGCTGGTAGACGGATTCGAACCCCCGACCTGCTGATTACAAATCAGCTGCTCTACCGGCTGAGCTATACCAGCGACTCAAACAGCAAGGCTGATTATAGACGAAGAGTGTCAAAATGTCAAGTGTTTTTTTGAAAAAATCGAAAATATTTTTTCGCATACGAACGGGTGATTGCAGAACCGGCGATTTATGCTATACTGAACAAAAAGGAGGAGTCTGCCTATGAAGATTACATTCGTCGGTGCTGCCCATGAGGTCACAGGCAGCTGCACGCTGCTGGAACTGGCAGGGGAGAAGTATCTGATCGACCGCGGCATGGAGCAGGGGATGGATGTCTATGAAAATATTCCGCTGCCTGTTGCGGCAAAGGACGTCAGTGCCGTTTTTCTGACCCATGCGCATATCGACCACGCGGGACTTCTGCCGCAGCTTTATAAAGACGGCTTCCGCGGGAAAATTTACGCGACACCTGCCACATGCAGTCTGGCAGACGTCATGCTGCGCGACTCGGCGAACATTCAGGAATCCGAAGCCGCGTGGAAAACACGCAAGGCAGAGCGCGCGGGCGAGCCGCCGGTCGAGCCGCTGTACACCGTTGACGACGCAAAGGGCGCGGCATCGTGCTTCCGCCCCTGCCGGTACGGCGAGTGCGTGACGATCGCGGATGGATTGCGTGTGCGCTTTTCCGATATTGGCCACCTGCTGGGCTCGGCCTGCATCGAATTCTGGCTGCGGGAGGGCGGCACTGAGAAAAAGATCGTGTTCTCCGGCGACGTCGGTAATATCGACCAGCCGATCCTGAACGATCCGCTGCCCGTCGCCGAGACGGACTATCTTGTCGTCGAATCGACCTACGGCAACCGCCTGCACGACAAGCCCAAGGATGTGCGTGCGGAGTTGACGGAGGTTCTGCAGCGGGCGTTTGACCGCGGCGGCAGCGTCATCATCCCGGCCTTCGCTGTGGGCCGGACGCAGGAACTACTGTACCTGCTGCGTGAGATCAAGCAGAAAAAGCTTGTACACGGCCACGACGGCTTCCCGGTCTATCTCGACAGTCCACTGGCCGAGGAGGCCACCAGCGTCTTTTTACAGTGCGATACCGACTGCTTTGACCCGGAGACGCAGGCCGTCCTGAAAAGCGGCCAGAACCCCATCTGGTGCCCCGGACTGCAATTCGCGATCACGGCCGAGCAGTCCAAGGCCATCAACAGCGATCCGCGCCCCAAGGTTATCCTGTCTGCCAGCGGCATGTGCGACGCGGGCCGCATCCGGCACCATTTGAAGCACAATCTCTGGATGGCGGAAAATATCATCCTCATCGCGGGCTATCAGTCCAAGGGCACGCTGGGGCGGGCGCTGCTGGACGGGGTGAAGGAGGTGCGGCTGTTCGGCGAGGATATTGCCGTGAACGCCGAGATCGCCGTCCTGCACGGCACGAGCGGCCACGCCGACCAGAAGGGCCTTCTGAACTGGGTAGAGGCCTTCGAGAAAAAGCCGGAGACGATTTTCGTCAACCACGGCGATACCGAGGCCTGCGAAGCGTTCCAGGCACTGCTGCAGGAAAAGGGCTATGTCGCCGTTGCGCCGTTCTCGGGCGCGGAGTTTGACCTTGTTTCCGGCAAATTCCTCGCGTTCCCGGAAGGCTGTCCGATCGCCAAGCGCGGCGCGGCACGGAAGAAGGGCGTCTTCGACGCGCTCATCGCAGCGGCACAGCGCCTGCTTCTTGTGGCGCAGAGCTGCAAGGAGCGGCCGAACCGTGACCTGACCCGCTTCACCGCGCAGATCCAGGCGCTCATCGACAGGTGGGAGAAATAAAAACGGGGGGATACCGATGGAAATCGATTATTATAAGCCCTGTCCGGAATATGACCGCTGCTGCGAGTTGATCGATCGATACTGGGAAGCGGGAGAATATGAAGCCTGCTTTAAGGGGCATCTGGAACTGGCGGAGCAGGGGTATCCGCTGGCTGAGTGCCAGGTCGGCTGGTTCTATCTGAAGGGGCAGGGCGTTCCGCAGGACGACGCGAACGCGTTCTATTGGACAAAGCGTGCCGCAGAGCATGGCGATTGGGACGCGCAGTATAACCTTGGAACGTTCTATGAAGCGGGGATCGGCACCGCGCGCGATGCAGAGCAGGCAAAACACTGGTATATTGCCGCCGCCCGGCAGGGACAGGATGAAGCGCTTGAAAAATGCCGCGTCGAAGGAATCAGATGGGCATAAACTGCCGCATCGGCCTGCGGGCATAGCTTCTTACTTTGCCTTTTTCCTGATATAGACCGCTGCAATGACCAGACATTCAAGACAATAAGCGGCGCAGAAAATCACATGGCGGACAGCGGCTGTCTGCTGTGCGGCCCGAAGGTCGTCCTCTGTGCAGACCGTAATTGGAAGGAGCGTTCTGTCCTTAGGCGTAGATCGAAGGGAAACGACGGTTTCATTGCGGTCGATATATTCACAAACCACGTTGCCGTTCTTGTCTTCTAGCCTTCGGGTCGGTGCATCTTCCGTCCCATAAGGAATCTGTACGGCCACTGCATCCGGTTCCTCCGTGTGGTAACCGGATGCAGCAGAAATATCCTGCTGCATATATTGAATGAAGCTGTCGTAATCCTCAAATGTTGCTGTGCTTTCCATAATGCTGTAGGGCCCCCAGATCGAAGTGGAAAACTGATGTCCAACGAAAGTCACGGCTAGAACAATGACCAGCGCAATGGCGCAATTCCGTTTCAACTTGTGGTTTCGATGATAAATGGCAGCTTCCTTCTCGGACAGATCGTATACGCCTTTTTTAAAAGAGACGCATTCAGGAAATACAGCACGACTGAATAGACCAGCAGAAATGCAGCGGCGCCCACAGCACCCAAAATCAGCAGACTTTCGGAGGCAAGCCCCATATCAGCAGCGGCCAAAACCATGGGGAGGGTAAAGCCAAGGAAGGATGCTGTCAATCCGACGGATCTCTCTGCAAGGGCGATCACGCTTTTCCTGAAGCCGGAAAGCGTGCTATCGTCCAGTCCGGCATCTTCTACACTGAAAAACGCCTTGTTTACGAATACCGCCTGACATACGATACTGGCCGCAAAGAAAATCGCGCCCAGAAAAAAGCCGAGTATGGCTTTCAGAAACGCAAGATTGCAGCTCAAAGCCACAATCAGGCCGATCACAGAAGTACCTACATTACCTGATGGGTGATGGTTTGCGTCCTGTGGGTATTCTAAGATTTCGGCAGTGAGAATACAACCCAACAGTCGCAGAATCACGCTCGGAATCCGAGAATTATGCTGTTGCCGCGCTATTCCCGGGCGTGGAGTTTGAACTGATCTCCGGGAAGTTCTCCGCGTTCTTAAAGGACAGCCCCTTGCCGCACAGTGATGCGGCAAGGGGCTGTTTCACATTGCTTATTCCGGTTCCGGCAGATCGACAATGATCGGTTCGTGGCGGACAGCAGGCAGAAATTTTGTCAGGATGTCCTGCGTGGAAACGGCCAGCGTCGAGGTGTTGATGCACGGGTGGCAGCCGATGCGGGCGGATTCGGCGATTGGCTTGTCGAGTACAAGCTGAACGGCGTTTTCCGTGTCGTTCATCAGACCGAGCACGCTGACAGAGCCGGGCGTGATATCGAGGTATTTTTTCATATCCGCCGGATCCGCGAACGACAGCCGCGCCACGCCCAGCTTCTTGGAAAGGTCCTTCGTCTTGAACACTTTTTCCCCCTCCAGCATCAGCAGATAAAACTGCGTCTTCTGCCGGTTACAGAGAAATAGATTTTTACAGATCTTCTCGCCGAGCACCTGTTCAACAGCTTCACAGGCCTCAATGGTGTCCGCGTGCTCGTGGTCAACGCGGGCGTAGGAAATCTGCAGCTTGTCCAGCAGCGCATAGCAGCGCTGCTCTTTTTCCAGCCGCCCCGAAACATTGCCCGGGCGGCCCTCATACCGTACAGGATCGATATACATATGGATCAGCCGTTGCGGATGTAGAGTTCCGCGGCCTGCACCTCTTTCTCATAGGGATTTAAGTACCGGTTCACAATGTCCGCGACGCCTCCTGCGTCGAGCACATAGTAAGACCCGCTTGTGAAATTCGCGGCATAGCCGGGCAGTGTAGTGGAACTGATCTCGCTGCGGCCGCAGAGCAGGAAGCTTTCTGCCAGCCACAGAAGATTGGCCTTTGTCAGATTCGTGTTCGTATGTTCCAGCACCAGCTTCACGGCCTTCGACAGATGCAGCGCACCCTTCGGCGATACCCACTGCCGGAGCGCCGCTGAGACGAGCGAACGCTGCACCTCAATACGTCCGAGATCCGCTGTCGCGTAGCCAGAGCGGAAGCGCGCAACCTGCATGACCTGTTCGCCGTTCAAATGCTGCTTTCCAGCCTGCAAATCGATATTCAATCCCTGCGTGGGGTCTGAATAGTGCATATCGACCGGCACGTCAAATGTAATGCCGCCCATCAGATCGACCAGCTGTTCAAACACGCTCAGATCGATCACAGCATAGCCATCCGGCTCGAAGCCGATGACCTCCGATACGCGCAGCAGCAGTTCCTGCATGCCGGCCTCACCGCCTCCGGCCCAGCCGTAGGCAGAATTGATCTTCGGAACGGAATATTCGCAGAAGATCAGTGTGTCGCGCGGGATGGAAACGAGATGAATGGTCTTCTCTGTACGATTTACATTTACCAGCATCATGGAGTCTGTGCGATAGCCGCCTTCGTCCGTGCCTGCGACGAGAATGGTCGCGCAGCCGGATTTGCGGGCCGAGAGCGCGTTCTCACTCTGCGGCGCGCGGGCAATCAGAAAATGGAACGATGCCGCGCCAAGTGCCAGCAGCAGGATAAGCAGCAGCACAATGCGCAGTCCATGGCGGCGCTTCGGCTTCTCCGGTTTTCCGCGCCGCCGCGTTTCCGGCTGTGCAAGCTTTTCCTCCTGCTCGGCGCGCGCGCTGTGCTCATCGTCGCTCAACCCCTGCGTGTAGAGCCATTCTGCGTATTCTGCCGTGCTTTTATGTGTGCCTGCATGCTTCCGCTCTGCTTTTTTCTTTTTCATATGGGCGGCGCGCTCCTGCTCAAATGCCTGCTGACGCTCGGCTCTCGCAAGCCGTTCCTGTTCCCGGACGCGTTCGTACTCCGCGCGCCGCGCGCGCTGGTACGCAGGCTTGGACTGCTCATAAAACGTCAGCGGAGCCTCCGGCTCCTTCTGCTCCTCCGGACCGTAGAATTTGCCGTAGTCGATGTGCACGTCTTCTGCGCTCAGCGGCTCGCCGCCGGATTCCTCCGGGGCGGGTTCGTCTTCAGCAGAGGGCTGCTCCGCAGCTTCGCCGTCCGATTCACCGAGCAGACTTTTTACATCCTGCAGCAGTGCGTCAACGTCTTCTGCGTCCGGCTGATTCGGCTCATGTTCCTGTCCGGGCTGCATTGAATACTTGTCTTCCATACTATGTTCTCCTTCCATTTTCCGCGCAGCCGAGGCGGCTGGTGGAAAGAAAGTCCCATAAATATTGTATCATTGTAACATAAATTCACCAAAAAGTAAATACTGTGCGGATTTCCTGCATTGCAATCGCGTCCGTTTAGTGGTAGACTGTTTTTAACTGGCTGTAGGAGGACGTATGAATATGAACTGGGATGCTGCGTTTGCCGCCTGCAAAAGCTATGATGATACGGAGGTTTCTGCTGCGCTGCAAACTGCCGTTGCCGCGGCGGGCGGCCTTGACTGGGTCACGCCCGGCATGCGTGTGGCACTGAAACTCAATCTTGTTTCCGCCATGAAGCCGGAGCAGGCCGCCACGGTCCATCCGGCGGTTGTCTGCGCGCTTGTGAGAATGCTGACGGCGCGCGGTGCGCATGTGATCCTCGGCGATAGTCCCGGCGGGCTGTATACGAGCGCACATTTGCAGCGCGTCTACGACGCGACCGGCCTGCGGGCCGCCGAAGCGCTCGGTGCGGAACTCAACGAGGACTTTTCTGTCTGTACCGTCTCATACCCGGAGGCTTTGCAGGCGCGCTCGTTCACCATGACCGCTTATCTGCAGCAGGCCGACGCAATCATCGATGTCTGCAAACTCAAAACGCACGGCATGATGGGCATGACGAACGCCGTGAAAAACTTTTTTGGCATCATTCCCGGCACGATGAAGCCGGAATATCACTATAAATACCCGAAAGTCTCCGATTTTGCCGACATGCTTGTTGACCTTTGCGAATATTGCAGACCGCGCCTTTGCATCTGCGACGCGGTCGTCGGCATGGAGGGCAACGGTCCGACGCAGGGCTCCGCGCGCTCCATCGGCTGCCTGATCGCAGCGCAGAGCGCGCATAAGCTTGACTTAGCTGCCTGTGGCCTCATCGGTCTGATGCCCAGTGAGGTGCCGACGCTCTCCGCTGCCATCCGGCGCGGCCTGTGCCCGGACAGTGCAGAAAAGCTGACGATTTTCGGTGAACCTGCCGCATTTGCCGTCCCGGACTACAAGACTGTCCCCTCGCAGGCAAGCGTCTTTTTCCGCAGCGGCGGAAAGGGGGTTTTCGCCAAGCTTGCCGACAGCTTCCTGTTCCATATGCTTACGCCGTACCCCAAGCTTCGCGCAAGCGCCTGCGTCGGCTGCAAAAAATGCGCCAATATCTGTCCGGCCAAAGCCATCACAATGCGCGGCGGCAAGCCGGATATTGACCGGAAGGCCTGTATCCACTGCTTCTGCTGTCAGGAATTCTGCCCAAAGGGCGCGATGCAGGTGGGACGCAGTGTGCTTGCAAAGCTGCTGGAAAAGGGCTGAGTTACCTGAGGGCGCGTTGCCAGAAATCCCCGGCATAGCGTCCGGCGGTTCGGCTTATCCTAACAGAAAAGGAGGCCGAACCGATGCGAGCAGAGTTTTTATGGGAAGTTTTTACCGATACCGGCGCGCCGGAGGCGTATCTGCTGTTTAAAGATGCAGGCCGCGCGCAGCAAAGCGTGAGGGAAGCGGAGCATGGACTACCTGACGACGCGGGGGCTTGTCCTCCGGACAACCGAATATAAGGAAACGGACCGCATCCTGACGGTTTTGAGTGCCGACCGCGGTTTGCTTACGATGAAGGCACGCGGCGTGCGCTCCAACCGCAGCAAGTTGAAGGGGGCCTGCCAGCTTCTGACCTATGCGGAGTTTACCGTCGGCGAGGCGCACGGCTTTTCCTCCATCACCGAGGCGACCGCGCTTGAGATGTTTCCGGAACTGCGGACGGACATTGAACTGCTGGCGCTTGCCAGTTATTTTGCCCAGCTTGCCGAGGTTTTATCGCAGGAGGATGCGGCAAGCCCTGCACTGCTGCCGCTGATTTTGAACGCGCTCTACGCGCTTGCGAAGCTGAAAAAGCCACCGCGGCTCGTCAAGGCGGCGACGGAACTGCGCCTTGCCGCCCTTGCAGGCTATCTGCCGGAACTTTCCGGCTGCTGCGTGTGCGGGAATGCTGAACCTGACCGGTTCTCGATTGCAGACGGGACGCTCGAGTGTGCGTCCTGCCGCGCGTCCGACGGTGTGCGCATGCCGCTCTCATCCGCGTCGCTGGCCGCGATGCGCTATATCGTTTCCTGCCCGGATAAAAAGCTGTTTTCCTTCACGCTGACGGGTTCGGCGGAGAAAGAACTGTGTGATGCGGCGGAAAGCTATCTGCTTACGCAGCTGGAGCGCAGCTTTTACACGCTGGATTTCTATAAATCACTTTTGACAGAGTAACAGAATAGGATCGTACTTATGAACGAACAATATGAAAAATCACTGACAAAGCTGGAACTGGACAAGGTTCTGGCGATGCTTTCCGACCATGCCGCATCGCAGGCGGCAAAGGAACGATGCCTTGCCGTCCGCCCCAGTACGGACGCGGATGAGATTCGCCATCTTCTGGACGAGACAAGCGCGGCCTGCGCCTGCATCACGGTCAAGGGCTCGCCGTCCTTCGGCGGATTATATGATGTGGGTGCGTCGCTTGACCGCGCCGACCGCGGCGGTTGCCTCAGCCCGGAAGAACTGCTGCGTATTGCAGCTGTTTTAAAGTCTGCCCGCCAGACAAAAGCGTATTCCGAAGGCGAAGGGAGAAGCGCACAGGAGTCAAGCGTGCTGGATGTGTACTTCCAGCAGATCACCACGAATAAATATCTGGAGGAGCGCATCTTTACCTCCATTCTCTCCAAAGATGAGATCGCGGACGCAGCCAGCAGCGAACTTGCCTCTATCCGCCGCAAGATCCGCCAGCAGAGTTCCAAGATCCGAGAATCACTGCAGAAGATCATCACCTCGCCGTCCTACGCAAAAATTTTGCAGGAGCCGATCGTGACCATCCGCTCCGACCGCTTCGTCGTCCCGGTCAAGGCCGAGTGCAAGAGCCAGCTTCCGGGCCTTGTGCACGACGTATCCGCCTCCGGCAGCACCTATTTCATCGAACCCATGTCCGCTGTCAACGGCAATAACGAATTGCGCGAACTGTTTATGGCTGAGCGCAAGGAGATCGAGCGCATTCTTGCCGAACTCTCCGCTGAAGCTGCGGGCCACCGTGAGCAGATCAAGCTGGACTATGACGTGCTGCTGCAGCTGGAGTGCATTTTTGCAAGGGCACGTCTGTCATTTGCCATGCGCGCCATCTGCCCGGAGGTGCGCACAGACGGCCAGCTGAACCTGATCCGCGCCCGCCATCCGCTCATCACCGGCAAGACCGTCGTGCCCATCTCTGTGCGCCTCGGCAGTGATTTTGACACGCTCATCATCACCGGCCCCAACACCGGCGGCAAGACCGTCACGCTCAAGACCATTGGCCTGCTGACACTCATGGCCGAGTGCGGCCTGCATATCCCTGCCGACGACGGCAGCGCGATCAATGTCTACGAGCAGGTTTTCGCCGACATCGGCGACGAACAATCCATCGAGCAGTCGCTTTCCACGTTCTCGTCGCATACAAAGAATATTGTAGAGATTCTTAAGGTCTGCGACAAAGACAGCCTTGTGCTGTTTGATGAGCTCTGCGCCGGAACCGACCCGGCCGAGGGCGCGGCGCTGGCCATTTCCATCATCGAGTTCTGCCGCAAGTGCGGTGCTGGCGTTGCGGCGACGACGCACTACGCCGAACTCAAGCTTTACGCCATGCGCACAAGCGGCGTGATGAACGCGTCGTGTGAATTTAATGTCGAAACGCTCCAGCCGACCTACCGGCTGCTCATCGGTGTGCCCGGCAAGTCCAACGCGTTTGCCATTTCCAAGCGCCTTGGCATCGACGAGGCCATTCTGGAGCAGGCCCGCAGCCTCGTCAGCCAGAATGACGTGAATTTCGAGGATGTTCTGACGCAGCTTGACCAGCAGCGGCAGGAGATGGAGAAAGCGAAGGAAGAGGCCGAGCGCCTGCGCCGCGAGACAGAAAAGCAGAAGGAAAAATCCGACGAGTATTACGCGCAGATCAAGCAGGAAAAGGAAAAGGCCGCCCAGCAGGCGCGCAAGGAGGCGCAGTATATCATCGATGATGCCCGCCGTGCCGCCGACGCGGTCTATGAAGAACTCAAGCAGCTTCGGAAGCAGGCGAAAAACGGCGCGTTCGTTCCCGGCTCCAATGAAAAGCAGGCACAGCTGCGCCGCAATCTCAACGAGGCGGAAAGCAGAATGCAGCCCCAGCGCGAGGAAAAGCAGCGCCCGGAGCCGACCCGCGCCATCCGCATAGGCGATACGGTTGAACTTCTGAAGCTTGGCACAAAGGCAACCGTGCTTGCAATCAACAAGGACGGAAGCTATCAGCTGCGCGCTGGTATCCTACAGGTCACGGCAAAACCGGAGGAGGTGTACCTCCTGGAAAACGAGACGCAGAACGCGGCGAAAAAGGTCATTGCAGGCAAGGTACGCGAACTCAAGGCGGCGGCCCAGCCGGAACTCGATATCCGCGGTATGGCTGTTGACGAGGCGCTGCCGGTGCTTGATAATTTCCTGGATGCAGCCTATATGGGCAATCTCCCGAATGCACGCATCATCCACGGCAAGGGCACGGGTGTTCTGCGCGCGGCTGTGCAGGACGAATTGCGCCGCTGTAAATATGTTAAGTCCTTCCGCCTCGGCGTCTACGGTGAGGGCGAATCCGGCGTGACGATTGTCGAGTTCAAATAATTTCCGGCGCTTTTTGTCCGGAAATTGGAGCGCAATGAAATAGTGATTGACTTTTCAATGAAATTTGCTAAAATTAGAAAGTCGATAGTAAACTTTAATCCCCGGCAAGATGTATAAGGAGTGTCGTCTATGTACATGCAGCAATCCATCGTGAAGTGCGAATCCGGCCTTTACAACCGGCAGGCCACCTACTTCATCCAGAAGGCCAATGAATTCAAGTCCAGCATCTGGGTCGAGGTCGAGGACCGCAAGATCAACGCCAAGAGCCTGCTCGGCGTTCTGTCCATGGGCATCACCAAGGGCACGCGTGTCAGCATCATTGCGGAAGGCCCCGATGAGGAAGAAGCAGTAAAAGCACTGACCGACATGCTCGTAAAAGAGGTCTTCTGAGGCATTTTTTACAACCGGTAACGACAGGAGGGGCGTTGTCCCTCCTGCGTCTGCCGCCCGATCTGCACATTTGCTGGCGCTGCGTCCGCAGCGCTTTTTTATTCAGAAGTTATGACATTTGAAGAACTCAAGGACAAGGCGCTTTCGCTTCCATATGAGCCGGGCGTCTACATCATGCAGGATAAGGCCGGTACGGTTATCTATGTCGGCAAGGCCAAAAAACTCAAGAACCGTGTCAGCCAGTATTTTCAGGATACAGCGGCGCATACGCCGAAGACGCGTAAAATGGTGTCGCAGATCGACCATTTCGATACTATCGTTGCGCGTTCAGAGTTTGAGGCGCTGGTGCTCGAATGCTCGCTCATCAAGCGGCATATGCCGAAGTATAATATTCTCCTGAAAGACGACAAGGGGTATCCCTATCTGCGCGTCGATCTGACGGAGGACTACCCGACCATGCAGATGGTCAGCAAAACGGCGGGGGACAAGGCCAGCTATTTCGGCCCCTTCGGCGGCCGTTCTGTTACGCAGCATGTGATCGACACGCTCCGCCTGACGCTGAAGCTTCCGGGCTGCTCCAAGCAGTTTCCGCGTGATCTTGGCAAGGACCGGCCGTGCCTCAATTTTCATATGAACAACTGCGACGGCTGGTGTCAGCTTTCGCGCAGCCAGAAGGAGTATCACGCCCGCATGGAGCAGGCTGTGCTGATTCTGCAGGGCAGCTATAAAAAGGTCGCGGACGAATTGCGCATGCAGATGGAGGGCGCTGCCGAAAAATTGCAGTTTGAACTTGCCGCGTCCCTGCGCGACCGGCTGCGCGCCGTGGAGTCCCTCGGTGAAAGGCAGCTTGTGACAGCCGGGACAATGGCCAATACCGATGTGATCGGCTATTACCAGAACGAAGCGCGGGCCTGCTTTGCGGTTCTGCATTATGTAAACGGAAGCCTGCTCGACAAGGAATATGAGATTCTATCTCCGGCGGACGACCCGCAGGAAGCTGTCTCCGCCCTTGTCAAGCAGTTCTATCTTGCGCGCGGCACAGCGCCAAAGGTCATCCTTACGCCGTTTGAACTGGAGGATGCGGAACTGTTCTCTGCTCTTTTGCAGCAGGAACTGAACAAAAAGGTCCTTATCCGCATGCCGCAGCGCGGCGATAATGTGCGTCTGGTCGAACTTGCCCATAAAAATGCGCGCGAAGAGGCCGAGCGCATTACAACCAAGGCAGAGCGCTGCACCGGAACGCTCGGCGCGCTGGCCGATATGCTCCATCTGCCGGATATTCCGCACCGGATGGAGGCCTATGATATTTCCAATCTGGCCGGAACGGACATTGTCGCGTCCATGGTCGTCTTTCAGGACGGCAGGCCGCTCAAATCCGCCTATAAGCGCTTCCGCGTCGAGGGTCTGACCGATCAGGACGATTATGCGTCCATGCACCAGATTCTCCTGCGCCGTCTTACGCATTATGTTCAGCAGGATGCGGGCTTTTCCGAGCGGCCGGATGTTCTGCTGATCGACGGCGGCGTTGAGCATACAAGGGTTGCAGAGGAGGTCTTGCAGACGCTTGGACTGGATATTCCGGCCTACGGCATGGTCAAGGACGACAAGCACCGCACAAGAGCGCTCGTAACCGCCGAAGGCGCTGAAATTGCCATCAGCGCCGTACCGTCTGTGTTTGCGCTCATCGGGACCATTCAGGAGGAGACACACCGCTTTGCCATCACCTACCAGCGTGCGCTCCGCTCCCGCCGCATGAAAAAATCCGGGCTGGAGGACATTCCCGGCATCGGCGAAAAGCGGCGGCAGGCGCTCTTGAAAAAATTCCGCTCTGTCAAAGCCATTTCACAAGCAGAACGCAGCCAGCTGGAGCAGGTGCTCCCGGAATCCGCCGCGCTGGCTGTTTATCAGCATTTTCACCCGAAGGAAGGAGGAGCCGCATGCGCGTCATCACAGGAACCGCCAGAGGCGTCCCGCTGAAGGCCCCGAAGGGCATGGATACCCGCCCGACCATGGATCAGGTCAAGGAGGGTATTTTCTCCGCCATCCAGTTTGAAATCGAGGGGAGAACGGCGCTCGACCTGTTCGCAGGCTCTGGCCAGCTTGGTATCGAGGCGCTTAGCCGCGGCGCGGCACACTGCACATTTGTCGATAAGGGTAAAGAGCCGATTGCCGTTATCCGGGAGAACCTGAAAAAGACAAGACTGGAAGATCACGCCACAGTTGCGCAGGCAGATTACAGTTCCTACCTGAAAACCTGCCGTACACAGTTCGATTTGATCCTCTTAGACCCGCCTTATGCGGAAATTTTCCTTGAAACTGCGCTAAAAATCATATCAGAAATTGACATTTTGACGAACAGTGGTATAATAGTCTGTGAAAGACCCTTTGAGAAGTCCCTTCCGGATGAAATTCCGGGTCTTGTGCGTTACCGGGATTACCGCTACGGCAAGGCTGCGGTGACGATCTTCCGCAGAGGATAGCCGGCTGGAGGCACCATGAGAACAGCAATTTACCCCGGCAGCTTTGACCCTGTTACAAACGGTCATCTCAACATCATCACCCGCGCGGCGCGCAGCTTTGACCGGCTGATCGTCTGTGTGATGTATAACTGTGAAAAAAGCCCCATGTTCACGCCGGAAGAACGCGTTGAACTCATCCGCCGCGTCACGGCGGATATTCCGAACGTTGCGGTCATGCACTCCAACAAGCTGCTGGCCGACTTTGCGCGCGAACAGGGAAGTTCCATTATTATCAAGGGCCTGCGGGCCGTTTCTGATTTCGAGCGTGAATTCCAGATGGCGCTCATGAATCATAAACTCAATCCCGGACTTGATACCATGTTCCTGACTGCGGAGCATCAGTTCATGTACTTGAGTTCCAGCGCCGTCAAGGAGTTGGCACGGTATGATGCCGACGTGAGCGATTTTCTGCCCGCGGCGATCATTCCGGACTTCAAGGCTCGCATGATGGAGCAAATCTAAGGAGGTATTTTTATGGCAAGCGGTATTGAAGAGATCCTGACAACGTTGTATGAGATGGTACAGGATGCGTGGAGTTTGCCGCTCGGCGCGGACAAGTGCGTACTCGAACGTGACAAGGTTCTCGATCTTCTCGATGAGATCAGCAACCAGCTTCCCGGTGAACTCAAGCAGGCCAAGACGATCGTTGAGTCCCGCAACGAGGTCATTACCAACGCCAAACGCGAGGCCGAAAACATTCTCAAGCAGGCTGAGCAGCGCGCCCGTCAGATGATCTCGCACGAAGAGGTCTATCTGCAGGCCCAGAAAGAGGCCGACGACTTGATGAAAAATGCACAGGCCAAGATCAAGGAACTGCGTCAGGTCACGAATGATTATGTTGACGACTCCATGAAGCGCACAGAGGATGCCATTGCGCAGGCTCTGAGCGAGATCCGCGAGTCCCGCGGCAAGTTCCGCGCCCTCGTCAACCCGCAGCAGGCCAAGCCCTCGCCTATCATCGAAGACGTATAAAGCACCATTTTCCCATACCGATACAAGCTGAGAAGAGGAACGAACTTCGTGCAGCGCCGCAGAGAGGAAGCGGTTGGTGTAAGCTTCCGCAAAGCCAAAGTTCCCGTCGCCTCCGAGCCGCCGGGCTGAACTGACAGTAAGCCCCGCCGGGTTCTCCCGTTACAGAGATTTGAGCGCCCGGTTTTCCGGGAACGCAGGTGGTACCACGGAGAATTTCTTCGCCCTGAGTCTGAAACTCAGGGCGTTTTTTCTTGCATCTGCGCATTCGATTGTAGAGGCCGATGCCCACATCGGCCCGGCAGAACAGACCGCTTTTACAGAAATCTACGGCGAATTCGCAGCTTCTCAACAGGCCGATGTAGGCATCGGCCCCTGCGAACAAGTGAGAAACTGCATTCGCATCCGCCTGAGATTTCCGTTAAAACAACTGCATTCTGCCGGGCAGAGCAGAGTTCCGGCCCTGCCAACTCACAGCTTTTTGGAAAGGAGCGCATATGACCTTCCGGTTTGAAACGGATTACGATCTTGAAACACTTACGGCGATGGCAAAGGGCATCCGCCGGACTGTGCGGAAAAAGCGCAGTTGTCTGGTGCATATCTTCGCGGCGCTTGTCGTTCTGATGGAAGCGTTTTTCCTGCTTATGGATTTGAGGAAGAATGCCCTCGACGTAGGGGACGTGCTGGCGCTGATCGCAGTCCTGGCCATAATCATAGTGGTGAGAACAGAAGACCGGCTCAATGCCCGGACTGCCAGAGCGCGTCTGCTTCCCGGCACGGAGCATGCCAGTACGGTGTTTGATGAAGACGGCTATACCGTGAAAACAAGCGTCAATGAGGGCAGATGGCAGTACAAGCAGATCTTTGCCGTTGCCGAGACGGAGCGCTATTTTATCCTTACGCTTTCCAAAGATTATGCACAGGCAGTTGATAAGGAAGGCATGCAGGGCGGAAGCACAGCGGAATTCCGTGCATTTATCAAGGAAAAGACCGGAAAGCCGGTCGTATATATCAAGTAAAGACGATTCCACGCGTAAAACCACCGCCGATGACATTGAGAATGAGAGGAGATATTCATGCCCGGTGAATTTGTATTTGTCCCGACGCACTACAGTCCGGAACTGCAGATCGAATTGGCGAAGGCGCTGCGGGCGCGTACAGAGATTGTCTCATGGAAGAAGAACCCCAAGCTTTGGCGTATGACCGACGGCGTGAACCGCTTCGCGGAGGAATGCAGAGCGGACGACCCGCTGCTGAAGCGCCGGGGAATTGTACGGACCGTTTTGTCTGTGATTCTGGCCGCCGCAGGTGTCTTTCTGCTTGTGACGGGGCTGATGGAGCCGAAGAATATGACGCTGCTTGTAACCGGCGTCATTGCGCTGGTGATTGCAGCGGCGCGGTTTCTTCCAAGTCCGGATGCGGACATGACAAGACAGTTTCAGAAGTCAGCGGCACTGCTTTTAAAAAGCCTCGGCGGACTGGATTTGTCGTCAAAGCCGAAGATTCGATTCACGGACGAGGCAATGCAGATCAAGACAAACCAGAAATCGGCCGACTTCCCGTATGAAAAAATGGAAACGCTGGTGGAAACGCCGAGCCTTTTCCTGCTGACGCACTCCGGCTCGGCCACGGTCCTGCAAAAGAAGGATCTGATTTTAGGCACGCCGGAGGAATTTCTGGACTTTTTCCGTGCCCACGCAGCCTGCCCCTGTGCAAAATTGACTGAAGAATAAACAATATGTTTTAATAGGAGAATCAACATGAGAAAAGAACTGCCCAAGCAATACGACCCGACGCAGGTGGAAAGCCAGATCTATCAGATGTGGCTGGACAACGACTGCTTCAAGGCCGAACCAGACCCCGGCAAGAAACCCTATTCCATCGTCATGCCGCCTCCCAACGTCACCGGCCAGCTTCATATGGGCCACGCGCTCGACTCCACGCTGCAGGACATTCTGACCCGCTATAAGCGTATGGAGGGCTACAGCGCCCTCTGGCTGCCCGGAACCGATCATGCCGGTATTGCCACCCAGATTAAGGTCGAGGAAGAACTGCGCGTCAAGGAAGGCAAGACCCGCTATGACCTTGGCCGCGAAAAGTTCCTCGAGCGCGTCTGGGCGTGGAAGGAAAAGTACGGCAGCCGCATCGTCGAGCAGCAGCGAAAGCTCGGCGTCAGCTGCGACTGGTCGCGCAGCCGCTTCACCATGGACGAGGGCTGCTCCAAGGCCGTGCGCGAGGCGTTCTGCGAGATGTATGACAAGGGCCTTATTTACAAGGGCAGCCGCATCATCAACTGGTGCCCGCACTGCCTGACCGCACTCTCCGACGCGGAAGTCGAATACGTTGACAAGCCCGGCCATCTCTGGTATATCCGGTATCCGCTCTCTGACGGCTCCGGCGATATCGTCGTTGCCACGACCCGCCCGGAAACCATGATGGGCGACACCGGCGTGGCCGTCAACCCGAATGACGAAAAATTCAAGCATCTGATCGGCAAGACCTGCATTCTGCCCATCATGAACCGCGAGATTCCCATTGTGGGCGATGAATACTGCGAGATCGGCTTCGGTACCGGTGCGGTCAAAATGACCCCGGCGCACGACCCCAACGACTTTGAGGTCGGCCTGCGCCATAACCTTGATGTTATCCGCGTCATCGCCGACGACGGCCATATCAACGAAAACGGCGGCAAATACAACGGCATGGACCGCTATGAATGCCGCAAAGCCCTTGTAAAGGACCTCGAAGAGCAGGGCTATCTCGTCAAGACCGAGCCGTATTCCCACAACGTTGGCACCTGCTACCGCTGCCACAACGATGTTGAGCCGCTCATTTCCGCGCAGTGGTTCGTCAAGATGAAGCCGTTGGCAGAAGAGGCTATCCGCGTCGTCAAGAACGGCACGATCAAATTTGTTCCCGAGCGCTTCTCCAAGACGTATCTCAACTGGATGGAAAATGTGCACGACTGGTGCATCTCCCGCCAGCTTTGGTGGGGCCATCAGATCCCCGCGTGGTACTGCGATGCGTGCGGCCATATCAACGTCAGCCGCGAAGACCCGACGAAGTGCGAAAAGTGCGGCTGCACGAAGCTGACCCGCGACGAGGACGTGCTCGACACCTGGTTCTCGTCCGGCCTGTGGCCGTTCTCAACGCTCGGCTGGCCCGATCTGAATTCTGAAGACCTCAAATACTGGTACCCGACGACCGACATGGTTACGGGCTATGATATCATCTTCTTCTGGGTGGCGCGCATGGTCGTCTCCGGCATGGAGCAGATGAAAAAGGAGCCGTTCAAGACCGTCTTCATCCACGGCCTTGTCCGCGACGATAAGGGCCGCAAGATGTCCAAGTCCCTCGGCAACGGCATCGACCCGCTGGAAATGGCTGAGAAATACGGTGCGGACGCGCTGCGCTTCAATCTCATCACCGGCAACTCGCCCGGCAACGACATGCGCTTCTACGTCGAGAAGTGCGAGGCCATGCGCAACTTCGCCAATAAGATCTGGAACGCGAGCCGCTATGTGCTCATGAACCTGACCGTCGAAGAAAACGGGCTTCCGGATGCCGCCGACCTTGAGATCGAGGACAAGTGGGTGCTCTCCAAGCTCAATACGCTCATCAAAGAAGTCACGGAGAACATGGATGCCTATGAACTGGGCGTCGCCTCCGCCAAGGTCTACGACTTTATCTGGGATACCTATTGCGACTGGTATATCGAACTCACCAAGGCAAGACTTTACGGCGAGGACGAAAAGAGCAAGCTGGCCGCGCAGAAGGTTCTGGTGTATGTCCTTGACCAGTTCCTGCGCCTGCTGCACCCGTTTATGCCGTTCATCACCGAAGAGATCTGGCAGGCCATCCCGCACGAGGGCAGCTTCCTCATGCTGGCTGACTGGCCGAAGTATGACGAGAACCTGAACTTCTCCATTGAGGCTGCACACATGGAGTCCGTCATGAATGCCATCCGCTCCATCCGCAACCGCCGCGCAGAGATGAACGTCCCGCCGTCGAAGAAGAGCACGCTCTATGTCGTGTCTGACAAGGGCGAGATCTTCCGGCAGGGCACGGGCTTCATCTGCCGTCTGGCCTATGCCGATCAGGTCATCATCTGCGATGCTGATCCAGAGGGCCACGAAAACATGGTCTGCGTCGTCACGAACGATGCCAAGCTCTATATCCCGCTCGAGGAGCTCATCGACTTCGAGAAGGAACTGGCCCGCATCGAAAAGGAAAAGGCGAACTGCCTCAAGCAGATCGCCATGTTCGAGGGCAAGCTTTCCAACGAAGCATTTGTCTCCCGCGCACCCGAAAAGGTCGTGGCCGAGCAGCGCGAAAAGCTCGAAAAGAACCGCGCGCTGCTTGCGCAGCTCGAAGAAAGTGAAAAGCGTCTGCGCCGGTAATTCCTTTGACAAAACCCGCGCGTAAAAGCTTCTATAATGGACATGCAGGAAACCCCTGTGTGTCCATTTTCTTTTTTGGAGGCGAACAAATGAATCTCACAAGCTTTTTGCAGGACAAGCATCTGACCGTCGCGCTGCGCGGCGAGATCGACCACCACAGCTCGAAGGATATCATGCGCGTCCTGGGCAACAAGATCGACCTCTATCTGCCGCGTGTGTGCGTGCTGGATTTCCGGGAGGTCACGTTTATGGACTCGAGCGGCATCGCCATCGTGATCTCCTGCGTGCGGCGCATGCGGCAGCTGCGCGGCGAGGTCATTCTCAGAAGCGTCCCGCCGCAGCCGATGAAGGTGCTCAAGGCCTCCGGCATTGAGCGCATTGCAACTCTGGAAGATGAAAGGAGCCTTGTCCATGAAAGCTGAAAATGAAATGACGCTGACCTTCCCCAGCAGGTCAGCCAATGAATCGTTTGCCCGCGCGGCGGTCGCATGCTTCGCCGCGCAGCTCGACCCCAATCTCGAAGAACTGAACGATATCAAGACTGCTGTTTCCGAGGCCGTGACCAACTGCATCGTCCATGCCTACCGCGACTGCCTCGGCACCGTGACCATCCGCTGCCGCATTCTGCCGGAGAACGTGCTGGATATCGTTATCCGCGACAAGGGCTGCGGCATGGAGGACGTGGAAAAGGCCCGCGCGCCCATGTTCACGACCGGCGGCCCGGAGCGCAGCGGCATGGGCTTTACGATCATGGAGAGCTTCATGAGCTCGCTGCAGGTCACGTCAAAGCCCGGTAAAGGCACGACGGTACATATGAAGCGCAGGATCGTGCAGCGGAGGAAAACCGCTTGAGCGACACCATTACGCTCATCCAGCGCTCGCAGCAGGGCGACCGGGACGCGTCCGAGCGGCTTGTCACGGAAAACACGGGCCTCATCTGGTCGATCGCCCGGCGGTATTTTGGCCGCGGCGTGGAGCCGGACGATCTGTTCCAGCTTGGCTGCGTCGGCTTTTTAAAGGCGGTCGAGGGCTTTGACACCGCCTACGGCACGCAGTTTTCCACCTATGCTGTCCCCAAAATCGCCGGCGAGATCCGCCGCTTCCTGCGCGACGACGGCGCGGTTAAGGTCAGCCGCAGCATCAAGGAGCGGGCCGCCGCCATCAAAAAAGCGCGTGAGCGCCTGACCGGCGATTTTGGCCGCGACCCGACGGTATCCGAACTTTCCGAGGCACTGGGCCTTTCGCCTGAGGAGATCGCAGCCGCCGAAACAGCTACCAGCGCGACTGAGTCCATCCAGCGCCAGACCGGAGAGGAGGGCTTTTCGCTCGAGGATGTCCTGTGCACCGACGGCATGGAGGAAAGGTTGCTCGAACGCATGGCCCTGCAGGAGGCGCTTGCCCGCCTGAACGATAAGGAACGTCTTGTTATCCAGCTTCGATACTATCACAGCCTGACGCAGCAGCGTGTTGCCGGCCTCATCGGCGTATCGCAGGTGCAGGTCAGCCGTATCGAAAAGAAAGCGCTTGAGCGACTCCGAACATTTTTTTGATATCGACAAACCGGGAAAAATGCAGTAGAATATCCGTAGTTTATTGAAAAGGCAATGTCATATCACTTGATGCTGTGACCTGTCAGTTGACGCAAGCACGATGAAAACTCGAACAAGGTTCTGGTAGGGGCGTCGGCCCCTACAGGGTGCTGCGCAGATCGATGACATTGCCCACAAGGGGAAACTATGGAACAGACATTTGAAGCCCGGTTCTTATCTGCACGCCGCGCTGTGATCGCGGCGCGCTTTCAGAACCTGAACGACATGCAGCGCGAGGGCGTTCTCACGACGCAGGGGCCGCTGCTGCTGCTGGCCGGTGCGGGGAGCGGCAAGACGACCGTGCTCATCAACCGCATTGCCAATCTCATCGCCTTCGGCGAAGGCTCCGACTCGAATGAAATTCCGGAGTATATCGCGGAGGAAGACGTTACATATCTCGAGGACTACCTCAAAACGCGCGATCCCGCCATGCAGCAGCAGGCCGAGCGCCTGTGCGCATTGCGTCCCGCCGCGCCGTGGTCGATTCTGGCCATCACGTTCACAAACAAAGCTGCAAACGAGCTGAAGGCCAGATTGCAGGCGCTGCTGGGCGACTACGCCATGGACGTATGGGCCATGACGTTCCACGCTGCCTGCTGCCGCATTCTCCGGCGGGAGATCGACCGGCTGGACGGCTACACGGGCCGCTTCACGATCTATGACACGAGCGATTCCGAGCGGGTCATGAAGGACATTCTGAAAGACTTCGGGCTGGACGAAAAATCCCTCCCGCCGCGTCTGGTTCTTTCTGTGATCAGCAAGGCCAAGGACAAGCGGCAGAATCCGGAGCTGTTTTCCAGACACGCCGGAAAGTCCGGCGATTACCGCATGGATCGCATCGCGCAGCTCTACGCCGAATACGAAAAGCGCCTGCACGAGGCCAATGCGCTGGATTTTGATGATATCATCCTCAAGACCGTCGAGCTGCTTGAGCAGTTCGAGGATGTGCGGACGTATTACCAGCGCAAATTCCACTATGTCATGATCGACGAGTATCAGGACACGAACCAGCTGCAGTACCAGCTGACGGCCCTGCTTGCGGGCGGATATGAGAATATCTGCGTTGTCGGCGATGACGATCAGTCCATCTACAAATTCCGCGGCGCGACCATCGAAAATATTCTTTCCTTTGAAAAGCAGTTCAAGGGCGCCCGCGTCATCCGGCTTGAGCAGAATTACCGCTCCACGCAGGCCATTTTGAACGCGGCCAACGCCGTGATCTCGCACAACCGGGGAAGAAAAGGCAAAAAGCTCTGGACGCAGAACGCCGCAGGCGACCGCATCACAGTCTACGAGGCGTCAAGCGAGTCGGACGAGGCCAATTATATTGCCAGCCGCATCATCTCCATGTCCAAGGGGAAGAATTTCAAGGACTTCGCCGTGCTCTACCGCACGAACGCGCAGTCGAACGCGGTGGAAAATGCGTTCAAGCGCAGCGGCATCCCGTACCGCATCATCGGCGGCACACGCTTCTTTGACCGCGCTGAGGTCAAGGATATGCTGGCCTATCTGTGCGTGATCAATAACCGCGCAGACGAGCTGAGATTGCAGCGCATCATCAACAACCCGCCGCGCGGCATTGGTGGTAAGACGCTCGAAATGGCGCAGCGGCAGGCGGCCGCGGCCGGTGTGCCGCTCTATACGGTCGTCTCCGACCCGTACAGCTATCCGAGCCTTGAAAAATCCGCCGCAAAGCTCATGGCCTTCACGGTCGTGATCGAGGAATGCGCCGAGCTTCTGACGACGCTTTCCCTGCCGGATTTCTACGAGGAAGTCATGCTCCGCACCGGCTATCTGAACATGCTTGAGGAAAAGGACGATATCGAAGCGCGCACCCGCGCAGAAAACATCCGCGAACTCAAATCCAGCATTCTTGCCTATATGGAAAACACCGATACGCCCACGCTGGCGGGCTTTTTGGAGGAAATTGCCCTCTACACGGATATCGAGCAGTATGACCCGGACGCGGACGCCGTCGTGATGATGACGATGCACGCGGCCAAGGGTCTGGAATTCCCAAATGTATTTCTCACGGGTTTTGAAGAGGGGCTGTTCCCGTCGAACCGCTGCCTGAGCGAGCCGGAGGAGCTGGAAGAGGAACGCCGCCTGTGCTACGTCGCCATCACCAGAGCCAAGCAGAACCTCGTCATTTCCTACGCCCGGCAGCGCATGCTCTACGGCCGCACGACGACGAATCTGCCCTCCCGCTTTGTAGACGAACTTCCAGCTGAATCCGTCAAGCGCGTCGGCGCGCCGAAGCCCAGCTATTCGCAGCAGGCCCCCCGGCAGTACGGCTCGTTTGGACGCGTCAGCATTTACGGCGACGAGTATAACGACTTTTCTCAGATCCCCACGCGGCCGAAGCCGCAGAAGGACTATTCCGTCCACACGCAGCCGAAGCCTGCTCCGAAGGTCAGCTTCGCGGCAGGGGAAATGGTGCAGCACAAGGCCTTTGGCCGGGGCATGATCCTGACGGTCCTGCCCATGGGCGCCGACGCGCTGCTCGAGATCGCATTCGACGGCGTCGGCACCAAGCGCCTCATGGCAAACACGGCGGCGCAGCACATGAAAAAGCTGTAATCTTCCCATATCCCCGGCATAGGCTATGCTGGGGGTGTATGGAGATGAGCCGGAAAAAACGAAGACGCAGAAGATTGCTGCTGATCATTCCGCTGCTTGTGCTGACGGGGCTGATTCTGCTCGTGGAACTGCATCTGTCGCCGTATATCCGCGAGCTTGCGCGCAATCAGGCAGTCAACGCCGCGTCGAACGCCATCACAGAGGCCGTCAGCGAAATGCTCCGCAAGGGCGATACGGATTTTTCCCGCGTGATCGTGCTGGAAAAGGATGTGGAGGGCCATATCACCGCGCTCCGCACCGACATGACGCAGGTTGAACGCCTCAAGGTCGAGGTGCTGGAAATTCTGAATACGCTTGTCGCGCAGATCAACACGCAGCAGATGGGCATCCCGCTCGGAAACCTCCTGCTGCCCGATCTGCTGGCCGGAACCGGCCCGGAACTGCCGGTCAAGGCTGTCAGCCTCACCATGTCGAACGCTGACTTTTTTTCGGATTTTACCGCAGCTGGGATCAACCAGACCCTGCAGACGCTGAAGGTGAAATTCACCATCAGTCTGACTATCCTGACGACTGTTGGCTATGAAACGGTTGACGTGGACAGCGATGTCATGGTCGCACAGACCGTGATCGTCGGCACAGTACCTGAAACTTATGTAAATCTAGGGCATCTTACCACAACAGAAGGCTGGGAATGATATGGAACCGAAACAGGAGATTGAACAACTCACCCGGGAACTGGAACACGCGGGGTATCTCTATTATGTGCTCGATAATCCCGAGATGAGCGATTATGATTACGACCACAAGCTGCGCAGGCTGGAAGAACTGGAAGCGCAGTATCCGCAGTACGCCTCGCCGCTCAGTCCGACGCACCGTGTCGGCGGGCAGGCGCTGAGCGAATTCGTCAAGGTGCGTCACGCCGTTCCGCTGGAGAGCCTGCAAGATGTATTTTCCTTCGACGAACTGCGTGAATTCGACGCGCATGTGCGCGAGGAGGAGCCGGACGCGGAATATTCTGTCGAACCGAAGGTCGATGGCCTTTCCGTTGCGCTGGAATACGTCGATGGACAGTTTGTCCGCGGCGCGACGCGCGGCGACGGATTGATCGGCGAGGATGTGACGGAAAATCTCAAGACCATCCGCTCCATTCCCATGACGCTGGAGCATGCGCCCGCCCGTCTGATCGTGCGCGGCGAGGTCTTTATGCCTCGTGTCAGCTTTGAAGCACTCAACGCCGAGCAGGAGAAACTCGGAAAGCCCCTTTTTGCAAACCCGCGCAACGCGGCGGCGGGATCGCTGCGCCAGCTTGACCCCGGCATCGCGGCCAAGCGCAGGTTGGACATTCTGGTCTTCAATCTGCAGCTGGCCGAAGGCGCGGAGTTCCGGACGCACAGCGAAACGCTGGACTATCTGCGAGATTTGAAATTCAAGGTCATTCCCTATACGCTCTGCCGCGATATGGACAAAGCGGAGCAGCTGATCAAAAATCTTGGCGAAACGCGCTATGACCTGCCGTATGATATCGACGGGGCTGTCATGAAGCTCAACAGCCTTGCGGGCCGTGCCCGTCTCGGCAGCACGGCCAAATTCCCGCGCTGGGCCGCAGCCTTCAAATACCCGCCCGAGGTCAAGGAGACGGTATTGGAGGATATCGTCGTGCAGGTGGGCCGCACAGGCGTTCTCACCCCGCGCGCCATCGTCGTTCCCGTGCACCTGGCGGGAACGACCGTCACGGCCGCGACGCTCCACAATCAGGACTTCATCACCGACAAGGACATCCGCATCGGCGATACCGTCAAGATCCGCAAGGCAGGCGAGATCATCCCGGAGATTCTTGAGGTCGTGCTCTCCAAGCGCCCGGAGGGCGCGCAGCCGTACCATCTGCCGGACAGATGCCCCGTCTGCGGCGCACCCGTCGTGCGCGACGAGGACGGCGCGGCCCTGCGCTGCACCGGCGCGGAGTGCCCCGCGCAGCTGTCGCGCAATCTTGCGCACTTCGTCTCGCGCGAGGCCATGAACATCGACGGCCTCGGCAGCGCGATCATCGACCAGCTGATCGAGCAGAAGATGGTGTCCAATCCCGCCGACCTCTACCGGCTGGATTACGCCGCGTTTGCCGAACTTCCCGGACAGGGCAAAAAATCCGCCGCAAATCTGGAAGCGGCCGTCGAGGCCAGCAAGCAGAACGACCTGTCGCGCCTTCTGTGCGCTCTCGGCATCCGGCAGGTCGGCAGCAAGGCGGCAAAAGTTTTGGCCAGTACCTTTGGCAGCCTCGATGCGCTGCAAAACGCGTCGCTCGAGGATCTGACCGCCGTGCCCGACATCGGCGAAACGACGGCGAAGAACATTCTTGACTATTTCGCCAGCCCGCAGTCGCAGGATCTCATCGAGCGCTTGCGCGAAGCAAATGTGAACTTCCTATCGACCAATCAGATCACGGACACCCGCTTCGCAGGCAAGACCTTCGTTCTGACCGGCGCACTGAGCCTCTTTACGCGCGAGGAGGCGACGGAAAAAATCGAAAGCCTCGGCGGCAAGGCGGCCTCGTCCGTCTCCAAAAAGACGACCTATGTGGTCGCGGGTGAAAACGCGGGCAGTAAGCTGAAAAAGGCCAACGAGTTGGGCATTCCGGTTCTGTCCGAGCAGGAATTTCTGGAGTTGCTGCAATGAAAATCACACTGGTCAGCAGCTGCGGCCTCGTACTGGAGCAGGATGGGCAGACGCTCCTGATTGACGCGCTCAACAAACAGTATCGCTGCTATTACGGTCTGCCGCCCGAGACATTTGTGAGAATGCTGTCAGGCAAACCGCCTTATGATGCTGTCTGCGGCATCCTTTTTACGCATGCGCACCCCGATCATTACAGCGCAAGCCGCACGGAGCAACTCCGTGCGGCTTGTGGTGCGGCGGTAGTTCTTCCGCAGCCGGACACGCCGGAGCGGCTGAACGTGCAGCTTGGCCCGTTTGCAGTTGAATGCAGCCGCTTTCCGCACATTCCCGTTCCAGGACTAGAGGAGATCGCACACGCCGTATACTGGATCTCTGCTGCCGGAAAAAGCGTCTATGTGACTGCCGACGCACAGATCGACACTACCCGCCATCGCGCCATTCTGCGCGGAAGACGGGCAGACGCAGCGTTCTGGAACGGACAATACCTGTCCCATCCCGAAACGCGGGAACTGCTGCTGGAAGCGGCGGAAAAAAATTTCATCTACCATATTCCTGTAGATGAAAAGGATGCCTGCGGTATCCGCCGCAAATGTGAGCGCAATATGGCTCGCTTCGGCGCAGACCTTCCGGGCGTTTCTCTGCTGGAGCAATACCCGTCGGTTCTGGAGGTATGAAGCTAAAAAACGGCGGCCTGTTCCGCCGAGGTTGCTTCAAACGTGCCTCTGGCGGCCCCATCTTCTCTGCCTCGCCGGAAAAGATGGGGAGAAAGGCGCTGGGGTACGGTTTAGTGCGTACTGCGGGTGCAATTCAGGCAGGTTTCTGATTTACAGCTGTTACGAACGCACAAACTCACCCTACGGACGCTATGGTACGCGCCGTCTGTTGCGGTACAACAAATTTGTGAACAGCTGCGTTTGAATCACCGCGATAAATCAGCTTTGCGTTTATACTTTGGAGAGGCAATACGGATTCGTCGAAACCTTGTGGTACGCTGTAATATTTAAAACTTGTTTTCCAGCGAGGCACTGGTGTACTTTACTTTCAGTTTGCATTCATTCCAAGTGGTTCGTAAGAAAGTAATTTTTTCTTCCATATGGTTTCTGTACGAATTACTTCCTCAGGGGTTACAGCCTTTGGGAGAAGCTGTAAAATAGAAAACTGAAAGTGTGTATACCGCTCTGGATAGCCACAGAGCAATTCTTTCATTAATTTATTTCCGCCATGCAGCGAATGAACATAATGTGTCCATCGCCCTAAGAGGCCGCCCTTCCCGTATGCGGAGCCAACATATTTTCGCCCGTTTTCTCTATCGACGATGAGATAAATCGCATTGATAGAGGAAAGGGCAGTATGCCATGATTCGTATGCAGTGGGGTCTTTTACAATTTCCTTGAGTTCATCGTAAGTAAGAACAAGATTTTCATATCCGGAAAAGACGCGCTTGTCTTGAATCGCAACAATGGGTTTTTCATTTGTGCCTTTTTGTGCCCATGCAAGCGCGCCCTTACCCCATTCAATCAGAAGTCTGTTTTCATACTCTTTCAATAGATCAACGTGTTCCAATTCATAAAACATTCGCTGCCCTTGAAACCAGTTCTCTAAAGGAAATCCGTCCGGCTTCACATCCTGCGTATCGGGAACACAACCGTTTACCTTGTAGCAGGCGAAGAACTTTGCTGTTGTACTTTTCCCACTGATGAAAACGCACCAGTAGTCATACCCGTTGCTGAATGTACTATTCTGAACACGGGTATATTCCGGAACCATGTTGTTGTCATAGCACTTTTTGAATTCCTTATCGGCCAACGAATGCCGGATCAGCTTTACCCACTTTGGGTCAAGACCTACTTTGTTTAAAACATCGGAAAAGTTCAGAATGGCCATGAAAGCCCCCTCCTATTTCACCACCGCATCATACAGCAGATTCTTTGCAAACCCCGTCAGCTTAGCGACCTGTTTGACGGCGTCCTTGGTGGACAGGCCTTTCGCCATACGCGCGCGAACCAGTTCGAGCGCTGCTTCAAATGTGCAGCCCGCTTCCGGTTTTTCCTCTGCGCCGGCCACAACGAGCACAAACTCGCCGCGCGGCGGGTTTTCTTCGTAATATGCCGATGCCTCGCCCAGCGTCATACGGCGGACTTCCTCGTGCAGCTTCGTCAACTCCCGGCATAGGGAAATCCTTCTGTCTTCTCCGAACGCAGCGGTCAGATCGCGCAGCGTAGCGAGCAGCTTGTGCGGCGCTTCGTAGAAGATCATCGTCCGCGTCTCGTCCTTTAAGCCCGTCAGGTGTTCCTGACGGCTTTTCTTGTTGACGGACAGAAAACCCTCAAACGTAAACCGGCCAGTCGGAAGCCCCGAAATACTCAGCGCCGTCACCAGCGCGCACGGTCCCGGAATCGCGCAGACCGTTACGCCATTCTCCGCACACAGCCGAACTAAGTCCTCGCCGGGATCGGAGATGGCGGGGGAGCCCGCGTCTGTCACCAGCGCGCATGTTTCGCCTGCCAGCAGGCGCACAAGGATTTTGCTGCCGCTTTCCGCCTTGTTGTGCTCGTGATAACTCACAAGGCTCTTTTTGATCTCCAGATGGTTCAGCAGCTTAAGGCTCACGCGCGTGTCCTCCGCCGCGATAAAGTCAGCCTCCGCCAGCGTTTGGGCGCAGCGAGGCGAAATATCGTTCAAATTGCCGATGGGTGTCGGCACAAGATATAGGATACCGGCCATATTCGGTTCACTCCTGTAGATGATAAATGCGCCGACCCTCGGCAGACAGGTCACCGGTCTGTGTGTATAAAATCAGATCCGGCTCATATTGCAGCCCCGGCCCTCCGCCGAGGCGGGATTCGATCAAAACAAGATTCACGGCGGTTTCTGCCCTGTGGCGGACAAAGCGGATGCGCTTTGGCTCCAGCCGCGCCGCGCGCAGCCCGGTCAGAAGATCGACCAGCCGTTCCGGCTTGTGTACCAGAAAAAAACGCCCGCCCCACCGCAGCGCCCGTGCCGCAGCCGCGCAAAGCGCGTCAAACGGGCAGCAGATCTCGCTTCTCGCGGCGCAGAGGCTGTCCTGTGCATGCAGATACCCGCTTTTCGGTGGGTAGTAGGGGGGATTGGACAGCACATAGTCGAAGGTTCCGGGCGCAATCTGCGCGTGTGCCTGCCGCAGATCGCCGCAGATAATGTGCATATGAGTGGAAAATCCGTTTTCTTCGGCATTTTCCTGCGCCTGCCGCGCGGCGGCCTCCTGAATTTCAATGCCGCTCACACGCAGCGTCTCATCTGCGCCCAGCAGCAGAAGCCCCAGCGTCCCGCACCCGCAGCCAAGATCAAGCACCCGGCCGCCGGGCCGTATCCGGCAGAAATCCGCCAGTACCATGGAGTCTGTGCTCACGCGGAACTGTGCATCCGAAATTTTCATCCGAATGCGGTCAAAGAGAAGTTCCTCCATATGCGCTCCAATCAAAAAGACAGGGGGTGCTGCATGCAGCACCCCCTCCTGTTTATGTGCTTATTCCTCAGAGATCGCGTCGTTGGGGCATTCTGCTGCGCAGGTACCGCAGTCCACGCACTGATCGGCGTCGATGACGTACTTGTCTTCGCCCTCGCTGATGCAGCCGATGGGACATGCGTCAGCGCAAGCGCCGCACTTTACACAGTTGTCATTGATTACGTGTGCCATTTGAAGCACCTCCATTTTCAAGGTAGCTTCATTCTATCATACTTTCCTGAAAATGCAATGAAAAAAGTGTAAATTCCTCGAACCACCCGGATTTTTTCGTGAGTGTCGTATAAACGCCGCCTGCCGCGTCGAAACTCTCTTCCGACAGGAGGCGATCAAAGTGAAAAAACCGGCATACTCCGCGGCGCTGGACCGGGTGCTCTTCCGTGCGTCGCGTCTGGCACGCGAACTTGGCGGCGCGCAGACCGGGACAGAGCATCTGCTGCTTGCGCTTTCGCAGGAACGCATTTCTCAAACCGGACGCATTCTCTGTTACCAGGGCGCTGAGGGCAGGCTCCTGCGCTGCATGCTGCTGACGAAGCGGGAGCAGCCGGAACCGTCCGGGCGGCAGGGGTTTTCCGGCGCTGCCGCAAGGGCGCTCGACGGTGCTCGGCACGAAGCATTGCGACTTGGCGCGCCCCTCTGCCAGCCGGAGCATCTGCTGCTTTCTCTCATGCGTGACGACGCCTATGCAGCGGCGCAGGTGCTTTCGGAACTTGGCGTTGACTGCAACTGTGTATTTTCAGAAACATATGACCGCCTGCGCACCCTACATCCGGCGCAGGACGCGAAAGGACAATCGGAATTGAAGCTTTTGGAACTATACTGTGACAACATGATCGACCGGGCTCCGCAGATGGATCCCGTCGTCGGCCGCGAGACGGAACTTTCCCAGCTGATGCAGGTGCTCAGCCGCCGCAGCAAAAATAATCCCGCGCTTATCGGAGAGCCCGGCGTCGGCAAGACTGCTGTTGTCGAAGCGCTGGCGCAGCGCCTTGCCTGCGGCGATGTGCCGCAGGCGCTGCGCGGGAAAAAACTCTACTGCCTCAATATGGCGAATCTGCTTGCGGGCACGAAATACAGAGGCGAATTTGAAGAGCGTGTGCGCGATATTCTGCTCGAGATCCGCCGCTGCGGCAATGTCATCCTGTTTGTTGATGAGATGCACACCATCGTCGGCGCGGGTAGTGCCGAGGGAGCGATCGATGCGGCAAATTTGCTCAAGCCCGCCCTTGGTCGGGGAGAATTGCAGATGATCGGCGCGACGACGATGGAGGAATACCGCAAATTCATCGAAAAGGATGCTGCACTCGAGCGCCGTTTCCGCCCCGTGATCGTCCGGGAGCCGGATCGAAAAACAGCCTGCCGCATGCTCGAAGCGCTCCGCCCGGGACTGGAAGCGCACCACCGCATCCGCATCACGCAGGAGGCCATTGAGGCCGCCGTTGAATTTTCCAGCCGTTATCTAACCGACCGCTTTCTGCCGGACAAGGCACTGGATCTGCTCGACGAGGGTGCGGCGCACGTCTGGCTCGGCGGGGGAACTCCGGCGGAGGACGCCGAGCGCCAGCAGCAGCTGGAGCAGCGGCTCGAGCAGGCCGTGGCGAACGCACAGTATGAGCAGGCGGCAAAGCTTCGAGACGAACTGCGCACGCTTGTGCGCAGCCAGCTTGCGGCCCGCCGCGCCCAGCGCACTGTGAGTCTGACCCGGCAGGATGTCGCTGCCGTTGTTGCAGAGCGCACCGGTATCCCCGTCGGCAGGCTCCGGCAGTCCGACCGCGAACGACTGCTGTCCTTGCGTCAGACGCTTTCCCAGCGCATCATCGGCCAGCAGGCCGCCGTTGATGCTGTTTCCGCCGCCGTTCTGCGCGGCAGGACGGGACTTGCCGATGCTGGCCGCCCTGCTGCGTCATTCCTGCTCATCGGCCCGACTGGTGTCGGGAAAACGGAATTATGCAAACAAATTGCGCAGGTTGTTTACGGCAGTCAGGATGCGCTTATCCGTGTGGATATGTCGGAGTATATGGAGCCGAACAGCGTTTCGCGCCTGCTCGGCGCGCCTCCGGGCTACGTCGGCTACGACGCGGGTGGGACGCTTACGGAAAAGGTGCGCCGCCGCCCGTACTGCGTCGTCTTGTTCGACGAACTGGAAAAGGCACACCGCGATATCACCGGCATTCTTTTGCAGCTGCTCGGCGACGGTATTCTGACTGACAGCCTTGGCCGGACTGTCAGCTTCAAGAATACCATTGTCGTTATGACCTCAAATCTGACCGGGCCGCAGACCGGCAAACCTGGCCTCGGCTTCACGCCGGACTGCGCGGATATCCGTGCGCAAACCATTCTGCGGGAGGCATTTTCGCCAGAATTCTTGGGGCGAATCGACTGCATCGCGTCATTCCGTCCGCTTGCGGCGGAGGATCTTGCAAGGATCGCTGCGCTCCAGCTGCGGGAACTTGCCGAACGCCTGAAAAGGCAGAACGTTGCGCTGGAATTCGCGCCGGAACTGCCGGAGCACCTCGGCGCACTCTGTGCAAACGAACCCGGCGGGGCGCGCAGCCTGCGCCGCAGACTCCAGACTGAGATCGAGGGCCCTGCGGCAGAACTGCTGCTGCGCGACCCATCCGTCCGGACGCTCCGCGCCGTCTGGCGGCAGGCGCGCGTCGTTGTAGAAGCACCGGAACGATGTTTCTGAAACATACGTTCAAAAATTCGACTTTCGGGGATTTTTCACGAAAAACGTCGAAGAATCTCCAAAAAATTTTTTCAAAAAAGGGTTGCAATTTATGTAAACAGAACGTATTATATTATTGAAGTGGAGCAAAGTGGAGCGAAATTTCAGTAAAGTGGAGCGAAAGGAGGCGCGAAGGGATGTTCGGGAAATACAAGCACTCTGTCGATGAAAAAGGACGTCTGTTCGTGCCGTCCAAGCTGCGCGACGAACTGGGAAGCACCTTCTATGTAACACTGGGCCTTGACCACTGTCTGTCCGTATATACTGAGGCGGGATGGAAGGCCATTGTCGATAAATATAACGCGCTGCCGATCGTACAGGCACGAAAAATGCGCTTTCTGTTTGCCAACGCCGCCAAATGTGAGCCCGATAAGCAGGGCCGCTTCCTTATCCCGGCCGAACTGCGCCAATACGCGGGTCTTTCCAGCGAGGTCACGTTCATCGGACAGGGCGGCCACGCGGAGATCTGGGACAGCGCGGCCTATGACGAACTGGAGCAGCAGACGCTGACGCCTGAAAATCTGGCGGCTGTCATGGAGGAACTTGGCTTCTGATGGAATTCGCACACCGCTCTGTGCTTTTGAACGAGTGCATAGACGCGCTGGCCATCAAGCCCGACGGGATCTATCTCGACGGGACGCTTGGCGGCGCGGGGCATTCACTGCAGATCTGCCGGAACCTCACCACCGGCAGACTCATCGGCGTTGACCGTGATCTGGTTGCGCTGGAGGCCGCAAAAAAGCGGCTGTACCGCCACGCAAAAAAAGTAACGCTGGTACACGATAATTTTGAAAACGTCGGCGCGATCCTCACCGCACTGGGACTTGACCGGATCGACGGCATGCTGTTCGATCTGGGCGTTTCTTCTCCGCAGCTTGACGACGCGGAGCGCGGCTTTTCCTATATGGCCGACGCACCTTTGGATATGCGCATGGACCGCGACCAGTCTCTCACGGCCTACGAGATCGTCAACAACTGGCCGCGCGAGGAATTAAAATCCATTCTCTACGAGTACGGTGAGGAGCGCTACGCCCCGCAGATCGCCGCCGCCATTGAACGCGTGCGTACCGACCGGCCTATTGAAACAACGCTGGAGCTGGTCGATATCATCCGCTCGGCCATGCCGCCCAGCGCGCTTCGAGAAAAGCAGCATCCGGCCAAGCGCAGCTTTCAGGCCATCCGCATTGCCGTCAACGACGAACTCGGCGCAGTCCGGCAGGGCATGGAGGCCGCGATTGATCATTTGAAGCCCGGCGGTAGACTGGCTGTCATCACGTTCCATTCTCTCGAAGACCGCATTGTCAAAAATGTGTTTCAAGACGCGGCAAAGGGCTGTACCTGCCCGCCGTCGTTCCCGGTCTGTGTCTGTGGACACAAGCCGAAGATCAAAATCCTGACAAAAAAGCCCATCATCGCTACGCGCGAAGAGGTCGAAGAAAACCCCCGTTCGCGCAGCGCAAAGCTTCGTGTAGCTGAGCGCGTGTAACCCGGAAAGGAGTCCCGCCGTTATGGCGCAGTCCAATCGAAAATTCTATAGGGACAACGGCGCCGCCGCATATGACGTTTACGCGTGGAACGATCAGGCTGCTCGCCAGTATGACGATAATCGCGCCTATGAGCGCACCTTGCCCACTGAACTGCCGGACGAGCAGGTTCGTGAACAGCCGTATCGAAGAGTCAAGGCCAAAACCACTGTTGCACCGTTTACACTCGCAGGGATGTTGACAGTTGCCTGTCTCATGATTCTTGTGATCTTCGGCTATGTGCAGCTGTTCGAGGCCAGCAGCAATGTCTCACGTCTTGAAACGCAGCTTGCCAATCTCAAGGAGCAGCAGCTGATGCTCCAGAGTAAATATGACGCCAAGATCGACCTGACTGCCGCAGAGGAATACGCGGCCGAGATCGGCCTGACCAAGTGCCAGCCCGAGCAGATCGTCTATGTCAGCTTCTCCGGGACTGACCAGGCGGAGATTTACACCCAGCAGCGTACGAGCGTTTTCGGAGAAATTCTGGACGCCATGCAGCAGAGTATCCTCGGCCTTATCGAATATTTGCACCCCGCAGCAGCATAAGCTTGGACAGAACCTCCCAGTTGGAAATCCGGCCACACAGGGGCGGTCTTTGCGGACCGCTCCTTTTTTGAACAGAAAGGCAGTTTCATGGCAAAAAAGATCATCCGTCTGTCGCGCACAAAGGAGCAGAAGCAGGCAAACCGGGAGCGGAACGAACGCGCGAACCGAACAATTCTCGGCCGTACCCTGATCTTGATGATTCTGTGCGGCGTGATTGCATTTGTTCCGCTGATCGGAACGCTCTATCACCTCATGATCACCGAGCATGACTATTACAATGAAAAAGCGATCAAAAATCAGACCCGTTCGACGAACCTGACTGCTGCGCGCGGCGTGATCTACGATGCGAATATGAACGTTCTAGCCTCGTCATCGACTGTCGAGACGGTCTTTATCGACCCGAACGAGATCGCCGAGCAGATGAAAAAGCCCGAAAACAGCAATCTGCTTGACCAGATTGCACGCGGACTTGGCGAAATTCTGGACGTCGAGCCCAGCTTCGTCTATGAGCAGGCCGCCGATAAGCAGTACCGCTATAAGGTCATCAGCCGAAAAATTTCTGAGGAACTGGCCGACGAGGTGCGCGCGTTTATCAGCGAAAACAAAATCACCGGTGTCTATCTCGAAACAGATCTCAAGCGCTATTATCCCAATTCCTCTCTCGCCGCACAGGCGCTCGGCTTCGTTTCAAGCGACAACAACGGCTCGGAGGGACTTGAGGCCTACTATAACGAGGAACTCTCCGGCACAGCCGGTAAGGTTGTTACCTCCAAGGGCAATTACGGCTCCGAGATGCTCTATACATATGAGAAATACTATGATGCGTCCGACGGCTGCAGCCTTGTCACGACCATTGATGCGACTGTGCAGGCATATGTGGAAAAAAATCTGCAGAACGCCATTGATAAATACGATATCAAGAACGGCGCATTCTGCATCGTCATGGATGTGAACACGGGCGAGATCAAGGCCATGGCCACGCTCGGCTCCTATGACCCTAACAACTATCTGGAGATCTACGACGACGCAGCGGCGGCTCTTCTCGAAAATGAACGCGACGCGGCGCTGTCCCTGCCGGAAACGTCCGATGCCTATAAGGCCGCCATCGATCAGTATAAGAACGATGTTGCGGCAGCCCGTATGGCCCAGTGGCGCAACCGCTGCGTATCCGACGGCTACGAGCCCGGCTCAACCTTCAAACTCATCACGCTGGCCTCCGCGCTCGATTCCGGCGCAGTCACGCTGAACGATTCGTTCTACTGCGGCGGTCAGGAAAAGTTTTCCGGCCGTGAGCAGATCCTCAACTGCTGGAAATCCGCTGGGCACGGTGCGCAGTCTACTGCACAGGCGCTCGGAAATTCCTGCAACATCGCCTTCGGCCATATCGGCCTGCGCATGGGCGGCGACATGTTCTATGACTATCTCAAGTCATTCGGCATCATGGAAAAGACCGGTGTCGATCTGCCTGGCGAGGCCAGCGGCCTGTTCTACGAGCGGAAATACCTGAACAACCCCGCCCAGTACGGCACGTCGTACCTCATCACGTCCTCCTTTGGTCAGAGTTTCCGCATCACGCCCGTGCAGCTCATCCGTTCTGTTGCAGCGATTGTCAACGGCGGCTATGTACTCGAACCCTATATTGTGAGCGAGGTGCTCGACGCTGACGGCAATACGGTCGAGCGAAACGAAAAGACGGTTCTGCGGCAGGTTATCAGCCAGCAGACGTCCGAAACGATGCGCGACCTCATGGAACGGGTCGTCACCGAGGGCACGGCTTCTGCCGCAAAAACCCCCGGCTACCGCGTCGGCGGCAAGACCGGCACGTCCGAAAAGCTGGACGAATACGACGAGGACGGCAATCAGGTCAAGGACAAAATTGTCTCCTTCATCGGTGTTGCACCCATTGACGACCCGCAGTACGCCGTTCTTGTTGCGCTTGATACGCCTGCGTATTCGCAAAACAGCGAAAAATACACCGTCCACGGCATGTATATTTCCGGCGGTCTGATGGCCGCGCCGACCGTCCGTGATATTTTTCTTGATATTCTTCCGTATCTCGGCGTAGAGCCGGATTATGATTCCGAAGATATTCGCGGCGTTAACTTCACAGTTCCGGATGTAATCGGCATGGACGAAGCCGAGGCGGGCACGCTGCTCGCCGAAAAGACCATTACCTACCGCATTGTCGGCACCGGTTCGACCGTTACCGACCAGCTGCCGGCACCGGGCAGTCAGGTTCCCGGCAATTCGCAGATCATCCTCTACATGGGCGCGGAAAAGCAGCAGACGACTGTCGAGGTGCCGGATTTCATTGGCTGCTCCGTCGCAGATGTCAACTATCTGGCTGCAAACGCAGGGCTTTATGTGCAGGCCAAGGGCACCGACCGCACGGATGTGTATGTACTTGCAGCTTATCAGGACATTGAGCCCGGAACAGAGGTTGACAGAGGTACTACAATTACAGTAGAATTCTCTTCCACAGGCGCATCCGACTAAGGAGGACACTATGAAACTCAAAGAACTGCTGCATGGCCTTGACGTGCTGGAACTGCATGCGGATGAGACGCTGGATATTACCGGCGTTCACTACGATTCCCGGCAGGTAATGCGCGGAGGTCTGTTCGTTGCGATCTCCGGCTTTCAGACCGACGGCCACAAATATATTCCGAAGGCTGCAGAAAACGGCGCAGCCTGCATCGTCTGCGAGAAAAAGCCGGAGATGCAAATTCCCTATGTGCTGGTTTCTGATGCCCGCGCAGCGCTTGCAGTGCTCGGTGCGAACTGGTTTGGACATCCGGCAGACGATATGCGCGTCATCGGCATCACCGGCACGAACGGCAAAACGACCAGCACCTATCTTCTGAAGCATGTGCTGGAACAGACGCTTGGCGCGAAGGTCGGCCTCATCGGCACAATTCAGAACATGATCGGCGATGAGATCCTGCACACCGAACGTACTACGCCGGAATCCTTCGAGCTGCAGAAGCTTTTCGCCGACATGCGCGATGCGGGCTGTACACACGTCATTATGGAGGTTTCCTCCCACGCGCTGGTGCTCCACCGCGCCGACCAGATTCGATTCAGCGCAGCTGTCTTTACAAATCTGACGGAAGATCATCTCGATTTCCATAAAACGATGGACGCCTACTGCGATGCCAAGGCCATGCTTTTTCGCCGCTGCGAAACGGGCGCGGTCAATGTGGATGATGCCTACGCAAAGCGCATCATGGAGCAGGCGGACTGCCGGCTTCTGACCTATTCCGCGCAGGGAAACCCCGCCTCGCTCATGGCGGAGCACGTCGAATTGTTCTCTGACCGCGTGGAATTTGATGCGGTCTATCAGAACAAGCGGGCTTCTGTCACACTTGGCATTCCCGGCATTTTCAGCGTCTATAACGCGCTCGGTGTCATCGCCGCTGCGCTGGCGCTGAATATTCCACTCCAAAAAATTGCAGACGCCCTGCGCACCGCGCAAAGCGTTAAGGGCAGAGTAGAGGTTGTTCCCACACCGGGGAAGGACTATACCGTCCTGATCGACTATTCCCATACGCCCGACAGCCTTGAAAATATTCTGAAAGCTGTGCGTGGCTTCTGCACAGGCCGTGTGATTGCAGTCTTCGGCTGCGGCGGCGACCGCGACCCCTATAAGCGCCCCGTTATGGGCAAAATCGCAGCAGAACTGTCTGACCTTGCAATCGTCACCTCAGATAATCCCCGGACGGAAGACCCCTATAAGATCCTCCGGCAGATTCTTGCCGGGATGCAGGATACCGAAACGCCGTATGAGGTCATCGAAAGCCGCGTCTCGGCCATTGGCCGGGCGATGGAACTGGCCCGGAAGAACGATGTAATCGTTCTGTGCGGCAAGGGACATGAAACGTATCAGGAGATCGGACACGAAAAGCACCATCTGGACGAGCGCGAGGTCGTTGCGTCGTATTTGGAGGCAAAGGCATGAAGAAACTGACACTGAAGCAGGCAGCGGAAGACTGCCATGGAACGCTTGCGCCCGAGCAGGCAGAGGCTGTGGTTACCGGCGTCCAGATTGACTCGCGCAGAGTAAAGCCCGGAGATCTTTTTATCGCTATCAAGGGCGAGAAGGTCGATGGACATGATTTTATCGACATGGCGGCCGGACTTGGTGCGAGCGCTGCGCTCGTAGAAAGGCCGGTCAGGGCCTCTATTCCGACCATTCTTGTGCCTGATACCGTCCGCGCTTACGGCGATCTCGCCGCAGCCCGCCGCGAGCGGATGGGCATAACTGTAATCGGCATCACTGGCAGCGTCGGCAAGACGACGACCAAGGAAATGACTGCCTGCATGCTCGAGCACACCTACCACACCGCTCGTACCGAGGGAAATCACAACAATAACATCGGCCTGCCCATGACCATTCTTGACATGCCGGACGATACCGAAACGGCTGTTCTGGAATTGGGCATGAACCACTTCGGAGAGATGGCCCGCCTGACCTCCATCGCAAAGCCCGATATCGCTGTTATCACCAACATCGGCACCATGCACATTGAGCATCTTGGTTCCCGCGAGGGCATTTTGCAGGCGAAACTCGAAATTTTCCGGGGTGTGTCGGAAAATGGAGTCGGCGTGTTCAACGGCGACGAGCCGCTTCTTTGGAACGTGCGCGCCGACGGCGGACATAAAAAATATTATTACGGCATTGAGAACCATGCCTGCGACGTGCTTGCAACTGACATTCAGGAACTTGACGACGGCATGCGCTTTGTCGTCAGCGGTTTCGGCCACCGTTTCGAGTTGTTCGTGCCGGTTCTGGGCCGCCATACGGTCTATAACACGCTGGCCGCCGTTACGGCAGCCCTGCTCCTGAAGGTCCCGCCCGAGACGATTCAGGCGCAGATCTCCAGCTTCCACAATACCGGCATGCGTCAGAAAATCTATGAGCGCGACGGCTTTACCATCATTGAGGACTGCTATAACGCGGGCCCGGAATCGACGGAGGCGGCGCTTGAGATCCTTGCGGGTTTCCGTTCGCGCACGAACGGCCGCTGCATTGCGGTGTTGGGCGATATGCTGGAACTTGGCAACCGTTCCGCCGCGGAGCATTACCGCATCGGCCGTATTGCGGCTACAAAGGCGGATGTACTTTACACCTACGGCATCAACGCCGAGCGCATGGTTTCCGGCGCAATCACCGGCGGCATGAAGCAGAAGCTGATCGAGCATTTCGACACGCATGAGGAACTGGCCCATATGCTCAAGATGCGTGCCCGTCCCGGCGATGTGATCTTATTCAAGGGCAGCCGCGGCATGCGGATGGAAAAGGCCCTTGCGCTGTTTTTCAAGGAAGAAGAGGAATAAAGAGAGTCTCGGAGGAATCCTGTATGGATGCAATGTTTTTTATCGTTCTGGGCGCGACGCTCGCTTCGTTTTTGCTGACGCTGCTGTTTGGCCGTTTTGTCATTCCCATGCTGTGCGCACTGCACGCTGGCCAGTCCATCCGTGAGGTCGGCCCGCAGTGGCATAACACCAAGGCTGGCACGCCGACCATGGGCGGCATCATGTTCATCGCTGCAATCATTCTGTGTACGGTTGGCTTCGGCTGGAAGAGCATGACGGAAAACCGCGACTATACGCATCTGTATGTGCTGGCCCTTGCGCTGTGCTACGGGCTTGTCGGCTTTGCGGATGATTTTGTCAAGGTCAAACTCAAGCGCAATCTCGGCCTGACCGCTATCCAGAAGTTCCTGCTGCAGCTTGTCGTGGCCGTCGTGTTCCTGTTTGTGCTGAAAAACAGCGGCGATTTGTCCTGCGACCTCTATATTCCGTTCTGGAATCTTGACCTTGAAATTCCGACGGCTGTCTATATGGTCTTTGCGGCTTTCGTCATTGTCGGCTGCGTCAACGCCGTCAACCTGACGGATGGTGTCGATGGCCTTTCCAGCAGCGTGACCATCCCGGTCATGGTCTTCTTTGCCACGACCTCTTATATCTATGGCCGCACGACGCTGGCGCTGCTTCCCGCGACCGTTGCGGGCGGCCTTGCAGGCTTCCTCTGCTATAACTTCCATCCTGCCAAGGTTTTCATGGGCGACACCGGTTCGCTGTTCCTCGGCGGTATGGTCTGCGGCATGGCCTTTGCGCTCGATATGCCGCTGATTCTGATTCTCGTCGGCATCATCTATCTCTGTGAGACGCTTTCCGTCATTTTGCAGGTCACCTATTTCAAGCTGACCCATGGCAAGCGCATTTTCAAAATGACTCCTATCCACCACCACTTTGAACTGTGCGGCTGGAAAGAGGAAAAAATCGTCTTCGTCTTCACCGCGATCACGCTTATCATGTGCGTGCTGGCGTATCTCGGCGTTATGAACCGGTATTAAGATACCGCAGCTTCAGAAAGGAGCGACCCCCTATGGCAAGCCGTTCGGACGGCATAACACGGCTGTATGAAGTCCCGCAGGTTCCCGAGTCGGAGCGTCTGCCGCAGCCGCCCAAAACAAAGGACAAGGTGCTGCTCGACGAGCGCGGCCTGCTCGATCTGCCGTTTCTGGCACTGACGGTGCTGCTTGTGCTGATCGGTGTTGTCATGGTTTTCTCGGCCTCCTACGCCCGCGCGTATTATCTGAAAGGCAATTCTACCTATTACTTCGCCCGGCAGGCGATCTTTGCCGTCGCCGGTATCGGCGGCATGCTGTTTGTCAGCCGCTTGAACTATCAGCTGTGGCGAAGCGCGTCGTTTATTATTCTTGGTGTTTCCGTTGTGTTTCTGATGCTCGTGCCGATCATCGGCTCGACGGCCAACGGTGCGAAGCGCTGGATCGAGGTTGCGGGTATCCGCTTCCAGCCCTCGGAACTTGCAAAAATCGCCATTATCATGACCTTCTCCGCCATGATCTCGACCACTCGTGATAAAATGCGCACCTTCCGCTACGGCATTGCACCCTTCGGCGCAATCATGATCGTCCTATGCGGCCTTGTCGCGCTGGAACGCCATTTTTCCTGCATCCTTATCATGCTGCTTCTCGCAGCAGCCATGCTGTTTCTGGGCGGCGTGCAGATCAAATGGTTTGCCCTCGGTGGTGTGGCGGTTGCTGTGTTCATGGTGATCTACCTCAAAACGCAGGGCTACGCCGGAAGCCGCATCACAGCCTGGCGCGATCCTGCTTCAGACCCGACGGACAACGGCTATCAGATTCTGCAGTCGCTCTATGCCATCGGCTCCGGCGGCCTGATGGGCCTCGGTCTCGGCAAAAGCCGACAGAAATACCTGTATCTGCCCGAGGAACATAACGACTATATTTTCCCCATTCTCTGTGAGGAACTCGGTTTTGTCGGGGCCGTCGTCGTGATTTTGCTGTTTGTTCTGCTGATCGTGCGCGGCTATTATATCGCCATGCACGCGCGCGACCGTTTCGGTGCGCTGCTTGCCGCCGGTATTTCCACGCATATTGCGCTTCAGACCTTCCTCAATATCGGTGTCGTGACCAACTTCCTGCCCGCTACCGGCATCTCGCTTCCGTTCTTCTCCTACGGCGGCACGGCGCTTCTGATGCAGCTGTTTGAAGCCGGCATTGTCCTCGCCGTTTCCCGGCAGAATGACAATAAGCTTCTGTAAGGGAGGGAAGCGAATGAATATCGTCTTTACCTGCGGCGGCACGGGCGGGCATATTTATCCCGCTATTGCAGTTGCCCGCATGTTTCGTGAGCGGCAGCCGGACTGCAAGATTCTCTTTATCGGCGCAGAGGACGGCATGGAGAACAAACTTGTCCCGCGTGAAGGATTCCGGCTGGAAACTGTGAAAATTTCCAACTATCAGCGCAAGCTGACCCCTGCTGCGGTCTGGCACAATCTCGTGACCGTGCAGCGCATGGCTGCGACGTTTTCAAAAACAAAGCGAATTCTAAAGGAGTTTCAGCCCGATGTGATCGTCGGTACTGGCGGCTACGCCAGCTTCCCGGCTCTGAAAATGGGCGCGAAGCTTGGCATTCCGACTTGCGTACACGAATCGAATGCCGTTCCGGGCCTGACGACAAAGCTTGTTGCGCGTACGGCCAGCCGTGTTATGGTGTCTTTCGAGTCCAGCCGGGAGCATTACCCGGAACCCGAAAAGGTCCTCCTGACCGGAACACCTGTGCGGGAGGAATTCCTCTTTGCCAAGCGGCAGGAGGCCCGGCAGGCGTTGGGCCTCGGCGAAGAGCCGCTCGTCGTCTCCTGCTGGGGCAGCCTCGGTGCACGGGAAATGAACAAAAAAATTGCCCAGTTTATGAAGTGCGAATGCGAGGAGAACACGCCTTTTCATCACATCCACGCGACCGGCTCGTTCGGCTGGCGTTGGATGCCGGAGTATGTCAAAGAACTGGGTGTTGACCTTGCTGCACATCCGCGCATTGACATGCGCGAGTACATCTATGACATGCCGCAGGTGCTGGCAGCGGCGGATCTGATCGTTTGCCGCGCAGGTGCGGCGACTATTGCCGAGGTCTGTGCCAGCGGAACGCCCTGCATCATGGTGCCGAGTCCGAACGTGACCGGCAACCATCAGGAAAAGAATGCCCGGGTGCTTGAACGCTCCGGCGCGGCCGCAGTCGTCCGCGAAGCCGACTGCGACGGGAAAAGCCTCTATGAGACGGCAAAAGCGATTCTTTCAGATGCCGGACGGATGCGCGCCATGCGTGCCAGCGCCCGGGATATGGCTGTGGTCGATGCAGCCGAGCGCATTTATCAGACCGCACTCGACCTTGCAAAGCACTGACACGCACACAGCACACAGCGCATAGGATGGGGAAAATTCCTGTGTTTTGGAGGAATGCCCATGCCAGCGCTGCTTGTGTCCAAATCGCCTCCGCTTTCCGGTGAGGTGACGATCCACGGAGCAAAAAACAGCGTCCTGCCCATTCTGGCCGCGACGCTTCTGTGCAGAACGCCGTGTGTTCTGCATAACTGTCCAGATATTCTCGACGTGACGCACGCGCTTGCCATCCTGTGCAGCCTCGGCTGTGCGGCCGAGCGGCGGGGCGCAAGCGTCTACATAGACCCGCGCGGCTGCGCCGGTCACTCCGTCCCGCCGGAACTGGCTGCATCCATGCGCGCGTCCAGCCTGTTTCTCGGCGCGCTGCTCGCAAGACAGGGCGAAGCGTCGTTGAGTCTGCCGGGCGGCTGTCCCATCGGGGCGAGGCCGGTGGACTATCATCTGCTTGCCTTCCGCGCGCTCGGCGCAGAGGTCACGGAGACGGACGATACCATTCACTGCCGCGCGCGAAGGCTGACCGGCGCAAAAATCACACTGCCTGGCCCCAGCGTCGGCGCAACAGAAAACGCTATGCTGGCTGCTGTCGGAGCAGAGGGTGTCACTGTGATTGAAAATGCTGCCTGTGAGCCGGAGATTGTCGATCTGGCTGGTTTTTTGACTGCCTGTGGCGCGAAGATCGCAGGCGCAGGCAAAGGCCGCGTGATTGTTGAGGGCAGCCTGCCGCTCACCGGTGCGACCTATACCATCCTTCCTGACCGCATTGAAACTGCGACGTTTCTTTGCGCCTGCGCCGCCTGCGGCGGCGCGCTGACGCTGCGCAGGACAGATCCGCGTCTTGCAGACCCTGTTCTGAACGCGCTCACAGAAAGCGGCTGCCGGATTTCCTGCTCACATGACACAATTCAAATTTTCCGCGACAGCCCGCTGGCAACCTGCGGTCCGGTCGTTTCAAGACCGTATCCCGGCTTTCCAACCGACGCGATGCCGATGCTGCTCTCCGCGCAGCTGTGCGCAAGGGGACAAACGTCCTTTACCGAGACGATTTTTGAAAATCGCTTCGGCTATGTCCAAGAACTCAAGAAGCTTGGCGCGCGGCTGTATTCGGACGGAAACACCGTCTGTCTGAACGGAACGCCGCAGCTGCATGCTGCGCAGCTTTTCGCGGAGGATCTGCGCGGCGGCGCAGCGCTGGTGCTCGCGGCCATGCAGGCCGAGGGCGACAGTACCATTTTTGGAGTAAAACACATCGAACGGGGATATGATACTCTTGAGAACGCGCTGCAAAGCGTCGGCGCTCGCCTGAAAACAGTGGAAATCCCCAAAAAGATGTGATATACTTTGTATATTCTGAGCCTCCGAAGGAGAATGCAACATGCGCACGAAGCAAAGCAAAGCGAATAGGGAAGCGCGCGCCGCAGGCAAGGCCCGTCAGGTGCGCAGCAGCGCGCTTGGCAAACTCCTCATCATGCTCGCTGTTGTCGCCGCGATTGTCTTCGGTGTTGCAATCTTTTTCAAGGTCAATACCATTGAGGTGCAGGGTAACTCGGTCTATTCCGCCGACCAGATCATTGAAGCCTCGCAGATCCAGCAGGGTGATAACCTTCTGACAGTCAATAAAGCGCTGGCCGTCGGCAATATCAAGGCTGCGCTTCCGTATGTCGAGGATGTTTCCATCGCCCGTAGTCTGCCGGACGGCATCATCATTCAGGTGCGGGAAAGCGTCATTTCCTTTGCTGTCATGACGGATACGAACGCCTGCTGGCTCATCGGCCCCGGAGGCAAGGCGCTTGAGCGCATCGAACCTGCTGCCTTCAATGAAAATCCGCACATCAACGGCCTTCTCATTTCCAGTCCCACGGCAGGAGATTCTGTTTCCTCCCCCACGCCCACGGCGCTGGCTGCTGCACTGGACGTGATGAAGGAATTGGACGGCACCGGCCTTCTGGAGCATATCCGTGTGATCGATGTCGAAAAGGAATACGACATGACGCTCTGGTATGACGACCGCTACGAGATTAAACTCGGCGGAACTGACGAAATGGCGTACAAGATCCGCTATCTTTGCTCCATTCTCGACCAACTCAGCGAATTTCAGGCTGGAACTATCGATTTGACGCAGGCCACGCAGAAAAGGGCTACCTTCCAGCCAGCAGCCTGAACCGAGGGCATGCAAACCATAAAATCCGCATTTTTTGCTGAATTTTTCCGCATTTTCTATTGACGCACATCCTTTTTCGAGATAGAATAAAGTAGACATAATCTAAAACGATGCAGTTGTGGGCTGTGAGATATACAGGAGGAAGACAAATGGCAGATACAGCAGATAAGGTAGTCAAGATCAAAGTCATTGGCGTCGGCGGCGCCGGCAACAATGTTATCAACCGCATGATCGCGTCCGATGTCAAGGGCGTTGAGTTCGTTGCAGTCAATACGGATAAGCAGGACCTTGAAAAGTCCAAGTGCAAAAACAAAGTGCAGATCGGTGAAAAGCTGACCGGCGGCATGGGCGCAGGCTCTAAGCCGGATATCGGCCAGAAGTCCGCCGAGGAATCCAAAGCGCTCATTTCTCAGGTGCTCGAGGGCACCGACATGGTCTTCATCACCGCCGGTATGGGCGGCGGTACCGGAACAGGCGCTGCGCCGATTATTGCGCAGGTCGCGCACGACGCGGGCATCTTGACTGTCGCCGTCGTGACGAAGCCCTTCCGCTTTGAAGGTGCAAACCGTATGAAACAGGCCGAGGCCGGCATTGCCAACCTCACCGATAAGGTCGATTCCATGATTATCATCCCGAACGACCGCCTGAAATTCGTCACCGACCAGAAAATCACCTTCGCCAACGCATTCGGCATTGCCGACGATGTTCTGAAGCAGGCTGTCAGTTCCATCTCCGAACTCGTTGGCTACAGCGAGAACGTCATTATCAACCTCGACTTTGCCGACGTTTCCGCCATCATGCGCAACGCGGGTCAGGCACATATGGGCGTCGGTTCCGCCACAGGCCGCGACAAGGCCGAGCAGGCTGCGCAGGCTGCCGTCTCCAGCCCGCTGCTTGAGACGTCCATCAACGGTGCAACCGGTGTTCTCATCAACATTGCCGGTTCACACGACCTTGGCCTCGACGACGTCGAGACAGCTGCCAACATCGTCATGGAAGCTGCCAACCCCGATGCGAACATCATCTTTGGCGCCGCGTTTGACGACGAACTTCAGGATGAGATGCGCGTGACCGTTATCGCCACTGGCTTTGCCGAGAAGCGTCAGTCGCCCGCAAAGCCCATCGGCGCATTCTCCGCTGCGCAGGAGAAGACCAGTGCCAGCAAGAGCCAGGCGCAGGAGGATATCGACGATATCGACGAGATCTTCAAGATTTTTAACCGCAACTAAAACGAAGCATTTTTGCCCGGCGCGTTTGAAAACGCGCCGGTTTTTCTGCGCACGCAGGGCAGACAAAATCGCGCCTCCGGCAGCCCACTCTGTTCCGTCTTGCCGGAAAAGAATGAGGAGAAGAGGCAGTACGAATTTGCTGAGACTCTGTAGGTATCAGTTTCAGCACGAACAGTGCGTGCTTACTCCGCTTCGCAGAAATCGGCTGCGCGCCTTTGCGTGTGTCGCAGCTGTAGGGCTGATTTCATGCACTTTGCCTGCCGCACCAGATGGTAGAATAGGGGAGATTGGTGAAACTGCCACTTGCTTTTTTCATAAAATCTGCTAAAATGTAGCGTGCTACCGAAAACGGTAGCACGCTACATTTTTGGAATATAGGAGGTTCCGATGAAGGACTGTTCTCAGAATCTCGGTCCGCGTCTGCGGCATCTCAGCAACCGCATCACGCAGTACATGGATCAGCAGTTCCTCGCGCTCGATCTGACGTCAACGCAGTCGTTTATCCTGCATTATCTGGTGCTGCACGAGGGCGAGCAGGTCTACCCCAAGGATATTGAAAAGCGTTTTCATCTGACGCATCCGACTGTCTCCGGCGTGCTTCAGCGGCTGGAGGCGAAGGATTTTGTCGTGCTTGAACCGGATCGGGCCGACCGGCGCTGCAAGCGTATCCGATTAACGGACCGCGCACGGCGCTGTGATGCCGCCGTTGGGCAGGCATTTGAAACGCTTGAATGCGTCATGTGTTCCGGCATGAGCAGTGAGGAGCAGCAGACGCTGCGCCGTCTGCTCGATCAGGCTGCAGAAAATCTGCGTACAACACAGGGAATGGAGGTATCCGAGGTATGATCAAACGTCTTTCTGCCTGCATCCGGGAATACAAAAAGCAGACCATTCTGACGCCGACCTGTATGGTGGGCGAGGTCATCTGCGAATGCACCATCCCGCTGCTGACAGCCGATCTCATCAATTCTATCCAAAATGGCTGCGAGATGCAGACGATTCTGTTTTACGGCCTCAGGCTGTTTGTGATTGCGATGCTCTCATTGGGTTTTGGTTCGCTTTCCGGCTGGTTCGCGGCGGAGGCTGCTGCAGGCTTTGCAAAAAATCTGCGCCACGATCTGTTTTATCAGGTGCAGGGCTTTTCGTTTGCGAATATCGACCGGTTCTCCACGTCCTCTCTCGTTACCCGGCTGACGACGGACGTGACCAATATTCAGAATGCGTTCATGATGCTGATTCGGATCGCAGTGCGTGCGCCGATGATGCTCGTATTTGCCGTTATCATGTCTGCCCGCGTGGGTAAGCGGCTTGCATTCGTTTTCGCAGGGATCGTTCCGATCCTCGGCTTTGCGCTGTTTTTCATGATTCGCAGTGCGATGCCGCTTTTTAAGGCAGTTTTCAAAAAATATGATGCCCTCAACAACTCTGTGCAGGAAAATGTGCAGGGCATGCGCGTAGTCAAAAGCTTTGTGCGCGAGGATTATGAGACGCAGAAGTTCTCCGCTGCATCCGATTCGGTGCGTGCGGACTTCCTGAAGGCAGAAAAGATTCTTGCGCTCAATAGCCCTGTCATGCAGTTCTGCGTGTACACGTCGATGATTCTCATCTCCTTCTTCGCCGCAAAGTTTATCATTATGTCCGGCGGCACCTACCTCGGCGTGGGCAGTCTGACCAGCATGATTACCTATTCCATGCAGATTCTTATGAGCCTGATGATGCTCTCCATGATCTTCGTCATGCTCACCATGGCACAGGCCTCCGGCAAGCGAATCTGCGAGGTGCTCGATGAGACGAGCAGTCTGCAAAACCCGGAAAATCCGGTTTACGAGGTTGAAAACGGCGACGTGGACTTTGAGCATGTGGAGTTCAAATATTCCGCTTCTGCGAAACGCAGCGCGCTGTCCGATATCGACTTCCATGTGAAGTCCGGTCAGACTGTCGGTATCATCGGTGGCACAGGCTCGGCGAAGACCACGCTGGTGCAGCTGATCTGCCGTCTGTATGATGTGACGGGCGGCAGTGTGAGGGTCGGCGGGCGTGACGTGCGCGAGTACGATCTTGAAACGCTCCGCAATCAGGTCGCGGTCGTCCTCCAGAAAAACGTGCTCTTCTCCGGCACAATCAAGGAAAATCTGCGCTGGGGCGACCCGAATGCGACAGATGCGGAACTGCAGCGCGCCTGCGAACTGGCCTGCGCGGATGAGTTTATCCAGCAGATGCCGGACAAATACGACACCTACATCGAGCAGGGCGGTACGAATGTCTCCGGCGGCCAGAAGCAGCGGCTGTGTATCGCGCGGGCGCTGCTGAAAAAGCCGAAGATTTTGATTCTCGACGATTCGACCTCTGCCGTCGATACGAAAACCGACGCGAAGATCCGCGCTGCGCTGCGCACCGAGATCCCGGAGACGACGAAATTCATCATTGCCCAGCGCATTTCCTCCATCCAGGACGCTGATCTGATTCTTGTGCTGGACGGCGGCGCGATCAACGGCATGGGCACGCATGAGACGCTTCTTTCCTCGAACCAGATCTATCAGGAAGTCTATTATTCTCAGAACAGAACGGGAGGTGCGGACAATGGCTAATCATCCCGGAAGAGCGCCCCGCGCGCCGATGGTCGGCGCAAAGGCAGATCTCAAGCCGCTCGGCAGAGTGATCCGGATGCTGTTTCAGGATTATCCTGCCATGCTGATTGCGGTTATGGTCTGCATCATCATCAGCGCGGTCGTCGGCATTCTGCCCGCGATCTATATTGAAACCATCACCAGCTACATTGAAGATGGCTTGCGTCTCGGCTGGGATGGTGTGAGCGGAAAGATTCTGCATGCGCTCGTCACCATGGTCTGTATCTACCTTGTGGGTCTTGCCTGCACTGCGGTCTATACACAGCTGATGGCGCATGTGACACAGGGCTTTTTGCATAAGCTTCGCACCCGCATGTTTGCCGGCATGCAGAAGCTGCCCATCCGCTATTTTGACCAGAACAGCCGCGGCGATATCATGAGTTATTATACGAACGACATCGACACGCTCCGCCAGCTTGTTTCGCAGAGCCTGCCGCAGTTGTTTGCTGCGGGGCTGACGGTTCTGGGCCTGCTGCTGTTCATGTTCCACTTTTCCATCCCCCTGATGCTGATCGTGTTTCTCGGAATTTTCTTTATGACGCGGGCGACGAAAACCGTCGGCGGCAAATCGGCTAAGTATTTTCTCAGCCAGCAGAAATCGCTCGGCAAGGTCGAGGGCTACATCGAAGAGATGATGAACGGCCAGAAGGTCGTCAAGGTTTTCTGCCATGAGGAAGCGGCGGAACGCGATTTTGATGCCATCAACGACCAGCTGTTCAGCGATGCCAACCATGCCCAGCGCTACGCGAATATTTTCATGCCCATTATGGGCAACATCGGCAATATCCTCTATGTGCTCACGGCGTTCCTCGGCGGCGTTCTCATCTGCTCGGGCGGAAGCATCCCGAATCTGTCCTTCCAGAACCTGCTTGGGACAGGCAGCATGCTTGCACCGCTGAAAATTGCAGTCGTTGCGTCGTTCCTCGGCATGACGAAGCAATTTACCGGCAATGTCTCGCAGGTTTCCCAGCAGATCAACGCCATCGTCATGGCAGCTGCAGGTGCAAGCCGCGTCTTTGAACTCATCGACCAGAAGCCCGAGGACGACAATGGCCGCGTTACGCTGGTCAATGCGTCGGAAGCGGCGGACGGTACACTGACGGAAAGTGCCGCGCGCACCGGCGTCTGGGCATGGAAGTGCCCGCAGGAGAACGGCGAAGCGAAACTGGTGAAGCTGTGCGGTGATGTCCGCTTCTTTGACGTGGACTTTGCCTATGACCCTGAAAAGCCGGTCCTGCACGACATTACGCTCTATGCCAAGCCCGGCCAGAAGCTGGCATTTGTCGGTGCAACAGGCGCAGGCAAGACTACGATCACGAACCTCATCAACCGCTTCTATGATCTCGCCGACGGCAAGATCCGCTATGATGGCATCAACATCAACCATATCAAAAAGGCCGATCTGCGCCACTCGCTCGGTATTGTGCTGCAGGACGTGAACCTGTTTACCGGCACGGTTATGGACAACATCCGCTACGGCAAGCTTGACGCAACGGATGAGGAATGTATCGCTGCGGCGAAGCTTGCCAACGCGCATGATTTTATCACGCGCCTGCCGGACGGCTACAACACCATGCTTACGGCCAACGGCGCGAATCTCTCGCAGGGCCAGCGGCAGCTGTTGTCCATCGCCCGCGCGGCAGTGGCCGACCCGCCTGTTATGATCCTTGATGAAGCGACCAGTTCCATCGACACGCGCACAGAACTTCTGGTGCAGCGCGGTATGGATGCACTGATGAAGGGACGCACGGTCTTCGTCATTGCCCACCGCCTGTCAACGGTGCAGAACTCCGACGCGATCATGGTGCTCGACCATGGCCGCATCATTGAACGCGGCACGCACGACGACC
>ERZ773208.237-NODE-237-length-55089-cov-17.478868_pt1 | contig 55089 bp, 47 predicted proteins | sample MGYA00581006_ERZ773208 | MGnify/ENA primary metagenome ERZ773208 (study PRJEB29015, sample SAMEA2737793) | human gut metagenome | biome: human gut; feature: human-associated habitat; material: faeces | place: China | collected 2012 ... | reverse complement strand
TGATCGAGCAGAACGAGGACGGCGGCAAACGCCGGAACGCCGCCAAGAAAAAGGAACTGGAAGCTGCCGAAAAGCGTATCGGTGAACTTTCCGCTATTTTCAAGCGGCTGTATGAGGACAGCGTAAGCGGTCGCATTTCTGACGAGCGTTTCACGGAGCTTTCGGCAGACTATGAAGCCGAACAGCAGGAATTGAAAGAGCGTGTTGCCAGAATACAGGCGGAGCTTTCCAAAGCACAGGAAGCTACCGTAAACGCAGAAAAGTTTATGAACATTGTCCGCAAGCACATGAACTTTGAAGAACTGACCCACACCCTCTTGCGTGAGTTTGTAGAGAAAATCGTTGTGCATGAGTGCAGCTACGATGAAAACGGCACACGCAGACAGGATATTGAGATTTACTATTCTTTCGTCGGCAAGGTGGACTTGCCCGAATGACCGCCTGCCCTATCCGATACCAAAGACAAGTATCGGATAGGAAAGGCAAAATTTTTTACACTTCCATTACTTCTTTATCACACATAAGCAAATGGACATGGCCTGACGCAGATTCTGAGGATCGCAGCGCAGGATGTCCGGACATTGCTCAGACATGGAAACCCCTCCTGATGGCGTGATTTAGGGTCTATCTGAAAACCGTCAACACGCCCAAACAGCGGGTCTTTTCCGTCTGCTGTGCACCATTTTCCCTTGCAATACACAAAGTATTCCTGCGGAAAAATGGCTTCATCAGACGAAAAATCCCTCGCTGTTGGTCATATTTCCGGTTTTCAGATAGACCCTAAGCGAAAATTGCTTATAGGACAGTTTATGCGCCGCCTGTCAGGAAGTGCATAAATTGGAAGCATCGCGGAGGGGACAAGTAATTTAGGGGCAGACGATTTATTCAGAGTTTCCTTAGCTATCCCAGGAGAAGCGGTATACCGTCTCGCTGCGGTAGGTCTCACCGGCACGGGTGATGGGCTGCGGCCAGCCGGGATGGTGGAGACTGTCGGGGCAGAACTGGGTCTCCAGCGCCACGCCGGAGCGCTTGCCGTAGTGTACGCCGCCCTTGCCGGTCTCGTCTAAGAAGTTGCCCGCGTACAGCTGAATGCCCGGGCAGTCGGTGCAGACGCTCATGCTCCTGCCGGAGACCGGGTCAGACAGGGTGGCGCAGGGATTGCAGAAGACCTCCCAGTTGTGGTCGTAGCCGCCCTGAAGCTTCAGCGGCTCGTAGTCCGCGCCGATGTCCTGCCCGATGGGCTTGGGCGCGCGGAAATCCATGGGGGTTCCGGCCACCGGACGCAGCTCGCCGGTGGGGATGTTTTCGGCGTCGTCGGGGTTGAAGAAGCGCCCAGGAATGGTGAGCAGCTGCTCCATGGCTCTGCCGGTCTGGTCGTGTCCCGCCAGATTAAAATAGCTGTGGTTGGTGAAATTGAATACGGTGTCCTGATCGCAGGCGGCCTTATAGAGAATGTGCAGCGCTCCATCCGCTTTCAGGGCGTAGGTGACCTGAATGACGGCGTTCCCGGGGAAACCCTGATCGCCGTTGGGGCTGGTAAGCTCCAGCGTGACGGCGCTTTCCGTATGGGAAACCAGCTTCCACAGCCGGTGGAAGAAAAAGTCCGGGCCGGAGTGGAGGTTGTTGCTGCCCTCATTGGCGGGCATATGGTAGGTTTTGCCGTTCAGATCGAAGGACGCGCCCTTGAGCCGATTGGCGTTCCGACCCACGGTAGCGCCGAGACAGGCGCCGTTTCCTGTGCGGTAGCCCTCACAGTCGTCGTAGCCCAGCACCACGTCGGCGAGGACGCCGTCCCGGTCGGGGACCAGCAGCGAAACCAGCGTCGCGCCGTAATCTGTGACGGCGGCGGACAGCTTACCACAGGATATTGTGTAGAGAAAGGTCTCTTCGCCGGAGGGCAAAGTGCCGAAAGATTTTTTCATGAAAAAGTCTCCTTTCATTTTTGGTCAGGGAAAAAGGGGAATTATGTAAAGACCGCTTCTCTGGATTATACTATATTCCGCGGCATATTTCAAACCCTTCTTTTACGGTTTGCCGGAAAAACGGAACTTTCCCTCTGACCCAGACCGGAAACGGCAGAAAGAAGAATGGAGAACTTTTTGACGTACAAAACAGCAATACTATATTTTGTGATTTGCTATTGACAAAACCACAATATATTGTATAATAGGCCATGCACGAATTGATTGAGAAACGGGAACCCAAGGAGGAAAAGCCTATGAAGATTATTAAACGTAACGGTGCGGAAGTCGTTTTCGACATTGATAAGATCATCATGGCCGTGACCAAGGCCAATGATGCGGTGGACGAGAAGGTACGTATGACCCCGCTGCAGATCGAGAGAATTTCCCAGAGCGTCCAGATTGCCTGCGAGGAAATGGGCCGCAGCCCGTCCGTAGAGGAAATTCAGGATCTGGTGGAAAAGGCCATCATGGCCCACGGCGCTTTCGAGGTGGCCAAGGAATATATTACCTACCGCTATACCCGCAGCCTTCTGCGTCAGTCCAACACCACGGACGACCGCATCCTCAGCCTGATCGAGTGCAATAACGAGGAAGTCAAGCAGGAGAACGCCAACAAGAACCCCACCATCAACGCCGTCCAGCGGGACTACATGGCGGGCGAGGTCAGCAAGGACATCACCAGTCGTATCCTGCTTCCCAAGGAAGTGGTGGACGCCCACGAGGCCGGTATCATCCACTTCCACGACGCGGACTACTATGCCCAGCATATGCACAACTGCGATCTGGTGAATCTGGAGGACATGCTGCAAAACGGCACCGTCATCTCCGGCACCCTGATCGAGAAGCCCCATTCCTTCTCCACCGCCTGCAACATTGCCACCCAGATCATCGCTCAGGTGGCATCCAACCAGTACGGCGGACAGTCCATTTCCCTGACCCACCTTGCCCCCTTCGTCCAGGTCAGCCGGGAGAAGATCCGCAAGACCGTGGAGCGGGAAATGGCCGCTTTCGGCGTTGTGCCCGCGGAGGAGACCATCTCCAAGGTGGTGGAAGACCGCCTGCGGGAGGAAGTGCGCCGGGGCGTTCAGACCATCCAGTATCAGGTCGTCACCCTGATGACCACCAACGGACAGGCTCCCTTCATCACCGTGTTCATGTACCTCAACGAAGCCAAGAGCGAGCAGGAGAAGAAGGATCTCGCCATGATTATTGAGGAGACCCTGCGCCAGCGCTACGAGGGCGTGAAGAACGAGAAGGGCGTGTGGATCACCCCCGCCTTCCCCAAGCTCATTTACGTTCTGGAGGAAGACAACGTCCGGGAGGGGACGCCTTACTGGTACCTGACCCGGCTTGCCGCCCAGTGTACTGCCAAGCGGATGGTTCCCGACTATATCAGCGAGAAGAAGATGCGGGAGTACAAGCTCTCCAAGGGGGAGACCCCGGGTCATGGAGACGTTTACACCTGCATGGGCTGCCGCAGCTTCCTGACCCCCGACCGTTCCGGCAATGGCTGGGACAATGTTGCCAGAGCCGGAAACTACGAGCCGGGCAAGCCCAAGTATTACGGCCGGTTCAATCAGGGCGTCGTCACCATCAATCTGGTGGACGTGGCTCTGTCCTCCGGCCGGGATATGACCAAATTCTGGGAGGTCTTTGAAGACCGTCTGGAGCTGTGCCACCGGGCGCTGCGGTGCCGTCATGAGCGGCTCAAGGGCACGCTGTCCGACGCCGCGCCCATCCTGTGGCAGTACGGTGCGCTGGCGCGGCTGCCCAAGGGCGAACCCATCGACAAGCTGCTCTACGGCGGATATTCCACCATCTCTCTGGGCTACGCCGGCCTTTATGAGTGCGTCAAATACATGACCGGCAAGTCCCACACCGACGACGAGGCCAAGCCCTTCGCCCTGTCCGTGATGCAGAAGATGAACGACAAGTGCCTTCAGTGGAAGACGGCGGAGAATATCGACTATTCCCTGTACGGAACACCTCTGGAATCCACCACCTACAAGTTCGCCAAGTGCCTGCAGAAGCGCTTCGGCTTGGTTCCCGGTATTACGGACAAGAGCTACATCACCAACTCCTACCACGTCCATGTGACCGAGCCCATCGACGCGTTCACCAAGCTGCGCTTCGAGGCAGAGTTCCAGCAGCTGTCCCCCGGCGGCGCTATCAGTTATGTGGAAGTTCCCAACATGCAGAATAACATCGACGCGGTGCTGGAAGTGATGCAGTTCATCTACGACAACATCATGTACGCCGAGCTGAACACCAAGTCCGACTACTGCCAGGTCTGCGGCTATGACGGCGAGATCGAGATCAAGGAGGACGACGGCAAGCTGGTGTGGGTCTGCCCCCAGTGCGGCAACACCGACCAGAACAAGATGAACGTGGCCAGACGAACCTGCGGCTACATCGGCACCCAGTTCTGGAACCAGGGACGCACCCAGGAGATCAAGGATCGGGTTCTGCACCTGTAGGAAAACCAAAACGAGACTGCTCAAAAGGGCAGTCTCGTTTTTTCATGGAGGGGGGTTGACGCGGTGTAAAAAGCCCCTTCCCATCACGGGGGAGATGTGCTATAATTTGCTTACATTTATGAAAGCAAAGGAGACATATTTATGACCGAATTTCGCTATGACACCCAGCTGCTCATTGAGGGGCATGATCTGGATGAAGACACCATCAACGACTACTTTGTGGAGCATTTTAGGGGCGACTGTCTGCTGGCAGTGGGCGATGAGGATTTGATCAAAATCCATTTCCATACAAACGAGCCATGGAAGGTGCTGGAATACTGCGCGTCGCTGGGTGAGATCTACGACATCGTGGTAGAGGACATGGACAGACAGTCCAGAGGCCTGAAGGGTTAATTAAGCGGCTTCCGGGCGGCCTTTGATCCTCTGCATCAGACCGATCAGCTGCCCCGACAGAATGACCGTCAGCAGGGAATAGCCGATGCGCCGCACGGGAATGTAGGTCAGGGAAAGCCCCAGCACAATCAGGTCGCTGGTCAGATAAATCCACTGAATGGGGATTTTTGTCAGATGGGAAAGGCTCATGGCAAGGGCGTCGTCACCGGTGGTGGCGCCGCCCGCCCGGACGCAAAGTCCAGCGCCGACGCCGATAAACAATGCGCCCACCACGGAGGCCAGAAGGGGAAGGCTCGCGATACCCGGCCACAGGGGCGGGAACAGCTCGCAGATGGCATAGCTGGCGGAATAGCCGCAGGCGGCGATGGCGGAGTAGGCGATGAAGGACTTGCCCAGCGTTCTCCACCCCAGAACGTAGCAGGCGATGTTCAGAACGAAGCTGCTGACGGCGGGGGAAAGCCCAAACCAGTGGTCAAACAGCAGCGTAGCGCCAAGCACGCCGCCCTCGGTCACGCCGGACAGGGCGTGGATGTTGTACATGCCAAAGGCTTGCAGCGCGGAACTGAGAAAAGCGACGATACAGTTGGTTGTTTTCAGTTTTGGAAATTTTAACGACATTTTTGCGGATTTTTCTCCTTTTGGGTATTTTCCGGATACAATATCATGAAAAACGGGGAATGTCAACACGGACCGAGGCGTTAGTCCGACGCAAATACAATTCTCCGGCGCTGCTCTGCGCCGGGGGCTTCCGGCTGCCCCAGAGCGAACAGTCCGTACAGGTCGCCCCAGCGCTGTTCCAGCGACTGATAGGGGTGGGGGACGGTTTCTCCGGCGTTTCGGAAAACGCCGCTTTTTTTGACCGCGCTTAAAATGGCGCGGCCTTTTTCGTTGAAGGCCAGCACCCGGACATAGGGGGCGGGGGCGGCGAGTATTTCCGCCGTAATGCCGAGGTATGCGCACATCATCATCCGGTCAAGGCGGGTGCGGGTGTAGCGCTTGGATTTGACACTGGTGAGGATGTCCTCCAATGTGGCTTCCCGGCGGCTGGCGTGCATGAATTTGCGCCACAAGCCCTCCCCACTGTAGGGCAGGGCTTCAAATTCCCTGCCGGTCATGGTGCGCAGCCGGGCGAGTACCGCCCGTTCTCCGGCGGCAAGGCTGTGCAGGGGCGCGTTTTCAAAAATCGCCCGGGCAGGTTCCGGGACAAAAGAATCCCACGGTTCTCCCGTCAGCATGAGACGGCGCACCGCTGTGGCGGAGGGATTTTCCCGGTCGGGCGTCTGGTCATGATACCCACCCTCCCGGCGGATGGGGAAAGGAGTCATAGGCGACTGCTGGGCAAGAATGGCCTTACAATACTCCACAGCCAGAATGTCGTTGGGGCGGCGCAGAATCTCCCCGGACAGCCCCATCTGCGCCAGAGCGTCAGCCCGGGCGGCGGGGAAGGACTTGCCGCCGTCCAGTTCCCGGCGGAGCAGGGGAGAAAAGTCCTCCGAAAGCAGCGCCCGGGCGGTCTCCATCAGAAGCTCTGCTTCGCCGGTTTCCGCGCCGAAGCAAAGGGTATCGCATAGTTTGGACAGAATGCTGACGCCTCCCGCGGCGAACCCCTCGGCGGAGGACAGGCTCACGGTGGTTGGCAGCTCCACAACCAGGTCGGCGCCGCAGGCGACGGCGGCCTTTGCCCGGAGGGTTTTATCCATGACGGCGGGCGCGCCCCGCTGGACGTAATTGCCGCTCATGGCGCACACAATGGCGGTTTCTCCGCCAAACTCCGCCTTGACCCGGTCGAACTGCTTGCGGTGGCCTGTATGAAAGGGGTTATATTCGGCAACGATACCAACGGTTTTCAAAATTCTCCCTCCTTTTTTTGAAAAAATTCCCTTGAGGGCTTGAGAATTCAGGATAAATGCACTATAATAGCAACGACTATGGCTATCATATCACAAACTGACCAAAAAGAAAATATTTATTTAGGAGGCTTTCCCCAATGAATGTACTGATTATCAATGCCGGCTCCTCCAGCCTGAAGTATCAGCTGATGGATCCCGAGACCGGCGCCGTGTCTGCCAAGGGTCTGTGTGAGCGTATCTACATCGACGGCCGTCTGACCCACAACGCCAACGGCAAGAAGATCGTGAAGGATATCCCCATGCCCACCCACTCCGAGGCCATTCAGGCGGTTCTGGCCATTCTGGTCGATCCCGTGGACGGCGTGATCAAGTCCACCGACGAGATCGATGCCGTCGGCCATCGCGTCCTGCACGGCGGCATGGAGTTCTTTGACTCCTGCATCATCAACGACGAGGTCATCGCCGCCATTGAGAAGTGCATTCCCCTCGGCCCCCTGCACAACCCTGCTAACCTGATGGGCATCCGCGCCTGCCAGGCGGTCATGCCCAAGACCCCCCAGGTGGCCGTGTTCGATACCGCTTTCCACATGACCATGCCCCCCAAGGCTTACCGCTACGCCATTCCCACCGAGTATTACGAGAATGACTCCATCCGCCGCTACGGCTTCCATGGCACCTCCCACAAGTATGTCACCAAGCGCGCCATCGAGCTGATGGGCCGCAAGGACATCAAGCTGGTGAACTGCCATCTGGGCAACGGTTCCTCTCTGTCCGCGGTGAAGGACGGCAAGTGTCAGGATACCTCCATGGGTCTGACCCCATTGGCCGGTGTTCCCATGGGTACCCGTTCCGGCGACATCGACCCCGCCGTCGTGCAGTTCGTCATGAACAAGTACGGCATGAGCGCGGACGAGTGCCTGAACATGCTGAACAAGAAGTCCGGCGTGCTGGCGCTGTCCGGCGTGTCCTCTGACTTCCGCGACATCGAAAACGGCGCTGAGGAAGGCAACGAGAACTGCGCTCTGGCGCTGGACAAGTTTGCCTACGAAGTCCGGAAGTATATCGGCTCCTACGCCGCCGCTCTGGGCGGACTGGACTGCCTGGTGTTCACCGCCGGCGTGGGCGAGAACTCCGCTTCCATGCGTGCGCGCATCTGCGAGGGCCTGGAATTCCTGGGCGTCAAGCTGGATCCCGAGAAGAACAACACCCGGGGCAAGGAAGCCATCATTTCCGCCGATGACTCCAAGGTCACCGTCTGGGTCATCCCCACCAACGAAGAGCTGATGATCGCGCAGGATACCGCCGCGCTGGTCAACGCTGCCAAGTAAGTTTTTTAGCAAGGAGCCGCCGCCACAGTAGGCGGCGGCTCTTTTCCTTTGGGCATACTATTTTTACCTTGATTGGAAGGAGAACCACATGGAATCTGTTGTAGAGCGCTTTTTGCGCTATGTGACCTTTGACACCCAGTCGGACGAGGAATCCGACACCTGCCCCTCCACGGAAAAGCAGAAGGCGCTTGCCGCCGCGCTGGTAGAGGAAATGCGGGGCATGGGCATTGCGGACGCCAGGATGGACGAAAACGGCTATGTCTACGGCACCGTCCCCGGCGACCCTGACCTGCCAACCATCGGCCTGATCGCCCACATGGACACCGCACCGGACGCTTCCGGTGCGAACGTCAAGGCAAAGGTCGTGGCCTATGACGGCGGGGATGTCTGCCTGAACGAGGAAAAGGGCATTTTTCTGCGGGAAGCGGACTATCCGTACCTGAAAAACCACGTAGGCAAGCACCTGATCGTCACCGACGGAACGACGCTGCTGGGCGCGGACGATAAGGCAGGCGTGGCGGAGATCATGACGGCGGCGCAGCAGCTGCTCGCCATGGGCGGCAGGCATGCCACATTGAAGATCGGCTTTACCCCCGACGAGGAGATCGGCCGGGGCGCTGACCGGTTCGATGTGAAGGGCTTCGGCGCGGACTTTGCCTACACCGCCGACGGCGGCCCCGTGGGTGAGATCGAATATGAGAACTTCAACGCCGCGGGGGCAAAGGTTGTTGTCCATGGACTGAATATCCACCCCGGCTCTGCCAAGGGGAAGATGGTGAATTCCCAGCTGATCGCCATGGAATTCCAGAGTCTGCTCCCCGTTGGGCAGCGTCCGGAGCTGACGGAGGGCTATGAGGGCTTCTTCCATCTGCTGGGCATGAAGGGCGAGGTGGAGCGTTCCGAGCTGCACTATATCATCCGCGACCACGACATGGAGAAGTTCGAGGAAAAGAAAGCGGTCATGATCGCTGCCGCGGACTTTATCAGCCGCAAGTACGGCGCGGGAACGCTGGAGCTGACCCTCAAGGACAGCTACTATAACATGAGGAAGTGCATTGAGCCGTGTATGTATGTGGTGGAGCGGGCGAAAAAGGCCATGGCTGCGGCGGGCATGAACCCGGTGGAAGTGCCCATTCGCGGCGGCACCGACGGCGCGCGGCTGTCCTACGAAGGGCTGCCCTGTCCCAATCTGTGTACCGGCGGCGAAAACTACCATGGACGCTTTGAGTTCATCCCCACCGAGGACATGGAGAAGTGCGTCCGGATGCTGGTGGAGATTCTGACGGCGTGATTTATGGGGGAAGCTCTGAACCTCTTGCGGACGGTCAGAGCTTCCCAAAGTCCCCAAGGGTAGGGGAAAGGACTAACAACATGAAAGAAAAACGATTTTTCCCGGAAAAGGGACTGCTGATGCTTTCCGGCGCCGCGTTTCTGCTGCTGATCGTCCCGGCGTGGGTGCCGGGCTTTGTGTGGTGCGGCGTGGCTGCGGTGCTGCTGTGCGCCGCGGTGTGGCGGCTGCCCGTTTCCCGGCAGAGGGTGCGGGCGCTGCTTTCCAATCCCATACACATGGCTCTGAGCCTTGCGTTCAACGGCGCGCTGGCGGTGAACTTCTACCACAACTGGGTCGATTCCCAGAAAATGCAGCGCGTGGCGGGGGTGCTCGGCATGGAGAACGGGCTGTTCGTCCCCCTTTGCGCCGCGTTCTTCGCCATCGCGGCGGCTCCGGCGGCGGGGTGCGTGATCTCCTATTATATCTCCGCCGGTCAGGAGGACTACCGCAGGACGAAAGCGGAAACCCTTTGTTCCGGGGAAACCGGCATCCCCATGGGAAAGGCGCTGCTGATTCTGTTTGCCGTTTTCGTGGTGGGCATCAGCGCCATTCTTCGGGCGAATTTCTACTATATGGACGATTCCCCCCGGGCGGCGCTGGGGTACAAGCAGTGGGACTATTTCAGCCGGTATCTCTCGACGGCACTTGCAACGCTGGTGCATGGAGGCGATTATCTGGCGGACGCCGCGCCGCTGCCCCAGATCCTTGCCATGCTCATCATGGCGGTGTCCGGGATACTCATGGGGTATATTGTCTATGAACGGACGACATTTTCCGGCTGGGAACTGGCGGTGCTGTCGATTCTGGGGCTGAATCCCTATTTCCTCGGCTGTGTCAGCTTTCGGTTTGACGCGCCGTATATGGCGCTTTCCGTGCTGGCGGCGGTGGTGCCGCTGCTGTGCCGGAACCGGAATACTGCGGCGTATGTGCTTGCGTCCGGGTTGGGGATTCTGGCGGTATGCACCAGCTATCAGGCGGCGGCGGGGATTTTCCCCATGCTGGTGGTCGCACTGGCACTGCGGATGTGGAACCGCGGGGAATCCATCCGGGAGGTCGGACTTTTCTGCCTGAAATCTGCGGCGGGGTATGCGCTGGGATTGATCTTCTTTAAGCTGGTTATCATGATTCCCGCCGATACCAGCTACGTGGGCAACGCTCTGCCCCCGGCGGGGGAGCTGATTGCCCACTTTTTGAAAAATCTGCGGAGTTACTATTCTCTGGTTCTGTCGGATTTCAAGCCCTTCTGGCTGATTGCGGCGGTGCTGGCGGTGATCGCTTTCTGCGTTCGCGTGGTTTTGGATTCCCGGCGGAAGACAGTTCCGGCCATCGCCATGACTGCCGCGGCGCTTGTCCTGATGGGGCTGATGTGCTTTGGACTGTATCCCGCACTGGTTGCCACGGTGTTCGCACCCCGGGCAATGTATGGCTTCGGCGTGCTGCTTACCGTGTTCGGCATGACGGCGGCAGAAGGGAAGAAGCGCGTCTCCCTTAAGATACCGGCGGTGGTTCTCAGCTGGATTTTCTTCGTGTTCGCCTTCACCTACGGAAACGCCCTGAGCGTTCAGAAGGATTACACGGATTTCCGCACCCAGCTGGTGATTTCGGATTTGCAGGAAATGGAAGCGTTCCAATCCGATACGCCGGTGACGGTGCAGCTGTCCGGCTCCATCGGAAACGCGCCGGTTCTGCGGAACATGCCGCAAAACTACCAGATGCTGAACCGTCTCATCCCCGGCACCTTCAGCGGGGGAGACGACCTGACCCAATATGGGTTCTACTGCTACTATGGCATGCGGAACGTTGTGTGGAATCCGGATGTGGATTTGCGGGAAATGGACTTGCCCGTTGTGGAGGACAACATGTACCACACGATCCGCGGCGAGGGAAGCTGCGTTCTGGTGGAGCTGAAATAGTGAAAGAAAAAATCCCGGAAAGCAACAGCTTTCCGGGATTTTTGCGTACAAAATGGAATCACTCGGCGAAGTCAGCCTCTTCGGCAACGGGCTCGTTCGCGGCAACCTCGGCGGCAGGGGCTTCCTCAACAGGGACCTCCTCTGCGGGAGCTTCGGCGGGAACTTCCTCTGCGGGCTCTTCGGCAGGCGCTTCCTCAGCGGCAGTCTCTTCGACGGCCTTCGGCTCTTCTTTGCAGCAGGGGCACTTGGGCAGGGAAGCGAAAATCTTCTTCGCCCATGCGACAATCTGATCGCCGTAGGTAGCAACAACGTAGACGGCACCGGCAACGGCAGCCAGAGCGGCCAGGACTTTTACGATTACATTGAATGCTTTCATGGAAATGACCTCCAGAATTTTTTGGACAGCGGCGCAGACCTGCGGCACTGTGATTTTTACACTCCAAGTATAACCAATGTCGTTAAAAAAAGCAATACGTAAATTGGGAATAAATTGAAAACAATGGCAGCGTTTTGTCAGATATACCCATACATTCCCCGGATACTGACCTCCCCGGCGTTGACGGCTTCCACATGGGAATCGGGAAATTCCACCACCAGCGCGCCTTCGTCGTCAACGTCCAGCGCCCGCCCGTGGCGGACTTCTCCCGCGCCCACCACGGAAATTTCTTTGCCGATGGTGACGCAGTTTTCCCGGTAGAACCGGAGCATGTCCTTCTTGCCGGTGAACAGGGAGGCTTCCATTTCCCACAGTGCCTCCATCATGGCGGCGGCGACCCGGCAGCGGTCAATTTCCCGACCTGCCGCCATGGCGAGGGAGCAGGCTCTGTCCCGAATCTCCGGGGGAAAATCCTCCGCTTTCTGGCAGCAGTTGACGCCGATGCCTACGATCGCCCAATCAACGCCTCCGGCGGCGTTCAGCCCCATTTCCGTGAGGATTCCGGCGAATTTCTGCCTTTCCCAGACCAGGTCGTTCGTCCACTTGATGCCGGGGCGAAGCCCGGCGGCGCATTCCACCGCCCGGCACATGGCGGCTGCGACGGCGCAGGTCAGGTGCATCAGCTCCTGAGGCGCACACTCTGGACGCAGAAGGATGCTCATATAAATTCCCACCCCCGGCGGGGACAGAAACGACCGTCCCATCCGTCCCCGGCCGCCGGTCTGGCGGTCGGCGATCAGGACGGTGCCGTGGGGAGCGCCCTGAGAAGCAAGCACTTTCAGTCGATTATTGGTGGAATCCAGCTCGGAAAATACGAAAAGCCGATCTTTCCACGGATATTCCGGGGGAAGGAACGAGAGAATCTGCTCTTTCATGTCAGTCAATGTCGCTCAGCACTTCCTCGGGCGGGTTGTCCAGAATTTCGGGGTGGGCGAGAATGCGGCGGTAATGCTTGAAGAAGGCGGCATAGTAGAAGCCGTCCACGATCCGCTCGTCCATGGTGAACTTGATGTCTACATACTTTTTCTCCACCACGGAGCCGTCCTCCTGCACCTCTACCGCCCGACGCTTCATGCCGAAGGCACCGAACACCGGCAGGTTGCCGAAGTCATACAGGTGGTGGTAAATGGGCGGGATGCCCAGACTTCCCATGGAGGTGAAGAACAGGCTGCCGTGGAAGGGGCTGACCTCCAGCAGGAATTTGGGCAGCATCCCGAAATAGTCCAGCGTTTTCAGCAGCCACACCGTGAATTTCAGGAACACGCCGGGAATCAGCGTGAGCGCACCCGCCGTGTTGTCAAAGCTGGAATCCAGAGGCGTGTTTTTGACGTTCTCCACGGCGGATTGCAGCTTGCGGTAAACATCGTCGGCGGTGTCATGGGGATTCAAGTGCACCTTGACGATGGTGTCCGGGGAGTCGGCGGTCATTTCCTTTTTGATGGTCATGCAATACTGAATGTCGTCGCCATGCGTATAGACCTTCTGCCCCGCGAGGAACCGGTTCAGGCCGGGATAGCGGCACACGCCCCGGCAGTAGGCCGCTAGCAGGACATGGGTGATGCCGAAGCTGGTCAGACCCTCCCGGCGTTTGCGGCGGATGTAGCGGTCAATGTGAGTGATCTCCAGAGAATCTTCAAAGAGATTGGACGAGGTGTTCCGGGTGACCATGATGTAGGGGGAAACCTGCGCCATGGGGGGCAGGGTGCGCAGACGGCGTCCGTCGGTGCGGTCGCCCCATGTGGGGTGGTACTCGTCCACCGGATGCACCCGGATGCCGAAAAGAAGGATCAGCATTCCCAGAACCATGAGAAAGTCCGGCAGACACTTGCCGCCCGCGTAATAATCGTGTTGAAGCAGGAACGCCCGGTAGCAATACATTAGGAACAGCAGCGGGCAGCACAGAATGGGAAACAACAGCAGCACGGCGTGCTTGCGGCGTCCGGCGGTGATATCCGTGTAGAGGAAGGCGAAAAAGATCACCGCGACCCAGAACAGGAACGCCATCAATCGACTGGAAACGCCGACGGAGAAGGTCAGGCCCGCGTACAGAGCCATGAGCCAGACGGGAATGGCGGTCTTATAGAGCTGTTCTTTTCCGGACAGGAGGGCGATGAGCGCGTACAGCAAGGCCGCCGCGATTGGCAGAACGATTTGGCTCCACACGAAATGCGCGTCTCCGGACCCTTTCAAACCGGAGAGCGCAATGCGGGCCACTGCCGAGCAGACCATGCACAGCGCCATCAGCCAGGTCAGCGCGTTTTTGCGGCTGACATAGAGATGAATTCTGTTTTTCATAACAATGTAATTATAACAAACCTCATCGGGCTTGGCAATAAGAAAAGCGGGCGAAACGCCCGCTTTTTGGAAAATCTTAAGAGTTCCCGGCGAAGGGAAACGAAAATGGAGGGGAAAACGCACCAAATCTACAGCGATTTCGTAAGAGCCGCGATGAACGCCGGGGTCGTGCCGCAGCAGCCGCCCAGCAATGCGGCACCGTTGTCCCGGCACTGACGCATGATTCCGGCGAATTCTTCCGGTGTCTGGGCGTATACGGCGGTACCCTGATCGTTGATGGTGGGAATGCCTGCATTGGGCTTGCAGATCAGGGGAATCTTCACACTGCGGCGAAGCTTTGACACCAGATGGGGTGTCAGCACGTCCGCCGCCACGCAGTTGAAGCCAACGGCGGCCGCACCAGCCGCTTCCAGATCGCGCAGCACCTTTCCGCCGTCCGCCCCGGAGAACAGAGCCCCGTCCGACTGCATGGTGAAGGTGTACATGGCGGCTCCCGCGCCTTCCAGCTCGGCGGCGGTGAGAATGGCCTCTGCCTCCTGCGCGTAAAGCAGGGTCTCGCCGATGAGCAGATCGGCCCCGCCGTCGATCAGACCGCGGATCTGGCGGCGGTAATTCTCCACCAGCAGGTCGAAGCAGTCCGGATTCCAGCTCTCGCAGTAAACGGCCAGCGTGGTCAGGTCGCCCGCAATGAGGCATCCGGGGGCGGCGGAGCGGGACAGAGCAACCAGCGCTTCGTTGATCTTCTCCGTTTGGGCGTCCATGCCAACGGTTTTCAGGGCGATGGGCTGCGCCTGAAAGGTGGGGGCGTAAATGATCTGGCTGCCCGCGGCGGCGTAGGCGCGCTGGAGCGTGACCAGAGGTTCCGGATTTTCCAGCACCCACTGCTCGGTGCAGCAGTCCTTGGGCATTCCGGCGGCGCGGAGGTTGGAGCCGGTGGCGCCGTCCAGAATGCGGACACCCTCCTGAATCTTCTGCTGAAATTCTTCTTTTGTAAGCATAAGGATACCTCTCTTGATGACCAGCCCGGGAATGTGCATAATGCGGCGCGTCCCGGCAAAAACTGGAGAATGGATTTAACGTGATTATAAACGATTTTTGAATGGATTGCAACAGGCATTGACCTTTTGGGGGAAATCTGCTACTATAGCGAAAGTCTGGGAAATTTTTGGGAAGCCGTCAAGTTTGGCTTTCCCGGGATTTCAAGGAAAAGGAGACACATTTTATGAAGAAAACGGTTTTAAGAGAATATGCCCGCCTGATCGTCCGCAGCGGCGTCAATGTCCAGAAGGGGCAGGAGGTGCTGATTTACGCCGATCTCGACCAGCCGGAATTCGTCCAGATGGTCGTGGAGGAAGCCTATAAGGCCAAGGCGAAGAAGGTCACCGTGGAGTGGAACTACCAGCCTCTGCAGAAGCTCCATGTGCGCCACCAGTCCGTCAAGACGCTGGGCGAGGTGCCCGAGTGGCAGAAAGCCAGATTGCAGCACTATGTGGACGTGATCCCCTGCCGCATCCACCTGATGTCTGAAGACCCCGACGGCCTGAAGGGCATCAACATGGGCAAGCTTGCCAAGTCCCGTCAGCTGCGCTATCCCATCGTGAAGCCCTACAGCGATCAGCTGGAAAACAAGGATCAGTGGTGCATTGCCGCCGTCCCCGGCGCGGCCTGGGCGAAGAAGGTCTTCCCCGGAATGCGCACCGGCACCGCCATGGAGAAGCTGTGGGAGGCCATTCTGTTCACTTCCCGTGTGGCCGACGACCCTGTGAAGGCGTGGGAGGAGCACAACGCCGACCTGCATGACCGCTGCGCTTATCTCAACAGCCTGCACATCCGCAGCCTGCACTACACCGCCGAAAACGGCACCGACCTGACCGTGGGTATGATCCCCGAGGGCGAGTGGAAGGGCGGCGGAGACACCAGCCTGCAGGGCATCTTCTTCAACCCCAACATCCCCACGGAGGAGTGCTTCATTTCTCCCAAGCGGGGCGAAGCCGAGGGCATCGTCTATGCCAGCAAGCCCCTGAGCTATCAGGGTCAGCTCATTGAGAATTTCTCCGTCCGCTTTGAAAAGGGCAAGGCTGTGGAGGTCAAGGCGGAGAAGGGCGAGGAGCTGCTCAAGACCATGATCGCCATGGACGATGGCGCGTCCTATCTGGGCGAGTGCGCGCTGGTGCCCCAGCGCAGCCCCATTGCGGAGAGCGGCGTCCTGTTCTATAACACCCTGTTCGACGAGAACGCCGCCTGCCATCTGGCACTGGGCATGGGCTTTGCCGACACCATCAAGGATTTCCAGAATAAGACGCTGGACGAGTGCCGGGCGCTGGGCATCAATGATTCCATGATCCACGAGGACTTCATGATCGGCTGCGACAGCATGAACATCGACGGCATCTGCGAGGACGGCAAAGTTGTACCCATTTTCCGGAACGGCAACTGGGCATTCTGATCGGAGAAACCGCTGACGCACCACGATTTTTCGATTTTTTGAAAAAATCGAAAAAAGTGCTTGCATTCTCCGACACTTTATGATATGATATCCGGGCGATTAAAGATTGCCCGGGGCTACTATGCCCTTTAACTGATAAGAAAGAGGTGAACGAAATGAAGGAAGGTATCCATCCCAAGTACGAACAGACCACCATCCGCTGCGCGTGCGGCAATGTCTTTACCACTGGTTCAACCAAGAAGGACATTCGTGTTGAGATCTGCTCCAAGTGCCACCCTTTCTATACCGGCAAGCAGAAGCTGGTTGACACCGGTGGACGTGTTGATCGGTTCAACAAGCGGTTTGGCCTGAAGTAAGACCCGCAAATCCCGCACTGCGTGATGCAGTGCGGGATTTTTGTATTTTGTGGTTGTTCACGGCGCGGATGTGTGGTATAATAGAAGAAATGGTATGAGGGGAAGTGCCGCCGGAGGAGAAACCGGGGTTCCCCATGAGAAAAACGGAGGTAACATGGAAGAAAGATTTGATAAACAGACCCAGGAACGGGCGGTTCTGGTGGGACTGAACGCGGACTGCTTTGCTGAGGAAGATACCGCCACCGAAAGCACACTGGACGAGCTGGAGGACCTCCTGGAGACCGCAGGGGGCTTCTGCACGGGCAAGGTGCTGCAAAACCGCCATACCCCCGATTCCCACAGCTTCATCGGCGAGGGAAAAGCGCAGGAGGTGCGGATGCTGGCGGAAGCGACCCAGTCCACCATGGTCATTTTCGACAACGAGCTTTCTCCCGGCAACATCCGGGCGTTGGAGGAAATTATCGGGCTTCCCGTTCTGGACAGAAGCGCCCTTATTCTGGACATTTTCGCCCAGCGGGCGAAGACGAAGGAAGGCCGGCTTCAGGTGGAGCTGGCGCAATACAAATATCTGCTGCCCCGACTGTCCGGCATGGGTACGAGCCTTTCCCGGCAGGGCGGCGGTATCGGCACCCGTGGCCCCGGCGAGACGAAGCTGGAATCCGACCGGCGGCATATCCGGGAGCGCATCAACCGTCTGGAAGAAGAGCTGGAGCAGGTGCGCAAGGTGCGCTCCGTCCAGCGGGAGCGGAGAATGAAAAATTCCGTTCCGGTGGTGGCCATTGTGGGCTACACCAACGCGGGAAAATCCACCCTGCTCAATCAGCTCACCGGCGCGGGAATCCCCGCCAACAACCGACTGTTTGACACGCTGGATACCACCTCCCGGCTTCTGACGGTTTCCGACAATCTGGACGTGATCCTTTCCGACACCGTAGGATTTATCGCGAAGCTGCCCCACCATCTGGTGGACGCTTTCCGGGCGACGTTGGAGGAACTGGAATTCGCCGACCTGCTTCTGCATGTCATCGACGCTTCCGACCCCCATCTGGAAGAGCATATCGCCGTGGTGGACAGGCTGATCTCCCAGCTGGCCAAGCCGGAAACCCCGGTGCTGAAATGCTACAACAAGGCCGATCTGGTGTATTCCGACGACATTCCCGTGGGGAAGAATATTGTTGCCATCTCCGCCAAGCGGGGCATCAATATGGACGGGCTGCTGAAAGCCATCGAGAGCGCCCTGAACCATGCCCGGCACCATATCGTGGTGCGTCTGCCCTATGCCATGGGCGGCATGGTGGAGACGCTGCATGACGGCGCTCAGGTCAAGAAAGTGGACTACACCCCGGAGGGCATCGAGATCGAGGCCGTCGTGGACGGAATCCTCTACGGCAGACTCCGGGAATATATCATCGGGGAGTGCTGAGGATTGGACGAGTATCTGATACCCACCCAATTTGGCGAAGCGGAATTCGTGGAAAAGAAGTCCCGCTTCATCGGCCGCGTCTGGCCTGTGGACACCGAGGAAGAAGCTCTGGCGAAAATTCAGGAGATGAAAAAGAAGCACTACGACGCCACCCACAACTGCTGGGCGTACATCATCAGAGACGGCGCGGTGCGCTTCTCCGATGACGGCGAACCCGGCGGCACTGCGGGAATGCCCATGCTGCAGGTCTTGCAGCGGGAGGGACTGTATAACGTAGTGTGCGTCGTGACCCGGTACTTTGGCGGCATTCTTCTGGGCGCCGGGGGACTGGTGCGGGCTTACACAAAAGGCGCGAAAATCGCCGTGGACGCCGCGGGCAAATCCATGAAGCGGGTCTGGACGGCGGTGTACGTGCCGTGCCCCTATCCCTTCTACGAGCGGGTCAGGCTGGAAGTGGCCGCCTTTGGAGGCATCCTCCGCAAGACGGATTTCGGTGCGGAGGTGGAGCTGGAGCTGCTGTTCCCGGAGGGACAGGTCAGCGCCTTTCTGGAAAAACTCACCGACCTGTCCAGCGGAACCGTGGAGGGCATGGAGACCGGGCAGGAATACCGGGCGTTCCCGGTGGAGACTACATAAACAAAGTGGAATAAGGAATGAGGGAATTACCATGACTGTGCGGGAAGAACTGGAATGGCAGGAGCATAAGCGACTGAATCCTCTGGCGGCCTTCGCCGACCAGAGCAGGGGACGTCTGAGGTTTGAAGAACCCCGGGCGGAGGACGTGCGTACCTGTTACCAGAGGGACATTGACCGCATTGTCCATTCCAAGTCCTTCCGCCGCCTGATGCACAAGACGCAGGTGTTTTTGCAGCCTGAGGGCGACCACTACCGCACCCGGATGACCCACACATTGGAGGTCAGCCGCATTGCTGGAACCATCACACGGGCGCTGGGGCTGAACGAAGATCTGGCGGAAGCCATTGCCATGGGGCATGACCTGGGACACACTCCCTTCGGCCACGCCGGGGAGGACGTTCTGAGCCAGTGCCTTGGCAAGCCTTTCCGCCACAATGAGCAGAGTCTGCGAGTGGTGGACATTCTGGAAAAGGACGGTCAGGGGCTGAACCTGACCTATGAAGTCCGCATGGGCATTCTGGGTCACACCGGGGATTACTGGCCGGAGACGCTGGAGGGGCAGGCCGTGCGTCGCTCCGACCAAATCGCCTACGTTAATCACGACATTGACGACGCCATCCGGGCGGGCATCCTCACCGACGACGATATCCCCATCGACATCACCGACGTGCTGGGCCACAGCCACCGGGACAGGATCAACACACTGGTCTGCGACGCCATCCGCACCTCCCGGGAATTCGGGAAAGTCTGTCTGTCTCCCGATGTGGACAGGGCGCTCAAGGAGCTGCGCTCGTTCATGTTTACCAATGTCTACCGCAATCCGGTGGCCAAGGGCGAGGAGAGCAAGGCAAAGGATATGCTGAAACGGCTGTTTGAATACTACATCGCCCATCCGGAAGCGCTGCCCGAGGATTTTCAGCCCCAGCTGAGCTTCGACGGCATGGAACGCACGGTGTGCGACTACATAGCGGGAATGACGGACAATTACGCCGTCGAAAAGTTCCGGGAGATCTTCATCCCCATGGGATGGCAGGTTCACGGTTGAGAATTTGTAAAGAAGTTTGACGAAGGGGGGAGACCATGCCATTTCCACCGGCATTTATTGATGAAGTGATCGCGCGGAACCCGATTGAGGACGTGGTGGGGCAGTACGTGACGCTGAAGCGTTCCGGCTCCAACCTGTTTGGCCTGTGTCCCTTCCACGGAGAGAAAACCGCTTCCTTCTCCGTCGCGCCGGACAAGGGCATGTTCTATTGCTTCGGCTGCCACAAGGGCGGCGGCGTCATCAATTTCGAGATGGAAATTGAGGGGCTAAGCTACGGGGACGCCGTGCGGGCGCTGGCCAAGCGGGCGGGGCTGGAAGTCCCCGAGGACGAGCAGTACCAGTCCCGGTATCGCCAGCAGGAGCGGCTCTGGGCGCTGCACAAGGAAGCGGCGCGGTTTTTCCACAGCTGCCTGTACGCACCTATGGGCACGTCGGCACTGGAATACGCCCGGGGGCGGGGAATGTCCCAGACGACCCTGACCAAGTTTGGCATCGGTTACGCCCCGGACAGCTGGAGCGATCTGGTGGACGCCATGCGGAAAAAAGGCTACACCGATCAGGAGCTGCGGGACTCCGGCCTTGTGACGGTGTCCAAAAAGAACGGCAATCTTTTCGACCGGTTCCGGGACAGGCTGATGTTCCCCATCATCGACGTCCGGGGAAACGTCATCGGTTTCGGCGGGCGAATTATGAACGACCGGGACAAAAACGCCGCAAAATACTTAAATTCCCCGGAAACCCTGATTTTCAACAAGCGGAAAAACCTGTTTGCCCTGAATTACGCCAAGAAAAGCAAAATGGGCTACCTGATTCTGGTGGAGGGGTACATGGACGCCATCGCCCTGCACCAGTATGGATTTGACTGCGCGGTGGCATCTTTGGGAACTGCCCTGACGGACGACGGCGCGGCGCTGCTGTCCCGGTACACCGATCAGGTGGTGCTGATCTACGACGGCGATACCGCCGGACAGAACGCCACCCAGCGGGCGATCCCCATGCTGGAAAAGGCGGGATTGCAGGTCAAGGTCCTGAAAATGCGGGACGCCAAGGACCCTGACGAGTTCCTGAAAAAGTACGGCGCCGACCGTTTTAAAATTCTGCTGGAGGAATCCTCCAACCGGGTGGAATACCAGCTTGCCGCCATTGCCCGGAAATACGACCTGCGGGACGACGACCAGAAGGTTCGCTATTTGCAGGAATCTGCCGACCTGATCGGCTCCCTGCCCAGCGCCGTCCAGCGGGACGTCTACGGCGGGCGGGTGGCGGAGGCCGCGAAGATCAGCGCCGACGCCATGCAGATGGAAATTCAGCGGGCGTGGAAACGGCGGGTCTATCAGGAGAAGAAAAAGCAGGAGAAGATCGACCTGTCTCCCGCCCGGAATCTGCAGCCCAAGAGCCGGGACATCCGCTATACCAACATGAAATCCGCCATGGCGGAGGAAATGCTCCTGTCGCTGGTTCTGCGGGAAAGCGCCCTGCTGGACAGCACCGGCGGTCTGAAAGCGGAGATGTTCTCCTCAGAGCTGCTGGGACGGGTTTACGCCCAGTTAAAGCAGCGCCATGAGCAGGGACTGGACGTTTCCCTCGCAGGACTGACGGACTTGACGCCGGAGGAAATGTCCCACATTGCTGGCATCCTGCACAGACAGCAGGGGCCTGTGAACGAGCAGGCGCTGACGGACTGCATCCGCACCATCCAGAACGAATATCAGGCGTCCAAAGTGACGACGGAGGACGACCTGCTGGCGGTGCGGGAACGAATGAAGGAAAGAAAAGGAATGAAAGCATGACAGAGCTGTTAGAGAATTCTCCGGTGAGTGCCGGCGAGGACGATGTGCGCCAATACCTGAATGAGATCCGGCGGTATCCCCGTCTGACGCCGGAGGAAGAGCGTCAGCTTGCCATGCGCTGTGCTCAGGGAGACGAGAGCGCCATTCGCCAGATGGTCAATTCCAATCTGCGTCTGGTGGTGTCCATCGCGAGAGAGTACGCCGGACGGGGCGTCGCGCTGATGGATTTGATTCAGGAGGGCAGTATCGGCCTTCTGGTGGCGGCGCGGAAATTTGATTATACCAAGGATTACCGTTTTTCCACTTATGCCACAAAATGGATCAGGCAGGGCGTGACCCGGTGCCTGATGAACCACGGCAGCGCCATCCGGGTACCGCTGCACACGGCGGAGCGGATGCGGAAGATCGAAGCGGTGCGCACCGCCCTGCGTCAGGAACTGGGGGAGGAACCCACCGCCGCGCAGATCGCGGAAAAGTGCGGCCTGCCTGAGGAAAAAGTGGCGGAGCTGACCCAGCTGACGCCGGACATCTGCTCGCTGGACGTTCCCACGGGGGATGACGACGGCACAGCCCTGCAATCTCTGCTGGAGGATGCCCAGGCGCCCCAGCCCTATGAGGAAGTGGTGCGCGGGGAGCTGGACAAGACAATGGACCAGCTTCTGAGTACGCTGAACGAGCGCCAGCAGCAGATCCTGCGGCTGCATTTCGGCATGGAGGACGGCAACTGCTATTCTTTGGAGGAGATCGGCAAAAAGCTGAGCATTTCCAAGGAACGGGTGCGCCAGATCGAGCGTCAGGCCATGGACAAGCTGCAAAAAATGGGTACCAGTCTTGGATTGGAGGATTTCTTGAATGAATGATCTGGATTTTTCCTTTGAGGACAGCCCTTGGGAAGCCTTTCTGCGAACCAAACGGGCGGGGGATACGGTTTCGGCCGCGAACCTTCTGACCATGCTGGAGGAAGAAAACGAGCAGGTCGTGGAGGATGCCCTTCAGGCACTGGAGGACGGCGGACTGAATCTGAATGTTTTTGACCTCCCCAAAACGTCGGGCAGCGGAGAGGCGGCGCTGCGTCTGCGTCAGGAAGCGCAGCTGGTGGAAAAGGGCTTGAACCCCAAGGAGCTGGAACCCAACGATCCACTGCGGCTGTACTTGGAAGAGGTAGCGCAGCTTTCCTCCACCGGCGACGAGCAGGCGCTGGCCGCAAAATGCGCGGCAGCGGATGAGTGCGCTATGGAGACGCTGACCAATCTGGGGCTGCACCGGGTTCTGGAAATCGCCAAAGCTCACGTCGGCTGCGGGGTGCTCCTGCTGGATTTGATTCAGGAGGGGAGCCTGGGACTGTGGCAGGCCATTCAGGGCTACCGGGAGGGGGATTATGACGCCTACCGGGACTACTGGATTCGGTTCTACATGGCGAAAGCGGTCTTTTTGCAGGCGAGAGCCAACGGCGTGGGGCAGAAGCTCCGTGGGGCGCTGGAGGACTACCGCGCCGTGGACGAGCGGCTGCTGTCCGAGCTGGGGAGAAATCCCACTTTGGAGGAGATCGCCGAGGCCATGCACATAAGCCCGGAGGAAGCATCCGTGGTGAAAAAGATGCTGGACGATGCCCGTCTTCTGGCGCAGGCGAAGAAGCAGCCCGAGCCGGAGGAAGAAAAGGAAGCCGAAGAGCAGGCAGTGGAGGACACCGCCTATTTCCAGATGCGCCAGCGCATCATGGAGCTGATGTCGGTGCTTGACGAGACCGACGCGAAGCTGATCTCCCTGCGGTTTGGTCTGGAGGGCGGAATGCCCCTAAGCCCCGAGGAAACGGGAAAGCGCCTGAACCTGACCCCCGACGAGGTGGTCGCAAGAGAAGCAAACGCCCTGAGTAAACTTCGCTCAGAGAGATAGAAAGAAGGAAATCTATATGGCAAAACCAATTTCCATCGCCATTGACGGCCCCGCCGGGGCAGGAAAGTCCACCATTGCCCGAAGACTTGCAAAAGAGCTGGGCTTTTACTACGTGGACACCGGGGCGATTTACCGCACCGTGGCCTATTTCTTTGACCTTTGGGGCATCAGTCCCAAGGATATCGACGGCATCAGCCGCTACATCGATGAGCTGACCATCGGCATCGAGTACGACGACGAGGGCGTCCAGCACATGATCATGAACGGCATGGACGTGACCGGCGATATCCGCACCCCCGACCTTTCCCAGAAGGCCAGTCTCGTTTCTGCCCACGCCATCGTCCGGGACCTGCTGCTGGACATGCAGCGGGAAATGGCCGAGAAGCACAACGTTATCATGGACGGCCGGGACATCGGCACCGTGGTACTGCCCAAGGCCACGGTGAAGATTTTCCTCACCGCGACTCCGGAGGTACGGGCGAAGCGCCGCACGGACGAGCTGATTGCCAAGGGGCAGAAGGCGGACTACAATAAAATCCTCAAGGATATTCAGCAGCGGGACTATCAGGACACCCACCGGGAGATCGCTCCCCTGAAAATGGCGCGGGACAGCGTCAAGCTGGACACTTCTGAGCTGGACATCGACGGCGTTATCGCTGCGATGAAGGAGATCATTGCCCGGAAGGTGACGCTATGAGCGTCCGGGTCGCGAAAAGCGCCGGGTTCTGCTTCGGCGTCAGTCGGGCGGTGGAGCTGGTGGAGCAGGCGGCAAAGGCGGGGAAAAAGGTGGTCACGCTGGGGCCGATCATTCACAATCACCACGTCGTTGACAAATTCCGCGCCTTGGGTGTGGAGGTGATCGACACCCCGGAGCAGGCTTGCCCCGGCCAGACGGTCATTATCCGTTCCCACGGCGTCAGCCGGGCGGTGTATGAGGAATTGCAGCGCAGAGGCGTGGAGATCATCGACGCCACCTGTCCCTTCGTCAAACGCATCCACGGAATCGTCAGCCGCGCCGAGGAAGAAGGGCAGCTGCCTGTCATCATCGGGACGCCCACCCACCCGGAGGTGGAGGGCATTGCCGGATGGTGCCGCGACTGCCGGGTTTTTGAGACCCTTGACGACCTGAAAAACTGGGCATATTCCAAAGAAAATCTTAAGAATTCGTCAATTTGCATGGTTTCACAAACGACTTTGACTGAATCTTTGTGGAAAATGTGCGGTGAATTTGCAAAAAAACAGTTTACTAACCTGAAAATTTTTGATACAATATGTAGAGCAACTGAGTATAGGCAAAGCGAAGCAGCTGAATTGAGTGAAATCTGTCAGGCTATGGTCGTTGTGGGAGACCCCAAAAGTTCCAACACAGGCCGTCTCGCTATGATTTGCCGGGAACACTGCGGTCGGGTCTTTCTGGTGGACAACGCTTCCGAGCTGCGTCCCGAGGACTTTCGCGGTGTCAGCGATGTTGGAATCACTGCCGGTGCGTCGACGCCGGCGTGGATTATAAAGGAGGTCAACAAGACTATGAGCGAAATCACGAATGTTGAGACTGTACAGGAGGAGAACTTCGCGGAGCTTCTCGAGCAGTCCATCAAGACTTTAAATACAGGAGATAAGGTTATCGGCACCGTGACCGGAATCGGCAACACCGAAGTCCAGGTCGACCTCGGCACCAAGCATGCCGGCTACATCCCTTATGACGAAGTCAGCACCGATCCTTCCGTGAAGCCCGAAGACATCCTGAAAGTTGGCGACGAGATCGAGGTCTTCGTCGTTCGTGTCAACGATCAGGAAGGCACCGTGCAGCTGTCCAAGAAGAAGCTGGACGGCCTGAAGGTCTGGGACGACATGACTGCATGGGCAGAGGACAAGACCACTGTTGAAGGCACCATCACCGAGGAAAACAAGGGCGGTTTGGTCGCCAATGTTAAGGGCATCCGGGTGTTCATCCCCGCTTCCCAGTCCGGCATCGCCAAGGGCGGCGACATGGCCGGTATGGTCGGCAAGACCGTGCAGCTGAAGATCACCGAGGTCAACCGCGCCCGCCGCCGTGTTATCGGCTCCATCCGCGCCGTCAACTCCGAGGCTCGCAAGGCCGCGCAGGAGAAGATCTGGTCCGAGATCGAAGTGGGCAAGAAGTACCACGGCACCGTCAAGTCCCTGACTTCCTACGGTGCGTTCGTGGACATCGGCGGTGTGGACGGCATGGTTCACGTTTCCGAGCTGAGCTGGAACCATATCAAGACTCCCGCTGACGTTGTGAAGGTCGGCGACGAGATCGACGTTTACGTCATTTCCTTCGACCCCGAGAAGCACAAGATTTCTCTGGGCTACAAGACCGCCGAGATGAACCCCTGGAATCAGTTCATGACCAAGTATTCCGTGGGCGACGTTGTGGACGCCAAGATCGTCAAGCTGATGACCTTCGGTGCCTTCGCTGAGATTCTCCCCGGCGTGGACGGCCTGATCCACATTTCCCAGATCGCTGACCGCCGCATCGGCAAGCCCGAGGATGTTCTGTCCGAGGGTCAGGATGTGAAGGTCAAGATCACCGATGTGGACGCCGAGAACAAGCGTATCTCCCTGTCTATCCGCGCTCTGCTGGAACAGCCTGAAGAGGACGCCGAGTAATTTGTGATGCAACACCGGGGCTGCGCATGTAGCCCCGGTGTTTTGCTAAACAGGACAATTCGCCGCGTCTGCGGATTTCCGCAGCGGGCGGTAAACCGATAATACGATTTCTTCATAAAATGATTTCATCATTTTATGAAAGCCGTTTCACGGCAGACCGCCTGGGCGGCGGTAAGAAATGTATTGACTTCGTTTTTTAGCGGCAGTGGCCGCTGGCCGCAATCCTGCGGCCTAATAAAACGCTTTTAAGCGTTTTATTAAAAACTCGTATAAGGAGGATAATTATGGTAAAGCATATCGTACTGTACACCCTAAAAGAGGGCGTTGATAAGACCGAGGCCGTGAAGCTGATCGCATCCGTTCTGGAGCCGCTGGTGGGAAAGATTCCGGGTCTGCTGCATCTGGAGATCCGTCAGGCGTTCAACGGCATGGATTACGCCCTGTATTCCGAGTTTGAAAGCCGGGAAGCGCTGGAAAATTATGCCGTGCATCCCCTGCATCAGGAGGCCAAGACCCATTTCTTCCACCTGCTGGACAGCCGGGTGGCAGCAGATTACGAGGTATAATCCCCATATTTGACAGTCTGGTGGACGGGCGCAGGCCGCAGTCCCGGACGGAAGGAGAAAAAGATGAAAGCAATTGTAACCGTAGTCGGAAAAGACCGGGTGGGCATCATCGCGGGTGTCTGCACCGCTCTGGCGGACTTCAACGTCAACGTTCTGGACATCAGCCAGACCGTTATGCAGGGCTATTTCACCATGATGATGGCGACGGAGGTCTCCGCGTGCAATGTGCCGCTGGGAGAGCTTGTCACCCGCATGGACGAGATCGGCAAGGAAATGGGACTGTCCATCCGCGTGCAGCGTGAGGACATCTTTGAAGCCATGCACCGGATTTGAGGGACAGGCCATGCTGAATCAGAAGGACATCCTGCAAACCCAGGATATGATCGACAAGCGGCATCTGGACATCCGAACCATCACCATGGGCATCAGCCTGCTGGACTGCTGCGACCCGGATTTGAAGACCTGCTGCGATAAGATTTATCGGAAGATCACCCGCTGCGCCAAAGACTTGGTGAAGGTCGGCGAGGACATCGAGAAGGAATTCGGAATTCCCATTGTCAACAAACGGATTTCCGTTACGCCCATTTCCATCGTGGCCGGTTCCTGCGAGACAGATTCCTATGTGGAGATCGCGAAAACGCTGGACGCGGCGGCGATCACCTGCGGCGTCAACTTCATCGGCGGCTTTTCCGCACTGGTGCAGAAGGGCTGCACCACGGGAGACTGGAAGCTGATCCGCTCCATCCCCGAGGCCATGGCTGCCACCGAGCGGGTGTGCGCCAGCGTGAATGTTGGCTCTACCAAAGCGGGCATCAACATGGATGCCGTTGCGGAAATGGGTCGAATCATCAAGAAAACCGCCGAGCTGACTGCGGATAACGACGGCCTTGGCTGCGCCAAGGTGGTGGTGTTCGCCAACGCCGTGGAGGATAACCCCTTCATGGCCGGTGCGTTCCACGGCGTGGGCGAGCCGGAGTGCGTGCTGAATGTGGGCGTTTCCGGCCCCGGCGTGGTGTACCACGCTTTGCAGAACGTGAAGGGTCAGCCCTTTGACGTGGTGGCCGAAACCATCAAAAAGACCGCTTTCCAGATCACCCGTATGGGTCAGCTGGTGGGCAAGGAGGCGTCCCGCCGCCTGGGCGTACCCTTCGGAATCGTGGATCTGAGCCTTGCGCCCACCCCCGCCGTGGGAGACAGTGTTGCCCGGATTCTGGAGGAAATGGGGCTGGAGGTCTGCGGCACCCATGGCACCACGGCAGCCCTTGCCATGCTGAATGACGCGGTGAAAAAGGGCGGCGTCATGGCATCCAACCATGTGGGCGGCCTGTCCGGCGCGTTCATCCCCGTATCCGAGGACGAGGGCATGATCGCCGCCGCCGAGGGCGGCACGCTGTGCTTAGACAAGCTGGAGGCCATGACCTGTGTCTGCTCTGTTGGACTGGACATGATCGCGGTCCCCGGCGATACCTCTGCGGCGACCATTTCCGCCATCATTGCGGACGAAGCGGCCATCGGCATGGTGAACACCAAGACCACCGCCGTGCGCATCATCCCCGCCCCCGGCAAGACCGTAGGCGACCGGGTGGAAATGGGCGGATTGCTGGGCAGCGCCCCGGTGATGCCGGTGCACGACAAGGCCAGCGAGGACTTCATAGCCCGCGGCGGCAGAATTCCCGCGCCGCTGCAAAGCCTGAAAAACTGACCCAAAATCGAAAGGAGGGCGGCGTATGCAGACAGAGGGACAGATAGCGTCCCCAAGCAGGACCGGCAGGGAAGAACAGCTGCAATTTCTGCGGTTCTGGGCATTTTTCAATGTGTTTGTGTGCCATGGTGAGCAATGGCTGTTTTTCAAATATCCGACTTCTCACTGTTCCACTGCGGCGGTCAGCTTTTTCTTCATGCTCAGCGGTCTGGTGACGGCGCTTGTTTTCTATAACAGAGACGTCCGGCTCAGCTGGCGGGAGGAAGGGAAGTACCTGTGGCGCAAGGTGAAGAAAATCTATCCCCTGTACTTGTTTACGACGCTGTACCTTTTCCTCTATACCAACACGGAGAGCCTAGCCGCACTTTTTGATATTCACAGGTTTCCGGGGCAGCTTTTGCGGAACCTTCTGCTGGTGCAGTCATGGTCTGCGGAGGGCGCGTTCAGCTACAACGGTGTGGGCTGGTTCCTGTCCACTCTGATGTTCATGTCTGTTTTCAATCTTCCCGTCATGTTCCTGCTGAATAAAATCAACCGGCGTCCAAAGGGATGGCTGCTGCTGTCGTGTGCGCTGGTGGGAACGTTATTCCTGACTGCCGTTTACTGCTACTTAACGAAGAATCTCGACATGGATTACTGGCAGTACATTTTCCCGCCAGCCAGAATGGGCGAATACTTCGGCGGAATGCTGCTTGGAATGTTGGTCTGCACCCTGAAACCGCACCTGAAGCAGGGGAATACGGCGCGAATACTGTTTACGGTGCTGGAAATCGGCGCGCTTGGCTATTGGTTTTTCATGCTTTCCCGCGCCGGAAGTCCATGGAGAAGCAGAATTTTCACATGGCTCCTGCCAAATCTGGTGCTGATCGGCGTGTTTACCTGCGGTATGGGTTGGGTATCCAGCCTGTTCCGCTGGAAACCGCTGGTGTGCTTGGGAGACATTTCCTTTGAGTGCTTCCTGATTCACAATGTGTTTCTTGTGCAGTATGCGGTCGTTCACGGAAACGAGACACTTTCTCAATCCGAAAATGCGGCTGTGTTCCTGTTCTGCCTTGGTATGTCGATTCTGCTGGCACTTCTGATTCACAAATTCCCGGAAAACCGGAAGAAGGCACCGCAGTAAAGCGGAACTTTTTACGAAAAAACACCGAACGTCGAAACGTTCGGTGTTTTTGATTACTTCGGGGAAAGATCAACGCTTCTTCTGAGCATACTCATGGGCGGGACGGCCTTTGGCAGCTGGATGGTGAATTTCATCTGGGGGGTTCGCGGTTCTTCCAGCGGATTGCCGTCGGAATCGGCCATGATGGGAGCGGTGATGGGGAAGGGGCGCACGTCGGGGCCGACGACTTCCAGCGCGTCTCCCGCGCGGAATTTGTTGTTCAGGCGGCACACCGCCAGCCCGTTTGCGTCGCAGGATTCCACCTTTGCCACAATCTGCCACTCCCGGATGTACCGGGAGGAGGCTACGTACTGCCCCGGTTCGCCGTAATAGAAGCCGGTGGAGTAGATGCGGTGGGAAATGTGATCCACCTCGTCCCGCCAGACGGGGTCCAGCTCTCTGCCATCGGCGGCATCATCGATGCAGTGGCGGTAAGCACCTGTGACGATGGCGGCATAGTAGGCGGATTTTGCCCGGCCCTCAATTTTGATGCAGTCCACGCCTGCGTCCATCAGGTCGTTCAGGTGGTCGATCATGCACATATCCCGGGAATTTAAGATGTAAGTACCCTTTTCGTCCTCGAAAACCGGGAAATACTCCCCGGGGCGCTTTTCCTCCATCAGAGCGTACTGATACCGGCAGGGCTGGGCGCAGGCACCGCGGTTGCTGTCGCGTCCCGTCATGTAGTTGCTCAGCAGGCACCGGCCGGAGTAGCTGACGCACATGGCACCATGGCCAAAGGTCTCGATTTCCAGCGCGGGGTCTACCTTCTGACGGATGGCGCGGATTTCTTCCAGACTGCATTCCCGTGCCAGCACCACCCGCTTCGCGCCCAGATCAAACCACGCCTGAGCGCAGACGTAGTTGGCGATGGACTGCTGAGTGGAAATATGCCGCTCGCAGCGAGGGGCATATTTCCCGGCGAGGGTGAACGCACCCAAGTCGGCCACGATCAGGGCGTCCACCCCGGCGTCGTCCAGCTGTTCCAGATATTCCGGCAGCCGGACGATTTCATCGTTTCTCGGCATGGTGTTCACGGTGACGTGACACTTGACGCCGTGGTCATGGGCATACCGCACCGCCTTGGGCAGCTCCTCGGGGGAGAAATTCCCCGCGAAGGAGCGCATTCCAAAGCTTGTTCCGGCGAAATATACCGCGTCTGCGCCGTAGGCTACGGCCATTTCCAGCCGCTCCATGTCCCCGGCGGGGCTGAGCAATTCCAGCTTTCTCATTCGCCCTCCGACTGTGTGGAAGCGGCAGCGGCGGCAGCAGCAAACTGCGCGCGATACTGCTCATGCTCCTCCTGTGTGGTGGAGAACTGATGGGCGCCGGTGGCGGGATTCAGCACGTAGTAATAGTAGTTGTGGGATTCGGGATTCAGCGCGGCCTGCAGGCTGGCAAGACCCGGGTTCGCAATGGGCGTGGGCGTCAGACCCACGTGAAGGTAGGTGTTGTAGGGGCTGTCCAGACTGGTGTCGATGTGGTCGGACACGCCGTCCTGCGCGTAGATGATGGCGGCGTCGATGTTCAGCAGGGCGGGGTAGTCCCAGTGGAACAGACGGTTATAAATAACACCGGCGATCCGGGGGCTTTCCGACGCGGAGGCGGTTTCCTTCTCAATGAGGGACGCGACAATGGTCACTTCCCGGACGGTGAAGCTGCCGTCAGTGACGGTGGCGTTCAGGGTGTCGATCTGGGCGCGCATTTCCTCGCTGAACCGGTAGTCGAAGTTGTCCAGCATCTTTTCCAGAACCTCACGGGGAGAGGAATTCTTATAGAAGTCGTAGGTATCCGGGAAAAGGAAGCCCTCAAGGCAGTATTTGTCGCCCCGGGTCACGTTTTCAAGGAACCAGTAGTCCTTCAGCGCGCCGTTGGCGGCGTAGGCGCTGAGATCCTGCGCGGTACAGATGCGGTTTTCCTCCAGCAGAGCGAAAATCTGGCGGCAGGTGTAGCCCTCGGGGATCAGCAGGTCTTCCACGACCTCACGGGTGGAGCTGGCGGACATCATGTTGACCAGCGCGTGATAGTCGTACCGGGTGTTCAGGTCGTAGATGCCGGGGTCGATCTTCTTCTCGGCGTGGGAGATGTCGGCATAGAAGTTGAACAGGCTCTTGTAGCGGATCAAACCGGCGTTGTAGAGCTTGTCGGTGATGCTGTCCATGGTGTCGGACTCGTAAACGGTGATGGTGACGGGCTTGTTTTCCCGCCCGAAAGCCAGCACGTCGGCGGCGCAGACCCAGATCATCCGTCCCAGCGTGACGCCGATGACCACGATCAGTGCCAGCCACACGATGGTGACCAGAATGTGGGGGATGCCCAGCAGACCCTCTCCACGGGTTTTCTTAGGACGTCCCTTTTTGACGGGGCGCTGACGACCGGACGCTTTTCTTTCCGGGGCGGGGGCATCCTCTGCGGCGTCAAAATCGCCGTCGCTGTCCCGGTATTCCTGTTCCGCGATCTCGTCCTTTGACGGCTCCGGTTCCGCCGGTTCCTCCGGCAGCTCCTGCAAATCCGGGTCGTCCAGAATGCTGGGGTCAAAGGGCGGTTCTTCCTCGCCGTGCTCCAGCATACCGTGGGAATCCATGGCGCTCTCGTCGGGGGTGATCTCGCTGCCGATCTCCGGCTCGGTGAGCCGGCTATCGTAGGATTCTTCCATGCCGTCATCCACGTCCGGAATGCGATCCATGAAGGAACGGCCTTTTTCGGCGGTATCATTGGGGACGGGGATTTCTTCCGCAACAGGGGGGACATCCTCAGAAACGGGAAATTCTTCCTGAACGGAATCATCCTCAAATGCGGGAACGTCTTCCGCAACGGGAGTTTCCTCCGCAACAGGTTCTTCCACCTCTGCGGGGATTTCCTCTGGCTGGGAAGCGGTTTCTTCCCCAATCACGTCTTCGGAGACGGGGACATCCCCGGCGTCCTCCGATTCCTCGTCGGCGGGAAAGAAGGTCAGCTCTTCGGGAATGATTTCCTCCTCGTCCCGTTCGGGAAACTGTTTGTTGTCCATATCGTGTTCCTCCAAGGTCAGCGAATGACGATCTGTTCTGCGACGGCCTGCGCGGCGGCCTGACCCTTCAGGGCGGCGATCAGCGCCAGACCAAAGGGAACGGCGCAGCCCGCGGACGTGCCGGTGATGAGCTTTCCGTCGGTGACGGCGGGGGCGCAGACCATGTCAGCGCTTCCCATCTGGCCTTCGCAGCCGGGGTAGCAGGTGGCGCGTCTGCCATCGGTGATGCCAAGCATGGCAAGAATGGTGGGTGCGGCGCAGATGGCGGCGACGAACCGGCCGTTTTCCCATGCGAACCGCACGGCTTCCAGCGCCTCCGGGCAGTTCTTGATGGACGCGACGCCCTTCATTCCGCCGGGGAGAACGATCATATCCAGCTGGGTCAAGTCCATTTGGCCAAGTTCCATATCGGCGGTCACGGGGATGCCGTGGCTTCCGACGATGACCTTTCCGCCAATGCCCACGGTGGCGACGGACACGCCCGCGCGGCGCAGCAGATCAATAGGGGCGACGGCTTCCGTTTCCTCGAAGCCGGTTCCAAGCAACATGTAAACCATATTCAGTCCTCCAGACATGCCGCCACATGGCGGTAGATTTCTTCGTGAATGTCCTCAATACTCCGCATTTTCCCATTTTCCGTGCAGGAAATGATTGTCCAGCCGTAGTATTCAGCGGCGGCGCGTCCGGTGCGGCGGCAGGAAGCAAGATAGGCGCTGTTCCGCTCGTGGATGTCCGCGGTGGTGTGGGTGTCCTGCTCCCGGTGGCGCAGCAGCTGCTCCGTAAAATCCGTGGGGACGTCCAGATACAGCGTCAGATCGGGGCGGGGAAGCCCCAGCCGGTCGTATTCAAAGTCATACAGCCACTTGAGAAACTCCTGCCGCCTGTCCTCCGGCTCCTTGGATGCCTGATGGACGGCGTTGGAGGTGGTATAGCGGTCGCAGATTACCAGACCGCCCTGCTCGTACCACTGTCCCCAGACCTTTTTATAGGAGGCGTAGCGGTCAACGGCAAAAAAGGTAGAAGCGGCGTAGGCGTTAACATCCGACGGGTTCGTGCCGAACTCGCCCCCGAGATACATCCGGATCAGCGCGGAGCTGGGTTCGGAGTACTGGGGAAAGACAATTTTCTGAAAGGCAATGTTTTCGTTTTCCAGACGCTGGGTCAGCAGACGAAACTGGGTGGACTTGCCGGAGCCATCCGTGCCTTCAATGACGATTAGTTTGCCCATTAGAATTCTCCTTATATTACGGACATATTATCATAGCCTACAATATAGCATATTTTTCCCCGTTTGTCCACCTTTGCGTGAGATTGAAACCGAGTTTTCTCGAATCGACTATCGGAAAACAAAAAAAGTTGCAAACACCTGGGAAAAGTGATACAATAAAGAAAATTTCGATGGAAAAGGGAAAGAGAAACATGGAAGTCACATTTGAAAGTCTCGGCCTCAGCGAGGCCATGCTGAAAGCGCTTGAAGAGAAGGGCTACGGCTATCCCACCACCATTCAGGCGGAGGCCATCCCATATTTTCTGCAATGGCGGGACGTTATTGCCAAAGCGCCCACCGGCACCGGAAAGACCTTTGCCTTCGGCATCCCCATGATCGAGCATATCGACCCGGCCAACGAGGGCGTTCAGGGGCTAATCCTTGCCCCCACCCGGGAGCTTGCCATCCAGATCGGCGACGAGCTGCGGGGACTGCTGACCTATTTTCAGGGCATTCGGGTAGCGGTGCTGTACGGCGGCGCGGGCATCGGCGGCCAGATCAAGCAGCTGGAGCGCAAGCCCCAGATCGTGGTGGCGACGCCGGGACGGCTGATGGATCACTACAACCGCAAGACCATCCGTCTGGACAAAATTCAGACTGTGGTGCTGGACGAGGCCGACCGGATGCTGGACATGGGCTTTTTCAAGGACGTGACCCGGATCATCGACAAGGTGAAGAACCGGAAGAATCTGGGGTTGTTTTCCGCGACCATCTCTCAGGAGGTCATGACGGTTTCGTGGATGTACCAGCGGGACGAGGTGGAGATCACCGTGGAGCCAAAGCAGGAAGACCGCCCGGACATCGACCAGTTCAGCATCACCTGCACGCCGCTGGAAAAGGCGGAGACGTCCCTGCGCCTGATCCGCAGTCAGGGCTATGAGCGGGTGATGATCTTCTGCAATACCAAGCATATGTGCCAGCGTCTCTGCGACGAATTCCAGCGGGCGGGCTTGGACTGCGACTGCATTCACGGCGACATCCGCCAGAGCCAGCGGGAAAAGACCATGCAGCGCTATCGGGACGGCAAGCTGGCCGTGCTGATCGCGACGGACGTGGCCTCCCGGGGCATCGACGTGGACGATGTGGACTGCGTCATCAACTATGACGTGCCGGAGGAGAACGAATACTACGTCCACCGCATTGGCCGCACCGGCCGGGCGAAGAAAAAGGGCGTGGCATGGAGCATCGTCAGCAATTTCCCGGAGAAGGCCAGACTGGATGACATCTGCAAATACTGCAATTTCACCATTCAGCCCATGGTGATGGACAAGGACGGAAATCTGTCGCCCGAGGAAGTCAAAGCCCCTGTGACGCCCAAAAGGAGATTCCGTTGAATCCCCGGGAAAGGGGCTTTCTGCTGCTGACGAGCCGTCTTGGAAACCCTGACCGTCAGGTTCTTTCTACCGCTCAGCTGCGCATGTTGGCGCTGCGGATGCGGGGCAGGGAATGCACCCAGCCGGAGCGGGAAATGACGCGGCAGGATTTCATTGAGCTTGGATACGACCGGGAGACGGCGGAGCGGTACTGCGCCCTGCTTTCGGATACCCAGGAGCTGGACTACTACCTGAGCCGGGGGAGAAAAATGGACTGCACCCCCGTCACAAGGGTCAGCGAGGATTACCCCGGAATTCTGCGGCAGCGTCTGGGAATGGACAGCCCCGGATGCCTGTGGGCGAAGGGCGATTTGGCCATTCTGAGCACCCCGGCGGTTGCGCTGGTGGGAAGCCGGGAGCTGCGGGCGGAGAACCGGGAATTTGCCGCGGCGGTGGGATACCGGGCGGCGGAGGAAGGCTTGACGCTGGTTTCCGGCAACGCCCGGGGTGCTGACCGCGCGGCACAGGAAGCGTGTCTTGCCGCCGGTGGACGGGTCATCAGCATCGTCGCCGACGAGCTGAGTAAACAGGCCAGACGGCGGAATCTGCTATACTTAAGCGAGGACGATTTTGACGGCGCTTTTTCCACCCAGCGGGCGCTGAGCCGCAACCGCTGCATCCACGCGCTGGGGCGCATGGTGTTTGTCGCCCAGTCCGACTTTGGACACGGCGGTACGTGGGATGGTACGGTGAAAAATCTGCGCTTCGGGTGGAGTCCTGTAGCCTGTTTTCGCGACGGCAGTCAGGCTGCCCGTCAGCTGGAACAGATGGGGGCATACCTGATCGGCACGGATGATTTGCAGGATTTCGGCGGCCTGATGGAAGAAGAAAAAACACTTTTTTAGCCCATGGCGGTTCGCCATGGGCTTTCTCATCGGCAAAAGTAACTGCAGGGGACGATAATTTTACCGTCTCCTGCGGTTTTGTAATATCGATTGGTCATTTTGACGCCGTTTGGAATGCCTTTTCGGGGCTGTTTATTTGCCGTTCTCCAGATCGGCGGCAATGATCCGCTTCATGGCTTCGATGCCCACCTTGACGGCGCCGGTGGTGTCCTCGGTCATGGGCATGGCGAGACCCGCTTTTTCCCGCTCCTGATTCCACACGGCGTGGAAGCAGCTGCCGCAGCGCACGCCCAGTGCGGCGGCGACCACAAACAGTGCCGCGGACTCCATTTCACTGGCCTTCACGCCCAAGCGCTTCCAGCTTTCCCACTTTTGCAGCAGATCGTAATATACCGGGGACTTTTCCGGGCTGTGCTGACCATAAAAAGAATCCTTGCATTGGACGACGCCGGTGTGGGTGCGGTAGCCCAGACTCTCACTGGCAGCTTTCAGCGCGGCCGTGACGTCAAAGTCAGGCACGGCGGGGAACTCAATGGGGGCGTATTCCAGAGAGGTATGCTCGTAACGGATAGCGCCCGTAGCGACCACCACGTCCCCGGGCAGAACGTCCATGGCGATGCCGCCGCAGGTGCCGACCCGAATGAAGGTATCCGCGCCGATGGCCGCCAGCTCCTCCATGGCGATGGAGGCCGACGGGCCGCCGATGCCGGTGGAGCAGACGGACACCTTCTGCCCCAGCATGGTGCCTGTGTAAATATTGTACTCCCGGTTCATGCCGATATGGACGGGGTTGTCAAAGTAGCTGGCAATGGACTGGCAGCGTCCCGGGTCGCCGGGGAGAAAGACATAACGTCCCACATCGCCCTTGTTGCAGTGAATGTGATACTGCATTCCGACATCCTGCATATAAAACACCTCTTAATTGGGGGTGTATCTGAAAACTGTCAAAACGCCCGATCAGCGGTTCTTTTTGCCCTGTGCCGCGCCATTTTCCCTTGAAATACAGCAAGTATTCCTGCGGAAAAATGGCTTGCCCAGGACAAAAATTCCTCGCTGCTGGGCATTTCGCCAGTTTTCAGATACACCCTGATTTTGTTTTTATATTATATTACAAAATTCTGAAATTTGCAAGCAGTAATCGGAGTGCATGAGCACTCCGATTATCTGTCAGAAGAAACTGACCTGACTGGTATCGGGCAGGTCGCCGAAAGCACCGGCCTCTCTGAGCATCTGAATGTGGGTCTTGGACACCTTGGGGCAGGCGGCGGCGACTTCCTCCACGGACAGGAAGGTTTTGCCCTCACGACCCCGCATCAAGTCCCATGCCGCGTTTTCACCGAGGCCGGAGATCGCAACGAAGGGGGGCAGCAGCTTGCCGTCCTTGATGATGAATTTCGTGGCGTGGCTGTCGTAAATGCTGATGGGCAGGAATTCAAAGCCCCGGATGTAGTATTCGTAGGCCACTTCCAGCGTGGTCAGCAGGTCTTCGTCTTTGTCCGTGGCGTTTTCGTTGTTCTCGATGGCGTCGATGTTGGCGACCACCGCATCCTTGCCGTGGGTCATCAGCACCGCGTCGAAGCCGCCCTTCTGACTGCGGCGGTAGAAATAGGCGGAGTAGAAGGCCAGCGGATGATGTACCTTGAACCATGCGATACGGAAAGCCATCATAACATAGGCCACGGCGTGGGCCTTGGGGAACAGATATTTGATCTTTTTGCAGGAACCGATGTACCATTCCGGCACGCCTGCGGCCTTCATTTCCTCCTCCGCGCCTTCGGGCAGACCTCTGCCTTTTCGCACGGCCTCCATGATCTTGAAGGAGCGCTTTTCCGGCATTCCACAGGAGATCAGATAAAGCATGATGTCGTCACGGCAGCCGATGGCCTGATCAACGGTGGCGGTTTTGGAGGTAATCAGGTCTTTGGCGTTGCCCAGCCACACGTCGGTGCCGTGGGAGAAGCCGGACAGACGCAGAAGCGTATCAAACCGGGTGGGCATGGTATCCATCAGCATCCCGCGGGTAAAGCGGGTGTTGAACTCCGGAATGGCGACGGCACCGGTGGGGCCGAGAATTTTGTCATCCTCGTATCCCAGCACCTTGGAGGAGATGAAAATGGACATGGTGTCCTTGTCGTCCAGCGGGATGGTCTTGGCGTCGATACCGGTCATGTCCTCCATCATGCGGATCATGGTGGGGTCATCGTGGCCCAGCATGTCCAGCTTCAGAAGGTTTTCCTCCATGGAGTGGTATTCAAAATGGGTGGTGATCTGGTCGGCCTGAGGGTCGTCCGCCGGGTGCTGCACCGGGCAGAAGTCCCAAATCTCGTTTTCCTGTGGGATGACAACCAGACCGCCGGGGTGCTGGCCGGTGGTGCGCCGGACGCCTACGCAGCCCGCCGCGAGGCGGGCTTCCTCCGCCCGGGAGGCAGTCTTGCCACGTTCGGACAGGTATTTCTTTACGTAGCCGAAGGCAGTTTTTTCCGCCACGGTGCCGATGGTTCCCGCCCGGAAAACGTGGGATTTTCCGAACATTTCGATACAGTAAGCGTGGGCTTTTGACTGGTATTCGCCGGAAAAGTTCAGGTCGATATCGGGAACCTTGTCGCCGCCGAAGCCAAGGAAGGTTTCAAAAGGAATATTGAAGCCGTCTTTCTCGAATTTCGTGCCGCACTTGGGGCAGACAGCGTCCGGCAAATCCGCGCCGCAGCCGTAGCCCTTGGGAACGTCGAAGGTGGTGTACTTGCATTCCGGGTTGGGGCAGCGGTAGTGGGGCGGGAAGGAGTTGACCTCGGTGATGCCGGACATGTAGGCCACGATGGACGAGCCGACGGAGCCACGGGAGCCGACCAGATAGCCATGCTCCAGCGAATTCTGCACCAGCTTCTGGGCGGACATGTAGATTACGTCGTAGTGGCAGTTGATGATGTCGTGCAGCTCCGTTTCCACGCGCTTTACCATCAGCTCCGGGGGATTGTCCCCGTAAAGACGGTGGAATTTGGTGTAGACAAGATTTTTCAGGTCTTCCACGGAGTTTTCGATTTTGGGAGCGAACAGATTGTGGGGGACGGGACGCAGAGATTCGCACATGTCGGCGATGCGGTTGGGGTTGGTGATGACTACCTCATAGGCTTTTTCCTCGCCTAAATAGGAGAATTCCCGCAGCATATCATCCGTAGTGCGGAAATACAGGGGCATATCCTTGTCCGCGTCGTCGAAGCCCTTGGTGGCCAGCAGAATGTGACGGAAAATCTCGTCCTCGGGGTTCAGGAAGTGAACGTCTCCGGTGGCGACCACCGGCTTGCCCAGTTCCTCGCCCAGCCGGACGATTTTCCGGTTGTACTCCCGGAGGTCTTCATCGGTTTTGGCCTCGTATTTTTCGTTTGCCAGCATAAAGCGGTTGTTCGCCAGGGGCTGGATTTCCAGAAAATCGTAAAAGGACGCAATGCGTTTCAGCTCGTCGTCGCTTTTCCGGTCAAGAATGGCCTGAAACAGCTCGCCCGCTTCGCAGGCAGAACCGATGATCAGCCCCTCCCGCAGCTTAAGAATGTCGGACTTGGGCATCCGGGGCACCCGGCGGAAGTATTGCAGATTGGAATCGGAAATCAGGTGGTACAGGTTGCGCAGACCGATCTGGTTCTTGGCAAAAATAATGATGTGCCTTGCCTGCCGATCAGTGATGCGGCCGCCGGAACGCAGATGGGTCATGGCAGGGTTGATGGCCTGCAAGTTGTGGATGTCATGCTCCTCTTCCAGCTTGACCATGAGCTTCGCCATGATGAGGCCGCAGGTCATGGCGTCGTCCGCCGCCCGGTGATGGTTGAAGCCGGGCAGGCTCAGGGCATTGGATACGATGTTCAGCTTGAATTTGTTCAGCTGGGGCAGCAGATTCTGAGACAGAATCAGGGTATCCGCCGCGGTGTAATGATAATCGTAGCCAAGGCGCTGGCACTCGGCGCGGATAAAGCCGGTGTCGAAGTCGGAATTGTGAGCGACCAGAACCCGGTCGCCGATGAAGTCCAGAAATTTGGGCAGCACCTCTTCGATTTTCGGTGCGCCGACAAGCATTTCGTCGGTGATGCCGGTCAGCTCCACGATTTTCCGTTCCAGCGGACGCTCCGGGTCAACGAAGGTCTGGAAACGGTCCACTTCCTCACCGTTTTTCAGCACAACAGCGCCGATCTCGATGATGCGGTCGCTGCGGGAGGACAGGCCGGTAGTTTCCAGATCGAAGGCGACGAATTCCTGATCGAAGGTGATATCCTGCTCGCCGTGGACTACAATGCGGTCGTCTACGTCGTTTACATAATACCCCTCACAGCCGTAGAGAATCTTGATATTCTGGTCGGTTCCGGCCACCTTGGCCTTGGAGGCGGCCTTCATGGCGTCGGGGAAGGACTGGGCGACGCCGTGGTCGGTGATGGCGATGGCCTTGTGACCCCAGGCCGCCGCCTGCTTCACGGCGGCGGCGGTATCCGTCAGAGCGTCCATGTTGGACATGGTGGTGTGCAGATGCAGCTCCACCCGCTTTTCCCCCGGGGCAGTGTCCTGCCGCTTGGGCATGGAGCCGGGCTGCATGGCGTAGGGCTTGAGAACCATTTCGCCCTCGTATCGATCTTCACCCAGCTTGCCCTGCACCCGCAGGACGGAGCCGACCTGAACGTTTTCCAGAATGGGTTTGGCCTCTCCGGCCTCCATAAAGCGGCTGACGCGGACGGAGTTGGTGTTGTCCGTCATGTCGAATTTCACAACATAGGCGTTGCGTTTTTTCAGCTCCTTGTGGTCCACAGCGAAGACTTTGCCCTCCACGATGACGGTTCCCATGTCCAGACTCAGCTCCTTCATGGGAACGGGCGTGCCCTTGAAGGGCTTGCCATAGAATGTTTCGCTGGGGGCGGCGGACTTGTCCTCCTTCTTCGGCTGAGCGGCGGAGACGGCGGGAAGCTTTTGAATCTCCGATTCCCGCATGGACTCTGTGGCTGCAAACAGCGCTTTTCCCTCCAGCGCGTTGCCAGCCTCCACGGTGATATGCACCGGGGCGGCGAACCGCTCCCGCAGTACCTTTTCCACAGACGGGATGTGCTCCAGAAGGGTTTCTTTTCCGTTGGCGGCGAGCTTTACCGTGAGATTCTGTTCGTTCCATTCCCACTTTGCCCCGGCGAGGGAACCCCGCGCCATGGAGTTGCGGCTGACAAACAGCCACATCAGTTCTTCCGGCTCGATTTTTTGCAGCTCCGATTCCGGGTGGGTCGCGGTCAGCTCCAGCTTTTGCAGGCCGTACAGGCCACAAATGTCCCTGCGAACCTGTTCCAGCAGCCGTTGGGGGATGTAGCGCTCGGAATGCAGCGCCACGTGGACGCTTCGGGTTTCGGGGTCAATATCCGCAGCGGCGATAGCCGCCTGAGAAAGGGCTGCATACAGCTCCTCAGGCGGCTCATAGTCCGGGAACATATTCAGAAAGAAAATTTGTTCTTCCATATTCTGACTCTACAGTGCTTCAATTCGTTTCAGCAGGGCGGGGAGCAGCTCGTCATAGGGGAGCTTTTCCACCTGCACGCCCTTTTCAAAAATCATGCCCCAGCCGTCGCCGCCGGCAATGCCGATGTCCGCTTCGCGGGCTTCGCCGGGGCCGTTGACCACGCAGCCCATGACCGCCACGGTGATGGGCTTTTCACAGTTTTTCAGTGCTTCGTCCACCCGGTTCACCAGACCGATCAGGTCGATGCGGGTCCGTCCGCAGGTGGGGCAGGAGACGATGTTCACGCCGTCCTTCCGCAGTCCGGCGGCCTTGAGGATATCCCGGGCGGCGTAAACCTCCTGCACCGGGTCGTCGGTCAGGCTGACCCGGATGGTATCGCCGATGCCGTCCAGAAGCAGCGCGCCGATGCCCATGGCGGATTTGATCAGACCCTGCCGGACGGGGCCGGTCTCGGTCACGCCGATGTGGAGGGGATAGTCACATTTGGCACGGAACAGCCGCGCGGCGGCTACCATGGTGGGGACGGTGGAGGACTTCATGGAGACGCAGGTGTCGTAAAAGCCCTGTTTTTCCAGCAGCTCCAGATGTTCAAAGGCGCTTTCCACCAGCGCTTCGGCGGTGGGATGGCCGTATTTTTCCAGCAGACGCTTGTCAAGACTGCCGCCGTTGACGCCGATGCGGATGGGGATGTGCTTGTCCTTGCACACCTCCACCACGGCCTTGACCCGGTCTTCGCCGCCGATGTTGCCGGGGTTGATGCGGATTTTGGACGCGCCGCCCTCTGCGGCGGCAATGGCAAGCTTATAATCAAAATGAATGTCTGCCACCAGGGGCAGGGGAGAGTCCTTGCAGATGTCCGCAAAGCTCCGGGCGGCTTCCATGTTGGGAACCGCCAGTCGGGCGATCTGGCACCCGGCGGAGGCAAGCTGACGGATCTGCTTCAGGCTGCCCTCCACATCCGTGGTTTTGGTATTGAGCATGGACTGGATGACCACCGGGGCGCCGCCGCCGATGGGAACGCCGCCCACCAGAATCTGTTTTGTCATCGTCTTCACCTCTTGAACAGGAAAATGACGTCCTTGAACATAATAATCGCCATCAGGGCAAGCAGCAGAATCATGCCCGCGCCGTGGAGATAGCCTTCATATTTGGGGTTGATCTTCTTTTTCGTGATGGCTTCCACCACAACGGTAATCAGCAGACACACAATACGCCCGCCGTCCAGCGCGGGGATGGGCAGCAGATTCATCACCGCCAGATTGATGGCGATGAAGCCGCCGAAATACAGCATATTCAGCAGCGCGGTGACCTTGCTGTCGGAGGCTGCCGCCACCTTGGACATTTCACTGACAATGCCCACGGGGCCGGACATATCCTTAATGCCCACCTTGCCGCCAAGCAGCATTTGCAGGCTCAGGCGAACCAAACGCACCGTATCCAGCGACTGGTTCCACGCCATTCCCAGCTTCTCCCAGAAGTTCGGGATGCTGAGGGTGAAATTCATGCCGTAGCGCAGGCCGGTCGAGCCGTTTTCCAGAGTCACTTCGTGCTTTTCCAGCAGGAAATCTTTCAGAACGACCTTTTCGCCGTTCCGGCGCACCGTGATGTCGTGAACGTCGCCGGGGTTCAGTGACAGGATCATGGAGAAATCGGAATAGGAGTAGAGCTTTTCACCGTCCACCTCCACGATGCAGTCACCGGCTTGCAGGCCGTTTTCGCCGTTCACCGTGGCGTAGTCTTCAAAGCTGGTGATCACGGGGACGACGGTCTGCTTTACGGGAAGGCAGACAATGACCATCAGTACCACGCCGATGAGAAAGTTCATCGCCGCACCGGCGGCCAGAATAATCAGCCGCTTCCACCATGCCGCCTTGTCGAAGGAACGGGGATTGTCGCTTCCGCCGTCCTCGCCCTCCATGGCGCAGTAGCCGCCGATGGGGATGCAGCGGATGGCGTACAGAGTCTCGCCCACCTGTTTTTTCCAGATGGCGGGACCCATAAACATGGAAAATTCGTTGACCTGAACGCCGGAGAGCTTGGCGGCGGTAAAATGCCCCAGCTCATGGACGAAAATCAGGACGCTGAACAGTAAAATCGCAAAAATAACGCTCATAGAAAAAATGCCTCGCAATTATCAAGAGTTCGCCCGAACCGCCTCACGAGCCAGACGGTCGGCTTCCAGAATCTGCTCCAAAGTGGGGTCGGCGATGAACGGCACCTGCGGCACGGCGGCATTTACCAGCCGGTAGATGTCGTAAAAGCCGATTTTGTCATTCAGGAACATGGCGACGGCTTCCTCATTTGCGCCGTTCATGGCAGGGCAGGCCGTGCCGCCCGCTTTTGCGCAGTCCCGCGCCAGCGCCAGACAGGGGAAATTCTCCGTATCCGGCGGGGAAAACGTCAGCGGGCCGCAGGACAGTAAGTCCAGCCGCTCCACCGGGGAGGGGATACGCTCCGGGTAGGTCAGTGCCAGCTGAATGGGCAGACGCATATCCGGTGTGCCCATCTGCGCCATCACCGCGCCGTCGGTGAATTCCACCATGCTGTGGACGATGCTCTGCCGGTGGATGACCACATCTACCTGTTCCAGGGGCAGACGGTACAGCCGCATGGCCTCAATGACCTCCAGCCCCTTGTTCATCAGGGTGGCGCAGTCAACGGTGATCTTCGCGCCCATCTTCCAGTTGGGGTGTTTCAGGGCGTCGGCTCTGGTCACCGTTTCCAGCTGAGGGCGGGTCATGCCGAAAAATGGGCCGCCGGAGCAGGTGAGGATCAGCCGCCGGATCTCTTTTCTGCTGCCGCAGCCCATAAGGCACTGAAAGATTGCGGAATGCTCGGAATCCACGGGGACGATCTCCGCACCGTACTTCTCCGCCTCGGCCATCACCAGCTCCCCGGCGCAGACAAGAGTTTCCTTGTTGGCAAGGCCAATGCGCTTTTTCGCCCGGATGGCGGCGAGAGTGGGCTTCAAACCGACCATGCCAACCACGGCGGTGATGACGCAGTCGGCATCCGCCATGGATGCCGCTTCCATCAGACCCGCCTCACCGAAGTTTACCCGGATAGACAGACCTTTTATTCGTTCCGCCAGTGCCTGAGCGGCTTCCTGCGTTGCCATAACGGCGAGTTTCGGTGAAAACTCCCGGCACTGCTGCGCCATCTGCTCCACGTTGGTTCCGGCGGTGAGCGCCGCTACCCGGATGCCGGGCAGACGGCGGATAATGTCCAGACTCTGCCGGCCGATGGAGCCGGTGGAGCCGAGAATACTGACACACTGCACCATAGGCCGCTCCTTACACCGCCATGGGAAGCAGCACCAACAATACTTCCATGGCCGGGGCGACCAGGGTCAGGGAATCGAACCGATCCAGCACGCCGCCGTGGCCGGGAATCAGGTTGCCGTAATCCTTGATACCGGTCTGCCGCTTGACGATGGAGAAGCACAGATCGCCGAAAATGCCCAGCAGGGAACCGGCGAAGCCGTACAGCAGCGCAAGACCGTAGTTGACCCGGAGATTGCCGGGCAGCAGGTCGATGATCAGGGCGTAAATAAGCATACTGACCACGGCGAAGGCAATGCCGCCCAGCGCGCCCTCGATGGTTTTGTTGGGGCTGACCACAGGCGCCAGCTTGTGCCGCCCGAATTTCAGGCCGATAAAGTATGCGCCTGCGTCGGACATGAACGCCACCACGAAGGGAATCAGGATGACATACCGTCCGAGATCCATATTCAGAATGCGGATGAGGGAGCTGAGCATGTAGGGGATGAGAAGACCCGCCACAAAGCACATGGACAGATCCTCAAAGTGAACCTTTATGTGGTCAAGCATCATCTCCGAGAACATCAGGATAAAGAACACAATCATGAGGATGACAAAGTAGGAATGAATCGCGCCGAAATAGCTCCACATGCACACGGCGGCCGCCATGATGCAGGAGTAGATCACCAGCCGCGGCCGCTTTACAAGCCCTGTGCGGTACAGAAGCTCGTAGGCCGCGATGGCCATGAGCGCACTCATGACCAGTGACGCGGCAATCACCGGTGCGGCCAGTGTCAGAAGAAAGAGGATCGGCACCAGAATCGCTGCGGAAATAATGCGTTTTTTCATTTCTCTATGTCCCTCCGAACCGGCGGCTGCGCCGGTGAAATTCCTCAATGGCGCTGTCCAGATGCTCCGGGGTAAAATCAGGCCAAAGTACGTTCATAATTACATATTCCGAGTACGCGGACTGCCACAGCAGGAAGTTGCTGACCCGCATCTCTCCGGATGGCCGGATGATCAGCTCCGGGTCGGGCACGCCCGCCGAATACAGGTACCCGGAGAAAACGTCCTCGGTCAATTTTTCCGGGTCGGCCTTTCCGGCGGCGACATCCGCCGTGTAAGCCTTCACAGCATGGATAATTTCATCCCGCCCGCCGTAGTTCAGGCAGAAATTCACCTGCACGTCGTAGTCCTCCGAGCGGCTTTCCGCGTCGTGGCAGAGCGCTTGCAGCTCCGGGCTGAGACGGGTCAGGTCGCCGAAAAAGCGGAATTTTACCCGGTTTTTCTCCATGTCCCGCAGCGCCTCTTCCAGATACCGGCGCAGCAGCTTCATGATTCCCGTCACTTCTTCCGCCGAGCGCTTCCAGTTCTCCGTGGAAAAGGCGTACACCGTCAGGTATTCCACGCCCAGGGTGCGGCAGTAGTTGGCGATCCGCCGGAAGGCTTCCGCGCCTGCGGCGTGACCGGCGGTGCGGGGCAGACCCCGCTGTTTTGCCCAGCGGCCGTTGCCGTCCATGATGATGGCAATATGCCGGGGCGGGGGAGAGTTTTGCGAAAGTGCCATAAAGCACCTCTTTCTAAATGGTTAGTGAACAGATCTGCGAAGATAAAAAAGCAATTTCTGCTGGCGGCTGCTTCCAGCCGCCAGCAGGGGTGCTTTGTTTTGGCTGACGGCGTTAAATCGCCATCAGTTCCTTTTCTTTGGCGGCAAGAGCGGCGTCGGCGCGCTTGATGTTCTTGTCCAGCAGATCCTGTAAATCCTTCTCGGCTTTCTTCTGGTCGTCCTCGGTGATCTCGCTGTTCTTCTTCAGCTTCTTGACATAGTCCATGCCGTCCCGGCGGATGTTGCGCATGGCGACCTTGGCTTCCTCGGAATACTTCTTGACCTGCTTGGCCAGATCCTTACGGCGCTCCTCGGTGAGCTGGGGGAACACCAGACGAATGACGCGGCCATCGTTCTGGGGGTTGATGCCCAGATCGGAGGTCTGGATGGCCTTCTGAATGTCCTTGAGCAGCTTGGTGTCCCAGGGCTGAATGATCAGGGTACGGGCGTCGGGGGTGGAAATGGTGGCGACGCCGTTCAGGGGCGTTTCACTGCCATAGTATTCCACGGTGATCCGATCGAGAACCTTTGCGTTGGCGCGGCCGGCGCGGACGGAGGCGAATTCCTCGTCCAGATGCTCCAGAGCCTTGTCCATTCTCCGGGAATATTCTTTGAAATCGACGGTCATTGTGTGTTCCTCCTTAGAAATGATTTTTTACGGTAGTACCGATCTCTTCGCCGCGAACCACGCGGACGATGCTGTTTTCTTCATTCAGGCCAAAGCAGACCATGGTCATGTCGTTGTCCATAGCCAGCGCCATAGCGGTGATGTCCGTGGCCTTCAGATTCTTCGCCAGCACCTCGCCATAGGTCAGGCGGGAGTAGCGGACGGCTGTGGGGTCTTTGGCGGGGTCGGCGGAATAAATGGCGTCCACGTTCTTCGCCATCAGCACGGCGTCGGCCTCAATCTCCACGCCCCGGAGCACCGCGCCGGTGTCGGTGGAGAAGTAGGGGTTGCCGGTACCGGCGGCAAAGAGGACGACCTTCCCCTCATTTAAGTACCGCTCGGCAAGGTCGCGGGTAAAATACTCAGCGAACTTGTTCATCTCCACGGCGCTGAGGACCCGGGCGTCCATGCCGTGCCGGTTCAGGGCATCGGCCACGGCGATGGCGTTCATTACCGTGCCCAGCATTCCCATGGAGTCGGCGTGGGAACGCTGCATCTTATCCGCGCCGTCCTTGACGCCCCGCCAGAAGTTTCCGGCGCCGATGACCAGACCGATCTGCACGCCCATGTCCACGCAGGTTTTGATGGATTTGCAAAGCTCGTTCACAATGGTAAAATCAAGCCCCCGATGTGCGTCCCCGGCGAGAGCCTCGCCGCTGACTTTCAGCAGGATGCGCTTATATTTAAGCTCAGGCAAAATGAAATCACTCCTTATCTTCATATCCTTTCCTATTCTAGCGTATCCAGCCCGAATTGACAACTACTAATTTAAGATTTCTTAAAATGTTTTCCGATTTTTCACAATGCGGGGCCTTCTGTGTAATTTCCACACAGCGCGCCCCTTGGAAAAGATGGATTCTGGCGGGATTTTTGGTTGCAAAACTGGAAACAGTAGGGTATAATGTCTTGTAATTGGAAAAACCCAAGGAAATGAGAGGGATTATCATGGCTGAAATGACTGAAAGCAAAAACTTTATCCATGCGTTCATCGACGAGGACATCGCCCCCGGCGGGCAGTTTGCGGGGCAGACCGTCCATACCCGGTTTCCGCCGGAACCCAACGGCTATCTGCATATCGGCCACTGCAAGGCGCTGATCATCGACTTCGGCACCGCCGAGAAGTACAATGGCCTGTGCAACCTCCGCATGGACGACACCAACCCCACCAAAGAGGATGTGGAGTTCGTGGAGGCTATCAAGGAGGACATCCACTGGCTGGGCTTCGACTGGGGCGACCGCTTCTACTACGGCTCCGACTATTTTGAGAAGGACTACGAATATGCGGTGGAGCTGATCAAGAAGGGGCTGGCCTACGTCTGTGAGCTGACGCCGGAGCAGTTCAAGGAGTACCGGGGCGACCTGAATACCCCCGCCGTTTCTCCCTACCGCGACCGTCCCATTGAGGAAAGTCTGGACCTGTTCGCCAGAATGCGCGCCGGAGAATTTGAGGACAACCGTTATACCCTCCGCGCCAAGATCGATCTGGCTTCCGGCAACTTCAATATGCGCGACCCGGTCATCTATCGCATCCGTCATATGCACCACCACCGTCAGGGAGACAAGTGGTGCATCTATCCCATGTACGACTTTGCACACCCCATTCAGGACGCGCTGGAGGGCATTACCCATTCTCTGTGCTCTCTGGAATTTGAGAACCACCGTCCTCTTTATAACTGGGTGGTGGAGCATGTCTCCGTACCTCATCATCCCCGGCAGATCGAGTTCGCGAGACTGGGCATCGACCACACCGTGCTCAGCAAGCGGAAGCTGAGAGCGCTGGTGGAGAACGGCTATGTTTCCGGCTGGGATGACCCCCGGATGCCCACCCTCTGCGGCCTGCGCCGCCGGGGCTATACCCCCAAGTCCATCCGCAACTTCTGCGAGCGGGTGGGCGTGGCCAAGTCTCCCAACACCATTCCCTACGCATTTCTGGAATTCTGCCTGCGGGAAGACCTGAACGAGACTGCCCAGCGGGTCATGGCGGTGCTGAAGCCTGTGAAGCTCACCATTACCAACTATCCCGAGGGCAAATCCGAGATGGTCACCGTGGAAAATAACCCCAACCGTCCCGAGGACAGCACACGGGAGGTCAGCTTCTCCCGGCACCTGTGGATCGAGCAGGACGATTTCCTGGCCGAGCCGATCCCCAAGTACAAGCGCCTGTACCCCAACGGGCCGGAGTGCCGCCTGAAGGGCGCGTACCTCATCACCTGCACCGGCTGCGTCAAGGATGAAAACGGTAACGTGGTGGAGATTCTGGCCACCTACGATCCCGAAAGCCGGGGCGGCGACCCCGCCGACGGCCGGAAGGTCAAGGGCGCGACCATTCACTGGGTGGATGCGGAGAACTGCTGCGACGCGGAGGTCAGACAGTACGACAATCTGTTCAATGACCCCGACCCCGACGCGGCGGGCAAGGATTTTCTGGCCTGCCTGAACGAGAAGTCTCTGGAAGTCCTCACCGGCTGCAAGGTGGAGGCCAGCCTCCGGGACGCCAAGGCGCCCGCGTCCTATCAGTTCATGCGTCTGGGCTACTTCTGCCCGGACAGCAAGGACTGCGCCCCCGGCCATCTGGTGTTCAACCGTTCCGTCAGCCTGAAGGATTCCTTCAAGCCCGGAAAGTAATTCCTCATAGTATTGAAAATCCCGCTGCAACAGGCGGGGCGTATCAGACAGTTAACAGGCACAGTAGGTTAATCTACTGTGCCTGTTCCTGTATAATTTAATGTAATGTAAGCACCCCTTGCCTCTCCCTTTGGGAGAGGTGGCCGAGCAAAGCGAGGACGGAAAGGGGAAACAGGGGGGCAAGGCTCTCTCAGTCACCTTCGGTGACAACTCTCCCAGAGGGAGAGTCAAGGGGCAGTACCCTGTCATAAAAGTTTCTGCGTTTTTTGCAAAGCGTGCTTGACAAATTATGCAAAGCGTGCTATACTTTGCTTGCAAAGTTAACTTAGCATTTTTCCTTGCGGACGCGCGGGGAAATCGAAGGAGTGTTTATGAAAACGAATATCCGCGAACTGCGAAAGAAGAATAAGCTGTCCCAGGAGGAGTTGGCGGATGCCGTGGGAACCACCCGGCAGACGATCACCTCAATTGAGGTAGGGAAGTACACTGCCTCGCTGCCCCTGGCCTACAAAATTGCCCACTATTTCGGGTTGACCATCGAAGAAGTGTTTGACTTCTCGGATTTGGAGGTATAAATTATGGAAAGCTATCGTGAAAAACTCAAATTGCAGAATGTGGTTTTTGCTATCGGGTGCGTCGCGCTTGCCCTGTTCTCCGTACTGGGCTTTTTGGGCGAAGCCGGAGTCGTGAAGCTGGCGCCGTCCGTCGGAGACGGTCACTGGCAGTCCCGGTGGCGCGGCTTCATTTCTGGCGCGAGCTTTGGCATTCTGGTGCTGCTGCTGACCGGATTGATCCGGAACCTGCGCGCCCTCAAGGACGAGAAAAAGCTGAAAAAGCTGTATATTAAGGAGAGCGACGAGCGTCAGGCACAGATTGTGGCCAAGGCGCTGTGTGAGGCCATGCGGGCAACCCTGATTCTGGGACTGGCGGCGGTTATCGTGGCGGGGTATTTCAGCATGACCGTCAGCCTTACGCTGCTGGTAACAGTCTTATTGGTCAGTCTGATGACCCTGGCGTTCAAGCTGTATTTCGGCAAAAAATATTGAGACAGTGGGAAAATCCCGCTTTAACGTGCTTTGGTTCTTCCGACAGGGGGAGTCAAAGCACGTTTTTTGAATCGCGTGGTTCCGGCCTGAGTGCCGGAATGCCCGCCTGCAAAAGTTAGCAAATGCTAACTAATAAAGGAGAAATAAGGGAAATTGCTGAAAAAAGATGGGAAAATGCTGGACATTTGCATGGAGCGTATGGTATAATCCAATGGTGGTCGTTTGCGTATAAACGGACAACAAAACGATAAGAAGGTGGTATTTGGTGGACTATACCAAGTATGTGTTGAAAAACAGGGATGAGCTGGAAGGCTTGCTTGCCGGGAAGGATAACTTCTTTGTTGTCGCCTGCAACAAGTGCTTCAAGGAGTTCAACACGACCGAAGAGCCGGAGTGCGGCAGCTTTGCGGCCATTGCCGAGGAGCAGGGCAAGCACATCACCGGTACGGTAAAAGTGGACTTCTTGTGCAATAAGGTTCAGACCGAGAAGAAGCTGGCAGGTATCGTACCCGAAGGCACTGAGAACGTGGTCGTCATTTCCTGCGGTCTGGGCGTGCAGACCGTGGCGGATCTGGAGTCCGTTCCCGTGTTTACGGCAACCAATTCCCTCAATTACACCGGCCATCATGGCATGGCCCTGACGAAGAAGACCTGCGGCGCCTGCGCCCAGTGCTATCTGAACGTCACCGGCGGCATCTGCCCCATCGTGGACTGCTCCAAGAGTCTGGTCAACGGCCAGTGCGGCGGCGCGAAGAACGGCAAATGCGAGATCGACCCCAAGAAGGACTGCGCATGGGAAAAGATTTACCAGCGTCTGGAAAAGCAGGGTCGTACCAAGGAATTTCTGGATCAGCCCATTCAGCTGCGGGACTACTCCGTGGCCAACGTGGACGAGATCAAGGCTTACGTAGCCGAGGCGCGTGCCAAGCGGTACGAGGGCTTCTACGGCGGCGTCCATCCCACGGAGAATAAGGAGTTCACGGAGCACCTTGCGCTTCAGAAGTTCCCCGAACCCGATACCGTTATCATTCCTCTGGCCATGCACATCGGCGCACCGGCGAACCCCGTGGTTCAGCCCGGCGACACCGTGAAGGTGGGTCAGCTCATCGGTGAGCAGGCGGGCTTCATCAGCGCCCCCGTGCATTCCAGCGTCAGCGGCACGGTCATCGCGGTGGAACCCCATACCCATCCCAACAAAGGCCCCGGCATCATGAGTGTCGTCATCAAGAACGACGGCAAGAATACGCTGCACGAGTCCGTGGTCCCCAACAAGCCCCTCGAGGAACTGACCCCCGACGAGATCGTCGAGATCGTCAAGGAGAAGGGCATCGTGGGCATGGGCGGCGCGACGTTCCCCACCTACGTAAAGCTGAAGCCCGGCAAGCCCATCGACGCCGTGCTGATCAACGGCTCCGAGTGCGAGCCTTACCTGACCGCCGACCATCGGGTCATGCTGGAATTCGCCGATGACATCGTGTTCGGTCTGCGTGCCATGATGAAGGCCGTCAGCGCGCCGGAAGGCGTCATCCTCATTGAGGACAACAAGCCCGACGCCATCGCCCTGATGGAAGAAAAGGTCGCGCCTTACGACAACATCCGCGTCTGCGCCGCTAAAACCCAGTACCCCGAGGGCGCTGAAAAAATGCTCATCAAGAAGGTCATGGGCCGTCAGGTTCCCAGCGGCAAGCTGCCCGCCGATGTTGGTTGCGTGGTAAGCAACACCTCTACCGCCAAGGCCATTTCCGACGCCATCCAGAAGGGGATGCCTCTGGTGGAGCGTGTCGTCTCCGTCACCGGCGAATTCATCCGCAATCCCGGCAACTACATCGTCAAGCTCGGCACCAACGTGCAGGAGATCATCGATCACTGCGGCGGCATCACCGGCGACGACGTAGTGCTGAAGATGGGCGGCCCCATGATGGGCGCTCCCATCAAGGACACCAATGTGCCCATTATCAAAGGCTCCAATGGCATTATCGCCATTGCCGCCGATCACACCGAGGAGAAAGAATGCATCAAGTGCGGCCGCTGCATGGACGTATGTCCCATGGAGCTGGCGCCTCTGGATATCTACAAGTACGCCCAGCTGGGTGACGCGGAGACCCTGCTGAAGCTGAACGTGATGGACTGCTTCTCCTGCAAGTGCTGTGAGTACATCTGCTCTTCCAAGATTCCTCTGGTTTCCAAGATCAACGCTGCCAAGGGCCTGGTCATGCCCTTGCTGAAGAAGAAGTAAGGGGGACGAACACTTATGTTAATGACAAAACTGAAATCCGAAGAGGTCATCGGCTCCCTGACTTCCGGCAAGGTCTTCATCATCAACTGCCACGGCTGCAAGGAAGTCGGCTTCCCCGAGGAGGAAGCTAAGGCTCTGCAGAAGAAGCTCCAGGAGGAGGGCAAGGTCGTGGGCATTCTCACCACCGACTACGTCTGCAACCCCGACGAGCTGGCGCTGCGGCTGCGCGCCCCCATGGCGAAGATCGCCGAGGCGGATGCCGTGCTGGTGTTCTCCTGCGGTGTCGGCGTGCAGACCATCTCCCAGATGCTGGAGGACAAGCCGGTCTACGCCTGCTGCGACACCATCGAGCTGCCCGGCTTCCAGGGCGTGACCCCGCTGGAATACGACTGCGGCCAGTGCGGCGAGTGCTTCCTGAACCTGACTGGCGGCATCTGCCCCATCACCGCCTGCTCCAAGAGTCTGGTGAACGGCCCCTGCGGCGGCACCAAGAACGGCAAGTGTGAGGTCAACCCCGCCATGGACTGCGGCTGGGAGCGCATCATTCAGCGTCTGAAGGCTCAGGGCCGTCTGGATGTTCTGCGCTGCCCCACCCAAATGCACGATTTCAATACCGACGAGGCTACCAAGTCCGCCAAAGAATCTGAATAATCAGGAGTGTATAGAATTATGAGAATTACTGAACTGTTTGACAACGGTGAGTTTGTGGTTTCTGCCGAGGTCGGCCCTCCCAAAGGAATTCATATTGACGGCATGGTAGAGGAAGCGAAGAAGTACCTCACCGGCGTCCATTTTGTCAACGTTACTGACAACCAGTCCTCCGTCATGCGCCTCGGTTCCCTCGCCACCTGCAAGGTGCTGAAGGATGCCGGACTGAACCCCATCTTCCAGCTGACCTGCCGCGATCGGAACCGTATTGCTCTGGAATCCGACCTGCTCAGCGCCGCCATGCTGGGGATCGACAACATCCTCTGCCTCACCGGCGACCACACCAAGCTGGGCGACCATCCCCAGGCCAAGCCCGTGTTCGATCTGGATTCCGTGTCTCTGCTGCATACCGCCAGCCTGCTGGAAACCGGCAAGGATCTGGGCGGCAACGACTTGGTTGGCGAGCCCCCCAAGTTTGCCAAGGGCGCTGTCGTGTCCCCCTGCTCCGACTCCGTGGACGCGCAGCTGGTGAAGATGGAGCGCAAGGTCAAGGCCGGCGCCGAGTATTTCCAGACGCAGGCCGTGTTTGAGCCCGAGAAGTTCATCAAGTTCATGGAGGCCGCCAAGCAGTTTGGCAAGCCCGTTCAGGTGGGCATCATCATTCCCAAGTCCGCCGGTATGTGCAAGTTCATGAACAACAATGTGGCCGGTGTCCACATTCCCGACGAGCTGATCGCCGAGCTGCAGGCCGACAAGGAGAAGACCAAGGCCGGTATCACCGGTGTGGAAATTGCCGCCCGCATCATCCGGGAGTGCAAGCCCTACTGTCAGGGTGTCCATATCATGTCTCTGGGCTGGGAGTCCAAGGTTCCCGCTCTGCTGGAGCAGGCCGGTCTGTAATAGGGGACTGCCCACAAAATTGGTTAAGCAAGGAGCTTGCCGCCTGTGTTGCACAGGCGGCAGGTTTTTTCTGTCAATTCGCTTTTAATACTATTTCCTGATTAAAATCTTAAGGCAATCCCGCACAGAAAAAAGTGCCAAATACCGCCGAGTGTGATAAAATAAACTTATGGATAAACAGATGACGATTTCCGCATTCAGCGACGAACTGGCGCAGGTGCGGACGAAGAAAAAGGAATTTCTCAGTCAGATTGAACGGATTGTCCCGTGGGGAGAATGGCTTGCCATGATTCAGCCGTGCCATTACAAAGGAGAGCGCGGCAACAAACCCTATCCGCTGGAAATCATGCTCCGACTGTATCTGCTGCAAAACCTCTATGACCTGAGTGACGAAGCTACTGTGGCAGAAGCCATCGACAGCCGCGCATTTTCAGATTTCTGCAGCGTTGATTCCAGCAATCAGGTTCCGGACGGGGATACTCTCGGCCGAT